>Ga0116227_10000011_pt1 | contig 355759 bp, 329 predicted proteins | sample S1TSphgellanicum_FD_89693 | JGI IMG/M metagenome (GOLD analysis project Ga0116227, IMG submission 89693) | Host-associated microbial communities from peat moss isolated from Minnesota, USA - S1T2_Fb - Sphagnum magellanicum MG | ecosystem: Host-associated > Plants > Peat moss > Unclassified... | reverse complement strand
GTCATTGCGAGGTACGAAGCAATCTCTTTGCTATGCAGATCGGTTACAAAGGGTATCTTTAGGTGTAGAGATTGCTTCGTACCTCGCAATGACGTTTTTAAGTCTGCCATGCATAGTCCCATCTTCCTTTCATTTGTTGCCGCAATACTCCTGCTTATTGATGCGTATTTACTGCATGGTTTACGTGCAGCGTTAGCTAAAAGGGCATATTCAAAAACAACCCTCTTTACTATTATTTACTGGTTGCTTTGCGTGGGTTTGCAGGTGGGCTTGCTGCTGTGTATTTACGTTAAATTAGGGGTTGGTATCAGGGCCGCATTTTTGGTGGTGTACTTTATTACGCAGGTGTCAAAAGTCTGCTTCCTGCCTTTTATGGTGATTGATGATATCAGGAGGCTGATCATCGACAGAAAACGAAAAAAGCAAGAAGCTTTAAAGCCCAAAGAAGAGCCTCAACCAATAGATGCGGGTGTACCCATCAGCCGCTCTAATTTTTTAATGAAGGCGGGGATTATGGCTACCTCGGTGCCGGTAATTGCTATGGGCGCAGGCCTGGCCAGCCACATGGGCTGTTTCGATTATCGCGTTAAGCGCTTAAATTTATACCTGCCTAACCTGCCTAAAAAGTTTGATGGCTTACGGCTGGGGCAAATCTCTGATATCCATACCGGTAGTTTCCGCAAGCGCGATGCATCGAAAATAAGGGGTGGGGTTGAAATGTTAATGCAGGAAAAGCCCGACCTGATATTTTTTACCGGCGATTTGGTGAATGATTTGGCGACTGATCTGGACCATGTTTACGAGCTTTTTACCGGGATAAAAGCACCGCTTGGTGTGTATTCTATTTTAGGTAATCACGATTATGGCGATTACTCGCAGCTTACGGGTTGGTTCCGGCAAAAAAACAGGGAATCGATTATTAACGCGCATAAAAGTTACGGGTGGAATTTGTTGCTGAATGATAATGCCCGGTTAAAAGTTGATGGCGAAGAGATCGGCATCCTGGGTATGGAGAACTGGGGGATGCTGAGCCGTTTCCCCAAATACGGCCGCATGGATCTGACGACCAAAAATACCGACGATTTGCCTGTGAAATTGCTGCTCTCGCATGATCCTTCGCATTGGCGGGCCGAGGTATTGCCTAAGTATCCTCAAATTGATATGGTATTTGCAGGCCACACCCATGGTATGCAGTTTGGGGTGCAAACCCCCGATATTCAGTGGAGCCCTATCGAGTTTCTATACTCGGAATGGGCGGGTTTGTATCGCGAGGCGCATCAGCAAATTTATGTGAATGTGGGCTACGGTTATGTTGGTTTTCCCGGAAGAGTTGGAATTTTGCCTGAGATTACGATATTTACATTAAAGTCTGGTGCCGATCCTTCTTTAAGCGTATAACTACCCCGGCAACTGCTCTTACATCGCCCATTAAATGAAAAAACTGCTTCGGCCGGTTCTTGATTTTCTACTATTCAGCAACGTTTTTATGGCGTTGTGCGGCGTGGCGCAGGCTATGCTTACCCTGCATCTTATTGGATCGAGGCCCATTTATTCGGTATTGGGCTTACTGTTTGTAGCCACCCTGGCCGAGTATAATTTCAGCATCCTGCTTACCAAGCCCAAAAATCCGCAAAAATCATCGTACCGGCGAATCCGCTGGTTTTTTGCTCATCACAGGTTAATGGTAACGTTTACCATTGTGTCGGTACTGTTATTAATTCCGCTGTTTTTGATGATTTCCATGCAATCGCGCCTGTTGCTGATGTTTTTAGGCGTGTTATGTGTGGGCTATAGCGTGCCGATCTTTACCATCGGCGATCATAAATTCGGTCTGCGCCATGTGCCGGGACTAAAGCCTTTTTTAATTACCCTGGTATGGACCTTAAGTTGTGTACTGCTGCCTGTGTTAGAGGCTCAGGACATGCACCTTACCAGCATCTCCATGCGCGATACCACAATCCTTATCGCCAAACGTTTCCTGTTTATTGGCGCCCTGACTATACCTTTTGATATCCGCGACCTTTTTGCCGACAAGCAAACCGGCCTGAAAACAATCCCTGTTGCCTGGGGCGAGCGTAATGCAAATTTGTTTTGCCAGGCCTTGCTGGCTGGTTATTTAGTACTGTTGTTTATGTTCCGTAATAACGGTTTCACGGTAGATTTTTGGGCTTTAACCATAACCGTAGTGCTAACGGGCTGGCTTATCTTCCGCTCTAAATGGGAGAAGAACGAATACTATTACTTCTTTTATATGGATGGGGTGCTGATATTGCAGTATGTGATACTGGTTACTTTTAACCTCATTTTTAAATAAGCGCTTTGGCCGCCAATTACGATAATGCCGCCTGGTTTTATGATACGCTTTCGCGGATAGTTTACGGGCAGTCGCTTGTTAAAGCGCAAACCGAATTTCTACCTCTCATCCCAACAAACGCTAAAGTATTAATTGCCGGTGGTGGTACAGGGTGGATCATCGAAGAAGTTTCTAAACAACATCGCTCCGGATTGGAAATCACCTACGTTGAAATATCAGCGAAAATGATAGCCAAAGCCCGCGCCCGGAATTACGCAGGTAATATCGTAAACTTCATCAACCTACCGGTTGAAGATGCGAATCTGAAAGCTGATTATGATGTAGTAATCACCCCATTTTTATTGGATAGCCTTTCGCCCGGCGTGTTTGATACGGTTTTTAATACTTTAAGCAATTTGTTAAAGCCCGACGGCATTTGGCTTAACACCGATTTTCAACTCACCGGCAAATGGTGGCAAAAGCTGTTGTTAAAAAGTATGTACTTTTTTTTCAGGATGATTGGCTGTGTAGAGAATGTGGATCTGCCTTTAATTAAGCAGCGGTTTTTGGATGACGGTTTCATCGCGAAGCAGGAGAAAGCTTTTTTCGGGGAGTTTATCGGGGCGACGGTGTATAGGAAAGTTTGATTTTCAGAAAAGCACGTCATTACGAGGAACGAAGCAATCTCTACACACAAAGGTAACCAATCAATAGCCTCTTTATACGTAGAGATCGCCACGTCGCTGATAGAAGCTCCTCGCGATGACGTGCTGGGGGTAATCTTAATATCCCATCGCCGCCATTTCATCAGCGCTTGGTCCGTACGGGCCGGGAATAGCCACATCTAACAAGCGTAAAAATACACCTAACTGTGCACGGTGGTGAATCATCTGTCCTAAGGACATGCGGATTACGGCTGCCTTGGTATCGTTAACATAGACCATCTCGCCGGCTCGCATAATCCAGTTAGCATCTAAATCAGCTTCGGTAGCATTGCCCAACACGGTTAGCGAGTTGGTGATGTTATTGTCAAATATTCGCAACGCCGTTGCGGTATCGGTTATCGCTTGCTCGGTTCCTTCGCCTTTGGCAAAATCCAAAGCGTCGGTAGTAAGTACCAGGTGCGGCCATCCGCCAATATCAGCAAGGTGGCTTACCAATCTTGCTATGGTCATGCTTTTAGAGTGGGGTTTAAAATCGTAATCATCGTCTGGTACCGAAGCCAGCATTTTACGGGTTGCAACAGCTTCTTCGCTTAAAGCAGTTTCAAAAAATTCTTTTAATGTCATCATGATATTCTGTGTTTATTGTTTGATGAAACAAAGAAACGGCAGGCTAATGACAGCCCTATGTCAGCAGGATTTTTAAATGTGAAAATATGCAGATGTGCGGATATGCAAATGCTTTTGATGCTTTACCTTTGATTTATGGACACACCCATATTTGACAGACAATTAATTTTAGAAGATGATTTAGTAAAACTCATCCCGCTAAAGGAAGATGATTTTGAAGCGCTTTACAAAGTAGCATCCGACCCATTGGTTTGGGAGCAGCATCCCAATAAAGACCGTTACCATCGCGAGGTGTTTGAGAATTTTTTTCAGGGTGCTTTAGATTCTAAAGGCGCTTATTTAATTACTAACAAACAAGGTGGTGGAATAATTGGCAGTTCCCGCTTTTACGATACGGATGAACCGGGGAGTATTGCTATTGGATATACCTTTATCGGTCGCGATTATTGGGGTGGGCGGTATAACCCGGCTATTAAGAAACTGATGATAGATCATGCACTTGCTCATTTCAACGCGGTGATTTTCCATATCGGCAGTCAAAACATCCGGTCGCAAAAGGCCATTGAGCGGTTAGGTGCCAGGAAAATTGGCGAACAGGAGGTAGCTTATTATGGCGAACCCGCCAAGCCGAACTATATTTATGAAATAAGCAGGGCCGATTGGTTTTAGATGGCAATATAAATTGCTATTATTACGCTAATATAAAACCTGTATGTTATTAACCTATACTAACCGTTTCCTTTTATCCGGACTCATCGTCGCGGGTTCTATTTTCAATGGCTTTGGGCAATCTGCACAAAAACCAGATGATAGCCGCTTCACAAAAGTAGTGCTGGCCCAGCGCATTGAAGAACCGATGCAGTTCCAGATCCTAAAAAATGGTAAGGTACTTTACGCCGAACGCAAAGGTAAACTGAAGATGTACGACCCGGCGACCAATAAGATCACCATCGTACACGATTTCCCGGTAAGTACCCAGTACGTTAGCCAAACAGGCGAAGTAAGCGAGGCTGAAGATGGTTTCCAGGGTGTGATTTTAGATCCTGATTTTGATGCCAATCATTTCATTTATGTCTACTACTCGCCTGCCGGTAAAGAGGCTAAGAATACCTTAGAACGTTACACCTGGGATGGCAAAGGCCCGCTGAACGAAAGTTCGCGCAAAAAGATTTTGGATGTGGTAGTGCAGCGTTTTGAATGCTGCCACGTAGGCGGCGGTATGGTATTCGATAAAAATAAAAACCTGTACCTGAGTACGGGCGATAATACTTTTTCGCGCGCCTCGGATGGATTTTCGCCGTTGGATGAGCGCCCCGGCATGTTCACCCAGGATTCGCAAAAGGGATCATCAAACACAAACGATCTGCGTGGAAAGATCCTGCGCATCCATCCCGAACCAAACGGAACGTATACCATCCCGAAAGGAAACTTATTCCCTAAAGGCACGCCTAAAACCCGCCCCGAAATTTATACTATGGGTAACCGTAACCCATGGCGCTTAACTGTCGACAGTAAAACCGGTTGGTTGTATTGGGGCGAGGTTGGCCCCGATGGTAGCGTTGATGATTTTGAACACCGAGGTCCGCAATCGTACGATGAATTTAATATGGCCAAAAAACCGGGCAACTATGGCTGGCCGTATTTTGTGGGCAATAGCTTCCCGTATCACCATTATAATTTTGCAACTAAAGAACCCGGCCCGCTGTTTGATCCGGCACATCCTGTAAATACCTCGCCTAATAATACCGGTTTAACCGAATTGCCGCCGACAACCCCGGCGTTTATCTGGTATTCTAAACAAGCCAGTAAAGAGTTCCCGTTATTAGGTGGCGGCGGTAACAGCGCGGTAGGTGGTCCCATCTTTCACGCCGCCGATTTTAAAGGCGCGGCGCGACCGTTTCCGGCGTATTACGAAGGTAAATGGCTGATTACAGATTGGGTGCGTGGCTGGATTCAGGCGGTTACTATCGATGCTGATGGTAAATACGTAGGCATGGAACGTTTCCTGCCCGATTTGCATTTGCGTGGCCCTATCGATATGAAATTTGGCCCATCGGGCGATTTATACGTACTGGAATATGGTAATGGTTACTTTAAAGATAATCCCGAAGCAGAGCTGATCCGCATTGAATATAACGGCGGCAACCGTAAACCGCAGGTACAAGCGGCAGTAAATAAAGTAGCGGGTGCCGTACCTTTAACAGTAGCCCTATCATCAAAAGGCACCAGCGATGCGGACGAAGGCGATAAACTATCCTATAAATGGACTATTACTAAAAACGGCGCACTGTTTAAAGCATTGGCACTGGCTGATCCTTCGGTAACTTTTACTACACCCGGTACCTATAAAGCTTTGTTGACAGTAACTGATAGCAAAGGCGCCAAAAACAGTAAAGCGGTAGAAGTTAAGGCCGGTAACGAGCCGCCGGTGGTTGATATTAAGATCACATCGGGCAACTCTACCTTCTTTTTCCCGGGGAAAACTATCGGCTATACAGTTAACGTGACCGATAAAGAAGACGGCAGTTTGTCTGATAAAAAAATCCTGCCTGCGAAAGTTTCTGTGAGTGCCAATTATCTTTCAGAGGGTTATAATATGACGGCCATTGCATCAAAACAAGGGAGTGTGGATGCCGGTGCGGCCTTATCAGGGGCGCAAGGATTAATTGCTAAAAGCGATTGCCGGTCATGCCATGCTATCAATGAAAAGGTTTTAGGTCCATCGTTTACTGCGGTGGCGATGAAATATAAAGGCGATGCAGGCGCTCCGGAGCGTTTGTACAAAAAGATCATATCAGGTGGGCAAGGTGTTTGGGGCGATGCCCAGATGCCTGCACATCCTACGCTGGCCGAGAGCGATGCGAAAGCTATTGTAAAATATGTACTAAGCTTGGCCTACCCGCAGCGCCATGCTAAATCTTTACCGGTTAGCGGCACTTATACTACTACCATCCCTGAAGGTGAAAACACCGACGGCAGCTTTATTTTGCGTGCTGCTTATACCGATAAAGGCGCTAAACTGGCTGCTGTGCAAAGCGGTGAACAAACGTTAGTACTGCATGCGCCACAATTGCCGGTATCAAAAGCATCGGAAGTAAAGGATGTGGTTTTTAACGGAGACAGCACTTTGGCATCTACCCGGGCTAACGGCGCAATTTTGAAGTTTAATAAAATAGATTTAACCGGGATAAAAACGATAGAATTATTGCTTGCCGGTAGCAACAGTCAGGCGGCTGATTTAACTGTAGAGATGCATGCTGATTCGCAGAGTGGTAAGTTTTTTGAAAAATTGACCAACATATATGCTTCCGGAAGCATTAAGTTTGACTTGAAAGACCAAACAGGCATCAGTGATATTTTCCTGGTTTTCAGCGGGACGCGAGTGCGAATAAGTGGAATCAGATTCATTGAAAAATAAAAATAAAAAATTACTAAAATAATTAGTAATTGTAAAAACTATGGCTATATTTGTCATAACAATAAAATTTAGAGATGAGCAACGCAGATAAACTTAAAGCACTACAGCTTACGCTTGATAAGCTGGAAAAATCATACGGTAAAGGTACTATCATGAAACTGGGCGATACCGAGATCGAACCTATTGAGGTGATATCAACCGGATCTTTAGGGCTTGATATTGCTTTAGGTGTGGGCGGTTTGCCAAAAGGCCGTGTAATTGAAATTTACGGTCCAGAATCATCTGGTAAAACTACGTTGGCTATCCACGCCATTGCCGAGTCGCAAAAGAATGGTGGTATTGCTGCTTTTATAGATGCTGAGCATGCGTTCGATCGTTTTTACGCAAAAAAATTAGGTGTAGATGTAGAGAACCTGCTAATCTCTCAGCCAGATAATGGTGAGCAAGCTTTGGAAATTGCCGATAACTTGATCCGCTCAGGCGCTATAGATATTTTGGTGATTGACTCGGTTGCTGCCTTGGTGCCTAAGAGTGAGATTGAAGGCGAGATGGGTGATAGCAAAATGGGTTTACATGCCCGTTTAATGTCTCAGGCTTTGCGTAAATTAACCGGTACCATTAGCAAAACCGGATGTTGCTGTATCTTTATCAACCAGTTGCGCGATAAGATCGGCGTAATGTTTGGTAACCCCGAAACTACTACCGGTGGTAACGCTTTGAAATTCTACGCTTCGGTACGTTTAGATGTTCGCCGGATTTCGCAAATTAAGGATACCGACGAGGTTTCAGGTAACCGTGTTAAAGTGAAGATCGTTAAAAATAAAGTGGCCCCGCCATTCCGTTTGGCTGAGTTTGATATCATGTTCGGTCAGGGGATTTCTAAAGCCGGTGAGATCATCGACTTAGGTGTTGAGCATAACATCATTAAAAAAGCGGGATCATGGTTCAGTTATGGCGAAACCCGCTTGGGTCAGGGTCGTGATGCGGTTAAACAACTGATAATGGATAACCCAGAATTAGCTGAAGAACTGGAAGCTAAAATTAAAGAACTGGTAACAGGTGACAGCCTGGCTGAAAACGCGTAACCGGTTAGCTATAGTTAATTAAAACAGAAACCCCCGAATTGGCTACCAATTCGGGGGTTTCTGTTTTATGATATTTGATCGGGTTTATTGCATTCGTCCTTTTTACGGCTTACGCTATTCGCCCGGCAAGCTTAATTTGTTTGTCCCGCAAGCAAAAACAGCACCGCCATACGGATAGCCACACCATTCTCTACCTGATCAAGGATAATAGATTGATGTCCGTCGGCTACGTCGCTTGAAATCTCCACTCCACGGTTAATTGGTCCGGGGTGCATAATGGTAATTTCTTTGTCCAGCGAATCCAGTATCGGTTTGGTTAAACCGTATAGCATAGTATATTCCCGTTGCGATGGGAAATATTTAATATCCTGACGCTCTAACTGAATGCGCAACATATTGGCTACATCGCACCAGTTTAAGGCCTTACGTAAATCGTGTTCAACCAATACGCCTAACGAGGTAATGTATTTAGGGATCAGTGTAGTTGGTCCGCAAACCATAACTTCCGCGCCTAACATTTTAAGGCAAAGGATATTTGAAAGCGCCACGCGGGAGTGCAGGATATCACCAACAATCACCACTTTTTTGCCTGCCACATCACCATACTTTTCTCGGATAGAAAAAGCATCTAACAATGCTTGGGTAGGATGTTCGTGCGCGCCGTCGCCGGCGTTTACTATCTGTGCTTTTACGTGTTTCGATAGGAACACGCCGGCACCTGCATAGGGGTGACGCATCACCACCATATCAACCTTCATGGCCAGGATGTTGTTTACGGTATCAATCAGCGTTTCGCCTTTGCTTACCGATGACGACGATGCGGCAAAATTCACCACATCTGCCGAAAGGCGTTTCTCGGCCAGTTCAAAAGAAAGACGGGTACGGGTAGAGTTTTCGAAAAAGATATTCGCTATCGTCACATCCCGCAACGACGGAACCTTTTTGATCGGCCGGTTCAGTACCGATTTAAAATTATCTGCCGTTTCAAAAATCAAATGCAGATCTGCTTCTGTTAAGTCTTTTATTCCAAGTAAATGCCTTGTGCTAAGTCCCATGCTATTTAATTTCGGATTTCGGATGTTCGATTTCGGATTTATTTATTACTCCCGATTTTTTAATTTTTTGATTTAGCTTGGCGGTTTTACCAATTGCGGTAAAAATCGCTGTCAGTTCGTTAGCTTCCTTTTTTAAGGATCTGATTAATTGTGGATCAACTAAATCAGATTCTTCCATTAGCTCTAACCAATAAATAGCTTCGTCGGCTTCTTCCTCAACAATTACAATTTTATTAATAAAATCAGCTATCGATTTGCCCCGACAGGCAGATCTGTAATTGGCGCCTATTGATGTAGAACAGCGGACCAATTGGTTGACTATTATATTTAAGGAACTTTTAGAGGGCAATCCATCAGTGAATTTGATGATATTCACTGCAAAAATTTTGGTCCGCCTTTGTAGTTCTATTTTATCCATTAATTTTCAAACTCGTTAAATTCGAAATCGAACATCCGAAATCCGAAATAAATTATCTCTCGCTTAATAATACCACTTTATCCTCTCCGTCTGTTTCCTTCCATGATACGACTACCTTTTGTGAAGCGATAGAATCTACCTCAATTCCCGTATAGTCTGCCGTTACCGGGATATGGCGGGAGTAACGTCTGTCTACCAATGTCAAATACTCAATTTTCTCCGGGCGACCGAAGGCCATTAGTGCATCCATAGCTGAACGGATAGTGCGGCCGGTCCACAGCACGTCATCCATCAGGATTACTTTTTTGCCTTCAATCAGGAAATCGATACGGGTTTGATTTGGTACCAACTGTTCGCGGCGGCGAAAATCGTCGCGATAAAAGGTGATATCCAGATCGCCTTGTAAAATAGTGCTGGCGGGTAATATCTGGCGCAGTTCTGCCGCTATACGTTTAGCCAGGTAAATGCCACGGGGCTGAATACCAATGATAACCGAGTTTGAAAAATCGTTATGATTTTCAATTAACTGGCGACATAGACGTTGTATGGTAATTTGAAACTTTTGACCGTCGAGCAGGATAGGATTAAGCATCGTTGGGTGGATTTGGGCAAAGTTAAAAAATTGTTCGGTTTTTACGCTCTAAAATAACTCGAATATATGGGGTGGCTTTGAATTAAGCTTCCTTATGACTAAATTGTGCTTTAGTTACTCACGCCTGAATTTTACCAATATGCACCCGTCTACGTATAACATTGGTACCTTATCTGTTGCAAAAGCCTTACGCTGCCTTTGCTTTATAATTGTAAGCCTTACGTTTATAAACTTAAAAACAAGCGCGCAGTCGGTGAGCGATACGGGTGGAGTTAAAAATTTAATAAGCACTATAAATACCTACAACAGCAAATTCGGGCCCGAAAAACTGTATCTGACGTTCGATAAACCCTATTATGCCGTTGGCGATACCATTTGGTTTAAAGCCTATCTGTTAAATGCGGCCGACAAAAAGGCATCGACCTATAGCAATAAAATATATGTTGAGTTGCTGAACGATAGCAGTGAAGTCCGTCAGCGGTTGGTGATACCAATATCGGCTGGCCTTGGTCAGGGTGATTTTAAGTTGGAAACTAATTTAGGGCAAGGTGCCTACACCGTGCGGGCTTATACCAACTGGCTGCAAAACTTCGGCGAAGATCATTTTTTTCATCAGCGTTTTTATATTGGCAAGCCTGCTGACAATTCCTGGTTAATCAGAGAGCAGCATCAAACAACAGTCGCAGGCGAAAACAACCAGGTAAAAATCGCGATGCAGATTAAAACCGCCAACGGTCGGCCGGTTGTGAATGAACCGGTGACGATCAGGCTATTGGATGGTCGGAAAGGTATAGTTAAAACCGACGTACAAACCGGCGCGGACGGGACGATAAATACCGATTTGATATTCTCCGCTAAAACGGATGGCCGTAACCTGAGTTTGCTTTTGAATAGCAAACAGCCAAATACCACGTTAAAGCTACCTTTCTATACCAAATTAGCCGGCGATATTGACTTGCAGTTTTTGCCCGAAGGAGGCAACATAGTGGCCGGCCTTTATAATAAAATAGCTTTTAAAGCCATCGGTGAGGACGGCCTTGGCGTAGATGTAGAAGGCAGCATAGTCAACAGTAAAAACGAAGAGGTAGCAAGCTTTAAAAGTCTGCATAATGGCATGGGCAACTTTGCCCTGATCCCCGCTGCTGGAGAGCGTTATACAGCCCGGTTAAATTTGCCGGGTGTTACCAAAACGTATAATTTACCTGTAGCCAAACCATCGGGATTGGTGATGCGCACCGATGGCGTTACTAATAAAGATACCCTGCGTTTGTACATCACCGGGACAGCCGACCTGCCAGATACAAGCTACACGCTGATAGCCCAAGGTAGCGGTGTCACCTATTTTGGTACGGGATTTAATTTGAGTAATGGCTACTTCAACTTAAAAATCCCGACAGACAAATTCCCGACGGGCATTGTCAATTTAATGGTGACCGACGATAAGCAGCACCCCGTACTTGCCCGTAATCTGTTTATCAATCATAACGATAATCTGGGCCTCTCGCTGGCGGAAGATAAACCCGTTTATGCCGTTAACGATAGCATCAGTTTAAGCTTGTTAGCAAGTAATGCTTCTAAGACGCCTGTGCGGGGGAATTTTACCGTTTCGGTAACTGATGATGCGCAGGTAAAAGCTGAAAAGCGGAATCAGCAGATAGATAGCTATTTCTTGCTCTCATCAGAGTTAAAGGGTAATATCGAAAATGTGAGCTGGTATTTTGATCCGAAAGAGCAGCAGGCCGCCAAGGCGCTTGATAATTTGATGCTCACCCAGGGGTGGACGGGTTTTGATGCGGGAAAAGCGCTGGCAAAAAACATCCCCGCCCCGCAGTTTTGGGCCGAAAGCGACAACAGTGTGGAAGGGCAGCTACGCAATTTTTTTAACAGACCGGCAGCTGGCCGTAAAGTAACGCTAATGTCTAACCGTAACGGACTATTGGTGATTGATACGGTGAGCGATGCGAATGGCAGGTTTAAGTTTCAGGATTTGCCTTTTAGCGATACCATTGCCTATACTATAAAAATACACAACGCCAACGGCAATGAAGCGGCGGTAGGTATTAACGTGAATGAATTTAAACCTGCACCCTTGCCCAAGCCCGATAGCGTACGGATGATGCCCTGGTACGCCAATACGGATACTACTTTGCTTAATTATTTACAAAGCAATCAAAAACGAATTGCACAAGCCGCCGGGCCAGTTGATGCGAAAGGCTTGCTGCGCCAGGTAAACATTAAAGGCCGCCAAAAAGCCCGGTTGCAGGGGGTAGGTGGGGAAGATATCTACTTTGCCGATTTGGATATTGATGATAAACAAACTACCAAGCAGGGCAATATATCGCTGCTTAAATTTCTGTTTAAAAACTACCCCGGTTTCCACGTTGGGCAAACCAAATATGGCGAACGGCTTTCAATGAATTCGGCCGTTGTTGTCAATGTCTCTATTGATAGTGTTTGGGTGAGCAGGTACTATTCCCGTTTAGAAAGGCCGCACGAGTTTATGCAGAAAATGTTGGATAATATCCCTGCGGCGGCGGCTAAAAATGTAGTAATTTATCATAAACCTGCAATCAACGGTAAGGACTGGATGGCTTTCATCATTATCAAAACCCGCAGCGGCAACGGGCCGGTATTAAAGGAAACACCGGGAATGTACGTTTATCGGCCGTTACCGCTGTATATGCCACGTGATTTTTACCGCCCGAGATATGCCGTAAAAAATAACCCCATGCCCGATCTACGCTCGACTATCCATTGGGAACCTAACGTTGTTACAGACGAAAACGGTAACGCTAAAGTATCTTTTTACGCAGCAGATAAACCGGGCACTTACACAGTAACAATTGAAGGCACGGATATGCAGGGGCATTTTGGAACGTTATCGAAAAAAATCACCATTTGTCCGGCGCCGGGAAGTAAAATAAATTAAGCACATGAAAAATTCACCGGCAGTCTATCGTACGATATTTAAAATTATTTTTAGTTGGATACTGGTATTGAGCTGTTCGGTAACGGTGTTTGCGCAATCTGTGGCAGATACAGGTGCGGTTAAGAATTTGCTTTCCGCAGCTGCTAAATACTACACTTCGCGACCATCTGAAAAGTTATACTTAAACTTTGATAAACCCTATTATGCCGTTGGCGATACGGCCTGGTTTAAGGCGTACGTACTGACTGGCGATACCAAGCAAGCATCGCTCAGTGCAAAACTATATGTAGAATTTTTAAATGCGGAAGGTAAGTTATCACAGCGTTTAGTTTTGCCCGCATCTAACGGTTTGGCCCAGGGTTTTATCCCGATGACGGAAAAGGAGACACCGGCAGGGAATTACACCATCCGCGCATATACTAACTGGCTGCAAAATTTTGGCGCCGAAACGTTTTTTTATAAGCAAATAAGCGTCGGCGGTATAGGTAACAAAACCTGGCTGTTAACCGAACAGCACAGCGCCGGTAAAGGTGCGGACAGCGGCAAAGTGCAATTGGGCCTGCGTATAAACGATAGTAAAGGCCTGCCGGTGATAAGTCGAAATATAACGGTGAGGATACAGGAGGGTACAAAAACTATCCTTAAAAGCGAGATGACAACCGGTGTTGACGGCGTGGTAAACGGAAGTTTAACGCTCCCGGCTAAAGCAAATAAGCGCAATCTTAATATTATGGTTGAGGATGCGGCCGATAAATCGCAGCGTACAGTCTTCCCATTTTATCCTTCTGGGGCTGATGGTGATATCGATTTGCAATTTTTACCTGAGGGAGGGAATTTAATAGCCGGTTTATATAATAAAGTTGCTTTCAAAGCCATTGGCGAAGATGGCCTGAGCCGCGACGTAAAGGGAATAATAATAAACACTAAAGGCGAAACCGTTGCCGAACTGCAAACCCTGCATAAGGGCATGGGCAATTTTATGCTGGTGCCGCAATTGGGCGAAACTTATACTGCGAGAGTAGTAGTTGATGGCCGGGATAAAAAGTATCTGCTGCCTGCATCCAAATCCGACGGGCTGGCCGTCAGGGTCGATGGCATTAATCATCCGGATGATTTGTACGTTTATATTTCATCTGCGGCGAATGATAACCATAAGTATACGCTGATTGCCGAAACGCGTGATAAAGTTTATTTCGGGTCGGCGTTTACGCTGAATGGCGAGGGTTATTTTAATACGCATATTGCTAAAAGCGCTTTCCCTACGGGGATTATCAGTTTAACCATTTTAGGGGCCGATAACAAGCCGGTAGCACAACGCCGGGTTTTTGTAGATCATCATGATGCTTTGAAAATCGTAGCCAATCCCGGGCAGGCTGCTTATCATCCGGGTGATAGCATAGCTTTAGCGCTAAATGTGGTTAGCGGTACCGGGATGCCTGTGCCGGGAAATTTTTCGGTATCGGTTACGGATGATGGACAGGTTAAAGATGCAGCGCCGGTTGATAATATTCAGAGCCACATACTACTGGCATCTGAATTAAAAGGCAACTTTGAAAACGCCGCCTGGTATTTTACCGCAGATGATGAAAAGCTGAAAGAGAAAGCTTTGGATAACTTGCTGCTTACGCAGGGATGGCAGGGTTTTGATTGGGCTAAGGTTAATCAGTCGGTTCCCGCGCCGACCTTTCAGGCCGAAACCGAATTTGGAGTTACAGGTACGCTTCGTAACTTGTTCAACAAACCGGCGGCAGGTTTAAAAGTGCAATTAATGGCCGGCGGCAGGCAGTTTTTGCTGATGGACACCATTAGCGATAAGCAAGGCCGTTTTGCATTTAAAGATTTACCCCTGACTGATTCGGTAGCTTATTTGATTAAGCTGCATAACGGAAAGGACAGGTCGGCTGCAGCCGATATTAAGGTTGATGAATTTACGCCAACAACCCTGAAACTGGCTGGTTTGCCGAGAACTATGCCCTGGAATATCAATGCAGATACCACCCTGTTTAATTACTTAAACAAAAATAAACAGCGTGCCGATGCAGCCGAAGTTTTTACGAACCCGGGAGGCGGAACGTTGTTGAAGAATGTTTCGGTGAAAACACAACGGGTTGCACACTTTTTAAGTAATGAGTTTGCCGTAGAAATTGATTCCATTAGCGAGGCCAAACTCTTGGCTGCCAATAAAATGACTTTAATGGATCTGCTGCAAAGAGAATTGAAAGGGCAATTGAAGGAATCATATATATACGCCCTTATGTTGTCTGGTAATAAAGATGGACGGACAATATATCGGCCCACCAAACAATTTGTAATAAGTAATATTCGCATAAATGATCTGGTGGTCGACGGCCAAAGTTTAGGCCAACTTACAATGTCTTTAAGAGATGCCGTTTCATCAACAGATACGCCTTTTACCGATATGAAAGAGAACCCAATTTATCATACTGTGTTTAGCGAAGTTGACGCTAATTTTTTTACCTCAATGTCTCAATTCTTAAACGTACTCAGTGCCGAAGATGTTAAAAAGATCGTTGTAACGCGGGGGCGCTTTGTCTCGATAGTAATAACCACCCGCAGCGGTAAGGGCCTGAATGCGGCGCCGTCTATCGGTACATATGCTTATCGCCCACTACCTATGCAGTTGCCCCGGCAATTTTACGCACCCAAATATTCAGCAAAGAGTACCGCTCCCGATCTTCGTTCAACCATCCACTGGGAGCCAAATTTAGTGAGTGACGATAAGGGAAATGCACAACTATCTTTTTGGGCGACCGGTAAGCCAGGCACTTATACCGTTAACATTGAAGGGACAGACATGCAAGGCCATTTTGGGGTAAGTACACAAAAAATAGTAATTAAATAGGCTTATTGCTACCTTGCATTTATGTTGCGCGCTTGGATAAATAATTACAATAAGCATTTACTTGGGATAGCCGTTGGCTGTGCTGTAACAGCATTTATCGGCGATTGGTTATTTCACGTCACATCCGATTATTTGCTGACGCGAATATCTTGTGTTATTGTTTTCATAATAGCGATGGCATCAAAAGAAGGCAACAAAAAACTTGCACTGAAGAAAAAAGGACTTACTCCCGGCGACCTGCGCAATATCGAATTTGTAAAAAACTGGGAAGTTACCCGTAAAACCGGCCTGACAAAGTATTGCGTGGTAGAAGGTGGACTGGTAACGGGGATTATTTTATTTATCCCTATTTCGGTAGTGGCTTTCTTTATCGTCGGCTTAGAAACTATTCTGTCAAATTATCGCAACCTGCTTGCGGTTAGTTCGGTTTCGCTAACAATTGCATACTTTATTGGTGTAGTTATCTACTACATCCGCTGGCAAACTAACGAGCGGAGGTTCATGAATTTGACTGATCCACTGCGGTTATTGAGTTAGGTAAGAATCCAGTTTGGCCGGATCTTGACGATTATCCCAAAAAACTAAAAGTTCTATAGTGTTATTTTTCAAGCGATAGAATAAACTTACCTGTTTTACAATAACAGACCTGTACGCATCTTTATTCTTTGAATAGGGATATAGAAAAGGATTTGAGCTGATATAGCCGATAACATCCTCGGTGCGGTTGACAAAAGAATCAAATACACTTTAAGGCCAATTGCTTTCCAAATATTCAAGGGTAACCATATAGCTGTATTTGGCCACAGGAGACCAAATTACTTCATATTCTGCCATTTTTACTTTCTTGGAAAGCGGGCTTTTATTTCTTCCATTACCTTATTGTGCGGGATTCCTTCGCCGGCATCAAGCTGTGCTTTTGCTTTATCAATTGCCGCTGATATTACAGGCGGTAGCGTTAGGCCGAAATCCTTATTAGATAAACCAACGAGCGCCTCTATTTCATTTAATAGTAAATCATCATCAATTTGAAGTATCTTCTCAGCTATCTTATATTTTTCAGCAGTATCCATATTACTTATATCCTATAATTTAAAGCTACAAATTTTCCAACAAAAAAACGCGCCCTGTTTTTCAACGGGGACGCGTCCATATATAGATCAGCAACAGTCTTTAGTTTTTTTTATCTTCAACGCCGGGTTTACCATCGTTAATGGTTTGCCCATCGCGAATTTCATCGGTTGGATTTTTTACCAACACATCGCCCGGTTTCAAATCTCCGTACACGGAAACCAACGTTCCCGATTGTCCACCTTTTTGTACCGGTACCCAAATGGCTTTATGATCGCTTACTTTAATTACAAAAACCTTTTCGGTTGATTGTACCAGGGCCGATTTAGGGATCACAAACGCATTGTCGTTAGCCGGCAACGGAAGGTTAACTTCGGCATACATGCCGGGAAGGAGTTTCTTGCTCGGATTTTGAACATCCATCTCCAATCTTTCCGACCGTAACTTAGCATCCAATGCGCCGGATAAACGCGCTACCTTAGCTTTAAATGTTTGGTTAGGCAGCGAGCGGATAGTAAAGCTTACTTCATCCTTAGTGCTCAGTCCGCCGGTTGATGCTTCGGGGATAGAGATAATCAAACGCAATTTGCTTTGCTGCTGAAGTACCAATAAAGGCAAATCAGAGCCCTTACCCGATGGGCCGACATACGCGCCCAGATTTACGTTACGTGCCGTTATAACGCCGCTAAACGGCGCACGGATCTCCAGGTAGTTTTGATTGGCCGTGATCTCCTGCGATGCTGATTTTGCAGCTTCTACATTGGCTTGGTCGGCGTTCTTTTTTGCCTCGGCAATATCCAGATCGTTTTGTGAGATAGTTCCCGGCGTTTTGCTGGTACTTAGCAATCTATCGTAAGTGGCTTTGCTGGCCAGGTAAATAGCTTGCTGCTGCGCTATGCGCGATTTGGCTGCCGCCAGTTGCGAGTTAATTTCGGGCGCATCCAGCGTGATCAATAACTGACCGGCCTGCACTTCCGAACCAACGTCAACCAGCATTTTCCGTACGTAGCTGTTTACCTTGGCGTAAAGGTCTACCTGTTGGTAGGCCTGCAGTTCGCCGGGGATTTGAAGGCTGGCATCCAGTTTACCTTTTTCTGCCGTGATGGTGGCAATAACAGGTGCCGCTTGCGCTGATGAATCAGCAGCTTCTTCTTTCTTCTCTTTATCGCCCGAGTGGCAGGCCGGTAATACACTTGCCGATGCCGCTAACAGGAATATGGTGGTGATGTGTTTAAATTTTATGCTCATGTGGTAGGGGGAAATAAAATTTGCTCTCTTTATCTTCAGGGTCTAACGATACAGATTGTGTGGTGGTGTTGCCTTGTACCCAGGCAAAAATCAATGGTAAAATTAATAAGGCTGCAAAGGTAGAAGCCAGCAAGCCGCCAATAACCGCGCGACCTAAGGGCGAGGTTTGATCGCCGCCTTCGCCCAGGCCTGATGCCATCGGGATCATCCCGACAATCATGGCCACACTGGTCATTAATATTGGGCGTAAACGTAAAGCTGCAGCTTCGCGGGCTGATTTTAGGGCATCGCCGTTATGCTTACGTAACTCCTCGGCATTGGTAATTAACAGTACCGAGTTGGCAATAGATACACCCACCGACATGATCATACCCATGTACGATTGCAGGTTGAGCGTAGCGCCGGTCAATTTCACCAGTAGCAACGATCCCAACAATACCGCCGGTACGGTTGATAATACTACAAACGACACTTTGAACGACTGGAAGTTAGCCGCCAGCATCAGGAAGATTACGATTACAGCTACCAGTAAACCGCTTTGCAAACTATCCAGTGTATCGGTTAAGGTTGACGTTAAACCGCGGGTGGCTATGGTTAAACCGCGTGGCAGTTTACCTAATTTACCCAACGCTTTTTGCACATCATCGTTAGCGGTACCCAAATCCATTTTATTTAAGTTGGCGGTTACGCTCAGTATCGGTAACGAACCGATGTCGTCGTTCTCGCCAAAGGTAGTGCCTTGCGTAATGCCGGCCACATCGCCAAGGGAGGGGCGTGGTTTATCATTCATCAGCGGGATCTCGCTCAGGCTGTTAGTGCTGGCCATCTGGTATTCAGGTACTTCAACCTGTACGTTATAGCTAAGCCCAATTTTGGGATCGATCCAAACGTTTTTCTCGGTAAAGCGCGATGACGATGTTGATGCCGTTAAAGAACGTGAAATTTCAGTTACACCCAGCCCTAACTGAGCAGCGCGGGTACGGTCGATATCGATATTGATAGCCGGGTATTTAAACGACTGTGCTATTTGCACATCGCGCAAATAAGGTATCTTTTCCAACTCGTTCATCACTTTAGTGGCATAGGCTATGTTTTGCTTTTTGTTTTTACTGCCTATCACAACCTCAACCGGGGTTGATGCGCCCTGACTCAGAATTTTATCCGTCAGCTCAATTGGTTCGAAAGACATTTTTACATTCGGCATTTCTTTGCTGATGCCTGCGCGTAATTGTTCTTTCAAATCGTCCAGATTCACCTTATAATCTTCCTTCAGGTTTACTTGTAAAACAGCTTCCTGCGGCCCGGCTAAGAATAAATAGATGGGACTGGTAGAAAATTGCCCCGGGTGCTGGCCAACCATGGCCGAAGTAATCTCCACATTTTGTTTACCGCCTACCGTTTTTTCTAAAATCTTGATGGCGTTTAAAGTCATCAGCTCGGTACGTTCTAAACGCGTTCCGTCAGGTGCGCGTAAACGTACCTGGAAGGTGCCAGAATTTACCTTCGGCAAAACATCCCGGCCAATGGTAGATAGTAGTAACACAACCAAAGCAACAGCGCCGATGATATAAACTGAAACGACAATCTTCCGGTTAGGCATCATGCCGTTAATCACCTTCATATAACCTTCGCGAAAGCGGTCGAATTTGCTTAGTTTACCTTCTTTGTCATGCTCAGGGTGTTCAACCAATGCTTTTTTCTGATCCCAGCTATCGCCTTCCTCAATGGTGTGATGTTTACCGTAGTTAGGATCTTCGTGTTTATTGATCATCAACCAGTTGGCCATAATCGGCACGAAGGTTTGCGCTAACAGGTAAGAAATGATCATTGAAAAACCGATAGCCAAAGCCAGCGGAAGGAATAACGCTCCCGGAATCCCCTTCATGGTAAAGGCCGGTGCAAACACCGCCAGGATACAGAACAGGATCAGTAACTTAGGGAAGGCAATCTCCTTACAGGCATCCCAAATAGCCAGGGCCTTGGGTTTACCCATATCAAAATGCTGGTGAATATTCTCTATCGTCACCGTGGATTCATCGACCAAAATACCTACTGCTAATGACAGACCGCTCAGCGTCATGATATTGATGGTTTGATGAAATAAATTGAGGAACAGCACCCCCGATATAATGGAGATTGGGATGGTGATGATTACAATCAACGCGCCACGTCTATCACCTAAAAACAGGAGTACCATTAAACCGGTCAATATCGCACCGATAACTCCCTCGCTGATTAAACTTTTTACCGAGTTGATTACGTAAACCGATTGATCGAACACGTAGCTGATGTTCACATCATCGGGCAGCAGGGCCTGGAATTTAGGAATGTTCTTTTTCAGATTTTGTACTACCTCCCAGGTAGATGCATCAGCTGATTTAGTAATAGGGAGGTAAACCGAGCGTTTGCCGTTAACCAAAGCATAACTACTGGTAATATCCGCGCCGTCTTCAACAGTGGCTACATCGCGCATAAATACGGTTTGTACGCCATTTTTATAGAGCGGGATATCGCCGAAATCCTGCACGTTTTTAATGCCCGTATTGGTTGGCGCCAGGTAATTCAGATCGCCGATACGGATGTTACCTGCAGGCGATGTTTGGTTATTATCGCGCAAAGCGGCCACTAACTGATCGGGTGTGAGGTTGTGGGCACGCAGTAATTCAGGGTCGGCTTTAATTACAATGGTACGCACGTTACCACCGAAAGGTGCCGGAGAGATCAATCCGGGTATAGACGTAAACGAACTGCGGACGTAAACGTTGGCCAGATCCAGCAATTCGTTATTGGTGCGTTTGTTACTGGTGAGCACTAACTGGCCAACCGGCAGGGTAGAAGCATCAAACCGGATAATAAACGGCGGTTGCGACCCATTAGGGAAGCTGGCCTGGGCCCTGTTGCTAAAGGTCGACACCTCCGCTGCCGCCTGCGCCATGTTGGTGCCTTCGTAAAAAGTTAATTTTAGTAAAGATAAGCCCTGGATATTACGTGTTTCGATACTTTTTACGCCCGATACGTACAACAATAAGTTAACGTACTGGCGACCGAAGTATGACTCCATCTGATCGGGAGTGAAACCACCATAAGGGTGCGAAATATAGATAACCGGCAAATTCAGATCCGGAAAAATATCAATTTTAATAGTACGGATGGCGCCGATACCAAAGAAGAACAAGCCAGCCACAATAACCAGAATGGTTATGGGTTTTTGCAATGCGCCTTTAATCATTCCCATGTGTATAGATCCTGTTTATTGTTAAAAGTTATTAATGAAGATTCCAAAATCGCCCGTGGCGGCCGATTTATAAAGCAGCGCCTGCCAAACGTTATTGAAGGCAATATCCCTGTCGGTTTCGGCACGGTTTAAGGTGAATAACGCGGTAGTAAAATCTACAATGTTTGATAAGCCGTTTTTATACAGTGTGTATTTCTGTACATAAGCATCGCTGGCAGCTTTCACCTGTACAGGCGCTTCATTGTAGTTTTTAAGCGCGTTACCGATACGGGTTTCGGCCAGTTGCTGTTGTGCGGATAAGCGCTGGTTAATCAGCTCATACTCATCGCGATATTGCTGCGAAGTAAACTTTTGCGAAGTAACCTGATAATGCACACGGAACGGGTTAGTGATATTCCAAACCATACCCACTCCTAACAGGTAGTTATAACGGGTAGGGTCTACCCCGGTGCCGTAGCTATGGGTATAGCTGTTTTGGTTAACGCCGTAATCCTGCCCAAAGCCTGAACCACGGCCCTGCATCACCCCAAACAAACTAAACGTGGGGTAAGCAAAGGTTTGATAGTATTTGGCCTGCTCGTCGCTTACGCCAACCCGGTTGCTGTAGTATTTTAATAACGGGTGTTCGCTTGCTTTGAGCGTAGGCACCTGCTCGATAGACTTGGGCGATTTGGTGACAAACACGCTATCTAAAGCAAACGGCTGCGGTTCAATGCCCATGTATTGGGCTAAGATGTTTGCCTGTTCCTGCTCTACATCCTGTGCGCGGGTAAGTAATATTTTAGCGCTCGATACTTCGGCGTTAGCCAAAGATGAATCTACCCCGGCGTTCAACCCATTTTTTACACGGGCGGTAACTACGCGAGCAAGTTCGGTGGCACGTTTCAGGTTATTCTCCTGCGATTTTGACAGGCGTTGCGCGGCTAATAGATTCAAATAAGCGCCGGCGACGCGAACCTCGTGCTGAAACTGTTCCTGCTGCAAATCAGTCTCGTTAAGGGTAACAATGTTTTGCTGGACCTTAATCTTTTCTTTAGCGCGGCCAAAGGTGAAAAAATCCCAGTTGATGTTACCAAGATAGAGCGCACCAAATGCCGAGTTCCAGTTTTGATTGGTTAACGATGGGCCTGACGATGCCACGCTTAAACCGCGGTAGCCGTAAAGGGGGCCGTTAGTACCGTTAATTGTTCCGTAATCCTGTTGGGCCGATAGGCTGACATCGGGCAGGTATTCCGATTTTGTTTCTTTTAAAAATGCTTTAGAAGCATTTAGCTGGCTGGCTTTAGCTTTGATAGTACCATAATTGTTCAGCGCCGTCTGCACTGCTTCTTTCATGGTTAAAACCGTTTGCCCGTGGGCATTAAAAGCAAAAAAACAACCCGCTAAAACTAAAAAAACACAGAGCGTATTTTTCGTTATCATAGGGGTTTGTGTAGGTAGTACACCACAAATGTAAAACACTGTAATGTATGAATAAAATGAATTAATTTTGTGAACATCATTAGTTTATTTAATAATGAATATTGCGCTGCATCACTTTCGCCTGGTTGATACGATACATAAAGAAGGAACGTTAACCAAAGCTGCCGAAAGTTTACATCTTACCCAATCGGCGCTAAGCCATCAACTAAAAGAGCTGGAGAACGAAATGGGGGTGGATGTTTTTCACCGCAAAGGCAAACGATTGCACCTGAGCGAACAGGGAAGCCGTTTTTTACAGAGCGCCAAGAAAATACTGGCCGAAATAAAATCGCTGGAGGAGGATGTAAACAACTTTAAAAACGGGCAGGCGGGCAAGCTGAACATCAGCATGCAAAGCTATACATCATACCATTGGCTGCCCGCGGTTATTAAAGATTTCAGAACCCGCTGGCCTGATGTAAACGTGCAGATTGTAGCCGATGCCACCCAACGCCCTCTGGAATATTTACTTCGGGGTGACATTGATCTGGGCATTGTGCGCACCCAAATGGTGAATACGCTGATTCAATATGAAAAGGTATTTGAGGATAGACTGGTAGTCATTATGTCGCCCGATCATCCGCTGGCGGCTAAAGAGGTGATTGAATTTGCCGATTTTCAGGATGAGGAATTGATTATGGCGATCTGGGATCCATCGTACCAGGAAACCCCCCTTTTTGAAGCCATGATTCAGGCCAAACAGGTAAAGCCGAAACACGTGCACCGGATACATTATACCGATGCTACGGTTGATATGGTAAGCGCAAATCTGGGCATTGCTGTCATGTCGGACATGGTGATCAGGCCTTATGTGCTAAACCGTAATTTAGTTAGCCGGCCATTACCGCCGGTAATTAAACCACGTACCTGGTACGCCGCCACCGGGCAGCAAACCCCTGCCATGCAAAGCTTTTTGCAGTGTTTAAAGGAGCATTTTGGGGCGGCGGTTATTTAATATTTGCAGTTGGACAGGCGTAGGGTCAGATAATTATCTGTCTCTACGATATGCAGGGCTGCCCTATGTGCAAAACTTTAATGGCACTGTGATTAACTAATACACCCAATTTCGTAATATTGACTTAATGAATACCGACAAACTGGAAGAATTAATTGCGGCCGGCGACCTGAGCGGCCTAAGTGCCTTATTACAAGATAATCGCGCCCTGGCCAAAGCGCCTACCAGTCATGGTGTTTCTCCCTTGATGTTGTCGTGCTATTTTAAAAAGCCTGAGATAACTGCCGTAATACTCAAGTTTGTTGATGAGGTTACCTTATTTGAAGCTGCTGCAGCCGGTAAATTTGATGTGGTAGCTTATGTGGTCGGTACCCACCCCGATTCGGTTAACGATTTTGCTCCCGATGGTTTTACTCCGCTGGGGCTGGCCTGTTATTTTGGCCAATCGGAAGTTGCGCGTTTTTTGGTTTTAAAAGGCGCGGATGTAAATCTTCCTTCAAGCAATGGCTTCCATGTTTACCCTTTGCATTCGGCCGTGGCGGGTAACTATACCGATATTGCCCGTATGTTAGTCAATGCCGGTGCAAAAGTTAACGTGGTACAGCAATCTGGCACTACACCGCTGCACTCTGCCGCGCAAAATGGAAATGCTGATATTTTGATCTTACTGTTAGAAAACGGTGCCGATGTAAACATCCGCATGGAAGGCGGCAAACTCCCTGCCGATCTGGCCCGTGAGAAAGGCTTCAACGAGATTGCGGAGATATTGAGTTAGGGCTGGAAAGTCTGGAAGACGGGAAGTCCGAAAGACCGAAAGTTAGGAAAGTCTGGAAGTGAATTTAGTCCTTAAAAATTCGTTCCTTTGTTTTAAACCTTATATCCCTATGCTTACTAAAAAGATTTTTGCGCTGCTGTTCTTGTTAACCGACACTTTTGCTATGCAGGCTCAGCGTTTAAACAAACCTAAACTTGATAGCTTGCTTGATGCTGTTCAGGCCAGCAATAAAGGAATGGGCAGCCTGGCACTCAGTTATAACGGACAACTTATTTATCAGCGTGCCATTGGTTATGCAGATGTGCCTCAAAAAATAGCTGCGACACCTAAAACCAAATATCGCATAGGGTCCATAACCAAAGTATTTACCGGTGTAATGATCTTCCAGTTAATTGAGGAAGGTAAACTAACGCTGACTACGCCGCTATCTAAATTTTACCCGGAGTTCCCTAACGCAGGTATTATTACCATTGGTATGATGCTGCAGCATCGTACAGGGCTGCATAACTTCACTAACGACGAAGACTATGTTGGCTACATGCTGAAACATCAGACAGAAGCAGAGATGGTTGCGAGATTAGCCAAACCCAAAGCCGAATTTGCCCCCGACAGTAAGTTTGACTATAGCAATACTAACTTTTTATTACTGGGGTATATCATAGAGAAACTCACCAAAAAAACTTATGCCGAAGCTGTTAAGCAACGCATAGTAACTAAAGCCGATTTAACCGATACTTATTACGGTGGCAAGATCAATACAGCCAGCAACGAAGCGCTATCGTACAAGTTGGAAGAGAATACCTGGAAGCCGGATACCGAAACAGATATGAGCGTTCCGGGTGGTGCGGGAGCAATGGTATCTACCCCAACGGCGCTTACTAAATTTATAGAGGCATTGTTTGCGGGCAAGTTGGTAAGTCCGGCGGATTTGACGATGATGAAGACGATGAAGGAGGGTTATGGCATGGCCATGATTCAAACCCCGGCATTTGGTAAAATAGGTTACGGACACACGGGTGGGATAGACGGGTTCGGTTCGCAAGTGATTTATTTTCCGGATGATAAGTTTGCAATTGCCTTCGATCATAACGGCGACGCCGGTGCAATGGGTGATGTTATTAAAGGTGCATTAAGCATTTATTTTGGTAAGCCTTATCAAATACCTGATTTTACATCAAAGGTAGCAGATGCCGATTTGGACAAATACCTGGGCGAATATTCAACCTCGGTAGCGCCAATGAAATTTAATATCAGCAAAAGCGAAGGTGTTTTATATGCCCAGGCTACCGGGCAAAGTCCGTTCCCTTTAAGATCGACCAAGCCTGATGTGTTTGAATTTAGTGCAGCCGGAATAGTGCTGGAATTTGAACCGGCCAAACAACAGTTTAATATCACACAAAACGGGCATAAAGTATTGTTTACAAAAGGCGCTGCCGGCACCGCCACTGCACCGGCCTTTAAAGTTAAGTCCGCCGACTTGGATAAATACCTTGGTGTGTATGCCGCGCCTGGCTTCCCGCTAAAAATTACCGTAACTAAGCAGGACGCAACCTTAATAGCCCAAGCCACCGGGCAAGGGCCTTTCCCGCTTAACCCAACCGGGCCCGATGCTTTTGATTTTAAGATGGCCGGGGTTGAAATGAAATTTGACCCTGCAAAAAACGAAATGACCTTGAAACAAGGCGCAAACACCACTATCTTTACTAAAGAAAAATAATTAATAAGGGACAGATTAATATTTTATGAAAGCAGAACGCACCATTATGATAACCGGCAAGGAGTACCAGCATATTAAAAAATACCTGGAAACCAACGCCGAATACGAATACCACACCGGCACCGAGTTTGACCCCGAAACGCTTAAAGTAAGCGAGATCTACTTAGATACCGACCCCGACTTTACTCGCAATCCTGCCCAGTTTGCTAAAATAGATGGCGACCTGCACGTACAAGTGAAGGTGGTTTATGAGGAAGAATAGGGGATAGATTCAGGAAGTAAGAATCAGGAATCAAGACCAGAGTGAAAACTGATTATTGATCTATCCGAAAAATAACCCATAAAAAAGCCGGTCGATGCCGGCTAAAATCTTTTAAAGAAAAAGTATGGTTAAACAAGATTAAAACCTTGGCTTTTTACCGTTACCGCCACCACCGTTGGTTGGGCGCGGGCCTTTGTCTTCGGCCACGTTTACACGGATAATGTTGTCGTAATAACGTTGTCCGTTCATGTATTTGATGGCTTCCTTGGCTTCGTCCTCGTTTACCATTTCAACAAAGCCAAACCCTTTGCTTTGTTTTGTTTGGTGATCTTTAATAATACGGAGAGATTTTACCGGTCCGAAATCACTAAAAACTTCTGTTAATTCCCCCTCACCAACTTGCAGGGGCAGTCCTGAAATAAATACCTTCATTAATTGCTTTGAATTGTTTTTTTGATGGCACAAAGATACGCATTTCACCGCCGGGAATTGTAGTAGAAAGGTAAGTTTCTTTTTCAGTTTGCAGTTTTGAGTTAACAGTTGGCAGTGCGTAGCACTACACCTGGTGTAAGGCAAAAGCAGCTACAATTTACAGGTGAGCGATTCAACTGCAAACTCCAAACTGCCAACTGCTAACCGGCGCAGCCTACCTCCCAAACACCATCTTCCACAAGCCGGCTACTTCGCGTTTAACAGCACGGGGGCATTTGTCCTCGAAACGTATGGCCGGGCGGGCGGTGTCAGTATCCTTAACTACCGGATAGGCCGGGTGTACCACGGTAAAGTAGTTAGATATATCCATTTTTTTAGCCCTGCTGGTGCTATGCACCAGCGTGCCAAATTTGGTTAGTTTTTGATAAAACGCATTCATAAGCCTGTTATTTATGTAAACCTGTTATCTATGCCGAATGTAAATAAAATAACAGATAGTTAAATTTATTGTTCAGTATGATAATGTGCTTTTTGTCAACACGATACAAACAGCAAATGCCGGAATATTAACAGGATATAAACAGCGGATGTGGATAAAGTATTTGATTATGAGATGCTTGTAAAACTAAGCTTTTGCACGCCGGTTGAAGCGAAATAAACTGTTTAGGAATACAAATGTACAGATATTTAACTTCAATGAAAGATGAAAATCAAAATAATTAACATTGATTAGCCTGCCTGATAAGGAGGAATATCAACGTTATTTAATTATTAAACCTCCGGCATTTTAACGCATTTATTTAATCTTGATGATCTTAGTGCCGGGATTAGGACGTTCATCATCATGCGGCTTAGGTATTGCCTTTACAATGCCTATCAGCGTATGTGCAATGGCACCCATAGCCCCAATGCCAAACTTTACAAATGGTTTCATCACGCTAAAATCGTATTCAGATTTTTGGGACAGGTTTGCTTTGCCTTGGTTTAATTTTTTGATATCGCGGGTTGCCATGTTTTTTTTCATTAGTGTTATATAAACAACAAGCGTTAAAAGCGGCTATTTGTTTCGCCAAATTAACGGGGCAAGTCTTGATGTTATTATATTAGCGTTATGGATAACCCCATTTTTAACAGCTTCGGCGATATTGTGGTAAAGGAAATTGCACCCGGTTTCTTTTCCAAACTAATTCATACCGATAACAACACCATCAATTTTATAGAGGTAGCCGCAGGTTGCTCGGTACCGTTGCACAGGCATGTGCATCAGCAATTATCTTTTGTATTAGAAGGGGTCTTTGAAATGACCGTTAACGGCGAACCAAGACAATTGGATAGCAGTCAGTATGTTGTAATTCCCTCAAACGTTGAGCATGGCGGCACAGCCATTACCGATTGTAAACTGATCGATGTTTTTAGCCCGGCAAGGGAGGATTATTTTTAGTTGGCAGTTTCCAGTTGGCAGTAAAGCAGCGCGACGGTATATGCGTTGCTTACTGCAAACTAATAACTGCAAACTGACTAAACCGCTTCCACCAGCGTATAGATCTTCTCTTTCAGTTCGTCGGGTTTGAAGGGTTTGGATACGTAATCGTTCATGCCCGATTCAAAAACCTTTTCTTTGATATCGAACATGGCTGATGCCGTAAGGGCAATGATGGGTATGTGAGCCTTTTTAGGATCGGCCATTTTACGGATTTCTATAGCGGCATCAAAGCCGTTCATTACCGGCATTTGCAGGTCCATTAATATAATGTTGAAATTGCCGTACATCACCAGCTCTACCGCGTGTTCGCCATTCTCGGCAAAGGTGGGTAAGATATTCCACTTGCTGAACAGTTTTTTCATCAGCATCACGTTTACCGGATTGTCTTCGGCTATCAAGACCTGCAAACTATCCGTACTGGTTGGGATTGAGCTAACCTGGCCGGGCTGAGCAGGTTCTTCGCTCACTTCTTCAACAGCCACCTTCTCGGTAGAAACCGGGAACTCCATGTGGAAAGAGAATTCTGAACCAACGCCCACCTTACTGGTAACATGCATCTGAATATTTTGCAGTTCGAGCAGGCGCTTTACAATGGCCAAACCTAAACCGGTACCGCCGTACTGACGGGTGGTGGTGATAGACTCCTGAGTAAAAGGCTCAAATATAGCCCCCATGTTACTTTCTTCAATCCCTATGCCTGTATCTTTTACAGTGAAATTGATGGTAAGGGTATTATGCCTGTCGCCCAGTTGTTTTACGCGCACCCATACACTACCGTCGGCGGTGAATTTGATGGCGTTACTAACCAGGTTAAAAATGATCTGTGTGATGCGCGTTGGGTCGCCGAAAATGACTTTGCTGCGCAGGCGGCTATCAACATCAAGGTAAAACTTCAGGCCTTTTTCTTCGGCTTTGATTATCTGTCCGCCGCAAATGCTGTTCATCAGCTCAACCAGGTTAAAGCGAATCTTTTCAAACTCTACTTTGCCCGATTCTATCTTGTTAAAGTCCAGTACATCGTTTACGATAGACAACAGGTTATTGGCCGAAAATTTCAGGATATCCAGGTTGTCAATCTGATCGGCCCGCGGGTCGTTCATCTGTAGCAGGTTGCTCATCCCAATAACCGCGTTCAACGGCGTACGGATCTCGTGCGACATGGTAGAAAGGAACTCCGACTTAGCGTGCGATGATTTTTCGGCCCGGTCTATCGAGATCTCTAAAGCCGAGTTAAGGCGACTCTGTTCTTCACTGGTAGCTCTTAACTCGCGAATGTTTTTAACAAAGGCGTTGTAAAAGTGACTGTGAATATAGATGATCATGATGAAGTTGGCCGTGATAGTAATAATCTTGGTCGACTCCTCAATATCCTCGGGCTTCAATTGTACAATATAGCTGTTGCTGAACGAGTACACCATAAAGCCCAAAACAGGGATCAGGTTAGCCAGCGAGTAGATTAACCCCCAGCGTTGCCCCAGCATATAAAAGCTGAACAATACTGATAAGATGATTACCTGTATGCTAATGATCTCTACATTCTGCACAAATACAAAAACATCCAGCAGGTTAACCAGCAGGGCCATGGTGAGCAGAATGTGCGAGATGATCTTCCACTCGGGTTTGTAGGTAAGGTATTTAAATAATACCACTACGGCCACAAGCAGGCCTGTAGCAATAGTACCTGATAAACGCTGGTGTTGGATAAAAATGTTTATGCATACCGTACACAGTGCCACAAAGGCCAGGAACAGGCCGTAGTAAAGCATTTTAATACGAGCCTGGTCCAGCATAGACTGTTCCGGCGACAGGATATTCCAGACGGACAGATTAAAAAAATCAGGCTTTTTCCTCATTTATAGGTTACAACGATAAAGTAAATATATAAATAAAATATTACCCGTTGTAGTACTTGTATAAATGCAATTAGTTTGCCAGTCCGTTCAAATTATCTGTTAAACTTTTAATCTTTGCTTCGGTATCGGCCTTTTTCTTCAATTCATTGGTGATGATTTCCGGTTTGGCGTTTTGCATAAATTTCTCGTTAGATAATTTGGCTTCGATTGATTTTAGTAAGCCCTTTAAGTAAGCAATCTCTTTTTCAATCCGCTCTTTTTCGGCTTCCGGGTCAATAGTACCACCCAATGGAATATAAAACTCATCGGTACCTACTAAAAAGCTGGCTGCACCGCTTACCGCATCGCTAACAAAATCTACATTGCTGATATTACCCAATTTGGAGATGATAGGCTGATATTGTTGGTAATCGATTCCTGAGTTAACCTTAATCATCAGCTCCAGGCTCTCTTTAGGCGATAGCTGTTTGCTGTTACGGGTGTTGCGGATATCAGCAATAATTTGTTTAACAACTTCAACCTCAGTATTCAAGCGGGTATTAATTTGCCCGTTTGCAGGCATTTGCGCCACTATGCAGCAATCGTTAGCGTTACGTGCGCCAAAGATCTCCTCATCGTGCCATAGCTCCTCAGTAATAAAAGGCATAAACGGGTGCAGGATTTTAAAGATCTTTTCAAAAAACTGAACCGTTGCCGTGTAAGTATCTGCATTAACCTTTTGCTTATCTACACCCTGCTGAAAGGCTGGTTTAACCATCTCCAGGTAATTGGCGCAGAAATCATCCCAAACCAGCTTATAGGTGGTCATCAGCGCATCCGACAGGCGGTACTGAGCAAAGTAATCCTCAATCTCCACCAGCGAAGCGTTAAAGCGACTCTCGAACCAATCTATAGCTACCTGGTTGGTATTTGGAAAGCTGTTGTCAACCTCCCATCCCTTAACCAGGTTAAAGGCGTTCCATACCTTGTTGGCAAAAGCGCTGCCTTGTTTGCAATGGCTTTCGTCAAACATTAAATCATTCCCTGCCGGGGATGACAGGAGCATACCTACACGTACACCATCGGCGCCGTATTGCTCGATCAAATCAATCGGATCGGGCGAGTTGCCCAATGATTTAGACATTTTTCGGCCCAGCTTATCACGAACAATCCCGGTCAGGTAAACATTTTTAAACGGAATGGCACCCCTAAACTCGTGACCGGCCATAATCATCCGCGCAACCCAGAAGAATAAAATCTCGGGCGCGGTAACCAAATCGTTAGTAGGGTAGTAGTAGTTAATATCGGCGTTGTTTGGATCCTTAAAGCCATCAAATACTGATATCGGCCACAGCCAGCTCGAGAACCAGGTGTCGAGTACGTCTTCGTCCTGTTTTAAGTCCTGAGTGGTGAGTGCTGAATTTTGAGTTTTTTCTATCGCAAGCGGCAAAGCTTCTTCAGCGGTCTTAGCTATTACGAACTGCCCACTTGGAAGATACCAGGCCGGGATCTGTTGTCCCCACCATAACTGGCGACTGATACACCAGTCCTTCACGTTCTCCATCCAGTGGCGGTAGGTGTTAATGAATTTCTCGGGGATCAGTTTAATATCGCCCTGCAAAACGTAATCAAGCGCCGGTTTGGCCATCTCTTCCATTTTGCAAAACCATTGCATAGATAGTTTAGGCTCGATAACCGCGTTGGTACGCTCGCTAAAACCAACCTGCGATTTATATTCCTCTACCTTCTCCAGTGATCCTGCCGTTTCCAACAGCGTAGCTATCTCTTTACGGGCAGCAAAACGATCTTTACCAACCAATATCTGCGCAGCCTCGTTCAGGGTACCGTCATCGTTCAGGATATCGATTAACGGCAGGTTATGTTTTTGACCAAGTTCATAGTCATTCAAATCGTGCGCGGGGGTAACCTTTAAACAGCCAGTACCAAAATCCATGGTAACATATTCATCCAATATCACCGGAATCTCGCGACGGATCAATGGTATCAACACCTTTTTACCATGCAGATGCGTATAACGCTCATCATTAGGGTTAATGCATATTGCTGCATCAGCCATAATGGTTTCGGGTCTTGTTGTTGCAATGGTAAGATAAGTAGGTATCATTGCATCAATGGTATTTTTTAAATCTGTTACCGCAGATTCAAAGTTTTCACTTTCGGACTTTCCGTCTTTTGGACTTTCGGACTCTACAACCGCGTAGCGGATGTAGTAAAGTTTCTGATTAACTTCCTTACGGATTACCTCTTCATCGCTAACCGCAGTTTTGCCTTGCGGGTCCCAGTTTACCATGCGTACGCCGCGATAAATCAGGCCTTTGTTGTAGAGATGAATAAAGGTTTCAATAACGGCATCGCTCAGGTCGTCATCCATGGTGAAACGGGTACGATCCCAATCGCATGATGCGCCTAATTTTTTCAGCTGCTCTAATATAATGCCGCCGTATTTTTCCTTCCATTCCCAGGCATAGCTCAGAAACTCGGGGCGGGTTAAATCTTTTTTGTTGATACCGCGCTCTTTTAGCATGGCTACTACTTTGGCTTCGGTAGCAATACTGGCGTGGTCAGTTCCCGGTACCCAGCAGGCGTTTTTGCCTTTCATACGGGCGCGGCGTATCAATACATCCTGAATAGTATTGTTCAGCATGTGGCCCATGTGCAGTACACCGGTAACGTTTGGCGGTGGTATAACAATGGTATATGGCTCCCGCTCATCGGGTACCGATTTAAAAAATCCATTGGCTAACCAATAGCTATACCATTTATCTTCTGCTTCTTTAGGCTGATACGTTTTAGAATTACTCATAAGTATGCAAAAATAGCTTTTTAAGGCGAAAGGTAAAAGCTGAAAGGCGAAAGCTGAGATGAGGAAACTTTGCAAAAGCAATTCCGAAATCGAAATTCCGAAATCCGAAATTAAGATTTACATTTGCATATGCCTTACAAGGAAAGGGAAATTAGTAAAATGTATTACACTATGGGCGAGGTATCGGCCATGTTTGATGTAAATCAATCGTTGCTGCGTTTTTACGAGCGCGAGTTTGATATTTTGCAGCCCAAGAAAAACAAAAAAGGCAACCGCTACTTCACCCCCGAAGATGTGGAGAACCTGAAGATCATTTTCCACCTCATCCGCGATAAGGGCTATACCCTGGCCGGCGCTAAGGAGCACCTTAAAAACAATATCGGCGAAACCAAAGACAATCAAACCGTAATCAACGCCTTGGAAAATCTGAAGAAGTTTTTACTGGAGGTAAGGGAAGAGTTGTAGGCGAAGATTGGTGAACGAGGATTTGCTTAGAATCACAGATAGATGGAAAAAATAAAGGACATTAATCTGGGTGATGCGTTAACCTTTCGGGCATGGGACGGTAATTACAAGTTATTGCTTTGTACGAGCGTTCATAAAAAAAAGAGTCCTCATTATTATATCTTTGCCGGCTTAACTTTTAGTTCATTTAATAAACCAGTGCTAAAAGACGTTCTCGAAAGCTATTTTTACGGAACGGGTAACACAAAGAGCGATTATTTCAAATACAATGATGATGAACTTGATAGAATGTGGGGCGTTCATCCTGAAGTAAAGCCTTACTATTTAGGTTCTTATGGTTTGATGATTTTGCGGAAAGACTTTTTGTCGTTTAGAAGCGATATTGAATATGTAGTTAATGTTTCTATCCCTACTCAATTAGAAATGCATGGCAACGGAAGTATGAATATCAGTTCATTTAGCTTTATTAACGAGTTATTCAGTAATGATAATTTAGATGAAATTATGGGAAAACGTTTTCAGAAGGCTTTTAAGATAACGGCCATTTCAAAATAATTCATTCCATCCCTTTTGATCTTTATTTTTTTAATTTTATTGGCATAACCTTCAACCATGTTAGCCAGCCACAAAGGCGAAATTCCTTTTGTCGTTTATATCCTTCCATTCCTAACCGGGATAGCGCTGGCACTATCTTTTAATTTTGGCGACTATGCTTTAGCTGTCGCGATAAGTTTTGGCTTGTTGCTTACAATCTTTATCCTGCTTAATATACTTTACGATAAAACCAATCTCTATCGCAACCCATGGATTGGCGGAACGATGATGCATATATTGATGCTACTTGCAGGTTTATTAATCACCATCAATTACGATAGCCGCAGTCATCCTGATTATTTCGCCAAACACCCGGCAGATCTGTTAACAGTAAGGATAAGCAACGAACCACAATTAAAAGGCAATTTCCTTCGCTTTACAGCGGATGTTAAACAGACCACTTATAAGGGATCAAGCAAGCCGGCAAGCGGTACCATGCTGCTAACTATTGTTACCGATAGTGCTTACGCAAGCAAAATAAATTATGGCGATGAGATATTGATCCCAGCCAAATATAACCCGATAGATCCACCCTTTAATCCGGGCGAGTTTAATTACAAGCAATACCTGGCGCATCAAAATATTTATTCGCAGGCATTTTTAACCACGCGGGATGTGATGGTGATTAAGGATGATACCGGCAATCCCATAATTGCCTGGTCCTTAAAATTGCGTCAGGGTTTAGTTGGGCAATTTAAACGGCACATGCGTAGTAAAGAAGCCATAGCTGTAGCATCGACCCTGATATTAGGTTATAAGGCCGAGTTAGATAACGATATTTTACAAGCCTACTCCAAAACCGGGACTATCCACGTGCTATCGGTATCGGGCGCGCATGTCGCCATCATTTTTGCCATGATAGGTTGGTTGCTGGGCTTTATGGATAAGTACCGTTACGGTAAATTGCTGAAGGTGTTGATCAGTTTGATATTGATCTGGTATTATTCCATCCTTACCGGACTCTCGCCTGCGGTATGCCGTGCAGCGGTGATGATCAATTTAATCATCATCGGCAACAACTTTGCCCGCTACATCAGCACGCTGAATATCCTGGCGGCATCGGCATTTGGACTTTTACTGATTGACCCATTCCTGATAGTAGATGTGGGCTTTCAGTTATCATACCTCGCCATCATAGGCCTGGTGGTTTTTCAACCGATAGTTTACGGTTGGTTGGATATCGAAAATAAATGGCTCGATTGGTTTTGGAAATTTTGCTCGGCCTGTTTGGCTATCCAGGTTTTAACTTTTCCGTTGAGCGCTTATTATTTCCATCAGTTCCCTGTTTATTTTTTGGTGAGCAATCTGTTTATCATCGTACCTGTAGAGGTCATTATGTACGCCGGTATCGGCTGTTTAGGTTTAGCGCAATTGGGCTGGTCGGCGCTGGCTAATGTAGCGGGCTGGATTTTGGAGAAAAGTATTTTGCTGATGGACTGGTTTCTGCAACTCATCGAACGCTCGCCCTACGCATCAGCAGGTAAAATATGGTTGAACGGATGGGAGTTATTACTGTTGTCGGGCCTGATTGTTTTATCGTTTGCGATAGCTTATTACAAAAAGCCGGTGTTGATTAAAATTGCCGCAGTTTGCTTGCTGTTACTAAGCATCAGCGTAAGCGTTAAAAGCATCAGGGCTACCAAATTTAACAACATCACGTTCCTAAATTTAAAGAAGCATTCGGGCATCCTGTTTAAGCAAGGGAACTGTGCCGTACTGTTGACCGATCTATTGGACACGGATAAAACTTATCGCTACTCCATCCAACCCGGTTTAGATAGCAACCGGATTAATAATCTAAGTATTGTTCATTTTAATAAAGATACTGCTACCACCTTTTGGGCTAAGCAGGGTAACCTGGTGCGTTTTGTTGATAAAGATGTGTTGATCTATGATAAAGATTTTTGGTATGATTCATCAGCACTTAAAATCCCGGTAGATTATGTTTTTGTAACGGGCAGTCCGCATGTTAGTCCGGGCGTAATTGATAAGGGATTTCAGTATCGAACTCTGGTTACCGATGCCGGAAATACCGACAAAACCGTAAACGCCTTAAAAGCAGGACTTAGTAATTATGACAGAAAAATGTACGTGTTGAAACGTAACAAATCGCTAATCATCGAGTCTGAATGATGAAACAAGCGCGGGAAAAAAATATTATATTTGTTAAAACGTGCTAATTAAAAACTAACTATAAATGAAAATTAAATTATTAACCGTTGCCGCAAGCATAGCTTTACTGGCAACTTCTGTAGCTGCAAACGCGCAAAAAGTTTATAAAGAAGGGGTAATTAATTACAGTGTTGTATCTAAACGCGGTCCCGCTGAAACAAAACTTTATTTTAAAGCAGATTCAAACATCGCGGTAACGCAATCAGGACCGGCTAAAATCAGTATCCTTTCTATTGGCGATGGCGATTACTTATGTGTAATGGTTGATGTACCTGTAATGGGCAAAAAAGTAGCCGCGGTGGCTACACCGGCCGAAATGGAAGAAGGTAAGAGCGCTTTACCCGAACTAACTTTTACGCAGACTACCGAAACCAAACAAATAGCCGGTTTAAACTGCAAAAAGGTGGTAGCTAAAAACCCTAAAGATGGCTCTACTTTTGATGTTTGGATAACTAACGAAATCAGCACACCACTAACCGGCCTTACTGCATTGTACGGAAAAGTTGGTGGCTTCCCGGTGATGTTTACTACTTACCAGCAAGGTGCGGCTGTAACTGTAACTTACAAATCTATCAGCGAGGAGAAAGTTCCTGCTAAAGTTTTTAAAGTACCGGAAGATTATCAAAAAATAAGCTTGGGTGATTTAGCTACATTATTTGGTAACAGGTAATAAAAGCCATTTTCAACATAAACAACAAAGCCGACTCTTAAAGCAAGAGTCGGCTTTGTCGTTTTATCAGGAGTTGGCTTGCTCGGTGTTTAAGCCGCCAATTCCTCGCTCAAACCTTTTATCCAGTTATTAAACAAACCGGTTTCAATCTCCACGGCAACATCGGCATGTTTTTGCCACTCGGGCGAGAAATGCTGCAGCTGATTAATCATTTCTTCCAGGTGGCCTTCTTCTTCAAGGATGATGGATTTTACGTTCACTTTGCTTTTGGCAGTATCCAGCACATCCTGGTAAACAGGGTATAACTCATCGGCACGTACCTCTATAGCGTAAGTAACTAACAGGTAGGCGGCAAAGCGCAACTCAGCTCCGCTCAGTTTCAGTTCCGATTTCAGGTAGCGGCAAACCTGCACATCCAGTTGATTTAAATAGTATTTGCTATAAGCCGGAGCTAAAAGGTATTGGCCTGAATAAGTTGGGCATTCGTTCCCCGGAAACTTCTCTATCTGCTTCTTCAGGTAAAAAGCGTGACGATGCTCTTCAGCAGCGTGTTTTAATATGATATAGGTAACCGTAGCCGGATCCTCGCTGGCCGAGATTTTACGCGCGCCGGTATTCTCCATCAGCGAAAGCGTATTTAACCAACGGGCATGCAGTTGATTATCCTTAACTATGGTATTTAAAAGTGAGTTCAGTTGTTCGCTCATAGGCTTTAGTCCGGAAGTCCGAAAGACGGAAAGTCCGGAAGATTTTAGTCCGGAACAAAATCCGGTAGATTTATTTATTTTATTTGCTTAGCCATTCCACCTTCTATCTTCCGGACTTTCGGTCTTTCCGACTTCCGGACTATTCAGACCTCCCGAAGGGCATCTTCTATACGACTGTAAATATAGTTTAGCTGTGCATCAGTAATGCAATACGGAGGTAAAATATAGATCACATTACCCAAGGGGCGTAAAATTATCCCGGCATTTAAAAAGTACTGGTATAGCTTATCGCGCAGCCCGCTAAAGTAACTGGTGTCTTCGCCGGTTTGCCATTCCATCGCCAGAATAGTACCCGTTTGGCGGATGGTTTTTATCTTAGGATGATCCTTTATTCGATCGGCTAAAGCTGCGTGCGACTGAACAATGCGTTCGATATTCGCTGTAGTATTTTCCGATAAAAAAAGATCCATACTGGCTAAGGAAGCTGCACAAGCTACCGGATTAGCGGTATAAGAGTGTCCATGAAAAAGCGTTTTAAGCTTATCTGCCGATAGGAAGGCATCGTAAATGTGATTGGTGCAGGTGGTGATACCAAACGCCATAGTGCCGCCTGTAAGGCCTTTGCTAAAGCACATAATATCTGGCTGTTCAGTCACATGGTCCATAGCAAAGCGCTTACCCGTGCGACCGAAGCCGGTGAACACTTCATCGGCAATGGTGAAGATGCCTTCGGCTTTGCAATGGGTCATCAGTTCGTTCAGATATTCAGCCTGGTACATGATCATTCCTGCCGAACCCTGAACCAACGGCTCGAAAATAAAGCAAGCTAATTCAGATCTGAGATAGGAGATGCGGGATTTGAGATTTTTAATATTATCAGCCGTAGGCAAGTCGATGAACTCCACCTCAAACAATAGACTATCAAAAGCCGCCGTAAACGCACTGCGACCGCTTACTGCCATAGCTCCAAACGTATCGCCATGGTAAGCGTTACTGAAAGCTAATATTTTAGTGCGGCCAACGCCTTTGTTATGCCAGTATTGCAGGCACATTTTTATAGCCACCTCTACTGCGGTCGATCCGTTATCCGAATAAAAAACCTTCTGCTGATTATCCGGCAGGATAGCCAGCAAGCGCTCGGCCAGTTCCACAGCCGGCTGATGCGTAAAGCCGGCGAAAATCACATGCTCCAGTTGCAGCAACTGTGCAGCCACCTTTTCGGCAATATATTTGTTGGCATGTCCGTGGATGTTTACCCACCACGACGATACGGCATCTATATACTCTTTACCATTCTCATCAAATAATAAAGCGCCATCGCCTTTTACAATAGGGATTGGCGGCAAAGCGGTTTGCATTTGCGTGTAGGGGTGCCATATTACTTTAAGGTCGCGTTCGGTTAAAGAACTCACCCCTCCTAAATCCTCCCCGAGGGGCAGGACTTTCTCTGCTTGTTGGTCACTCATAGCTTAATCAAAATAGTTTTAAAGACCCTTTCCCTCGGGGAGGGGTTGGGGAAGAGTCAATGGGTTCAGTAACATCTTCACCACCTGCTTATCCGTCGGGAAGGTCACATCATCATCCGTTAACTCACTTATTTTCTTCCAGCGGAAGGCTTGCATAATATCGCCCTGTTCATCAAAATCGTAGGGAATGATCTTAAAAGACAAATCAAGCGGACCCACATTTTTTACGATATAGTAAACGCTGATGATCTGCGAATCGTTAAAAGCCGATTTAACGAAAAAATCCGTGGTGTAAAAATGGCTGACGATTTCAACCTCGGCCCGGCACTCTTCTATAAACTCGCGCTTCAAGCCTTCAATCAAACCCTCGCCATATTCTAAACCACCACCGGGGAACTTGATAAAGCGATGCCCGTATTCCTGCTCATCGCTTAGTAATACCTCGTTATGCTCGTTAATCAGCAGGCCGTATACACGTACGTTGAAATTATACATTACTCAAAATGCTTTTTGTTGCGGGTTAAATTTACCATAGTCCACGGGATGTCAATACGCTTGGCCTCGATACGGATGGGGCAGTTAGGCATGCTGCAATAGTGACAGCAATAAGGTAGGCATGGATCGGTATGGATAAAAAATTCGGTTTTAATGTCCGCCTCTTTATTAATCAGTTCATCAACCAACTTCACCTCTTCGTGCACCTTATTAAGGTCAAAGTAGTTGGGTAGCGTTAAGTGGCAGTCGATATGCAACTCGGCACCATATTTTTGAGCGCGAAGGTTGTGTACATCAATCCACTCTACCTTACGCTGATCATTCAGGATGCTGATCACGTTGTTCACCAGGTCAAAATCGGCCTCGTCCATTAAGCCGCCTACCGATTTGCGCACCAGTTTATACCCGCTGAAAATAATATACCCGCCCACACCAATGGATAGCACGCTATCCAGCCAAAGCAAGCCAGTAAAATGGATCAGCGTTAAACCGACAAACAAGCCGCCGCTGGTAACCATATCGGCCAACAGGTGCTTGCCATCAGCTTCAAGCGTAATGGATCGTAAAGCCTTTCCCTTACCAATCATAAAATAACCCAGTCCACCGTTAATTGCGCCGGTAATACCAATAATAATGGCACCGGTCAGCAACTCGTGAATTTGGTTGGGATAAAAGATGCTGTAGGTTGATTTGATCAAGATGCCGATACCAGCTATGCTGATCAATACCCCCTCTATAAACACCGAGAAAAACTCCACCTTGCCATGCCCGTAAGGGTGGTTAATATCCCGCGGAAGCGAGGTTAAATAAATGCTGTAAAAGGCGAACGAGCTGGCAATTACGTTCACAATGCTCTCGGCAGCGTCGGTTAACACAAAGTTTGATGCGGTAATAAAATAGGCCAAAAACTTTGCGCCCATTAATAATACGCTAACAATAAGCGCTACCAGGATGATGTTTTTCTTATCGTTCAAAGTACCTGTTGTTGGCCCCAAAGTTAGGAATAAAGCGTAAGGCTGAAAGACTAAAGCAAAAAGCTTTCTGCTTTGGTCTTTCAGCTTTGGGCATGTTTATTTAACATTAAAACGCTGGATTGTTTTTAAGAAATTTCAAGTTTGATGTTTTAGATGCAATCAACACCTAACAACTGGCACTCACCGTATTATAGTCAGGTTACCCGTCAGCGGTTTTAAGGTATCATTTAGTTTAATGATGTAATAATATGTGCCAGTTGGCAGTATTGTGCCCCGATACTTGCCATCCCAGGCTGCTGTATACCCCGTGTTTTGATAAACTTTAGCTCCATAACGATCCATCACCTCTACCAGGCAATTGGGGTATTGCGCAATGGATGGGATGAGCCAGGTATCGTTAACGCCATCGCCATTGGGGGTAAATGCCGTTACGGGTACAATATCCTTTTGTAATACATTTAAGGTGCCGGGTTTATAGGTGATGGTGTAGTTTGCTGCCGTCGCTCCGCTTACTGTAATCGGGTAGAATCCTACCGGAGATGAAATAGTTGCGCTGGATGCTACCAGCGGGGATGAGCTTAGTACCGACTCGGTCTCGTTATTTACAAAACCGCTGTACTTTACCGTGAAAATGGGATTAGGGTCGGTATAATAGCGCTCTTTGTCATCGGCAGTAATGGTAACCGATGCCGGGTTTACGGTGAGATCGCCGGTAACCGATCTGCCTAATAAATAGTTGTTGATATCAAAATTGCCATCGGCGGGGTTTGAGGCCGTGACTGATCCCGCGTAAGTTTTAACTCCATCCGTAGCCGCTGCACCCGGGCCATAAGTAAGCGTTACCGTACCAATAGCATCCCCATTTTTTAAACCGACGGATGTAAAAGCTTTAAATCCCGGTCCGCCGGTTAATGTTTGGCCGTAGGTTTTACTGATATTGCCCGCTGTGATAACCAAAGGTGTCTGCGCTACTTCGCTAATGGGAATGGCAACATTTACCGTAGTAGTTCCAGCCGTTAAAACGATATTGCCAGAATAATTTTTGCCTACCGGCGATGTAGCCTTTAACCTGACAAAAATTCGGCTTGGGGGGATAGTTTTGGTTGTGCCGATAGTGATTGAGTTGCTAAAGGTGATACCATCGGCGCTCACTTCAAAACCGGGTGGCGGCGTCACCAAAATGCCGGCATTGATTCGTGCCCCTGAAACCAAAATTGTAGTAGCCGATGATGGCGAACCATAAGTTGTGGTAAGCCGCGAAGGTGTCCCGCTGGTATTGATAGCAGGCGGGTCGGGCTCAATCGTGATGGTGAAGCTTTTAAGCGTTGAATTGCAAAGCTTTTCGGCAGTGCCGGTTATCAGTAACGAACTTAAAACCGACAGGTTTACCGTTTGATCTATTTTATAAGTGGTTGTATTAATGATGGTGACGAAAGAGCGCATACCGGCGGCGCCATCTACCAGGCTGGTTACATAAAACTGAGTTCCGCTGTGGCGGATAGAGCCGTGGCTGGTCGATACTTCGCCCAATCCGGCTGCATTAATGAGCACGTGCGCTGCAATAGCTTTGGTAGCAGTATTAATTATCCATACGTTCCCCGTTGTTTCTTCTGTGGCGTAAAGGGTGTTGCCATCATCGCTAAGGGTGAGGTAGAAATAATCTTTGCTGATGTCTAAACTTTCCACTTTGCCGACGGCTACATCAACAAAATAGATCTTGTTCATTGCCGTGATCCCGCCATCGGTAAAATAGACGTTATTACTGTTAGGATGTACTACAGGGGTGCCAATTGTTGGCGTGTTGACAGGTATGGTCTTAGCGTTGCCCGTTACCGGATCTATCACATACAAATTATTGCTGCTGCCAACAAATAGCTGTTTACCATCCGGACTGATATTCAACGAGCCAATAAAGGGCGATGTTATAGTTTTGGTAACTGTATTGGTCGCCGCATCGATAACTAAAATAGTAGTGTTTTTTGCGGCGTAAAAGGTTTTGCCATCGGGAGATACTGCTAACAGAGGGCTATTTGCTCCGGCCTCTACGGTTATCCTGGCCACTTCTGTTTTTTGGTCGATATCAATAACCGATACGCCCCGGCTATTGTTGGCCATGTACAAATATTTACCGTTGGGATTCACCGTCAGGTTACGGGCAAAGTCGGCAGGGATGGAACTGGTTATGGTGTTGGTAATAGTATTAACGACGTCGATATTACCGGTATTAGCATTGAACAGATATAACAGGGTCCCGTCGGCGCTGATAGCATAGGCACTTGCGTTGGTGTTGCGTACCGGCAGGCTTTTTTCTACCTGGTTAGTATTTAAATTATACAAGCTTGTTAGCTGATCGCCCACCAGATATCCGCCACCGTTCAGGGCGGCTGAGCTGATGGTAACCGTAGCCGTAACTCGTTTGGTAGTATTATTTGTAACAGTGACAGATGGAATATCTCCCTTGCCGCTTGCAGCCAAACCTATCGAGGGATTATCGTTAGTCCAACTGTAAGCGCAGCCCGAAATAGGAAAGGCAAAACCGCCGAAGCGCTCGCCATTCTTTAAGGTCACACTCTGCTGAGCCACAGCTGAAACAGCGTTTAAAACAAGGCCTGCCAACAAACCACACCAAAGCAAAAAGCTTTTAATGCCGTTAATATTAGTACAGCGATTTCTAAGTTTCAACGCGTTTAATTGGTAATTAAAGGTAGCAAGATTTTGAGCAACTACAATATTGCCTTGAAACGGTTGGATGGGAGGGATGGTTGCCTTAGACGCGTGAAGTTAATCTGAAACTACGATTTTTCCATTGGATAAATGCATTTTTCGCCAGTAATTTACTTGAGAATGTACAAAGTTGAAATGGATTGATTTAAAGGTAGCGATGATTTTTTTCCTGCATTCCGAAAATAGTATGCGATCCTCTTTATCGTCAATTTTTTCAATTGACTCAACTTTTAAAAGTTTATTATTTTTTGAGAAAAGCAAATTGAAATCATTAGAGCACTTAAATGTACCGTCAGTTACCAGAGTTCTGTTTAGAGTATCAGTTAAGTAAGCATTTAATTTGGCCTTTATCGAGTCAAAATAAATACGATATGGTTTCATTTTTTTGTTATAAGCGATTTCTTTTGGCGATAATTTCATAGTTATCATTTCACTTCCATCAGAATATGAGCCACCTTTTAGTGGACTAAAAAAACTATCAAATTTTTTCTTTAGCTCTAATACTGAATAAAGACTATCAACAAATTGTTGAATAATTTTTGCTTCTTTCAGCGAGCGCTCTTGTGCATTTGGCGACCAATAACTTCTTAAATTTAAAATTTGTGGGAGTGGCAGTTTCCAAACTATAAGTTATTCCATCAAATCCTTGTGACCATCCCTTTATTAAATTATCACTGGGGATTGCTGCAACAAGCATAGTTAATTCATAAGCCTTTCGTGACGGAGTTGTATCTAAATAGTCGCTTTTAAAAAAAGTTTTGCCCTGTTTTTGAGTTTGCTTTTTGATATTGTAGGGTATATACGAATTGATATGGCTGGTGACCATCCCGTTAAATGTCTTTTTATCATTCGACCAAATATCTACGATTGTTTTATGAGTCGAAAATCTAAAATAAAATGGTTTGGTACTGGTGTCTAATCGTGGAAGTTTTAATTTAGCTAAATCTTTATTGGTGTATTCATACCAAAATGTAGTATCCCCCGTGACAGTCTTCTTCATTTGCCCATAGCCACCAAAACTCACAGTAATCAGAAGCAATATTAGGATAGGATTTCTCATTGCATAAGGCATTGGTTAATCAAATATAAGAATTTACCCCAAACAAAAACGGCCGGACAAAATGCCCGGCCGTTCCCATATTAAAATCTTAACGATTACTTATTCGCCAATTCCGATGCGGCGGCTTCATCTAAAAACCAGACTACGCTGCTGTCCGTGCGGATCAGCTGTGCCGAGAATTCCGGGATATCCTGATCATCTTCCAGCACGTGGCGTACGGCTAAAGCTTTGCCTTTACCGTAAACTAAAAAGGCAATATGTTTGGCCAGGTTAATCAGGGGGGCAGTCATGGTGATGCGGAACACCTGCTGATCTTCCAGGTAAACTTCCTGTACCGATGCGGTCTTGTCATCTAATACCGGCGTATGCGGGAATAAGGAGGCTGTGTGCGAGTTATCGCCCAGGCCAAGCAGTACCAGGTCAAAAATTTGATCCTTGCCCTCAAAATAATTTAAAACGGCAATGGTGTATTCTTTAGATGCACCTTCTGGTCCCGACGAAGTATTTACCGCGTAGATATTTTCGTGCGGGATACTTAGCGGATCGAACAGTGCAGTTTTTACCATCAGGTAATTACTGTCTTTATCGGTATGCGGTACGTTGCGCTCATCGCCAAAGAAGAAATCAACCTTAGTCCAGTCGATCATATCTTTATACTCGGCCGATGCCAGCAGTTCATACAGTTTTTTTGGTGAAGAACCACCCGAAAGTGATACCGAAAAACGGCCTTTAGCGGTAATGGCTTCGGTGCCCACCTGCATAAAAAAGTTGGCCAGGTTGGTTAAAACTTCGTTTTCGGCAGGGGCTATGTTTAATGTTACTGACATAGTGTTTGAAACAATTTAATGCCTGTTCAAGCGTCCACGCTTGAACAATGGTTTATGTAAGCGTCCACGCTTAATTGACAGGAGCGTGGACGCTCCGAATGCTGTTTCGATCAAGCGTGGACGCTTGATCGGGCAAAGTTGAGCGAAAGCTGGAGTGTGTCATTCCGACGAAAGGACACACCCCTGACCCCTCTCAAGAGGGGAAGCGCGCATGGCAACGCTCCTGCTCTAATTAATTTTTTATTTCTTCCCGTTTAACGGCAGGGTAAACCAGTGGAAACCATCGCGGGCAATTAATGCCTCGGCGTTTTCAGGGCCCCATGAGTCTGCTGAATAATTAGGGAAGCTCAGGCTCTTTTTCTTTTCCCAGGCGCTTAATATCGGCATTACTAAATCCCAGGCAGTTTCTACCTGATCGCCGCGCATAAACAGGGTTTGATCGCCAAGCATGGTATCTAACAACAGGGTTTCGTAAGCTTCAGGGGCCTGGTTGGTATAGGTGCCTTTATAGTCAAATACCATATCAACAGGGTTTAAAATCATATCCAAACCAGGGCGTTTAGCCTGTACCTGTAAACGGATACTCATCTCCGGCTGTAAGCTGATGATCAGCCTGTTTTGCTGCCAGCTTTCAGACGACTCAGGCGGGAATACGCGGTGAGGTACATCTTTAAACTGAATAGTAATTACCGATGCCGATTGGTGCATGCGTTTACCTGTACGCAGGTAAAACGGCACACCCTGCCAGCGCCAGTTATCTACATGGAATTTAATAGCGGCGAATGTCTCGGTGTTCGATTCAGGATCAACCTTGGCTTCCTCGCGGTAGCCGGGTACTTCTTTACCCTGCATCCAGCCTTTAGCATATTGACCGCGAACGGCGTTGTTACGCACATCTTCAGGGCCGAATTTGCGCATGGCGCGCAGTACTTCCACCTTACGGTCGCGTACTTCGCCTGCTTCAAAACTGATTGGGGTTTCCATAGCTACCAGGCAAAGTAATTGCAGCAGGTGATTCTGAATCATATCGCGTAAAGCGCCTGAACCATCGTAATAATCACCACGATCTTCAACGCCCAAGGCTTCGGTAACCGAAATCTGTACGTTCTCTATAAAGTTGCGGTTCCATATCGGCTCGAACAGTGAGTTGGCAAAACGGAAAGCCATGATGTTTTGTACCGTTTCTTTACCCAAATAATGGTCAATACGGTAGATCTGGCATTCGTCAAATATGCTGGCCAATAAATTATTCAGTTCCTTTGCTGATTCCAGATCGTGTCCGAAAGGTTTTTCGATCACGATACGAGTACGCTGGGTATCCTGGGTTAATTTGGCTTTCGCCAGATTTGAGGCTATGATAGGGAAGAAGTTTGGAGAAACCGCCAGGTAATAAATTACGTTGGCTTTGGTTTTCCATTCGGCGTTAAAATGCTCTATCTTTTTACCAAATTCTTTATAAGTCTCCGCATCCTTAGCATCCGAAACCTGATAAAATACGTGGGCTGAAAATTCTTCCCATTTCTTTGGATCAGCCTTGCCACTGCGCGAAAAGCTGTTAATGCCTTCCAGCAAAGTCTGGCGATAAGTTTCGTCGGTGTACTTGGTACGACCGGTGCCTATTACGGCAAAGTTTGCAGGCAACCATCCATCTAAAAATAAATTGTAGATAGCCGGGGCCAGTTTACGCATGTTCAGATCGCCGGTACCGCCGAAGATTACGAAAACGGTAGGGTCTGTATGTATGGTAGAGTTCATTGTCTTTTTAAATTAATTGTTGGTGTTTGCAGTCCACTCGGTGTGGAATACGCCTTCTTTACCAATCAGTTCGTAGGTATGTGCACCGAAGAAATCGCGTTGGGCTTGTATCACATTACTCGGCATACGTGCGCTGCGGAAAGCTTCGAAATAGCTTAAGCTTGAAGCATAAGCCGGTGTAGCAATACCCGCTGCAACCGTTTGCGAAATAACCGAACGGATACCCGGAACAACCTCGTTAACCAATTTGGCTACGCCGCCATCAAGCAATAAATGCTGCAAGGCAGGGTTGGCAGTATAAGCATCGTAAATATTATACAACACCTGCGAACGGATGATACAACCTGCACGCCAGATTTTAGCAATCTCGGCCAGGTTTAAATCATATTTATATTCAACCGAAGCGTTGGTTAGTAACTGTAAGCCTTGCGCGTATGATATGATGAAGGTAAAATACAATGCCTGCTCTAACTCGGCAATAAATTTGTCGGTATCGGCAACGCTAAGTGTACCTGCATCCTGTGCGTATAGTTTAGCTGCTTCTACCCGCAGTTGTTTGTATTTCGATAAATCGCGCATAGCTACCGCGGTATCAACCGTAGGGATTGGCGCCTGCAGGTCCATAGCCACTTGCGATGTCCATTTACCGGTACCTTTTGCACGGGCTTCATCTTTAATATCGTCAACCAATAAATGGTCGGTACCCGGGGCCTTATACAGGAAGATATCCTTGGTCACTTCCATCAGGAAAGATTTCAGGCGACCTTCGTTCCACTCCGCAAAAATTTGTTGAATGCGGGTGTTATCCAATTTCAAACCGTTTTTCAGGATCTCGTAAGTTTCAGCAATTAATTGCATCATCCCGTACTCAATACCGTTATGCACCATTTTTACAAAGTGACCGGCTGCACCAGGGCCGCAATAGGTAACGCATGGCGCACCATCTTCGGCTTTAGCAGCTATCGCTTCCAAAATTGGTTTCATAATCTCATAAGCCTGCTTATCGCCACCCGGCATAATGCTTGGCCCACGGCGGGCACCGTCTGCACCACCAGATACGCCCATGCCAAAGAAATGGAAACCTTTGTCTTCCAATTCTTCTACACGGCGGTTGGTATCGGTAAAGTGCGAGTTACCGCCGTCAATTAAAATATCGCCTTTATCTAAAAGGGGAAGCAGTTCTGCAATAACATCATCAACCGGTTTACCGGCAGGTACCAGCATCATCACAGATCGTGGTCTGCTTAGGCTGGCAATAAAAGGTTCAACCTCGCTAAAGCCTTTCAGGTTACCGTTTTTATCTTCTTTCTCTAACAGTTCGCCTTTGCTGGCATCTTTATCAAAGCCTGCACCGGCAAAGCCATGGTCGCCAATGTTCAGCAGCAGGTTGCGGCCCATTGTGCCCAGCCCAATCATCCCGAAGGCGTATTTTTTTTCTGTATCGCTCATCTTAATTGAGATTTTCTTTTTTTAGATCTTCTAATATCTGTTTGGTGGTTTCAAAATCGGTATGCTGGAAAGCGCGGATGCCTAACTTTTCGGCAGTGGTTACAAACATCTGCCTGTCGTCAAAGTAAACGCATTGCTTGGGCGATACCTGGGCAATACCCATGGCCAGTTTCCAAATGCCAGGATCAGGTTTGCGTAAGCCCACCTCGCACGATGATATAAAAGCATCAAAGCACTCGTGCAGGCCAAATTTCTTAACCCGGTAATCGTTCAGTTCTTTACCCTCGTTGTTAATGGAGATGATGCGGAAACCGCAGCCTTGTTTTCTCCATTCCTTCAGCCATTGCAACATGTCAGGCAATTCAACCGATTGCTCAAAAACAAAAGCTTTAAAATCTTCGCGGGTAAACTCGCGCTCCTGGTGAAAGATCACCGTATCCAGGTACTCATCTAGCGTAATGCTGCCAATTTCGTAAACATTAAAAATGAAATTATGCAGAGCATTGATCTCTGCATAATCCAGTTTAAATTTCTCGGCTGCCAGCTTGCGCGATTCGTGCCCCCAGCCGTTGCTTAGCAATATGCCGCCAACGTCAAAAAAAAGGATTTTGATGCGGTCGCTGTTCATGTTCAATTATGCTTTGTTTTTTTGAGCTTCAATTGCTTTCAGCAGTTTTTCGAAAGGTGCATTGAATTTTTCAATGCCTTCATCTTCTAACTGTTGAGTTAAAGCGTCGATATCGATACCTGCTGCTTTAACTTTTTCAAGGATTGCGGTAGCTTCATCTAAACCTTCGGCTAAAGTGTTAGCTGCCACACCATGATCGCGGAACGCTTCAATAGTTTCCAACGGAACTGTATCAACAGTATCAGCGCCAATAAGGGCTTCTACGTATTTGGTATCTTTAAATGCAGGGTTTTTGCTGCTGGTGCTGGCCCACAATAAACGCTGTGGCTGTGCGCCTTTAGCTGCCAACGCATTCCAACGCTCGGTGCTGAAAACACGTTTGTAAATTTCGTAAGCTTTTTTAGCTGATGCAATGGCTACTTCGCCTTTCAGTTCGCCAAGGCCTTTTTCATCTAAGATCGGGTCGATTAATACGTCGATACGGCTCAGGAAGAAGCTTGCTACCGATGCGATGTGCGCGATATCGTGACCTGCTGCCAGGTGATCTTCTAAGCCGGAGATATAAGCTTCGGTTACTTCCTCGTAACGTTGTAAACCAAATAATAAGGTAACGTTGATATTGATGCCATGAGCGATAGACTCGCGGATGGCCTGTAAGCCCGGTTTAGTACCAGGGATTTTGATCATTACGTTTTTACGGTCAACTTTCTCCCATAGTTCAACAGCTTGTTTGGCAGTTCCTTCAGCATCTAAAGCCAAAAATGGCGATACCTCTAAACTTACATAGCCATCTAAAGCTGCAGGCTCTTCGCTATAAACACTTTCAAACAACTTAGCTGCGGTCTGAATATCCTTTACGGCAACTTCAAAAAATATTGCTTCGTTTGTGGTAGCTGTTTTAGCAGCCTCAGCAATATCAGCATCGTAATCAGAACTGCTGCTGATCGCTTTTTCAAAAATTGCAGGATTTGAGGTTACACCCCTTACGCCGTCATCGTCGATAAGGCTTTGTAATTTACCTGTTGAAATGATTTGACGATCGATGAAATCCAGCCAGATACTCTGACCAAAGCTGTGTATCTGCTTAACGTTGTTAGTTGACATGATATGTGATTATTTAATATTCTGTTAGATGTATAGATTAGGGCCGTGTAAAATTTGGCCTAAATTAATATGTTTTAAATTATAAAGCTATTAAGTATTGGCTGCAACTATAATATTGATGTCATAACCAATAAATAAACCGCTTTCTATTACCCCGGTAATGCCCTTAATGTCTTTTTCAAGCGCATCGGGGATGTGGTGGAAGCGGCAATCGAGTATCAAATTATTATTTTCGGATATTATGGGTCCGTCTTTCCCTTTGGCCGGGCGCAGTTTAACTTCTTCGGCACCCAGCTTCTTCAACTCAGTTTCTACATGCAATAAAGCTTGCGGGAAAACTTCTATCGGGATAGGGAAGTTGGTCCCTAATCGATCAACCTGTTTCGAATCGTCGACAATAATATAATTAACCGGGCTGCTGGCAATCAGTAGTTTCTCTTTAAACATGGCCCCGCCGCGGCCTTTTATCAGCCTGTTATTAAGGTCAACCTCATCAGCGCCGTCAAATAACCAGTCGGGCGTATGCTCATACAGACTGGTTTGCGGAATTCCCAATTTGGCGCAAAACATTGAGATTTCCAGCGAAGTAGGGATTGCCTTAACAGACAATCCTTCAGCTTTCACCCGCTCCGCAATAGCCAGTAAAGCCAGGTAAACAGTCGACCCCGAACCAACGCCCAGCACATCGCCATCTTTAACCTTAGTGGCAATTTCCTGCGCCACCTTTTGTTTACCGGTGATGTTACTGATCTCGGAAGACCATTGAAGGGTGTTGATGATGCTGTTCATGTTTTAGATGTGAGTATTGAGATGTGAGATATGAGACAGAAGAAACGCAAGTTCATGACTACGCTTTCTCAAATCTCATATCTCACGTCTCATATCTATAATAAAGCTTTCGCTTTCTTCACTACGTTATCCACTGTAAAGCCAAAATGCTTGTATAGTTCATCAGCCGGGGCCGATTCGCCGAAGGTGGTCATACCTAATATGTCGCCTTCGTCGGTAACGTATTTATGCCAGCCCATTGGCGATGCTGCTTCAACAGCCAAACGCTTTTTAATAGTTTTAGGGAATACGCTGTTTTTGTACTCGTCAGATTGTTTTTCGAACAACTCCCACGATGGCATACTAACCACACGGGCGTTAACACCTTCTTCTTTCAGTTTGGCCTGTGCGTTGATAATCAATTCTACTTCCGAACCGGTAGCGACCAGGATCACATCCGGTGTACCTTCAGCATCCGAAAGAACGTAAGCACCTTTAGCTAAATCGGTAGCCTTGCCATATTTCGATTGATCTAATACCGGCAATCCCTGGCGGGTGAATACCAATACCGTTGGGCCTGTTTTGTGCTCTAAAGCTACTTTCCAGGCTTGTGCTGTTTCGTTCGCATCAGCCGGGCGAATTACAGTGATATTTGGGATAGATCTTAACGATGCCAGTTGCTCTACCGGTTGGTGGGTAGTACCATCTTCGCCTAAGCCGATACTATCGTGCGTGTACACAAATATCGGGGCTACCTTCATAATAGCTGCCAGGCGGATAGGGGGGCGCATGTATTCAGAAAACATCAGGAACGTGGCGCCAAACGGAATAAGGCCTTTAGTCAGGGCCATACCGTTTAAAGCCGAACCCATAGCATGCTCGCGGATCCCGAAGTGGAAGTTGCGGCCGCCACGATTTTCAGATGTAAACGAGCTAAATTCTTTCAGGTCCGTCTCTGTAGACGGAGAAAGATCGGCCGCGCCGCCAATTAAGTTAGGCAGGCTTGCAGCGATAGCGTTCAACACCTTGCCCGATGCGGCACGGGTGGCAATCTTTTTATCAGATGGTTCAAAGGTTGGCAGTTTTGCTTCCCAGCCTTCAGGTAATTTACCGGCTGCGGCACGCTCATATTCGGCCGCTAACTCAGGGAATTTGGCTGTATAATCGGTAAATAATTTGTTCCATTTTTCCTCAGTAGTTCCGCCACGTTCGCCTTTTTTGCGATAGAAATCTAATACCTCAGGCGCAACATCAAATGATTTCTCCGGATCGAAACCAAAGAACTCTTTTACCAGTTTAATCTCATCAGCACCCAGCGGTGAACCGTGAGAACCTGCTGTGCCTGATTTATTAGGGCTACCGTAAGCAATAAGGGAACGTACGTTGATTAACGATGGTTTCTGAGTTTCAGATTTAGCGTTGATAATAGCCAGTTCCAAAGCATGGGTATCATTAACATCCGGTAAATCCTGTACATGCCAGCCGTAGGCGCGGAAACGGGCGCTTACATCCTCGTTAAAGGTAATATCAGTGCTGCCTTCAATAGAGATGTGGTTGTTATCGTACAGGTAAATCAAATTACCTAATTGCAGGTGTCCGGCCAGCGATGCGGCTTCGGAAGTTACGCCTTCCATCATATCGCCATCACTGCAGATCACGTAAATATTGTAGTTGAAAAGATCGAAACCCGGTTTGTTATAACGCGCTGCCAAATGTTTTTGGGCAATAGCAAAACCAACCGCGTTAGCAAAACCCTGTCCCAGCGGACCGGTAGTAACATCTATACCCGGAGCCAATCCATATTCGGGGTGGCCGGCAGTTTTGCTGTTCATCTGGCGGAAATTTTTGATATCATCCAGCGTAATATCATATCCCGTAAGATATAAATAAGCATACTGCAACATACAGGCATGGCCTGCCGACAGGATAAATCTATCGCGGTTTGCCCAATCAGGATTTTTTGGGTTGTAGTTTAAAAACTTGGTCCACAGTACGTGGCCCATTGGCGCTAAGGCCATTGGCGTACCCGGATGGCCCGAGTTTGCTTTCTGTACCGCATCGGCCGCTAAAATGCGGGCCGTGTTTATTCCTAATTCTTCAATGTTTTTCTCAGATGCCATGGTAGATGTTGTTGATTAAATTACTTCACAGTTTTCTTTTCAGACGGGAGCGCCGCGTTAATCCCGGTGATTGTTCCGGCTTGCCAAAGGCGTGCGCCGCCTTTAATACCGTCTTCGTTGGTCACCAGTTTCATGTTGCTATCCAGTTTGAATTTTAGTTTGCGTGCGTTGCCGCCGCCTATATATAAATGGTCGTAATTGAATACAGTTTTTAAAACTTCAAAAACTTTCTTCATGCGTTTATTCCATTTTTTCTCGCCAATGTCGTCAAGGGCACGGTCGCCAATGTAATCATCATAACCCTGGCCTTTGGCAATAGGGTGGTGCGAAATTTCGAGGTGCGGTAGCAAGATACCATCCTGCAATAGGGCAGTACCAAAGCCGGTACCAAGGGTAATTACCATTTCCAGCCCCTGGCCGCTTACTACGCCAAGCCCGGCCATATCGGCATCGTTAACTACGCGGGCAGGTTTGCCCAATTCTGCGGTCAGCTCATTCTGCAGGTCAAAATCGCCCCAGGCTTTCTGGCCTAAATTGGGCGCTGTTTTTACCACGCCGTTTTTAACAAAACCGGGGAAGCCAACCGAAATATAATCGTATTGAGGGAATTTTTTTACCAGCGTTTTAATGGCCACCATCATGTTTTCGGGGGTGGAAGGCATCGGCGTTTCTATTTTGCCGTACGCCATTGTTAGTTGTCCCTGTTTATTAAGTATGGTTGCTTTTACGTGTGAGCCGCCAATATCAATGGCCAGTACGCTAATTTCGCCGGTAGTTTTTTTCATTTGTTTTAAAGACGGTTGTAGTATAAGCAAATATGGGTATTATATGTTTATTAGTTAAATTACCAAAAGGTTAAATTTACTATAAGGTTATAAAAGTGACGAGTTGTGAGTTTTGAGTGATATGATTGCACTTATCAACATCCCACAAAAAAGCCCTAAGCCGAAGGTGAAATATTTCCTCTTCTAACTTAGGGCTTGATACTTTATACTCAGTAATTGATACTCAATACTTACGACTCAGTATTAATTGTAAATAAAGCTACCATCGCCGCGGCGTTGCATTTCGCGCCCGCCACGTTGTGGTTTGCCGCTCCAGCGTTGCAGGTTTAAACGGAAACCGATCAGGAAGTAACGGCTTAACGAGCTTGATATGGTGTTAGTTGTACTTGTTGGTGTTACTACCTGCTCAATGTAATTGTTTTGGTGCAGTAAGTCATACATATCGAAAGTTAAAGTAAACTGACGTTTTTGACCGAACTCTTTCTGGAAACCGCCATCAATTACCAATGGGCTGTTGTTTGATGAAGGAGTTACCGTTGGCGGGCCGTCAAGCCTGTTAATCTGCGATGTTTGCGAAATCAAGCTTTTACGTGCTGCGTAATGCACCTGGTAGGTTTTCAGGAAGTAAAAACGACCGTCGATACCTAAAGAGTTGGTAATTGCTTTACTTGCGCTACCATAACCATTTGTAGAGAAAGAACGGCGCATATCTGTACCAATGTAAGGGTTAACCTCCACGTTATCGCTTGGGGTAATGCGTGGGCCAAAGCGCTCGTTAAATTCCCAGCTATTGTTATGGTAAGGGATATCGTTATCTACATCAACATTATAAGTATAGCCAATACGGCCGTTTAATTGCAGGTTGTAACGTCTGTCGGCCAGTTGTTTAGATATGTTATAGTTACCGCCGTAGTAACGTGAACCACTTAAGTTTACAAACTCCTGTACCCTGTAAGATTGTGCACCACCCAGTGGATTTGTTGGGGTAGGCGGGATCCGTCTTGAATAAGTAAAGGTATTGGTTACTACCTGATCTGAATAGAAGTTGGCGCTACCGTTAAACGATAAGTTAAACCTTGAATTAGGGAAATAGTTATTGTATGATGCACTGATAGAGTTAGTGAAACTTGGTTTCAGATCGGGGTTACCTACTACAATGTTGTTGATGTCGCTTCTGTCGGTAAACGGTTGGATCTGGGCAAAATCAGGTTCGTTGTTTGTACCGGTGTAGTTCAGGGTAAAGCGTTGTGTACGCGACCATGAATACGAGAAACGCAGGATAGGTAAAATCTTAAAGTCGTTTTTGTTTGATGATGCGTTTGCACCAAGGCCGTTATCGAGTTTAGTACCGCTCAAATTATATGGAACCGCACTTGCACCTAACGATAAGTTTACCCTTGTGCCCTGGTAGCGATAGTTGAAATTAAAACGACTTTCGGTAGTGGCGTAATTAAATATGTTAGATAAGCGTGGAAGATTAATCCGTTCGCCTGTCAGTGCAGATACAGAATCCTGTGTGTTGTTGGTTTGGTGCGCGTTACGGGTTATCTGGCCGTTAAATTCCAATTGCGAATAGAAGCCTAAGGGTTCAGAGTAGGTCATACTTGCCCGATAGTTGTTAGTGATATTTTGACGGGTGCTTAATAAATGCACCACAGAATCGGGCCTGGTTAAGCTATCTGGTAAATGCTTCTCGTTGCTGAAATATTTGATACGATTATTGTTTTCGCCGGTGCTGTTGTTGATGTTATAGTTATAACTTACTTGTACCGAAAAATTACGGCGTAGTTTTTTAAAGCGGTGATTAAACAATAATAAGCCGCCCACGCCCGATGATTCGTTCTTGCTGTTGCTATTACCATTGGTGTTAGTAAACTCGTTGTATAGTTGGTCTTCAGGGTTTTGGTATCTTATGTTTCTGTCCTGATTATTGAAATTGTAGTTCTCGCCCGAGCTGTAGCTATAATTCGGCTGAAATTGCAGGTAGTTTAAACTGTCTATTTGATAATCCAGTTCAAAATTTGCGCCGTTGCTGCGATTGTTTGATTGTGCATTACCGTTTCGGGCGAATGTGCCGCTGCTTGGGCCTGTTTTTTTACCGCCGGCTAAAACCGCACCATTTGACGTGGTAGTACCATACGATTGGCTTACCGATTCGCGACTATCGTTACTGAAACGGCCGCCGGCCACTACCTGTATTTCTTTGCTGTACTGATCGCGATAGTTGAACGATGGCGAAAAGTGCTTAGACACCCCCGGTGAGCCACCCGTACCACCCGCCGAACCGGTTGAGGCAATACCGGTTACCGTGTTTCTTAAATCGCCGATAAGGCCTAATTGCTGGTTGGCGTTAATACGCTGGATAAATACGTTACCGATATACCGGTCATGATCGCCGGCCTGCGCAGTTAAACGGCCTGTAGTACCAACTGAACGGTCGGCCTTGGTAGTAACGTTCAATATTTTTTGCGGATCGCCCGATTTGATACCTGAACGCGCGGCCTGATCGCCATAGTCATCAACAATCTGCGCTTTCTCAATAATATCGGCAGGCAGGTTTTGAATGGCTTGGGCAACATCGCCGCCGGCATAATCTTTACCGTTTAACTTTACTTTGGTAACCGACTGTCCCTGGTGGGTTAGGCTACCATCGCTGCCCACTTCCATACCTTCCATCTTTTTCAGTAACTCGTCTAACGTAGCGTTAGGGCGTACTTTATAATCGCTTGCGCGATATTCAACGGTATCAACTTTGTAAACAATACTTGGGGTACCGTTAATTACCACCTCGTTCAACGCTTTGGCTTCAGATTTCAGTACGATAGGGTCAAGCGTTAACCTTGGCGAGGTATCGTTATTTAATAATTTTTTTGCCTGTGTACGATAACCGATGCTTGATACAGTTAGCACAAAGGTGGCCATCTTTACGTTTTTAAAGATAAAGATCCCATCCATATTGGTGGATGTGCTCAGGGTATCATGTGCTGATACCAGTTTGATCACAGCGCCGGGGAGGGTAGAGTCTGTAGAGTCTTTTACAACACCGCTTACTGTACGTGATGTTAGCGGGGGCGGCAATTGCGAGCGCTGCGCGTTTTGCTGCGGCACCTGGGCAAACGCAAATCCGCTAAACAAAAGTATAGCGATTATAAGTAGAGACTTTTTCATGTTTTAAGAGGGTATAAAATTTGCGATAAGGAGCCCTGCCCGCATTAAAAGGCAGGGCTTCTGTTATTAAAATAGGGGTAAAATTAAATTGTTGTTATTGCTTTTTGGCCAGTACGTACTTACCCCAAAAATCGGTTGCGGTTTCCATATCCTGCATATTAATGCCGCCGAAGCCGCCACCGCCTCCGCCGCCACGGTTACCACCGCCTCCACCACGGCCGCCGCCACCACCACCGAAACCGCCGCCACCACCACCAAAGCCGCCGCCGAAACCGCCGGTAGGAGGGGCTGGCAAACCATTTACTTTGATGTTATAAGCCATTTCTTTAGCGTTATCGGGTTTAATGCCCATCAGTTCAAGCGGTATAGATACTTCGTACATCAGCAGGCCTTTTTCATCATAATTGGCCGCGGCTTTAATGCCAAACTCGTTATAGATAGATATCAGGGTATCGGTAATTTCTTTAAAGCCTAAAACTTTAATGTCTTTCATTGAAGCGATAGTTTGCTTGCGTTGTTCGGCAATCTGCGCAGAATCTGGCGCTAAACGCCCCCCGGCACCGCCACCACCACGTTGGCCACCGCCTCCGCCGCCAAAACCACCGCCACGCTGACCACCACCGCCCGGCCCACCACGTTGACCGCGATTACCACGGTTAATGATAGGGAAGGTAACCTGGAAAGCATCTTTATCTTTCTTTTTACCGGCTGTATTAACGGCTAAAGTTACGCCGCCCGCCATTATCTTAAAGTTGTTTTGTGTGATGCCCGATTTTACAACCAGGTATAGGTTCTTATCATCGTTAGCCAGGGTATAATATAAGTTGGTTGTTTTATTAAGCGCCTGGAAAGCATCGTTTAAATCTGTTAACGATCCATCTACCTTACCAAAGCCTTTTACGTTGGCCCACTCGGTAAGTTTTCCGTCAACCTTAACGCCTTCGGGGGCCCAAACGCTGCCCTCCTGTATGTTAGCTAATTTTTGACCGTAGGCACTGATTCCCGCGCCTGCTAAAAGAAGGGTTTGGATACCCACTCTGATCAATTTTTGCAACTGTTTATTCATAAGTGTTTGTATTTAGTATAAATTATTGGCTATTCGTATTCTCGCTATGGCCTATGTAGGCCAGTATTCTGTCTTTGTAATTATCGCTTACGGGTATCTCGGTTTGGCCAAGCATTAAGCGGTTCTTTTTAAAAGCGGTAACCTTATCTAACGATACGATATAAGACTTATGCACCCTGGCAAACGTTGCATACGGAAGCTTTTCTTCCATAAAGCGCATGCTTAAACGGGTAATAACCGCCTTGTCCGAATTTTTCAGATAGATCTTTATATAATCTTTCAACCCCTCCACATAAATAATATCGGGGATGTTGATGCGTACTACCGAATAATCGGCGTTAACAAAAATGTAATCAACCTCGGGCGCGGCCGGCGCTGCTACAGGTGCCACTGTTGCCGCAATTGCTGATGGATTATCTTTTTGCTGGCGTAGGGTCATCAACTCGTACGCCTTGTTTACCGCCTTTAAGAATCGCTCAAACCCGAAAGGTTTAAGGATGTAATCAACAACATCCAGGTTAAAACCTTCCAGCGCATAGTTATCATAAGCGGTTACCATAATAACCATTGGCGGTTTGGTTAAGCTGTTTAAAAACTGGATACCCGATATCCCCGGCATTTGTATATCCAGAAAAATCAGATCAACCGGTTCGCGGCGCAAAAACTCCATCGCTTCCATGGCGTTTTTACACTTGCCCTGCAATTTTAGATAAGGTACTTTAGATACGTTATCCTCCATCAGCTCAAGCGCCAGTTTCTCGTCGTCAACCAGTAAACAGCGTATCATTTATTTAAGTTTTATTTTCAGTTCGGCAATAAAAATATTGTCGTTCTGCATTATCTCAAGGCTATAATCTTCTCTGTATAATAACTCAAGCCGGCGGCGTACGTTGGCCAGGCCAATACCGCTGCTTTTGTCTTTAGTATGTTGCTGGGGGGCTATGGTGTTCATCACCTTAAAATCAAGCCAGCCGGTAGTATCGTCAACGTTTAAAACGATGTGGATCTGAGGGTCCTCTACCATGCCTACACCGTGTTTAAAAGCGTTCTCTACAAAGGGCGCCAGTAACATCGGCTCAAGATAATAAGCATTTATGGCTTCAGGAGGGTTGAACATAATTGTTACATCATCGCCAAAGCGCAGTAGCTGTAAAGCGATGTAACTTTTAAGATACTCCACCTCGCGGGCTAACGATACACGCTCATCATCGTTCTCATACAGCATATAACGCATCAGTTTTGATAGCTCTATCAGTGATGGTTCCAGCATGTCCGACTTCTTACGCGCCAGCGAAACCATATTATTTAATATATTAAAAATAAAGTGCGGGCTCACTTGCGAGCGCAGGAAACTCAGCTCGGTTTTCAGGTTCTCGTTCTCGCGTTCTTTACGTGTTTTCTCTTGTTTGGCGTTATCTAAAATAATGCGATAGCTAATGCTGATCCCGATGATGAACACGTAGGTAACCATGTTACTGAAGTACCACATAAAGAAACGATCGCCGCCGCCGCGCGGGCCACCATCGCCACCTCTGGGGCCTCTTGGGTGGCCGTCGCCTGCGCCGGGGCCAAATTTATGACCGGGGCCACCGCCTTTACCACCATCCGGGAAGCCGCCCGGCCAATCAGGCATCGGGAACAGAAACCTGTCGATAAAACGCTCTAAAAAAACAATACCCGCTACCAGGCAAATTAACGCCAGGATGTAGTAGAGTAGCTGTTTCTTTTTTTTGTACAACACCGGGTACAAATAATACGCGTTGAAGTAGAAAAATCCCGCCAGTAAAATGGTGTTAACCATACCCCGATAATGCCAGATGGTAAAACCTTTCCACGCCGTAGGGTTACGGAAAAAATAAGGGGATATAATGATCAATCCCCAAAACAACACGTGTATGGAGATTTGCAAATACTTGCTCGAATATATTTTATTGATTGCCATTAAACATAAAAGTAACAGTTACAGCAATACCCGCGGGATATTTGCGACAACAGCACCGTTAAATTAGACCAAAGTCCGTTTTTTTGCGACAAAAAAGCCGGCTGCTTTTGCGCCGGCTTCAGTTTAGTTGTTTACATTAATAGGTTTCGCAAAAAAACTATCGGCACGGCAGCTATTGCTGCGGGTGGTTTTAACCAGGTCGTAGTAGAACTGGGTGGTGAGTTTCGGGTCGCCGGTGAAGGCATCGTTACTGAGTAAATGGGCAATGGTAGTCACCTTTATCATTTTATGATTTTCTGCATCGCACAGCCTGATCAAGCTTTTCAGGCCGATAAACAAATCTTCGCCTATATCGCTTACGCAGGCCATTTTTACCTTTAGCGCATAGTAGGATATTTTCATAAAAGCGGTATAATTCCGTTCCTGTTCGGCAAAATTGACCGATAGTTGTCGGAACAATTGCAGCGCTTTTGTTTTATCAGTGCTTACATAAGCGCTGGCCAACCATGTTTTTAACAGAAAACTTTGGCTTTGGCTTTTTGCCGGGTAAACCTTTTGCAGCGCTGTAATAAACTTAACCGTTTTGCTATCGTCGCGGCAAATCATAGCGGTGCAAATAGCCAGCATGGGGATAATATTATTTATGTTGCTGTTCCCATCGCAGCCTTCTGGCATTGAAGGGTTGAAATAAAAGCGGGTAATTTCAACAAGCGCTTCTTTTTTAACGATGCCGAATTTGAGATAAAAATAAATAGCATCAAGCCCGTGTAAAGGATTTACCGGCATGCATTTATACGAGTCGGGCGATAGGAGTTTAAGATCGGCAATGCACTTTTCCAGCTTGGCAATATCCAGGTTAATCACCGCTATTAATGCCAGGTAGATATTAACTGTCAGGCGTTGCTGATCGTTCAAGTTAAAGTTAAGAAGTATAAGTAAGGATTGCTCATACTCCTTATCCATAAACTCGGCCCCGGTAATATAGTTGAACAAATGGTCGGCGTTTAACCCGGCAAACAAGTCTTTATTAACTGTGCTGTTTTTTTGATTTTTTAATAATTGCCCCAGCAGTAGAATTAGTTCGGCTTGGTTTGCTACGCTCAAATTCATTTTGGTAAGCCAGTTTAAACTGGCTACCTGCCCGGTTATCGCAATATTGTAAACGCACCATTTAAGCACTTGCAGTTTATTGGCTTTTATAGCCGGGTTGCGATCCATCATTCCTATCAGCTTATCATCAAAATTACCCTGATTTTCGGCAATTAAAGTTTCGGCAATGGTGAAATGTAATAGTTCGGGGTTGCCAAATTCAATGTAGTTATCGTAGGTAAGTATATCGGTGATATTGGCGGTGCGCAGGTAGCCGGTACTTAAAAGCTCGCGGTAGGCCGGCTGGTAATCGCGCAGCACATCGGCTATGTTTTGTTTATCGATGATGAAGGTGGTGTCTATCATCTCTAAATTAGCAATCATAGCCCTAAGCAAAAATACTTTATCATCGTTGTACTTTCCGCGGTAAACCTGCCGCACCACGTGGGCGGTAGTTAAATCGAACACGGTGCTTTGATTAACCTTACTCAGCGAAAAGTTTTGGTGATGCAACTGATAGTAATACTGAAAATACAGCGGGTGCGATAAATTATGGATATGCGTTTGTTTAACGGCAGCTTTATCTAACGGGTTGATCTTATTACTTAGCAATTCAATTTCGCGGGCATCAAGCAGCGGTACGTTTACGGCCTGTTGATAACCATTCATAAAACCCAGAAACCAATGCTGCGCGCTGTGATTAAGCAAATGGCGATTGTTGATCCATGTGGCCGACCGCATAGATACGATCACCTTAAACCAGGGGTATTTGTGGTATAGCGAAACCACATCAACCAGTTGATTAAAAAAAGATTGAAACTCGTTCCGTTTACCTTCTGAGTCGTTCAGCCCATCAACAATAAAGTAAAATTTACCTTTAGGTTGTGTGTTCTCAAAAAAATCGGTTTCAAACAAGTTGCCTTCGGCCGCCGATCCAAGCATCGTCAATAGAAAAGCGGTTAGCTGGTTAGCGGTTACGTTACCCGGCGGGATATTGTACTTGTAATAGAGAATAATATCCTCGTTTTTGGGGTTGTTAATCCGCTCGCTTACCCAATGGCATAAGGCTATAGTTTTGCCGTACCCGGTTGGCGCGCTTAATATGGTACCGCTATAGCTTTCTGTGCTGAAGATCTCGAGATGCTGATTCACAAAATCGCGACCGATGGTATATTGATAGGGGATACCCGAACGGTTTTGCAGCGTTTGCAGGGTAAAGCCGGTAGTTTTTTTTGCCCGCTCCCTAACCTCTTGCCAGGTTTCGTTTACGTTGAGTGTCTGCTTCTCGTTATTGCGGTTAAAGCAATCCACAAAATCGTTCCAGCCCGCGTAGCCACAATATTGGGCTATGGCGCTAATGGTAAAAGCCGAGGGTCTGAATTCAGAACAGGCGAAGCCAAAAACTCTTTTCAGGGTTGTTTCGCTTACCTGTAAATGCGTTTTAGCGTAAATGTTTGCGGCTAAGCGTTTGCAGTCTGATGGTATAATTTGTTTAATACCCGACACCTCCAATAACTCCGTCTTTAACTTTTCAAATTGGTGTGGTATATATTCCGTCATGTATGTTGAGCGATCTTAAATTACCATTTGGATGCATTGATTGACCGTAGTGTTGGCCGTTACATTTCCGGGACAAATTTCTTTCCCGGTATGGTATTGCTGGGCAATGTACTGTAGCCGGCCTTCTAACTGGCGGCACCAGGTTTCGTAATCATCGTAGCCTAATAATGCCAGTTCGATGTTTTCGGTCAAATTCTCGAGTTGTGATACCGGCCCCGAGCAAATGTTTAAGATTTCAAGTTTAACTTGTTTACTTACAAAGGTTTTGTTCACGATTGACAAGCGTTAATAAAGGTTTTTCAAACAGATTAGTGGTGTAGTGGGCAAAAAACACCTTCCCTTACGGGGACGTTTATTTACTTACACTAAAATTAGGGGCATGAAATCAATTTACCTATACGTACAAATACCTGTTTTTTATACAGGTATTAATACGCATAAGTATAATGCGTTAAACTTCGAAAAACTTGTGTTTAATGGCGAAGATGACCAGGCCGGCGGTGCTTTGGCAGCCCGTTTTCTCGAACAGCTTATTGCGGTGGCCTTCTACCGTACGCACGCTAATGAATAGCTTGTCGGCTATCTCGGCATTAGTAAATTCCTGGCAAATCAGCTGCAGAACCTGGATCTCGCGAATGGTTAGCAATTGGGAATGATCTTGCTGCTGAAGCGAAATGTTTTTAATGTAGCTGCTATTCTTTAAGGCTTTTAACGATACCTTGTTAATATAATACCCGGCGGTATGCACGGTGGTTATAGCCAGTATCAGCTCATCCTTATCGCAATTTTTGGCCAGGTAGGCAGCTGCGCCGTCTTCCAGCATCTGCGCCATAATCCGCTCTTCGGTATGGGCCGATAGGATGATCACCTTGATATCGGGGTGATTTTTCTGGATCAGTTTATTAAGCACAACACCGTTCATTACGGGCATATCCAGATCAACCAAAACAACATTTACCTGTTCGGCTATGCCGGATAGCATATCGGCAAATTCCTGCCCGTTACCTGCATCGGCAACAAGCGTTAAATTATCAACGGTTTGAATAAGCGTGGCCAGGCTTTGCCTGAAAAGGTGCTGATCGTCTACTATGGCAACACCAATGTTGCCGGGGGCTTGTAACATGGCCGTTTATACGGGTAAAGTGTACTTAATGTTGATAGAAAATCCTTTGGTGTCCTGTGGTCCTAACTCGTAACTGGCGTTGATCATGCTCAGGCGGCTCTCCATATTTTGCATCCCCATGCCTGCCTTGCCTGAACCGCTCGACTTCAGGCCGATTCCATTATCGCTGTAATTCATGATCAGGTAACCGCTTTCAGGATACAATTTAATAGTAATTGCATTCGCCGCAGCATGTTTAATGGTATTATTAACCAACTCTTCAAATATCCGGTACAGCGCCGTTGTCACGGTTATATCTAAGTTAGGCATAATATCCATGGCGCTGTTATCTAAAGTTAATTTTATGCCCGAGCGGGGGATGATATCCGTCAAATCTTCTAACGCAGCGTTAAAACCAAATAAGGCCAGGCGCGGCGGACTTAAGTTATGCGAGATATGCCTAACATCGGTGATAATATGATCAATCTCCTGCTTGCAAGATGCCGAGAAGGTTTTGAAGTTTTCGGGTGTGATAGTATTTGCGTTCAGCATATCAACCGTAAGCCTCAATCGCGATAAAGCCGCGCCTACGTCATCATGTAAATCCTGCCCGATGCGCCTGCGCTCTGCCTCTTGCGATTGGATGACCGTGGCTAATAACGATTTTTGATGCTCGATTTCTTTTTCCTGCATTAACTCGCGCTCCAGCAGCAGCCGGTTTTGGTTGCGCATATGCAGGGCAATAAACAGCACCACCAATAAAATGGCGCCGCCCATACCACCAATTACCAACAAAAAAATATTATCACTTACCGCGTTCATTTATATAGCCTGCTGTTATTAGTAAATACATTATTATTTGCAAAGCCCCGTGTAAACCCCACAGGATGTTTTGCGTAGAATAACTTAGTTTAGTTATAATATTTGAAAAAAGGAATAAAAAGAAAGCCCCGGCAAAATAGACCAATAAGCCTGTAACAAACCAGTTAGCAGGCTTTTTTTCCCATTTAATAGTTTGTCTGATCCTGCTTTCCTGATCGAAGTACATAAAACAGTAGGCTATTAAAATTAAAGCTTCGAGCGATCTGGTATAGGTATTGTCTTGGTGCAACGACTGAAAAAAACAAGTGTTTATTATCGATAGTATAACAAACGAAATAGCGACTATAACAATAACCCGCTTTTTTAAACCGGTGTTAAATATCTGGTAAAAAAAATAGGATAAAGAGAGTAACTCGCCAACGGTATAAAAATGAAGCCCCGGGGTGGAATTAATGTTGTGGAGCGTAAACTGCAGCACAACAATATCCACAGTGCCGGAAAACAATAGGAAATAAAATAAAGCACGTGAAGAGGGTGAGTGCTTTTTGAACCGGACTGACCCCGCAACAGCCGGTATAAACACACTATATACAATTACGTAAAGTATAAAAAAAAGCATAACTAAGCTTAAATATTAATTAGTGATGTCCTATCTTCAATAATAGCACATTTACGCCAAAAAGTGGTTAAAAACAAGGTAAAAAAACCTGTTTGGTGGCCAAATAGGTTGATTAAGCCGCTTAAATAATTTAAGGGGAACTTTTGCCGCGCTCATTTAAAAAACCAATTGAAAAAAGTATATACATTAAGATTTGCATCACCCCGTGCAAATACCAGATCATGAGCTGCGTGGGGATAGCCAACGTTGCTATTAAATTAGAAAACAGAAAAAAGGAAAGCGCCCCGGCAAAATAGGTAAGTAAACCGGTAAGCATCCAGTTTAAGGGTCTTTTTTCCCATCGCGATGATTGTCTGATCTTACTTTCCTGATTGAAGCCGGTAAGGCAATAGGTGATAATGATAAGCGCCGCCGCAGAACGTGTATAGGTATTAAATTGTGCCAATGGCTGAAAAAACAAAGTATTCACCACGCATAACAGCGTAAAACCTATTGCTGTTAATACAATAAGGTTGCCTTTTTTCGGAAAAGTAAATATCCTGTAGAAAAAGATAGAAAGTACGGCAAATTCGGCAACGGTATAGAAGGGGGCGCCCGGCCTCGAATCTACACCGCGATAGGTTAATATAGTTAAAATAGTATCGCAGGTACCCGAGAAAACAACATAAGCAAATATAGCTTTTGATGGCGCCGTTAACTTTTTAAAGTTACCAAGGCCAGCAAACAATGGAATAACTACACTACAAACAACAACATCTAAAAAATCCACAACAGTGCTAATAGAATCCGGGAAAAATCGCATTCAATTATACCGTATTTAAATTGAAAAACGGGCAAAAAACATCGTTAAATGATGTTTTTTGCCCGTTTTAATTGCAAAAATGCTGATTGTTAACAAGAAACTTTACAAGTCCATAAAGCAATCGCCAGGGCCGCCGCTGCATTGTGGCGGGCATTTGGTTGCATAATTGTAAATATTGGTATCGTCCGCATCGCCACCCAAAGTACCAGGATCTTCAACGGTTTTAACAATGTCTTTACCGTCAATAGTTGGCACTAATAATAGTGTGAGGGATGTTGGGTCGCCGGCTATTTTCAGTGCAGGGTAAATACGCATTCCATTAGCGTCAGGTGTGCCTTCAATTAAATATTTAACTGATTCAAGATCGAATAAAAACGATTTTACATCAAGATCGGTAGTTTCCAGGTCTAAGTAATCATACCAGTTTTGTACTTCTTCTTTTGCAGTAGGCACAGATATAGTACCTTTTGAACCCGGCGGGATTTGAGAATTTGCCATAATAGTTTAGTGTGAATTAAGTTAATTGTTTATACGCCCTGAAGTTATTAACTATAAAATAAAGCTCTTTTGGTCACTAAATAATGAACGGAATGAACAAAATGAACAGAAAAATAACTTGATTTTTGAAAGATTTTGTTAAGGCAATGCATTTATCGACACATTAACTCTGTTCATCGGCACACGGGATGACGTTGCAACATTTAAGCAGACATTTAACCATCATGAAATTTAAAAAATCAATTGCCGATGGAATTGCTTAACAAACAAAAACGCATTTTGGTATTAGATAAAGACAACCGCATACGCAGCGTGGTTGACGAGATGTTATTATACGGCGATTGGGATGTTTCTGTTATTTACGATCCTTACTCGGTTTACGATAAAGCTCAGACCTACCGCCCTGATCTGATTATCCTTGATTATCTGCTGCTGGATAACGACTGCGCCACCATTTGCCAGGATTTTAAAGATGATGTTGATTTACAGGCCATACCTATTATCGTTGTAACCGCCTATAAAACCCGTAAAGCCAACGCCGATTTTTTTAAATGCGATGCCCTGTTCATCAAACCGTTGGATATGACGGTACTTGCATCACGTATGGAGTACCTGATGGCATCCTGATCAGGTTTGTTGTTACGCAAACGTTCCCGATACTATTTAGCGGGACGGCCTCTTGCAGATAGTTAAAAAAGTACTACTTTTAAGCCAGTCATTAACCAATCTAAAACACTAATGAAGCTTATTCGTAACTTTTTATGCTGTATCCTGCTGCTTTCAGGTTCGGCTGTTCAATTGCAGGCCCAAAGCAAACCGATAGACCTGGCATCGCCCAACGGCGATATCAAGGTAGCTATCAGTTTAAGTGATAAAATCTATTACACTGTTAGTGCAGGCGGTAAAGACCTGCTTACCAAAAACCACCTGGCGCTGAACCTTAGCGATGGTGTTTTAGGCGCTAATCCTAAATTAACCGGCATTAAAAAATTAAAAGGCGACGAAACCATTAAGCCTTATATCGCTCTGAAATTTTCAACCGTTAAAAGTGTTTATAATAGCTTGGTATTAAGCTTTAAAGGCGATTACTCGGTTGAGTTTCGTGCCTTTGATGATGGGGTTGCTTATCGTTTCATCACCGCTAAAAAGGGCGATGTAGAGGTAATGAACGAAGATTTCAGCATTAATTTTGCTGATGACTACCTGTTAAACCTGCAACAGGCTAACGGCTTCAAAACATCGTACGAAGAAGCTTACACCCATATCCCGGCATCAACCTGGGGGGCGTCGGATAAAATGTCGACACTGCCGGTGCTTATCGATACGAAAGATAAATACAAGATCCTGATTAGCGAATCGGACCTGACTGATTACCCAGGCATGTTCCTGAAAAGTACAGGCGAAAAAGGTGCCGTAAGTACCTTCCCTAAAGCACCGCTTGAGTTTGGTCCGGATGGCGACCGTAGCTTAAAGCTAACCAAACTGGCCGATTATATTGCCAAAACTAAAGGTACCCGCAGCTTCCCGTGGCGCTATTTACTAATTACTAAGGATGATAAACAGATCCTGGAAAATACCATGACGCTGAAACTGGCGCCGAAAAGCGTAATTGCCGATCCATCGTGGATTAAGCCGGGACAAGCCAGCTGGGAATGGTGGAATGACGCCGCTCCATACGGTCCGGATGTGAATTTTGTATCGGGTTATAACCTGGAAACTTATAAGTACTATATCGATTTCGCTTCGAAATTTGGCGTTAAATACATTGTAATGGACGAAGGTTGGGCAAAAACCATCGAAGATCCGTACACGCCTAATCCTAAGGTAGATGTGAAAGAACTGATCCGTTACGGTAAAACTAAAAATGTAGATATTGTGCTTTGGCTGACCTGGCTAACCGTACATAACAACATGGGCCTGTTTAAAACCTTCCACGAGTGGGGTATTAAAGCTACTAAAATCGACTTTATGGATCGCAGCGACCAGTGGATGGTAAATTACTATGAAGATGTAGTTAAAGAAGCGGCTAAAAACGAAATTATGGTCGATTTTCACGGCGCATTCAAGCCATCTGGTCTGGAATATAAATATCCTAACCTGATATCGTACGAAGGCGTGCGCGGTTTAGAGCAAATGGGAGGCACATCGCCTGATAACAGTACTTACCTGCCGTTTATGCGCAACGCTGTTGGCCCTATGGACTTTACCCCCGGTGCTATGATCAATTATCAGCCTGATGTTTTCCGTGCCGAACGCCCTAACGCAGCTGCTAAAGGTACCCGCGTTAACCAGTTAGCTATGTATGTAGTGTTTGAAAGCGGCATACAAATGCTGTGCGATAACCCTACGCTTTATTATCGCAATACAGATTGTACTCAGTTTATTACCAGCGTGCCTACCACCTGGGACGAAACCAAAGCCCTTGTTGCCGATGCCGGACAAGTAGCGGTTGTGGCCAAACGCAAAGCCGATAAGTGGTTTATTGGCGGCATGACCAACAGCAAGGAAAAGAGCGTAGATATTAACTTTGACTTTTTAGACAAAGGCAAAACCTATACCATGACCTATTTTGAAGATGGCATAAACGCCGGCCGCCAGGCTATGGATTACCGCAAGAAAACCATGCAGGTAAAAGCAGGCGATAAATTCACTATTAAAATGGTGAGAAACGGTGGTTTTGCTGCGGAGTTGAAGTAAGAACTAATGAACATAACAAAAACGGCCGGCAAAATTTGCCGGCCGTTTTTGTTATGTGTTGCCTGTTCAAGTGTCCACACTTGAACACAAATAAATGTAAGCGTCCACGCTTACATTTTATATATTTAAGTCAAATTAAAACCTTATGTCACGTAATGCCTCAACTGATGAATTATATTTTGTAACGCTTACCGTGGTTGATTGGATAGACGTTTTTACACGTCGGTATTACAGCGATTTTATTATTGAAAACTTGAGGCATTGCCAGCAAAATAAAAGACTAAATGTGTACGCCTATATAATTATGACTAATCATATCCACATGATTGCTAATGTTACGGACGGTTCACTCGGCGACGTTTTAGGACATTTTAAAACGTATACGTCCAAAAAGCTTTTCGAGATGATTTCAAATAATACTCAGGAAAGTAGAAGGGATTGGATGTTAAAAGCTTTTACTGACGCCGGAAAATATAATCCGCTGAATAAACAACATCAATTTTGGCAAAACGGTAATTATCCTGTTAGAGCTGGGTTTGTAGGATCGGCACATGAATATTGGTACAGCAGCGCTAATCTGGAAGATCCATTAAGGGTATTTTATTGATGTAAGCGTGGACGCTTACACGTTTTTGCGTTCAAGTGTGGACACTTGAACGGGCAGATTTAAATAGCCTAATTATCCAAACTCTCCCTCGGCAACAATTTCAACTTTCCACTTCTAATCTGTTCCCGTACCTCGGCCGAGTAGGGTTGGCGCCCGCCGAAATCCTGCACCCAGTAATCGTTATATTGTACCACACCCATCTCTTTAAACTGCGGGTTCATCAGGTTGTGGCAGTGGCCTTCGCTTTTAAACCAATCCATCATTACTTCGTGTATGCTTTGCTGACCGCGGGCTATGTTCTCGCCAATGGTGAAATCTTTATAGCCGTTAAAATAATAGCCGGCTTGCACAATGCGGGTCATCATTGTGCGGCCGTCTTTACTAACGTGGTTAAAGTAGTTACGGTCGTTCATGTCCTTTGCGTGGCCGTAGGCGGCTTTGGCCAAAAGGTTATTCCAGGTAATTGGCGGTACCGGTGGAAACCATTTAGTGCCGCAATTGCAGCCCTGTTTGCGGTAGTAATTAATGTAGCCTAAAAATTCCTGTTTAAACCGCTCGGCCGTAGGCGGCGGCGCTTGTGTGTTGGCTGTTTTTACAGTTAAACATAATACAGCCAGTAAAAATCCCCTCGTAATCGTTTTACTCATATCGCACTTATTGACTGCTGTTTGAGCTGTTGGTTTAACCGTTAAAAGCGATGTTTTTGCTTGCGCTTGATCTTTCTTTTACTATAGTAAATTAACAGGACAGCAACAATTAACGTAATTGCAATAATTAATATTACAACGATGCTGCTTTTTTGGTAGAGTTGCTTTTGGTAGGCTTTTTCTCGGCGGAGGTCAGCAGTTTTTTTTTCGCCAGTTCGGCTGAATCACGCTTCTTTAGTTCGGCCAGGCGGCGGGCTTCTTCAGCCTTGCGGATCGAATCTTCAATCGCATCATGGCGCTTTAATGCTTTTACCGATTTGGTGGTATCATTCATATTGCCATACAGTATGGCAAAGTTAGCCTGCACCATAGATTCCTGTTTAGAATAGTGGTTTTGCGATGATAGGAGCAGGGCCTCATCTAAATCGCTCTGAGCCAGTTTGTAATCTTTGATATACATTTTAATCCCAGCTAAATCAACTAAGGTGTTGATGATACGCGGCACATCTTTTTGCTGGCGGGCAATTGTATTGGCCTGTAAAATAAACCACTTGGCTTCGGGCAGTTTCTTCTGCGCCTTGTAAACTTTAGACAGGTTGCTGTAACTCAAACGCAGGCCGTTCTGATCACCCATTTTTGAGTAAGTATGCAGGGCCTTCATGGTAAACTCCAAAGCCTGTTCCATGTAATAATTACGAGTAGCACGGATGCTGATAGAATCGTAAGCCAGGTAATGGTCGGCTATTTCCTGGTATAAAGCGGCACGCAGGGTATCATTATAAACCAACTGCACTTGCTGTTTTAAGGTGGTGATGTTGGCCGGCATTTTTTGCGGGATGCGGGCACGTAACGTATCGCGTAAAACTTCGGCAAACTGCGCGTCAAGATCAACCATGTTGGGCACTATCTTACTGTAAAGATAATCCTGCAACTCTTTATTAGTGGTCGATTTAATCCATGAATTAGCTTCAGGATCAACCACCGGATTATTGAAAATACCGGTAGCAAATGATTTGTTCAGCGCTATTTGTGCCGGGCTGCTTGCCTTTGGATTAAAAGGCGGTGCATCTATTACGGGTACTGATATAAAAGCTTCGTTAGGGCCATATTCGCCAAAGTTAGGTACAAAGGCCAACTGAAAACTATCGCCGGCAAACAGGCGGATATGCTGGCGGAAATAAGCCGCATCATTTTCGTCGATTTTGATCTTTTTAAATTTCTGCTTTTTGGCGACTACCTTTTTCTCGGATGTGTTAGCGATCAGGCGCAATTCAAAAACATCTTTATTAATTAAGCTGATATGCTTTCTGAAAAATCTGGCTTCGGCATCTGATATTTTAACAGGGGCGATCTCTTTGGGAGTGGCATCGGCCAGGGCCATAAGTTTATCCACATCGATATTAGACGATTGAGCCACGGCACAAAGCGTACTTGCAGATAAAACTATTGTGAAGAGTAAGAGTTTTTTTCTCATGTAAGTAATGCTTATACCTGCCGGCGCAAATAATGTGCCGTTAAATATAAATACAATACTTAATAACAAGGGCAAAACGAAAAGTAATGTTTTTTGGATTAAAAACAATTAGTTATCAAGCAAATAGCGGGTAAATCAGGAGATGATTTTTTCGTATTTGTTTAAAAGTGTCGCGATGGTTTTGGTGTCGCGAAGTTTGTTAAATAATACAATGCCTGTAATAGCGCACACTATACCCGACAGCACATCGGTTACATAATGATGACTGGCATAAACCGCCGTGAACCAAATGCCCAGCATTACAATTGCAAATATTACATTTATAGCGCCCAATTTGTTTTTCAACCCGTAATATAAAACAATAACCGGGTACGATGAATGCAGGGAAGGCATAGCGGCAAAAACGTTCGATCCTTTTTTGTAGATACCGGCAAAAACATCCGAATGTACCAGCTTATCAAACCGTACAAGGCCTGCAATATTGCCAGGGGTGTCTGCTATAAAATGGAAGCCGTGCAATTGTACGTACCACGGCGGCGCTGCGGGGAAGGTATAATAAACCACAAAACCAAGCAGGTTAACCGTAAAAAAGGTGAGCGCAAAATACAGGTACTGTTTTTTGCGGGTAAAAAACAGGTAAACGGCAAAACCTAAGGGCACAGGGATCCAACATAGATAAAAGATACCGCCCATTAAATCCAGCCAGCGTTGCTGATGGATGATCCAATACTCGTTAACGGTAATTACGTTGCCATGGTTATTTATGCCAAACAGCGTTTTATCAAAATTATACAGTTCGGCAATGCGCACACGGCTAAAATTGTAGTTAGGGAACGCCTTCATCGAATCAAACAAAATCCAATACACAGCAAATATCGCGAAAGCTAAAATAAACTTACGGGTAACAGACGAGAGGTAAAACAGCGAGTTGATAATTACTACCAGCACTACCTCATCGCTTTTAAAACCGAGAAAATAGGCGGAGAGCAATAGATAAACAGCAGAAAGCAGTGTAAGTACCGTTATAGACCTGGCATTTACATAAACCGCATCACCCGAAGTATTCATTTATTTACCTGCTGCAGATGATTTTTTCTCGAAATCTGAACGGAAGATCTTATCCCAAAACGGCGAGCTTACGCCATAACCTTTGCTTGGATCGCCATAGTGGTGCAGCATGTGGTGCTGCTTAACACGTTTCCAGATCCCGCCTTTAAAGTTAAAGTGGTGAATAGCGTAGTGGCCGATATCATAAACTAAATAGCCTAAAATAAAGCCGGCAAAAAAGCCATAAACGTGATCATGCGGAAGCAAGGCCTTAAACAAAAAGAAAAAGCCGGTAGCCAAAGGGATACTTGCCGATAAAGGCATTACCAGGCGTTTGGCATCGCTCGGGTAATCGTGATGTACACCGTGGAAGATAAAGTGCAAACGCAATCCCCATGTTGATTTGGGTACGTAATGGAATACAAAGCGGTGTAAAATGTATTCGGTCAGCGTCCATACGAACAGGCCGGCGGCAAACATCTCTACGTAGCTTAAAACCCCCAGACCGGTTGTAACTATGGCGGTGTAGCTGCAAATTAAAATAACAGGTATAAATACATATAAAGGCACAGTAAAATGCACCTTAGAAAGACCTTCTAAAAGGTCGCTTTTAAACATTCTTACACTCTCGGTAGAGTTTGAAATATAATTCTTCTTCATCTCGTCGTTTATCAGGGTTTAAAGCGTTCTGTAATCTCTTTCCCGGTTTCAGGATCGGTACCTTTCAGCTCTACATAAACAATATTAGGTATCCAAAAAGATCCACCTTCTACTTTAACAAATATACGGTTTAGTATGGCTTGCTTTTTGGCTATGGTTGCAAAAATATGATATTTTCCGTCATCGCCCTTTAATAAATTCATCGCCATTTTTTTGTACGATACAAAACGGACATCATACTCATCGCTTTTAATAGCTTTAACGTTAACGCCGTAAGCAAATTTACGCTGTATGTAGTTCAGTTCTTCCTTCTGGCCTTTGTCGGCATATTTTATCCAGTAAACATGCAATGGATCATCTTTATCCAGAGCACCGCTTTTATCGGTATTTAACTCGTAAATAACGGTATTGGTATTTGGGTCACGCTGAACGTAGAACAGTTTACTAACGTTGCTTGGGTTAGGAAAAACAAGTTCCTTTTTTAAATTACGCTTAACAGTATCGGTTTCAGTTTTAACCTGAATGTTTTTAGTGCTTGAAAAACCTTGAACAGCTAAAAAAGAGAATAGCAGGGAAAATAAAAAACGCATTAGTTGGTATTGTTGGATTTCTCTTTCTCCAGTAACGATCTTTTAGCCTCAGTTAACCGGTTGAAAGCAGTAATATTAGTAAGAATGGCCAGCACCACAATAGGCATAGTAAACACGGTGATGGTTTCAAAAATGTGGTATTTAACACCAGGGATAAACAGTTTGTAATTACCGCCAATGTATTGAGCGCTCACACCGCAAATAATTGCGCAAACGCCGATGGTTACTACGCGCTCAGGGCGTTGCATCAGGCCGCCTTTAACTTCCACTCCCAAACCTTCGGCACGGGCGCGAACGTAGCTTACCATCATAGAACCTATCATGGCAATAAAGGCCGCAATAGAGCTTACGAAGTAATGATGAGCCACCAGGTAATAACAGATGCCCAAAAACATAATTAACTCGCTGTAGCGGTCTAAAACAGAGTCGTACAACGCGCCGAAAGTCGATTTCATATTACCCAATCGTGCTACCTGCCCGTCAAGCATATCAAACAAGCCAGCAAACAGAATTAAGCCACCAGCCCAGCCCACGTAGCTCAGGTCGCCGCGGTTACCTTCTTCGGCGCCTAACACAAAGATAACTGCCACGCCAATATTCAGCACAAAGCCAATAGTGGTTACCGCGTTAGGCGTTAGGCCAAGCTTAATTAAAAGCTTAACAAAAGGGTCAATAACCTTGTAAATACCTAATTGAAGGTTGGTGCGGAGTGAAGTTGCCTGAGTTGCCATCGCGATAACTGATTTGCCTTAAAATTAATAAAAAATTAGAAATCAAACTTAACCCTTGTTCTGATACCCCAGGTTGGCGCACCCGGATGATCCAGATAGCTAAAGCGTTTCACCAAATCAACCCGCATAAATTTAAAAATGTTCTCTACACCCACACTGCCTTCCATGTATGGTTTGCTGCCCAGCGCGTAAGTAATTGGCTCGCCATTACTTTCAACCGGGTATTGGTATAAAGATGGGTGAATGTTCGGGTTGTTATCATCGCCCACGGCACCGTACAATATTTTAAACGAGGTTGTTTCGCGCAGCTTTAATTTTTTTAACAAAGGTATTTTATTGAAGAAGAAACCTTCCCAGTGCTGATCTATTTTCAGTGCTGCATACCTGTCGCTCACAAACTCCATAAAGTTCATCATGTTGTACGATTCGATATCGTAGTTATAACTTTGATTAGCCTGATGGATGTTTAATAATGGGAACGGAACCGAACCGAACAAACGGTTACCCTCTAACGATACATCTGAATACCCCCAAACCGACTCGTAGAAGTGCTTATCAATCCGCAGATCCACACTTTTGTAATTGTACGAGCTATGTAAAACATCTTTTAACCCCTGCACATAGTTAAATGTAAATACCGGGTATTTGTTAGGGATAGGGATGCGATAGATTTTACCCTGGTAAAATTGCTCGTGCGGGGCGTAACGTAATTGCAGTGAAGCTTCAGACGTGGTTAAGTGATTTACCACGTTTGGCGTAGCACTGTTAGCGTTACCAATAAAATATAGAGAGCCTGCTGCCTGTTGTGTCCAGTTATTAAAGCCCACCGCGTACGAGAAATGGCTTAAATACTCGTGCACGTAATTGATCTTATAATTATCGTTATACAGGTATTTATCGTTAGCGCCGCGTTTAAATGATAACAAGAAGTTATCCTCCTGCACAAACTGAAGGTTTTGTCCCGGTATTTTGGTGTCTTTTTGCACGCTCACCCGCACATAATTTTGCGGGAAACGGTAAATAGATTTATTGTTTAAAGAGTAGGTAGCACTTAAAAAGTATTTCCATTTCTCATCTTTAAAACCGTAGGCGCCATAAGTTTCAAAATAATAGCGCTTGCTTAACTCGGGCGTGGTACGGCCGCCTAAACGCAACCTGAAACCTTCAATCGGGTTAAAACTGTAGAATGCGTTAGCAGGCCCAACCTCAAACGGCCCGAACGATTTGTAACCTGCAACTACCAGGGTAACAATATCAGCCGTACGCCTGAATGATGGCATTTTATTCAGACTATCGATGTTTGAATAAACTTTAGATTCGGCAGTGGTCAACGTATCTAAACGGTTTTTAGCCCAGAAATCTTCGCTGCGATGTTTCACCTCTTCGAGGGTTTCGGTTAACGGCGCATCGTAGGTGGTGTCGGGCTTTTGTTGGTTAACAACGTAGTTTTTAAACACCACGCTCCGGTCGCCAAAAATACCCCCGTTCTTCTTTTTATTCAGGCCAAAATCGGCCATGGTTTCGCTTTTGCTCAGGTGATAACGTTTATCCGGATTTTGTTCAAAATCCAGGTTCACCTGTAACGATTTCAGGAAGTTTACGTTGATGTTTTTGTTAACGATCAGCTGTGCTTTTTGTACAGCGTAGTTACCATCAAGCGTGATATAGATCTTACCTTCAAATAACACGTCTGCTGTATTACGCGGGGTAAAGGCCAGCTCTACCAGTTTGGTATTATTTACAACAACGGTATCGGTAATAAAGAATTTATAGTAGGTAGGCGCTAAATCGGCAATCGGGCTTTTAAACTGGAAGGTGATCAGCAATATATCGTTGTCGTAAATGTTAACATCGGTATAAATGTGTTTAATGTATTGGTTTAAACCGTCATTATCAACAAAGCTGCCAAAGTCAACATTCTTCTGTCCAAGCAAAATTTCACGTTTCTTCTCGGGGCTTTTACGATAGTAAACCTGGCTTAGTTTCTCATCCAGGTAGACCGGTAATAACGATTTTCCCGGTACCATGGTGGTATCGCGGTTATCCAGTAAAAACTTATATTTCTTAAAGAATTTTCTATCGGCAAGGGTAGTAGATACGTTTTGGAATGATAACTGCAATTTATCGTAAGCCTTGTATTCTACGTAATTATAGGCTTCGGGGCGGTTTTGATTTTTATGCTCGATAACTTTGCGGATAAGTTCAACAGCCGGGTTGTCTTTATTGGTGTATTTAGCACGTTTGGCACCTACCACATCAACCTGCGCCAAATTTTCGGCCGTTGGCACCATTTTAATACTGATAGCCTGTTCAACGCCCTGATTAATATTAACTACAACAGGTTTGTAACCTACATAAGTAGCTTTAATTTGGCTGTAGCGCCCGCTGGTACGCAGCGTGTAACGGCCCTGATCGTTAGTATTGATACCAATGGTTGAGTTAACAAACGATACGGTAACAAATGGAAGGGGCTGGCGGGTGGTAGCATCGGTAACTATACCGGTAATAACGGTTTGCGCCTGGTTTTGGGCAAAAGTTACTACGGAACAGATAAGGAGTAGGGTGGTAAGCAGTAAGTGTTTTGTATAACGCGTTATATTCATGTGTTCAGTTACAAATTACGTTCATACAAACTTCGCCGGCCGGGAATAATTGTTGTGTTAACAATATTTAACTTAACAATTATTTATAGGTGTATAAACGCGGGGATTAACCTTTTGTTTAATAGCTACATACGTGTTAATCCAACATTAGGTTTAAAAAGTATGCTTTAGGGGTATTTAAAGCCTGTAAAAACGCAACAAAGGTAAAAAAAATCATTACAGACTATTGTGGTCAAAAAGTCAAATGTTAACTGGTGTTAAAAGTACACCTGCTTTGCTACCGACTATTATGTGAATATGCTTTGATTTGAAGGTGCTATTTAAATTTAAAGCTCGACATTAATTTCTTTGCAATTCTTTGCGCTCTGCGGTCATCGGTTATCTTGTATTGAAGCAGCCCGCCGATAGATTTTTTATCTTCTTCTTCAGATCGGAAATGCAAATAAACCGCGTCCCTGGTGTGCATTTTATAAACTATAAATCGTTTGTTATTTAAAGTGTCTATTTTAATAAAATCCAAAGTCAGCGATCTGTCCATTTGAACCATCCACAGGGCGTCATTTTTATAATCGGCAAGCGTTTCATTGCTGGCATGGTTAATCATGTCACACACGACAACAAAAACTCCTCTCACTTCTAAATTTACTTTAAATTGCTTAATTCGGATTTTGGCAACTAAGGGGGATTTAAATTGTGTTTTTGCCTTCTCAAAAAAGGCGCTATCGGCAAATTGCACGCTGTGCCTCGGCATTTTAAAGGATGCAACTTTGCTGGCCGTTTCTTGCGCCCTGGCGTATATTGTAAAGGTTATAAGTGTAATAAGGTAAAGTATTTTTCTCATTTCAATCTTCCCCAAGTTACAAATACTTAGTTATCCCGGTAGCAATTAAATAAGACATATCCATAAAACAACAAAGGGCGTAAAGAAAATCCCTACGCCCTTTGTTTAGTTTAAAAAAGACTTATTGTTGCTGGTCGGCAAATACGTCGTCGTAATAGTCGAGACCTAAGTGGGTGATCAGGTCTTCGCCCATCAGGTAACGCAGGGTGTTTTCCAACTTAATCAGTTGTTTAAAGATATCGTTCTCTGCATGTAAACCCGGTGCAGTTTGCGGCGATTTAAGGTAGAATGATAACCATTCCTGGATACCGCTCATGCCTGCACGTTTAGCCAAGTCAATGAATAAGGCAAGATCTAAAGCAACCGGTGCAGCTAAGATAGAATCACGGCACAGGAAGTTAATTTTGATCTGCATTTTGTAACCTAACCAACCAAAAATATCGATGTTATCCCAGCTCTCTTTGCTATCGCCATGCGGCGGGTAGTAGTTGATACGGATCTTGTGGAAAATATCACCGTACAAATCAGGGTTATCTTCTGGTTTAAAAATATCTTCCAGCACGCCTAATTTAGATACTTCTTTAGTTTTAAAGTTATCCGGATCGTCCAGTACCAAACCATCGCGGTTACCTAAAATATTGGTAGAGAACCAGCCACGCACGCCTAAGCTACGGGCCGCTAAACCCGGCGCCAAAATGGTTTTCATTAAGGTTTGGCCGGTTTTAAAGTCTTTACCTGCAATTGGGGTTTTGGTTAGTTTAGCCAATTCCATTAATGCAGCAGTATCTACTGTTAAGTTAGGGGCGCCGTTTACAAACGGTACACCTAATTTTAAAGCTGCGTAAGCATAAAGCATACTTGGCGCAATCAGTTTATCATCGGCAGCTAAACCTGCTTCAAATTTGGCTAATGTGCTGTGTACATCGGTTGGTTCGTAGTAGATCTCTGTCGATCCGGTCCATAATACCACCACACGGTCTAAACCATGTTGCTCTTTAAAGTTTTTGATGTCTTCCATCAACTCGTTCACCATCTCTAAACGGGTGCCGCTTTTTACGTGGGTACCTGTCAGGTTTTTGGCGTAGTTGATATCGAAAGCCGCTTTCATCGGAACGATCTTTTCCAGATCTTCTTTAATAGAATATAATAAGCCTGCTTCTAAAACTTCGGCTTTGGTAGCCGCGTCGTACACGTTATCTTCAAACACATCCCAGCCGCCGAAAACGATATCGTTAAAATCGGCCAGTGGAACAAAATCTTTAATTTTTGGATTACGGTTTTCGGTGCGTTTGCCTAAGCGGATAGTACCCATTTGGGTATGCGAACCAATTGGTTTAGAGATACCTTTTTTTACCGCTTCAACACCAGCGATAATGGTGGTTGCCACCGCGCCAAGACCAGGCATTAAAATACCCAATTTACCCTGCGCAGGTTTAATGTTAATTTTCATTGAAAAATATTTAATATGGTAAGATGTAAATGTGCCCGTTACAGCCAGTTATTGGCCTTGTACCAGCTAATGGTTTCTTGTAAACCTGCTGCTAAATCATACTGCGGATAAAAACCCAGATCGTGCTCGGCTCTATCAGTAGCGCAGTACCAGTTAACGGCGGTTAGCTCGTGCAATTTCTCTCTGCTTAATACCGGTGCCTTTCCTCGCAAAGAACCAATTAAATCAGACATAGTCGCTATACTTTTTACGAAATTTACAGGCAAATGAATTTTGCGGGTCTTAACCCTCAAAATACTGACGGTTATGTCTGCAAGCTCATACCTGTCGTAAAAGTTTCCGTCGCTTAGGTTATAAGCCTGGTTCTTCCCGCTGTATAAGGCCTTTATCGCTGCTTTTGCCAGATCTTTCACATAAATAAAGCTCAGCTTTTGCGCGGCTGTGCCTATGTATGCTTCTAATCCTTTGGCGTATTGTTTAAGTGCGATAAAAATATCCTTATCCCGCGGGCCGTAAACAGCTGTTGGGCGTAGTATAATACAGTTTAAATCCGGAATGGTTTTTAATTGTATTTCGGCAGCTAATTTACTTTGTCCATAAGCGGTTACGGGGTGGGGGTGGGTATTTTCGGTAATGATCCCGGTTAAGGTATTTAACGGGCCTAAAGCAGCGAGGCTGCTGATAAAAACAAATTTTTTAAATGAAGGAGATTGCACGGCTGCCTTAGCCAGGTTGGCGGTGTATTGCACGTTAACCCGGTTATACCCCTGGGGAGTTAATGCACGGGTTAGGCCGGCGGCATGGATTACGTAATTGTATTTGTTTTGGGTAAACTCCTCGGTAAGGGCGGCAATGTTATCAAAATCCGGGTAAACATATTTGATATCAAAATCTTTCAGATGCGCTATGTCGCTGCTTTTACGCACCGCGGCATATACCTCTAAATTATTATTTAAAGCTTCCTCGATTAAATGATAGCCCACAAATCCACTCGCGCCGGTTATTAAAACCCGTTCTCTCATATAGGCTTTTGGTATAAGCGATATTTTTTATAAGGATCGCCTTTAATGGCAATAATTGCCTCGTTAATCATGGTGTTGTTTTCCAGCGTCCATCCGGCTTCGGCCCATTCAAAACCTCTTGCAGTGTAGTTTTTAATAATGGTGCCGTACAGCACTGCTTCAATACCCATTTTGCGGTAACCGTCAACCACGCCTAAAGCGTATATACGGATGCTTTTGATGCTCTTTTTACCAAACAGCAGTTTAAAGATCCCCGTTGGGAATAAACGTCCTTTTTTAATGGTCTTGAAAATCTCGTTATAATTAGGCAACGCCAAACCAAAGGCAACTATCTTTCCATCCTGCTCGGCTACCAGGGCAAAGTCAGGGTCAAGGATCAGTTTCAAATCTTTGGCCAGGTAATCAAACTCTTCATCGTTGAGTGGGACGAAGCCTGTGTTTTGGTCCCACGCTGAGTTATAAACCTCGCGCAGTTTAACTGTTTCGTTTTTAAAATCTTTTAAGTTTACCTTACGGATAACGATGTTATTCCGTTTTAAACGCCCGGTCAGCGCATCCAGTAATCTAACCGATTTATCATCGTAGTTATTGCCATCCCAATGCCAGGCAATCAAATCTACATCCTTTTTAAGGCCTGCATACTCCAGCAGATCGGCATAGTAGGGGAAGTTATAAGTTTGCATTAAAACCGGCGAACTGTCGAAACCCTCAACCAGCAAACCGCAGGGTTCGTTAGTGGAGAAGTTTACCGGGCCCATTAATTTACCGGTAATGCCTTTGTCTTTTAACCATTTGGTGGCAGTGGCAAATAACAAGGTAGATATTTCCTTATCGTTCACGCAATCAAAAAATCCGAAGAAGCCATCGTTAGCCTTATTATACTCGTTATGGGTATTGTTAAGGATGGCTGCAATACGACCGACTATCCTATCCCCATCATAAGCCAAAAATGGCTGCACGGTGTTGTGTTTATGAAAAGGGTGGATGGTCAGCAAATCGCGCTGGGCTATAAAAAGTTCGGGCACGTAGTAAGGATCATCCTTATACAGATCGTGCGGGAAATCAATAAATGCAGCTAATTCCTTTTTCGAGCTTACGGTTACAATTCGTTTCACCGGATGGTTGGATTTATTTGTGTGGAGCAATTAACCTAAAATTTGGCTAATAAAAAAGCGGGCATCCAGTATTTCGGTTAAAATGCTGAATGCCCGCAGGGATATTTTATTTAGATGCTTTCTTTAACTTCGTGTGCGTTTACACCCACATCTTTAAAAGCTTTAGAGATCTTATCGATAGCCTCTTCAATTTGAGCGAAAGTATGCGTAGCCATTAATGAGAAACGCAGTAACGATGAATCGGAAGGGACGGCAGGCGATACAACCGGATTAACAAAAATACCGGCGTTTTGCAAGTGACGGGTCACCATAAACGTTTTTGCATTATCGCGAACGTAAATTGGCAGGATAGGGCTTTCGGTTGGGCCTAAATCAAATCCTTCTTCTAACAATAGCTTCATAGCGTAGTTAGTGTTATCCCAAAGTTTTTGGATGCGCTCAGGTTCAGATTCGATGATATCTAAAGCGGCAATTACGCTGGCTACTGATGCAGGCGGCATACTTGCGCTAAACATTAATGCACGTGCACGGTGTTTTAAGTAATCGATAGTCACCGCATCGGCAGCGATGAAACCACCTAATGATGCTAATGATTTACTGAAAGTACCCATAATCAGGTCAACTTCGTCAGTTAAACCAAAGTGTGAAGCGGTACCGGCACCTTTATGACCGATAACACCCAGACTATGCGCGTCGTCAACCATAATGTTAACACCGTATTTATCGGCCAGCTGAACAATTTCAGGCAGCTTTACGATGTCACCTTCCATACTGAAGATACCATCTACAGCGATCACTTTTACCGAATCTTCAGGCAGAATGCTCAGCTTGCGCTCAAGATCGGCCATATCATTGTGCGCATATTTAATAACGCGCGAGAATGATAAACGGCTGCCATCAATTAATGATGCGTGATCGTATTCGTCTAAAATCAGGTAATCATTACGGCCGGTAATGCACGACAGTACACCTAAATTTACCTGGAAACCGGTACTGAAAAGTACAGCAGCTTCTTTACCTACGTATGTTGCTAATCTGTTTTCTAACTCAATATGAATATCAAGCGTGCCATTTAAAAATCTCGACCCTGCACATCCTGTACCATACTTGTCAATTGCTTTTTTTGATGCTTCTTTAATTTTAGGGTGGTTAGTTAACCCTAAATAAGAATTTGAACCAAACATCAAAACACGCTGGCCATCAATGATAACCTCGGTGTCCTGACCAGACTCAATGGGGCGGAAATACGGGTATAACCCGCTTTCTCTTATTATTGCCGCATCTTTGAACTGAGCAATTTTATCATGTAGTTTTTTACCCATGTATTAACTTTGCTTTAATTTTTTGTAAAAGTACCATGAAAAAGATAATATCTAATACCATGCGTACATTTTTTTTAACATTCTCTTTATAAAGGAAGGTCTATCTTATAACCTGCAAAGTAATTAAATTTTTTGTGAAACTACTGCCATGTGAATGTATTTTCTTTTTTTATTTCCCAAAAAAGTGCCTGCGTTGTTATAATGTCAAAAAATTGTAACGTAATTAATATGTTGTTAATCGTTTGATTAAAAAATGCACCTTTGCTGCATTACCTCCCCTAATTGGTAAACTTTTGGCTATAACTGTTGTTACCCGTGTACGCCATCTTACCATATGAAAAAAAATCGTTCGTTACTATCCATACTATCACTGTTAGTCATCCCTTTTTCGTTATCGGCCCAGCAAAAGCAAGACTCGTTACCCACGTTGTTAAATCTGCAGCAATGCGTTAACTACGCGCTTAAAAATCAACCGGCTGTAAGGCAAGCCGGTATTGATGAGGCTATTAACGAGCGTGATATCGGCATCAGTTTATCGGCCTGGTTGCCGCAGGTTAACTCGGCCAACAGCGCTACGCATTACTTTAAAGGTAGTCCGCAGGCCGCCGCAGGCGGGGCAACAACAGGGGCAGCAGCTACCGGCACTAATACCAGTATTCGCGATGTATCCATTATAGGTATACAGGCTACGCAGGTTATTTATAATAACGATGTTAACCTGGCATCAAAAGCATCAAAGTTTTCCCGTCAGTATTATAAGGAAAACGTGACTAACTTTCAGATTGCTGTAGTATCTGATGTTAGCAAAGCTTTTTATGATGTGCTTTTATCGCAAAAACAACTGGAGCGTATTAAAGAGGATATCGTTCGGTTACAACGTAGTTTAAAAGATGCAACTGCTCGCTACCAGGCTGGTGTGGTTGATAAGATAGACTCGAAGCAAGCCACCATCGCTTTAAACAATGCTTTGGCTACCCGCAAACAAACCGAAGAAGCTATAAAAAGTAAATCGGCATTTCTGCGCCAGCAAATGGGTATGCCGGCCGAGCGCCCGCTGACCTTAGCTTACGATTCGGCCCGTTTTGAAGGTGAGGCCATTATAGATACCAACCAAACGTTAGACTATACCAACCGCATAGAGTATCGCCAGTTGGAAACCCGCCGTAATCTTACCGCTTTAAATATCAACTATTACAAGTACGGATTTTTGCCTTCACTTTCGGCAAATGGTGCGCTTAACCAAAACTATTTCAGCAATAAACTGGGCGATTTGTATAACACCAATTACCCTAACTATTACGCCGGCTTAACGCTGACCATCCCGATTTTTACTGGCGGCAAACGCCTGCAAAATCTGGCGAAAGCCAAATTGCAGGTTGATAGAGCCGATCTGGATCTGGTGAATCAAAAAAATAGTATTTATACCCAATATTCGCAGGCACTGGCAGCTTATAAAAGCAATTATAATAACTGGCAGTTGCTTAAGCAGAACGTTACACTGGCAACAGATGTTTACAACGTAGTAAACCTGCAATATCGCGAGGGGATTAAAACCTATCTCGATGTCATTGTATCGCAAAACGATCTGCGTGCAGCCGAGCTTAACTATTATAACGCCCTGTTCCAGGTGCTGAGCAGCAAGGTTGATCTGCAGCGCGCCCTGGGAACTATCAACGCAACAAACATTCAATAACCCTACATATACCCGAAAAACTCTATATGAAAAAAGCATATATCTACCTTATTGCCCCCATAGCCGCAATGGCTATCGTATCGTGCGGTGGCAAATCAGACAAAGCTGCGGCTGGTGCCGCCGCCCCGCCGCCGGTTACCCCGGTTAGTATTGTTGAAGCCAAAACAGGTGATGCGGTTTATTACGATCAGTACCAGGGTACCGTAGTGGCCGTTAACAGTGTTGAGCTGCGCAGCCAGGTGGGTGGTTTCATTACCAACATATATATTAAGGATGGCGACAACGTACAAAAAGGACAAGCCTTGTATGAGATTGACCGCCGTAAATACCAGGCCAGTTATGATCAGGCAGCTGCCAACGTAAGCAACGCCCAGGCCAATTTGGTTAAAGCCCAAAAAGATATCGATCGTTACAACATGCTGTTAAAGGCTGATGCGGTTGCCCGCCAAACCGTTGATAACGCCACCGCTGCATACGAATCAGCTAAAAGCCAGGTGGCTGTAGCTAAGGCCAACTTATCATCTGCCGCTACCGATCTTTCTTACTCGGTTATTAAGGCGCCGTTTTCTGGTCGCATCGGTATCTCGCAGGTTAAGTTGGGTACGCAGGTTAGTCCGGGTACTACGTTGTTAAATACGATCTCGGCCGAAAATCCAATTGCCGTTGATGTAGTAATTAACGAGCAGGATATTAATCGTTTTTACGATCTGCAAAAGCATAATACCGATAGCACCTTCCGTTTGAAACTGTCTAACGACTCTATCTACAATAAACCGGGCCGCATTTTGGCTATCGACAGAGGAGTGAATAATCAAACCGGTACCGTTAAAGTACGGGTGCAGTTTGATAACCCTAACGATATTTTGAAGGATGGTATGAGCGCGGCGTTAAAGGTGCTGAACAACAAATCTGGCGAACGGGTTATCATCCCTTACAAAGCCATTACCGAGCAAATGGGCGAGTTTTTTGTATTTGTTTACAAAGATACCACCATGAAGAGCAAACAGGATACCACCAAAATGAAACGTGACACTATTGCGCTGCAAAAGAAAGTGGCTATTGGCCCACGCTTGAGCGACCAGGTGGTAATTATGAACGGTATTAAAGCCGGTGATAAAGTAATTACCGAAGGTTTTCAGCGCTTGCGCGATAGCGGTAAAGTTACTGTAGGCCCGCCGCCGGGTGCCGCTGCTCCCGGAGCCGCCGCCGCTAAACCAGCCGAAAAGAAAAATTAAAGCAAGCTTATTTTAAATACGATTTAGATGATTGCAGAGACCTTTATAAAAAGACCTGTTACGGCAATAGTGATCTCGCTGGTGATAGTTATCGTTGGGATACTATCTATCATGAGCCTGCCAATAGGCCAATACCCCGAAATTACACCGCCAACCGTACAGGTGACGGGTTCATACGTGGGTGCCGATGCGCAAACGGTTGAGCAAACCGTTGCAACTCCAATAGAAAGCCAGGTAAATGGTACCCCGGGTATGACCTACCTGCAAACCAACGCCACCAACAACGGTGCCATGACTATGACCGTTAACTTTGAGGTGGGTACCGATATTAACATTGCCGCCCTGGATGTGCAAAACCGGGTAGGTATTGCCTTGCCAACCTTGCCGCAAGAGGTACAGCGTTTGGGTTTAACCGTGCGTAAACGTAACCCCAGTATTTTAATGCTGGTGGCTATCTACTCGCCAAATGGCAGCCACGCTACTACTTTTTTAGATAACTATACCAACATATTTGTTAAGGATGCGATATCGCGCGCCAAAGGTGTGGGAGACGTATTTACCCGTGCCGATGATTTCAGTATGCGGATTTGGCTGAAGCCGGATAAACTGGCCGCTTTAGGTATGACGGCCGCCGATGTTACTGCTGCCCTTAACGAGCAAAACGCGCAGGTAGCCGCAGGTTCTGTCGGCGCTACGCCGCAGGAGAAGGGACAAACCTTTGAGTATTCGGTACTGGTTAAAGGCGGGCGTTTAACTACCCCGGCCGAGTTTGGTAACGTAATTGTACGCACCCAGCCGGGTACCGGTTCGGTAGTGCATTTAAAAGATGTGGCCCGGGTTGAGTTAGGTAAATTTAACTATGCAGGTAACTCGTTTGTTGATAACAAGCGTGCATCGTACCTGTTGATTTACCAGGCGCCAAACAGTAACGCACTTGAAACTGCCGATGCGGTAGTTAAAACCATGGAAGAGTTGAAAAAATCTTTCCCGGCAGGTGTTGATTATGTGATCCCGTTCGAGTCGGTGAGTGTGGTTAAGGTATCGGTACATGAGGTTATCGAGACATTGGTTATCGCACTGATCCTGGTTACCGCGGTAGTGTTCCTGTTCCTGCAAAGCTGGCGGACTACGCTGATCCCTGTACTGGCTATCCCGGTATCTATTATTGGTACCTTCATCTTCTTTATCCCGCTGCACTTTACAATCAATACGTTAACCTTATTTGGTTTCGTGCTCGCTATTGGTATTGTGGTGGATGATGCGATTGTGGTGGTTGAAGCGGTAGAGCATTATATGCAGGAGAAAAAAATGTCGCCTGCGGATGCTACGTTGCATGCCATGCGCGATATCTCTGCACCGGTAATTGCCATTGCGTTGATCCTTGCTGCGGTGTTTGTGCCGGTAGGGTTTATACCGGGTATAGTAGGGCGGCTTTATCAACAGTTTGCAATCACCATCGCTATTTCGGTGTTGATCTCGGCCTTCGTAGCGCTTTCGCTGACGCCGGCCTTGTGTACGCTGTTGCTGAAACCTCACGATGAGCATAAAAAGAAAAATTGGCTGGATAAATTCTTCGCCAGCTTTAATGGTTGGTTTGACAGGGTTACCGGAAAATATCGTAACGGGGTAGACAGGGGGATTAAAAACTCAAAGTTTGTCATCATCATTCTGATATGTATTGTGGTAGGTACCATCTTCCTGTTCAAAATAAAACCCGCGGGCTTTATCCCGACGGAAGATGACGGACGGATCTATATCACGTACGATTTACCCGAAAGTTCATCAACCGAGCGTACGGTGAGTATGCTGCACAGTGTAATGAAAGATTTGGATAGTATTCCGGAGATTGCGCACTACGCTGCTTTGGGTGGATTAAACGTGGTGAGTTTTGCAACCAAATCAAACAGTGCCACGGTGTTTGTGCAGTTGAAACCATGGGATGATCGTAAAGAGAAAGAGAAACAACTGCCCGCGCTTGTTGCCAAACTACAAAAGAAGCTGGGTAGATATAAGGAAGCAAGTTTGAAAGTGATTGCTCCGCCGGCTATCCCGGGTTTGGGTACCACTGCCGGTTTTGCCTTTATGTTAGAAGAGAAACAAGCAGGCGGCGATATCAAGAACTTTGAGAAGGTGCTGAATACCTTTGTAGCTACAATATCTAAACGGAAAGAAATAGGACTGGCTTATACCTTCTTTACGGCACGTACACCGGCCTACCAGTTAACGGTAGACCGTGAAAAGGCCAAACGTTTAGGGGTGCAGATCAGTGATATTAACAGCACCATGCAAACGTATATGGGTAGCTCGTACATTAACGATTTTACCATTTACGGGCGTAACTTTAGGGTAGTGGCCCAGGCCGATACTAACTATCGTACCAATATGGATAACCTGGGGCAGTACTTTGTACGTAACCAGCAAGGCAGTATGGTACCGCTGAGTACTTTAGTATCGTACAAAATGATTGAGAACGCGCCGCTGATCTCTCACTTTAACCTGTTCCGCTCGGCGGAGATTGACGGTAGCCCTGCACCGGGTTACAGTAGTGGTGACGCTTTGAAAGCGCTTGAAGAAGTGGCTGCTCAAACTCTACCGCAAGGTTATGGCTACGAGTTTTCGGGCTTGAGCCGTGAGGAGAAATTATCGGGATCTAAAACGGTTTACATTTTCGCCTTATCCATCGGTTTCGTGTTCCTGTTCCTGGCTGCGTTGTATGAGAGTTGGTCGGTGCCGTTTTCGGTACTGCTTGCTGTGCCGCTGGGCGCTTTCGGGGCAATCTTATTCCTATGGTTCTGGCCAAGTTTAAATAACAACGTTTACGCGCAAATTGGTTTAATTACCCTGATAGGTTTGGCGGCCAAGAACGCCATCCTGATTGTGGAGTTTGCCAAGGAACGGGTAGATAAAGGGATGGATTTAGAAGAGGCTACGCTGGAGGCAGTAAAACTACGTCTGCGACCGATTATCATGACGTCTATGGCCTTTATATTGGGTGTAGCGCCATTGTTATGGGCGTCAGGCGCGGGTGCCGAAGCGCGTAAAACTATCGGCTGGACGGTGTTCGGCGGTATGCTTACGGCTACCACCCTGGCTATATTTATAGTGCCGGTGTTGTTCTACTTAATTACTAAAGCCGCTTACGGTAAAAAGAAATTAGAAGAGCTGCATAAAAACTATAAACCCGACGAGGACGAATTGCACTAAGCAAGTATAAAAACGCATATTTATTAAAGCCGGGCGCAAACGCGACCGGCTTTTTTATTGCAAAATTGTCAGGTATGACAAACGCTGACCGGCTGGCAGTCACAGAAATGTAAGCCCAAATATCACTCAGGTTTTCAAGGTAATAGCCTATAACTTCTGTTATATAGTACAATTTATGACAGCGAAACTGAACACTTTGGCCTTTTGGTTTTATGCCAAAAGCCCGCCAAAAGTAAAGCTGACATTGAAATGAGAAAGAAAAAAAGCTGCAAGTTTCCGCAGGTTTTTGTGCTGATTTTCAGTGTGTAATTGCAAAATTCATGTTACAAAACAGACTGACCAAAATGCCGAAATGTTCAAACGATGACAATTGGCACACCCCGGTTGGCAAAGTATTTGTAAAGTGATGAGTACGACAATCTAAAAATTGTTCACTAACAAAAACATCAAAAATGAAAAATTCAACTAAATTAATGGCAACAGCGATAGCAGCAGTAGCCATCTTATTCGGAACTCAAGTAAAAGCTCAAACTACTACTTCTACAGATTCAAGCCCATGGCGTTTAGGTATCGGCGTTGAAGGTTTTGCACCAACTGGTAAACTACATGATATTTCTAACATCGGTATTGGAGGTACAGCGCGTTTACAATACGGCGCAGACAAGGGTTTGGCCTACACTTTAACATCGGGTTACTATAATGCTTTTGGTAAAGATGTAAACGCAGCAACATCATTCGGTACAATTGGTAGTAAATCAGCTGCTTTGGGTATTGTTCCTATTAAATTAGGTATTAAAGCTTATTTCGCTGATAATATTTATTTTGGAGCAGAAGCAGGTGCCGGTTTTGAAACAAACTATGCAAAAAATACCAAGTTAATTTTAGCTCCTGGTGTGGGTTATTCTAACCATTCATGGGATATTGGTGCACGTTACGAAAACTTCTCTGGACAAAGTAACAACTACGGTTTAGTAGGCGTACGTATAGCTTATGGCTTTAGCTTATAATAGCTAATAGCCTTAAAAGAAAAGCCCTCCCGATGTGAATCGCGAGGGCTTTTTGTTTTAATTGCCAACCCGTCATTGCGAGGTACGGAGCAATCTCTACACTCAAAGGTCAAATTAGAAAGGTTTCTGAGTAACTTAGAGATTGCTTCGTACCTCGCAATGGCGGGTTGGTTATCTTTCGGACTTCCCGTCTTTCCGACTTTCTTACGAATCAAACTTATCCAACAGCTTCAACAGTGTTTCAAAATCCTTTGGATAAGGCGCGTGGATCGTAATGTCGTTTTCATCCATCAGCTTAAAAGTAACCTCGTAAGCGTGCAGGGCAAAACGTTTCATAATCGGCATTTCTTCCTGGTCTTTACCTAAATGATATTTACGTTTCAGAGCCGAAAGAAAAACCGGCTTGCCGCGATACATTTCGTCACCCGCAATAATGGCCTGCTGACTGGCCAGGTGAATCCGGATCTGGTGCATACGGCCCGTTACCGGCCGGCATTCTACCAAAGTGTAATGCTTAAAGAATTGTAGCGATTTAAACCAGGTTTCGGCACGCTTGCCTTCGTTGCGGTTAATAGATACGTTTCCCTTACCTGCATTAAGGATGGGAAGATCGATAAACAACTCTTCGAACACGTGTGTGCCTTCAATTACGGCGTGGTAAACTTTTCTGATCTTACGTTTCTCAAACTGCATAGATACCGAACGGTAAGCTTCGGGATTTTTGGCTATTATAAGCGCCCCAGAGGTCTCTTTATCTAACCGGTGGCATACTTGCGCGTCGGGCGAATAAGCCTTAGCCAGGCGCAGCATATTGATCTCTCCGCCCTCGCGTTCATCAAGCGAACTGACAAACGGTGGTTTGTTCACCACAATGATGTCATCGTTTTCGAACAGGATCAGATCGGCAAATTTTGGAATCTTCATATTTAATATTGTGGCCCTTAGTGTTCAGTATTTTAGTCAGTATTGAACATTTATAGCCGTTTACAGCCTGCAAAAATACGGTTAATAAACCAAAATATTCGCCCTGCCCTAAAGCGCAGCTACGAAATTGAAAATGGCATGGTTATTATTTAATAATATACAGTAAACAACCTAATATATAAGAAGATGAACACAGATAACAAACACGAAGAAAAAGGATTTTTTGAAAAGGTGGGAGATGCCATTTCGAGCCTGTGGGAAGATACGACAGATAAAGCCGAAGACTTAAAAGACGCAGCTGCGGATAAAATTGACGAGCTAAAACATAAAGCATCAGCTAAAAAAACAACTGCTACACGTAAAGTGACCGCTACCAAAGCAAAAGTATCTGCGAAAGCAGACAAAGCCGTAGCCAGCGCCAAAACCAAAGTAGCCGAAGCTAAAGACAGCGCCAAAGAAAAGGTAGCCGATGTAAAAGCTAAAGCTGATAAAAAAGTAGCCCAGGCCAAAACCGAAACTGCCAAAACAGTAGATAAGGCCAAAGCCACTGCTGCTAAAACAGCCGACAAAGCGAAAGCGACAACCGCAAAAGCATCGGCTAAAGTAGGTACAGCAACCACTGCCGCCAAAAAAACAGTTGCAGCTAAAGCCGATAAAGCAGCTACCGCTGTAAAAGCGAAAACTACAGCCACTAAAAAAGCTGTAGCTTAATATTGATTAATGCTTAAACAAATAAAGGGCGCCGATGAGGCGCCCTTTTTTGTTTGAGTATGTGATGACTTTGTCTTTGCGATTTCCAATCCGGTGGACTTTGAAGGTTGGGTTGACAAGAAAGGGCCTGTCAGTCTGAGCTTAGTCGAAGACTGGTGCGGAGAGGCTTGCCCACCACGCTTCGACTGAGCTCAGCGTGACAGCCCATTGGAGGAGCTGTCATGGATATGTACGAAACAATGATTAACTTAAACATATCAGTGGTAACAAAAAAACGGAGACCTTTTGGATCTCCGTTTCAATATCTAATCACTAATTAACTGTTTTCTAATCCCTATCTACGATAGCTCGAACTTATAGCCAACTCCTTTAACGGTTGATACATAAGTTTCGCCCAGTTTTTCGCGGATCTTGCGGATGTGAACATCAATGGTACGGTTGGTTACCACTACCGAATCTTCCCAGATATTTTTCAGGATCACCTCGCGGGTGTAGACTTTGCCTGGTTTTGATGCTAACAAATAAAGCAATTCAAATTCTTTTTTAGCTAATACTACCTTAACACCGCCCTGGTAAACCAGGTAAGCTTCACGGTCAATTACTAAATCGCCAATTTCCAGCTTATTATCACTCACCTCTTCAGGGGCCGAGTTACGGCGAAGGATGGCGTTAATACGGCTAACCAGCGCGCGTGGCTTAATAGGCTTAGCAATATAATCATCGGCGCCTACGTTAAAGCCGGCAATTTCCGAATACTCTTCGCTGCGGGCGGTTAAGAAAACCATAAAGGTGCTCTTAAACTCGGGCATGGTGCGCATAATACGGCAAGCCTCAATACCGTCCATTTTAGGCATCATAATATCCAGAACGATCAGATCGGGCTGAATTTTTTTAGCTTCGGCAACAGCTTCCTGGCCGTTACGAGCGGTAAATACCTGGTAACCTTCTTTTTTAAGGTTATACTCAATCAGCTCCAGGATATCGGGCTCGTCGTCAACAATTAGTATCTTGTGCTTGGTTGATGTGCTCATTTGCGGTTGAAATTTAAGTCAAAAGTACCTGCTTAATTGCACTTGTCGGTTAAAGCAATATTAACAAATTGTTAAACGTTATTTTTACCTAACTTGTTATTCACCTTTATTAAACGTTTTGTTTAAGAATTCTTCAAGCTCGGCACCCACTAAATTCTTTGCAACGATGTTTCCCTGAGGGTCAATCATGTAGTTAGCCGGGATAGCCTGAACCATGTAAGCCACCTCGGTAGGGCCTGTCCATTTCTGTAATTCAGATGTTTGCGCCCAACCCATGTTCAGTTCTTTAACTGCTTTTGCCCAGGCGGTTTTATCCTCATCTAACGATATACCCAGTATCTCCAAACCTTTGCCTTTAAATTTACTGTACTGTTTTACAACGTTCGGCATTTCTATACGGCAAGGGCCGCACCATGATGCCCAAAAATCAAGCAGTACGTATTTGCCTTTATAATCAGACAGTTTAACCGGCTTACCATCCAGACTTGCAATAGTAAACTCAGGCGCTTTATGGCCTATAGATACCGGCTTAACCAGTTCCATTTGCTTTACAAACTGCTGCACGCCGCGGTTATCTTTAAACTTGTCTTTAATCTCATCAGCGTAAGCCACCAAATCTTTCTCATAACGTACTGCATCTAACGATGTAGCCGCGTAGAAAGCCGCCAGCGATGCTTTGTTATCGTTAACAAACTTTAAAATTTCTTTGCTCTGCGCATCGATAGCGGCCATGTATTTAGGCTTATAAATAGCCATCAACGAATCTTGTTTGCCAGGCATGGCCTGAGATTTTCCCTGGTACTCGGTTAATACCGAAGAAATCTTTTCGCCATACTCACTGCTGATCTTGTTAAATTCCTGAATTTTATCCGACTCAGCCGAACCTTTGATGGTATAGGCATGGTGCAGGCTATCGGCTACATCGGTTTTAAAATCAATTACGTCGCCATTTTGAGCGATCATATCAAAAATGCTGTTACCTATACGGATTTTGTACAGGTTGGCAAACAAGCCCGGGCGTTTAAAGCTGAACTTATTGTCCTCGCTCAGGTTGGTAGAGTCTACCACATCTACCCGGTTGCTGTCGGCTGCTAACAGATATACTTTTTTAATCTTACCCGGATTTTGTAGTGTGCCGTTGATGTGGAAATTGTCCTTGTCAGAACATGATGCTATTGCTAAAGTAAGCAGCGCAAGGCCGCCAATTAAAATACGATTGTTCATCTCTCTGTCTCTGTAAATTATTTTTCTAATGCTTTAATCAGCAATTGGTTAGTTTTTTGCGGATCGATCTTCCCTTTCGATTGTTTCATAATCTCGCCCATAAACAACCCTAAAACGCCTTTTTTGCCTTTTTTGTATTCGGTTACTTTGTCGGGGAATTTCTCTAATGCTTTCAAAATAAATCCATTTAATTCATCGCCGCTATCGCTGATAAACAGATTTAATTCGGTAGCCACCTGCTCGGCGGTTTTATCGGTGTTTTTTAAAAGCTCGGGCAGGAGTTTGTTTGAAGCAAGGGTATGATTGATTTTCCCGGCATCAACCAGTGCAATCATCCCCGCAAGCGCTTCAGGTTTTAAATGGAAGTTTTCGCTGTCATCAATCAATGCTTTCAGCGGGCCCATCAGCCAGTTAGCAGCGGCTTTATAATTGGTGGTATGTTTAACTATTGTTTCAAAATAATGCGCGATATGGTAATCGGCAGTAATCACCCCGGCGTCGTAATCAGACAGGCCGAATTGTTGGGTGTATTTCAAATATAATTCGCCCGGTAAAGCCGGCATATCAGCCTTAATCTGGTCGATATACTCCTGTGTTAAAACCAACGGCGGTAAATCCGGCTCGGGGAAATAACGGTAATCGTTAGCCATTTCTTTACTGCGCAGTACCGAAGTTTCGCCGGTATCGGCATCAAAGTTAAGCGTGTTCTGATCGATACGTCCACCGGCCTCAATAACGCTAACCTGGCGGTTAAATTCGTGTTCGATAGCGCGCTGCACGTTACGGATAGAGTTCAGATTCTTCACCTCGCAGCGGTTACCGTATTGTGCCGCGCCTTTTAAGCGGACCGAGATATTGGCATCGCAACGTAAGCTGCCTTCTTCCATGTTACCATCGCAAACATCAAGATAACGTACCAGTTTACGGATCTCGGTCAAGTACTGGCCAGCTTCTTCGGCACTACGCAAATCTGGTTCAGATACGATCTCTATCAGAGGGACACCTGCACGGTTCAGATCGATTAATGAATCTGAGTTATGCTGATCGTGCATGCTTTTGCCGGCATCTTCTTCTAAATGGATGTGATGAATAGCAATATCTTTCTTGCTGCCGTCGGCTAATTTAACGGTAACGTGACCGCCAAGGCAGATAGGAGCAAGGTCCTGGCTGATTTGGTATCCCTTTGGCAAATCGGCGTAGAAATAATTTTTACGGGCAAAATGGTTGTTAAGATTGATAGTACAATGGCAAGCCAAACCCATTTTTACTGCGTAAGATACCGCTTTTTTATTCAGAAACGGCAAGGTACCGGGATGCCCTAACGATACCATGCTGATATGCTGGTTAGGCCCGCCGCCAAAGGCAGCCGAATCGGCCGAAAAGATTTTACTTTGGGTAGATAACTGCGCGTGTACCTCTAAACCAACAACCAGTTCATATTTATCGCTTCCCGAAATTACCATAGTTTAATGCACGGCCTTAATTTATACCAAAGCCAAAAGTAGGTTTTTGACCGCTGATTCAATTGATTTTAATGATTTTTTTGATTGGATATGATAATAATCTATAAGTTGACGGTTGCTGATGGTATTTATTGACAATCAGCGAAATCAAAAAAATCATTAAAATCAGTGGTCAAGATCAGCGGTCAGACCTTCGACAAAGCTTTATTAGCTCTCTTTATCGCTACGCGTTCGCGGTAGTTGGCGTAGCGGCGTTTAAATATCATTTTCAGGGCGCTATCTAAGGCACCTTTAGTGGCCAGATTATACAAACTGGCAGCTTTGCGGGTTACCGAGGCATCCCAGGCACGCAGGCTTAGCGAGTAGGACCCATCAACATACTTCATCCAGTGCCAATAGCCGGTAGGCATAAACAGGGTATCGCCATGTTCTAAAATGATCTCCTGGCCTTCAATACCTTCAAGCGCGGGGAAACGGGTGGTATCGGGGTTCTGTACATCGTATTCCTCTAACGCGTAGGTGGCGTTGGGCAAACAGTACAGGCGTTTTTTCCACTTGTTCTCAAACAATATCACATGCTTGCGACCACCAAAGTGGGTATGAAAAATATGCGGCAGATCGATATCGTAATGCAAAAAAGTAACCGAGTTAGAGCCACCGAAGAACATGGCCGGCATGCTTTCTATAAAGCCACCCATCAAATCTTTAGGGATAACAATATCATTAAGCAGTTGTGGCGCGTGTTTAAAAATATTGAAAAAGAAGATGCGTAGCTCGGTAGGTTCCCTTTTAATCAGATCGATATAATCGTTAAAAGGCATTTGGGCTACCGATGCGTTGATGGCCTTGTCGGGGTCGGCTTTGGCGTTGTTATAAAGGGGTACAACTTTGTCGCCTACTACCTGCTTTAAAAACTCGGGCGTCCATTTATTGCGGGCGGGCCAGTCATTGGTAAGGCCTTTAATTACTACCGGTCGGCGGGGTTTAAGATATTTGGCAGCGAAATCTTCCTGCGTAATTGTGTCTACAACATCAACTTGTGTTAACTTAAAGCCCATATTAAATTAATTTAATGTATTCAATGCGCTCAAGCTAAAACTACAGTGCTGGCAAAATACGGCCCAAATAAACGAATTAATAATATAGTTGATGTTAAAAAGATATTAAATTAAAAACTGTTGAAAATTAAGAAAGGGGCCGTGAGGCCCTTTTTATTAATAAGTAGTAAATATTTTGCTAACAAGAAAGATAGAGTCAAGAGTAAAGAATCAGGAATCAAGACAGGAGAATCAAGAGTAAAGAACCAAGAGTCAAGACTTAGGACTCGATACTTGATACTAAATACTTGCTACTTACTGCCCAAAGCTGCGTTCGCCCGTTTTACCGCCAGACGCTCTTTCCAGTTCATATACTTTACGCGGAAGTTCTTTTTCATGATATCATCAAACTTGCGTTGGATGGTTAAATTGTACAAGCTTTTAGCTTTTATTGCCCATGATTTATCCCATGCGCGCAGCGAGATGGAGAACGAACCATCCAGGTACTTCATCCAGTGCCAGTAGCCGGTTGGCATAAACAGGGTATCGCCATGTTCCAGGATAATTTCTTGGCCTTCCACACCATCCAGCGCCGGGAACTTCTCAAAGTCGGGATTTTCGATATCGTAATCTTCTAATGCGTAAGTAGCGTAGGGGATACGGTACAGCCGCTCGCTCCATTTATTTTCGAATAGTATAACGCGCTTACGACCGTTGAAATGAGTATGGAAGATATGCGCCAGATCGATATCGTAATGCAGGAAAGTAATTGAACCTGCACCGCCAAAAAACATGTTAGGGTATTTATCCAGAAAGCCACCCATTAAATCGGTAGGCGAACGATAATCGTCCAGCAGTTTGGGGGCATCTTTAATCGGGTCGAACAGGAAGATGCGCAGATCAGTAGGCTTAGTTTGAATCAGGTCGATGTAATCGGCAAACTTCATTTCGCTGGCTGCGGCGTTGATGGGTTTTGCCGGATCGGCTTTAGAGCTATCGTACAGCGGGACAGTTTTATCACCCACCGTTTCTTTTAAATAGTCGAAAGTCCATTTTTGCAGAGCGGGCCAGCTTTCAGTAGCCTTACGGATCACCAGCGGTCGGCGGGGCTCCAGGTAGTTCTTTATAAAATCTTCTTTAGTGATGTGATCAACCCTATCTATAGGAGTTAAAATTAAACCCATGTTCACATTAAATTAACACGCAAAACTATATGCAAATTGTAAACCTGCAAAAAGCATTATAGTTTTTGAATTTTATATGACGGATTTCAGGAATGCGAATTGCAAAATGTCAAGTGCGAAATTCCATTGCTAAGGCAAAATAAAACCCCGGTGCTTTTACGCAACCGGGGCTCCTCTATCACTCTCACAATCCACTCAAGCATTCAATATTATTTAGGCATTAACACGGTATTCACCACGTGTATCACCCCATTTTTTTGGAAAACATCGGCAATGGTTACCCATGATTTTCCACCTTTTTCATCAACCAGGTATAATTTTTTACCTTGCTGCATCACCCAAAGCGATCCGCCTGCAACGGTTTTCAATTCAGCTTTTCCTTTACCTTCTTTTACTTTAGCCATCAGGTCGGCTGCGCTTAAACGACCGGCTACTACGTGGTAAGTTAAAATTTTAGTCAGCGTTGCTTTGTTTTCAGGTTTCAACAAAGTAGGTACGGTCTCTTTAGGTAATTTGTCAAATGCCTCGTTAGTTGGCGCAAAAACAGTGAACGGACCATCGCCTTTCAGCGTTTCTACCAGTCCGGCGGCTTTAACGGCGGCTACCAGCGTGGTATGATCTTTTGAGTTTACGGCATTATCTACAATGTCTTTTGTAGGATACATAGCGGCACCGCCAACCATTTTAGTTTGAGCATAAGTTTTAGGAGCAAATGCCAGAGTTGCTAAAGCAAATGCTGCGACGAATAATTTTTTCATATTGTATTATATTTGTTTTAATTCACTAACGGGAGTACCCCGTGTTTCAGATTTTAAGAAAAACAAGTTAATTGTTAACTAATTGATTTTTAATTACTTGATCCTGTTTCTAAATAACTCTGAAATAGAGTAATAAAAATAAAAACCAAATTGGGGGTTGATTTTACCAACGCTAAGTGTGCCGTAAATTCATGAATAAAACAAAACCCCATCGCGTCGTTGACAGATGGGGTTCAATTTCTTTTGGATAGATGCAGAGGCCGCAATGTTGTTCGCAGGTAACCTAAATAACGATAATAAGCACGCTATGGATGTTGATCCCCGTGATTATTATCTAACAACCTGAACAACTGCGCATAAAAAAGCATCCGCTGTGCCGCGGATGCTTCAAATTTAGGGTTGTAATTAACTATCAGGGTATCAGCAAATATTTTCGAGGTATTTATAGCCACTGCCTGTATTGAGCAAAAGCACGGTTTCGCCATCGTGCAGCCAGTTTTGGGCTTTCAGTTTTTTAAAGGCGTACCACAGGGCCGCGCCTTCGGGGGCTATAAGCATGCCTTCGGTACGGGCAATTTCTTTTAAAGCGGTTTCCATTTGCGCATCGCTTACGCTGATGGCATGGCCATGGCTTTCGCGCAAAACTTTTAGTATCAATTTATCAGCATAAGGCTTAGGTACACGCAAACCGTTGGCAATAGTAAAGCCGCCATCGGTAAATTCGGACGTATGGGTATCGTTATGAAAGGCCTTAACAATGCCATTGCAACTGTCGGACTGTACGGCCACCATACGCGGCCGGTGACTTCCGATCCAGCCTAATGTCTCCATTTCATTAAAGGCTTTCCATATCCCTAATAAGCCGGTACCACCACCGGTGGGATATATAATCACATCTGGCAATTGCCAGTTAAATTGTTCGGCAATTTCGTAACCCATGGTTTTTTTGCCTTCCAGCCGGTAAGGCTCTTTTAAGGTAGATACCTGGAACCATCCGTTTTTTATCGCATCGGCATTAGCCATTTTGCCGCAATCGCTGATACTGCCATCGACTTCTACCAGTTGAGCGCCGTATAAGCGGCATTCATCTTTAAAAAGTTTTGGGGTGAGTTTGGGCATATAAACTACCGCTTTTATCCCAGCGCGGGCCGCATAAGCAGCCAGTGCGCCGCCGGCATTGCCTGCAGTAGGGGTAACAATAGTATCGATACCTAATTCTTTAGCTTTTGATACAGCCGCACTGATGCCACGGGCTTTGAATGATCCTGTGGGGTTACCCGATTCATCCTTCCAGTAAACATCAATATCGCCGGCAAGGTGTTTTAAATTTTGGAGGGGCAGGATAGGGGTAAAGCCTTCGCCCAGGCTTACAATATTTTCGATATCCATAACCGGCATCACTTCGCGGTAACGCCACATATTTGCAGGCCGATTAGTCAGGATATCTTTTGAAAGCCCTCCGCTTAAATCATATTCCGCGTAAAGTGATGAAGTGCAGCCTTCATGATAACAAACCGTTTGCAGTACCGAAGCATCGTAAACAGTACCGCACTCAGGGCAGCGCAAATGCAAAATTAAGGAGCGCGATTCAGTATCGATAAGCGGCAAGGGCGGATGAGATGCTATCATAGGAAGTATTAGTTGTGTTTATAACGACACGGTAGTGCGATAGCAAATGTAAGTGTGATTTGATTGAGAAGGCAGTATTATAGACTGATTTTGATATGGTATTTTTAAATGGGTTATTACTTTTGGTGATAATTGAATCGGCGTTTAGGCGGTTTGTCATTGCGAGGTACGAAGCAATCGCGAACTTGTAGAGCGGCTCTGCTTATTCGCGGTTGCTTCGTACCTTTACAGCAATGACAAATTTGAAGATTAGCAGAATCTAAAAAAACAGCTCCCCGGCAATATGGTCGGCGTAGAGTTTGCCGCTGAGGGTTAGGGTTAGGATATCGTCGTTTTTTTGCAGCCAGTCTTTTTCAAAAAACGGACGGGCTTCTTTTAACAGGATAGCGGTGGTGCCTGCGGCGATGGTTTCCAGTTTATTCAGGTCGAGGCCCCACATAGTGCGGAGGGAGGTCATGATATATTCGTTTAGGCGGTTTTCCTCGGTTAATTCTTCCAATTCTGATGGGATTTTGCCGTCGGCTAAGCCGGCCAGATATTTGGCGTTATTGGCAATATTCCACTGCCTGGTATCGCCATTAAAACTATGTGCAGACGGACCGACACCCAGGTATTTTACCCCCCGCCAGTAATTGGTGTTGTGTCGCGAGTAATTACCCGGTTTGGCAAAATTAGAGATTTCGTAATGTTCAAACCCATGTTTTTCCGTTTCGCCCATTAGTGTTAAAAATTGCTCGGCGCTCTGCTGATCGTTTAGCTGGGCGGCTTTTTTGTTTTTGATGAAGGTAGCGAGGGCTGTCCGCGGTTCAACGGTAAGCGAGTAGGCTGATATATGCGGCACGTCCAGCGCAAACAGCTTATCCATATTTTGCTGCCATTTGACATCAGTAAGCAGGGGGTAGCCGTAAATTAAATCGGCGGTGATGTTTTCAAAACCGGCATCCTGCGCACGTTTAACGGATGATTCGGCCTCGGCGGCATGGTGTGCACGGTTCATCCATAGTAAATCCTCATCAAAAAAAGATTGAATACCTATGCTGAAGCGATTTACCGGCGTTTGTCGCAGCGCTTTAATGGCAGATTGATGCAAATCATCGGGGTTAGCTTCTAAAGTAATCTCGGCGTCGGATGATACGGTATGTAAGCCGGTAACAGTATTGATGATCCGGTTAAGCTCATCGGCACTCAGCAACGAAGGGGTGCCGCCACCAAAATAGATAGTTTCAATAGTTTCGCCAGCGAGGTAGTTTTTTTGCAGTTCAACCTCCCGGATGATGGCCTGCACCATCTCATCACGATATTTTAAGGACGTACTAAAATGGAAATCGCAATAGTGACAAGCCTGCTTGCAAAAAGGAACGTGGATATAGATACCGGCCATGTGGCAAAGGTAGCAGAATGTGCAGATGGTTTGATGTGCAAAATGCGGGGATGTGCGATTGAAAGGTGTTTTATGAGATAGTCGTAATATTTGCACATCCGCACATTTGCATATCTGCACATTCTTATATCTTAGCACCGATATTAAGTCATGTTGATATATAAACTGATAATCATTCTATGAAAGTTTTAAAGTTTGTTGGTGTTTTAGCGATTCTTGCAATCATCGCTTTCTCGTATTGGGTTTATAATTCTTTGAATACCCCTTATGCGCACAATAAGGATAACCAATATATCCAAATCCCAAAGGGTTCATCCCCCAATCAGATCATCGCTAAACTTAATGCTGAAGGAATTCTTTCTTCCCAAATCCCGCTTAAAATATATCTGAAACTTAACAGTACTGGCAATGAGATGCAGGCGGGTGAGTATCAATTTAATTCGCCAATTACACCGCTTGAGGTACTGGCAGAGTTAAAAAAAGGAAGATTGAGAACCGTTAAATTAACCATCCCCGAAGGGTTCACCCGCTTTGATATTGCTAAAAGAATAGCCGCGCAATTCCCTAAAAATGAACCTGCAGGCGAAAGTGATGTGTTGAAATTGATGGATGATGTTTCGCTTATTAAAGATATCGCTCCGGAAGCTAAAAACCTGGAAGGGTATATGTATCCAAACACTTATGATTTCCCACGCTCGGTTACCACCCAGGCTATCATCAGTAAAATGGTCGGCGAGTTTAAAAAGGTTTGGAAGCCGGAATATACAGACAGGGCAATTAAATTGAAATTGACACCGCACCAAATCATTACGATTGCTTCGTTGATAGAAACAGAATCGCGATTTGACGATGAGCGATCTGTCGTAGCCTCGGTAATTTATAATCGCCTCAGCAAAGGGATGCCGCTTGGGATAGATCAGACAGCTGTCTACATCGCCAAAATGGAAAATCGTTGGGATGGGGTAATCAACAGAAGTGACTTAGAATCAAATTCTCCGTACAATACCAGGAAGATTATTGGTCTTCCACCGGGTCCAATTTCGTCAGTGTCTGAAAGCTCTCTCAAGGCGGCCCTTTATCCTGCCACTACAAGCTATATTTATTACGTTTTAAATGTGGAGAAGAACGATAAGTCGCACCGGTTTTATTCAACAGCTGCAGAATTTGAAAAGGGCAAAGCGGCCTATCAAGCGTGGTTGAAAACGCAGCGTTGATAAAATACCTTCAGCGTCATTTGCTTCGCTGTCATTGAGTCATTATGATTCGCGTCATTGGGGTATTGGTTGGTTTTGGAAAAACTTTTCCAGTTCGGTTACCGCGTTTTCAAGTCCGTTTTCGTTCCGGATCTTTTCGCCAATTATTGCCGCGTTATTTCTGACTGCATCGGTCTGCACTTTAGCTATCGCCGAAATCAGTTTATCAGCGCTTAATTTTTTAAGCGGTATGTGAACTCCCAATTGCATCCGCTCCACAATTTTACCCCAGGTGGGCTGGTCGGTGTAGAACGAGATAATGATGACCGGTAAGTTGTTCCGCAGCATGGCGGCCAAAGTACCTGCACCACCGTGAAAGATCCCTGCTTTACATTGTGGTAAAATCGCACTGTGGTTTACATATTTGGTTACGAACAGGTTTTTATGCTGAGGCAGATTATCAAAAACAGCCCAGCCGGTGTAGAACAAAATCCGTTCGTTGGTTTTGTTTAAGATCTCGGTTAGGATATTTACAAACTTTTCGGGATTGCCTACGCCGTTGCTGCCAAAGCCAATGTAGAAAGGTTTTTCGCCCTGTTGTAGCCACTCGTTTAATCCTGGTGGATTTTCGTCTGCAAAATCGCTCTTTCTTTTAGGGACAGTTAAAAATCCGGTAATTTTATGTTGAGGATCCCAGTCCTTAGGCCGGGGAATCAGGCTTGGGCTCAGGCAGTACAAATCGAGTTGCTTTTGCCTGCCAACGTATGTTAAAAGGTTTTCTTTTAAAACAGGCAATCCCAACTCCGCCCTAAACTCATTGACTTCGGGTTTTAAAAATTTCCAAAAAAGTAAGTGTACCAGTTTATAGGTCAGCTTATTATAAAACGGGAAGTTGAGGAAATCAAAATCAGCTACAGGAAATTCAGCCGTAGGAATAACCGGGGGCATAAAATAGGTGAACGCCATGGGCTTATTTTGCTTTTCGGCTATGGCGCTGGTAATTGGGATGGTGGCGGCATTAGCTATAATAAAATCTACTTTGTTAAAGCCTTCTATATAACTTTTGCGCAGGGGCACCCTCACCTGGTAAAGTACGCCAAAAAAATACTTCATCAGTTTAATGGTATTTTCTGATTTCAGTATGCGCCGACCTTCAGGGGCATTCATGTATTTCTCGGCATCGCCATACAACGCATGGAAGGTAATGCCGTAGCTTTCAACAAAGCTTTTAAAATTTTCGGGCGCAGCAATGGTTACTTCATGCCCCTTATCCATTAAGCCCAATGCTAAGGCAATGTAAGGTTGCACGTCGCCCCTGGTTCCGTAGGTGAAAATGCCGATATTCAATTGTGAGGTGTTGATACACAAAGGAACAATAAATTTTTCGTCAGACGGTGGGATAGTGGTGTGGTAAATCGTTACAAAATCCTAATGACTATTTAATGCCGTAATAACGTGCTGATGATATTGCTATCGCCTATATTTATTACCTTTGCAGCGGTATGCGGCTAATTGTTTGGTGTTTCATTTTCTCTATGCTGGGTGCGCAGGCCTACGCACAGGATAGTTCTGCTGTTGCAACTCCGTACCACCCGCGTACCGATAGCAATTACCGGGTAAGAAATGCCGTAATTGATTCTGTGGCCGCCGCCATGGCCGCCCGCGAAAGTTTTGTAAATGATTCTATCGCTAAACACTACGTTAGTTACCCCGACAGTACACGTGTGAATATGATGTGGCTGCAAATTAAAAACGACAGCACACTGTTCTACAAAGGCGCCAACTTTCTCGATCTTCACATGAAAACCAAAAGCCTGGTTAAAGAAGGGCATTTGAAGGTAAAACGCGAGCAGTGGACCATCGGCGTTATCATATTTTTATTACTGGTGGCCGGCATCATTAACCGGTTTATGAGCAAGGATGTAGAGACGGTGCTGCAATCTTTTTACATTAAACGTTCGGCACAAGTGGGTAAAGAGGAGAGTCTGCTTAACTCGCAGGCATTTTTTGTATTGTTTATCCTTTTTGGGTTAATATCAGGCTTATTTATTTACCAGGTATCGGTGGTAAAGGAACGATATTATCCAATTTCCGGGTTCCAGTTATTTGGTTTTTTGGCAATTGTGGTGGTGGCTTTATTCGCACTTAAATTGCTGGTTTTAAGAGTTATAGGCTTTATTTTTGATATGAATAAGATTGTAGGAGATTATATATCGATACTATATCTTACTTATTTTAATATCGCCTTTGTTTTTTTGCCGCTTACGCTTTGTTTTTGCTTATTGCCGGTCGCTTATTCCGGGTATGTGCTGGATGCGGCGCTGCTTTTGGCGGTAGTTATTTTTGTTTGGCAATATCTGCGCAGCAGCGTAAACATAATTTCAAATTTTAGATTTCATAAATTTTATTTATTTATCTATCTTTGTGCCCTCGAAATTTGCCCTGTTTTGATACTGGTAAAGGCGCTGAATATATAGTACTTAGCTAATAGTTAGACGATTTTAAGTTGGAAGAGAGAAAGAAAAAGGTTAAAAGCATTTTGGTTACTTTACCGAAACCTGAAAATGATAAGAATCCTTACGCCGAATTGGCCAAGAAATACAATTTAAAAATTGATTTTAGGTCTTTTATTCACGTAGAGGGAGTGCCTGCAAGCGTGTTCCGTAAAGAGCGGATTAATCTGGCCGATTTTACCGCGGTAATTTTTACCAGCCGTAACTCGGCCGATCATTTTTTCCGCATCTGCGAAGAAATGCGTTTTGAAGTTCCGGTAGAGATGAAATATTTTTGTTTGACCGAAAATATCGCGTTATATCTTCAAAAATATATCCAATATCGTAAGCGCAAGATATTTTTCGGGAAGCAAACCGCGGCAGATTTAGCTGAAGTATTGAAAAAACACAGCGCCGAAAAATTCCTGTACCCATGTTCGGACGTGGCGGCAGAAGAAACCCAAAAATTTTTGCTGGATAACGGCTATAACTTTACCCCGGCGGTATTGTTCCGTACGGTATGTTCAGACTTGTCTGACCTGCGCGAGGTGTTTTATGATATCATTGCGTTCTTCAGTCCGTCAAGCATCCAGTCCCTTTATAAAAACTTCCCTGATTTTCAGCAGAATAACACTCGTTTGGCAGCTTTTGGCGCTACAACGCATAAGGCTCTGCTTGAAGCCGGCCTGATCTTAGATATACCTGCCCCTACACCAAATGCTCCGTCAATGACTATGGCAATTGAGCAATATATTAAGCAGGTTAACAAATAAACCGAAATACGTTTCCTTTTTGGTCGATACAAACCCTTTTTTTGACGATGCTTTAATATGGAGGTAACCTTTTAATGGTTACCTTCGTATTAATGGGTATTAGATAAAGCAATTTAACGGTTGAACAAAAGGAATAATAATAAGCCGCGATGACAATAAAAAGACACTTTTTTTGTTATTTGTAACGAGAATGTGTGGATGTTAAAAACATTTTTATGTTTTAATTATTCGAAATTTAATATATTCGGGGGCTTTTAGTGCAATTGCTTATTTAAACTGATTTGATTTATACGATGAAGCAGATATACTTTCTAATAATTTTATTGGCTTGTGCAGGGGTTAGTGGGTGTACCATTTTTGGTGGCCGTGGAGCCAGTAACGATAAAGGTGAATTAAGACCGGCGGCCCAGCGAGTGTTCCGCGCGGAAACTCCTTACGGTATGGTTTACGTGCCGGGTGGTTCGTTCCTGATGGGCGAGACCGATCAGGATGTAACTTTTGCCCAGATTTCTCAAAAGAAACAAGTTACCCTGCCTGCTTTCTACATGGATCAAACAGAGATCAGCAACGCTCAATACAAAATGTTTGTAACCTGGGTGCGCGATTCTATTGCCATTAACTGGTTAAACGACGATAAATATTACTACAAACCTAAAGGCGCTGCAGCTAACGCGCAAGGCCCTAAATTTATTAACTGGGGCGCAGTTGCCCGGAACCCAATCTGGAGTAACACCAGCCGTCGTGGTGGTGGCGCTAACCCTAACCTGCAAAAATTACAGGGTATGTTTTACCAGGGCGATGATCGTATTTTTGATCGTGATGAGATCGATATCCGTCTACTAAAATACAACTACTCAACCGTTAGCTTGCGCGAAGCTGCTAATGGCCGTTTAGACAGAACCAAAAAACGTTCAGATTATATATTGCGCGATACCGTCCCTGTTTATCCGGATACGCTGGTTTGGTTAAGCGATTTCTCTTATGCAGCTAACGAGCCAATGGTACAAGGGTACTTTTCGCACCCTGCGTATCGTAATTACCCGGTTGTGGGTGTTACCTGGCGCCAGGCACGTGCGTTTAACAACTGGCGTTCACGTTATAACGATGCTTATAAAGATAAAATCGGCTTGTCTCAACAACACCGTCAGCCGTACGCTTTGCCTAACGAGGCTGAGTTTGAATACGCGGCCCGCGGTGGTCGTTTAAGCGCTGATTATCCATGGGGCGGCCCATACATCAAAAATGCCAAAGGCTGCCTGATGGCTAACTTTAAGCCGGGCCGCGGTAATTACTCGGATGATGGAGGTTATTACACCGTTAATGTACGTTCTTATTTTCCTAACGATTATGGCTTGTATAACATGGCCGGTAACGTTGCCGAGTGGACAGAATCTGCCTGGGATGAATCATCTTCGTCTTTCGTGCATGATTTAGCTCCAAACTTCAATTATAACGCTAAAGCGACTGATCCTGAGGTGCTAAAACGTAAAATTGTAAAAGGCGGTTCGTGGAAGGATATCGGTTGGTTCCTGCAAAATTCGTCTAAAACTTACGAGTATCAGGATTCGGCCAAATCGTACATTGGTTTCCGTAGCGTAACCAGTTACCTGGGGCGCGATATCAACGACAAACGCTAATCCAACAACACAATACAAAATTCTAATAAAAACTATTTTAAAGAGCAATTTAAAATTTTATGTCTGTTAAAAAGAAACCATTTGGTCTGGGTAACGTAATTTCAATTGGCGCTACCGTCGTAATTGTGGGGTTGTTATTTAAAATACAGCACTGGGAATATGCATCAACCTTCATTACTGTAGGTTTAGGTGCCGAAGCTGTTCTATTCTTGCTGATCGGTATTTTCCAAAGGGAAGACGAGGATGTAGACTGGACACGCGCTTATCCTGAGCTGGACAGCAATTTTAAAGGTGAGTTACCCGCATCATCTTCACGTGGTGGTGGTTCTGGCGCACCGGTACAAGCTACTGCTGCTTTAGACAAAATGCTGGCCGATGCTAAAATTGGCCCTGAGCTAATTGGCAGCCTGGGCGAAGGTTTACGTACCTTCGGCGATAAAGTTGCTTCAATTTCTAAGGTAGCCGATGCAGGCGCTGCAACCAACGAGTTTGCTGCCAGCATTAAAGCTGCAAGTACAAGCTACAATGGTTTAAGTGTTGCTTTCGAAAAAGCTTCTGCTAACCTGAACGAGATGGCTAACTCTAACATCGATTCAAAAGCTTACCACGATCAGATCAATAGTCTGGCTAAAAATCTTTCGGCTTTAAATGCAGTTTATGAGCTGGAGTTACAAGACTCAAGCGCGCATTTAAAATCAATGAACAAATTCTACTCAAACCTGTCGTTAACCATGCAAAACTTTAACGAGAGCATTGCTGATACGCAATTGTTTAAAGAAGAAGTTGGTCGTTTAGCTAAAAACCTGGCATCGTTAAACTCAGTGTACGGCAACATGTTAACGGCTATGAACCAGCCGCGTACCTAATCATTAGTTTCAATTATCATCTTTAAAAAAGGAACAATAACAGATGGCCGGAGGTAAAGAAACCCCAAGACAGCGAATGATAGGTATACTATACCTGGTACTGCTGGGCTTAATTGCCCTCAACGTACCGGATAGTTTGCTGGATTCGTTTAGAAATATTACCAATAGTTTAGACCAATCGACAAAGAACGTAAGTGCAAGTTTAGAGAATACCTATTCAGCGTTTAAGGCAACTAAATTAAAAGAGCAGCCTGAAAAAGCGCAGGCCCTATTAGGCAGAGCAGAGTCTGCGAGTAAAATTGCAGCTGAATTAAATACCTATATCGAGGAGCTTAAAACCGAATTAACAAAAGCCGGCGGTGGCTTTAATCAGGAAATTGGCGATGTAGAGGCGAGAGACAACCTTGATATTTCTCCACGTATTATGATCACCAATAAAAAGGCTGATGTATTACGGGAAAAAATCATGGATACCCGTAATAAATTAATTGCTCAGTTAGATGAAAAAGATCGCGGTAGCGTTAATTTTTCTTTAAACGTTATTGAACCGGTTCAAAAGAAAGGTACGCCAACTAAAACCTGGCAGGAAGCTTATTTTGGCGATGGTATCCCGTTGGGCGCTACTTTAACTACACTTGCTAAAATACAGGCGGATAACAAAAATGCTGAAAACGAAGTTGTTAAGAAGATTTTAGGTAAAATTGACCAGGCGCAAATTACCTTAAACGAGTTTAAAGCGGTAGCGGTAGCCCCAACCAGCTATATTATAGCAGGTCAGCAATATACTGCTGAGATCTATCTTACAGCTTATGATTCACATTCAAATCCTTCTATTACCATAGGTGGTTCATCTATCCCAACTTCTAATGGAGTAGGTAAATATACTACAACGGCCAGCGGCGAAGGTTTACATACCTGGAACGGTCAGCTAAGCGTAAAGCAAGTTGACGGGCCGGCTAAAACTTACCCAATTACAGGTTCGTACATGGTAGCGCGTCCGTCGGCAGTTGTATCTGCTGATAAAATGAACGTATTATACATTGGAGTTCCAAACCCGATATCAATTTCGGCACCGGGCGTGCCTACAGGTAGCGTAAACGCAAGTATTAGTGGTAGCGGTGGTAATCTTTCAGGTTCTGCGGGTCATTTTGTGGCAACAGTAAAATCAATAGGTACTGCTAAAATTACGGTTACAGGCGAAAAAGGTGCTGTACTGGGTTCAATGGATTTCCGTACCAAACGGATCCCGCCGCCTAAGGCTGTGTTTGGTGGTAAAAGCAATGGTGCTACCAGCGCTGCCAATATCAAAGCTCAAAGCTATTTAATTGCCGCTTTAGACAATTTTGACTTTGCCGCTAAATTTAATGTTACGCACTTTCAACTGATCATTATAAAACCACGTCAGGATGCGATTGTGAAAATGGGTTCAAGTGGTGAACTTTCCGGCGATGTAAAGGCGGCTTTGGCTACCGTTACGCCAGGTACTACGGTTATTTTTAACAATATTACCGCCGTTGGTCCCGATGGTTTAGTACAGGAAGTTGATCCTGTTGTGTTATCAGCTAATTAATACGGATATGAAAAAGAATCTGTTAACTATATTATTATGTGTGCTTTGCATTGGGGCATTTGCGCAAAAAGGCAAAGCGCCTGCTAAAAAGTCGACAGGCACTGCGGCAAAAAAATCAACAGGGACCGCTGCAAAGAAAGGCAGCAGTACAGCCGGTAAAAAAACTACAGGTACTAAACCTAAAGCTGGCGGTGCAGGTGGCGCAATTAAAGGCGGCGCCGGGCAAGTACCTCAGCAAGCGCAAACTGGTGCCGATACTACAAAAGTACCTCAGTTACCAACCAAACCGTTCGAGCGTCCGTTGGATGGTTACTTTAAAAAGAGCAGTATCCTTACTGCGCGTGTTACACCTTACCAACCGGTACGCGAGGCTGACGTGGCCATGCTAAAACGCGTTTGGGAAGAGATTGATATCCGCGAAAAGATGAACACCTATATGGGATCGCCAAAGGCGCGTTTAATTGACGTGTTTATGAACGCGATTGCCGCCGGTGAATTAACCGCTTACGATCCTACCCCGAACCCCAATCCTGCTGATAACGATCCTGATGGTGACGCGTTTTCGAAACCGTTAAAACCGGGAGAAGCTAAAATGAAATTAGCAGGTGACAGTACCCCGGTAACTGTGCGCGATAAGGACAACAATATTGTAAGCAGTAAAATGGTAGCTGCCGAATTTAATGCAGATAGTATAGTACGTTTCCGTATTAAAGAAGATTGGATCTTTGATAAACAACGTTCGGTTTGGGAGCCACGTATTATCGGTATCGCGCCGTTATACAAGCCATCAGGCGTGGCTGACTACACCGCTGCGTTTTGGATCTATTTCCCTGAAGCGCGCCAGGTATTGGCCACTAAAGAGATTGTTGTTAAAGATAACGACGCAACAGGTTTAAGTTACGATGACATATTTATGAAGCGGATTTTTACCTCATACATCGTTAAAGAATCGAACAATAAAAACGAGCGTATTAAAGATTACGCACAAGGTATAGACAGATTATACGAAGCACAGCGCATCAAAAAAGAACTGATGAACTGGGAGCTTGATTTGTGGCAGTACTAATTGAGATTAGTTATCATTTAGATATTAGGAGAAGCCTTTCCATTATGGAGAGGCTTTTTTTGTGATAGTTTGTGAGTTATAGAATCTGACGAACGTTGAAAGGCGAACAGTAGGAAAAGGCCTGTCACGCTGAGCTTAGTCGAAGCGTGGTGGGCAGGCCTCTCCGCACCAGTCTTCGACTAAGCTCAGACTGACAGGCCTTTGGGGATTCTTTTATGGCTGTTGAAGCAGTCAAAAGCTTGAACAGCGGCTCTGATTATTCGCGATTGCTTCGTACCTCGCAATGACAAATCGAAGACTGCTATTGTTCCGCCGCCTCGCTAAAATAATTCCTTATCGCTTTCGTTTGTTTCAAATTGGCCACTTCTAACAATTCCTCTTCGGTAGCTTCTTTGATTTTCTTAACGGATTTGAAATAGCGTAATAGCTTATCAGCCGTGGTTTTACCAATGCCTGGGATGAGTTCCAGCTCGGTAACCAATGTGGCTTTATCGCGTTTTTTACGGTGGGCGGTGATACCGAAACGGTGAGCTTCATCGCGCAGTTGTTGGATGATCTTTAAGGTTTCCGATCGTTTGTCTAAATATAACGGGTATTGATCGCCGGGGTAAAAGAGTTCTTCCAGACGTTTGGCGATGCCGATGACAGTTACCTGCGTTTCTATCCCCAGCAACTTTAAACTCTTTAGTGCAGAGGATAGCTGGCCTTTACCGCCGTCGATGATGATTAATTGGGGTAATTCTGTCCCCTCATCTAACATGCGCCTGTAGCGACGGAAAACAGCCTCTTCCATGGTGGCAAAATCGTTAGGGCCTTCTACCGTTTTAACGTTAAAAAAGCGGTAATCTCTTTTAGACGGCTTTCCATCTTTAAAAACCACAATGGCCGATACCGGATGTTTACCCTGAAAGTTAGAGTTATCAAAACACTCGATATGGCGGGGCTGCTGGTTCATGCGCAAATCTTTCATCATCACATTCATCAGCCGGTCTACTTTTACATCAGGGTTCAGTTTTTCGTACTGATCGATCCGTTCGGTTTTAAAGAAGATCACGTTTTTTTGTGAGAGGTCGAGCAGTTTCTTTTTCTCGCCCAATTTTGGTACGGTAAACTTCATCCGCGGATCATCCAGCTCAATCTCAAACGGGACTACAATCTCCCGCGCCTCGCTGTTAAAACGGGTACGGAACTCGGAGATGGCGAAGGTTAAAAGTTCTTCGTCGCTCTCGTCCAGTTTCTTTTTCAGTTCGATGGTCTGCGTTTGAGTGATGGTGCCGTTCATCACTTTCAGGAAGTTGACAAAGGCGTATTTCTCTTCGGATGCGATGCTGAAAACATCTACATCGGTAATAGAAGAGTTAACCACGGTTGATTTGCTTTGGTAATTTTCCAGCACATCAAACTTGCGTTTCAATCGGTGGGCTAATTCAAAATCGAGGTTAGCTACGGCCGCTTCAATCTCCGCCTTCATGGCACGGACAACTGCCCCGGTTTTACCGTTAAGGATATCGGTGATCTCTTCCAGGTTATGATTATAATCTTCTTCGGATTGGTAGTTTTGGCACGGACCCTTGCAGTTACCCAACTGATATTCCAGGCATACCTTAAACTTTCCGGCATCTATATTTTGGCGTGTGAGTGGTAGGGTACAGGTGCGCAGGGGATAAGTTTCGCGAATCAGATCCAAAATGGTATGCATCATCCCCACCGAACCGTACGGCCCGAGGTATTTAGAACCATCGCGAATAATCTTCCTGGTCCAGAAAATTCGTGGGAAATTCTCGTTCTTGATGATGATCCACGGGTACGTCTTATCATCCTTTAAGTTGATATTATAACGTGGCTGATGCTTCTTGATCAAGCTGTTTTCCAGCAGCCAGGCATCAATCTCGGTATCAACAAGGGTAAAGGTGATGTTGCGGATTTTAGATACCAGCACGCGTGTTTTACCATTATGCTGAACATCTTTATTAAAGTAAGATGATACCCGGTTGCGCAGATCTTTAGCCTTACCAATATACATCAGCTCGTTATTGCTGTCCCAGTATTGGTAAACGCCCGGCTTATGCGGTATCTTTTTTAGTGCTTCCCTGTAGTCGAACATTTTGTCATTAGTCATTGGTCATTAGTCACTGGCCGTTTCCATTGACTGATATTGTACCAATGACTAATGACCAATGACTGATGACTAATTAAAACCCTAATTTTTTATCAGGCGCTGTGGGCGCTGCTGTCTGTTGCTGGTTATAGACGCTGCAATCGGTTACGATATCTACATTGGCCGGTTTTACAAAGTCAACGTTCTTTTTAATCCCTAACGATGCATTGGCATAAACCTTTTGCATGTACAGGGCAAATACCGGTAAGGCAGAATTAGCGCCCTCGCCCAGCCTGGTGCTGCGGAAATGGATATCCCTATCCTCGCAACCTGTCCAAACTCCGGTTACCAATTGTGGGGTAATACCAATGAACCAACCATCGGAGTTATCGTTAGTAGTACCCGTTTTACCGCCGATAGGGTTGGTTAACCCGTATTTAGAACGCATGCGATAGCCGGTGCCTTCGTCAATAACGCCTTTCAACATATAAGTCATTACCCAGGCAGTTTGCTGATTGATTACCTGCTTCACGGCGGTATGATGGGTGTATAGCACGTTGCCGTTTTTATCTTCTATGCGCAGCAGGTAGGTAGGCTGTGTCCACACACCCTGGTTGGCAAATATGCCGTAGGCACCGGTCATATCAAAAACACTGGCATCAAAGGTGCCTAAGCATATTGAGGGGTAAGGATCGACACGCGATGTTACCCCCGCTTTTTTTATCAATTCCATTACTGGCAGTGGTGTAACATCTTTCATTACGTGTGCGGTTACCCAGTTTTGTGAACGGGCCAGAGCGGTACGTAAGGTGATCATACCCGGTACAGTTTCGGAAGGGGATGAACGTGGACACCATGGAGCGCTGCCTGGTGTATAAATAGTATCGGGCACGTTATTGATCTGCATGCAGGGCGAGTAACCGCCTTGCTCGATAGCCACCGTATAAGTAAAAGGTTTAGCCGTTGAACCCACCTGACGGGTACCTCGCCTAACCTGATCGTACTTAAAATGCTCAAAGTTGATGCCGCCAACCCAGGCTTTGATATAGCCGGTAGTCGGGTCCATACTCATCATTGCGTTACGCAGCAGCATTTTGGTGTATACAATAGAGTCAATCGGCTTCATCACCGTATCCAGTTTACCTTTCCATGTAAAAAGTTCTAAAGTATCGGGCGTATTAAAGTCTTCCCGGATCTCATCGTCAGATTTACCTTGTAGTTCCAGGTAACGGTAACGGTCTGACTGTTTCATGCCGGCATCCAATAACTTTTTAAAGGTCGGGACAGCCTTGTACATGTTCATGCCTTTCCAATGCGCATTAAATTCAACCTGTAGTTCGCGCATAGCTTTAGCCTGCGCTTCTTCGGCATACTGTTGCATATTGGCGTTAACGGTAGTGTAGACCTTTAACCCATCGCGGTCAAGATCATAAGGTGTACCATCTGATTTGGTGAATCCGCCATCGCTCAGGATCTTTTGGATATCCTTTTTAATCGCATCCCTAAAATATGGCGCTAAGCCTTCGTTATGATCTATCCGGTGAAAACTTAAACCCAAATCTTTTTGCTGAAGCAAGTGCGCTTGTTCTTCACTTAAAAAGCCTGCCGCTGCCATACGCCCTAAAACAAAGTCACGCCTGCCTTTAGACCGCTCCGGGTTGCGGACAGGGTTATAACGGGTAGTAGAGTTAAGCATGCCTACCAAAACCGCAGCTTGTTCGGGCGTTAATTTATCGGGTGTGGTATTAAAATAAGTGCGTGCTGCCGATTTAATGCCGAAGGTATTATAGGCACCAAAATCAACCGTGTTGAAATACATTGCCAATATTTCCTGTTTGGTGTACTGGCGTTCTATCTTAACCGCGGTGATCCATTCCTGCAGCTTTTGTACCACGCGTTTAAACTTATTGTGCGATCTTTCGTGAAACAGATTCAAGGCCAATTGTTGCGTAATGGTACTGCCACCCTGTGGCCTGCCTATCATATTATAAAATATGATGGTAAACAAACGGCTAAAATCTATACCCGAATGATCATAAAAACGGGTATCCTCGGTAGCGATAAGCGCATGCTCCAGGTTGGGCGATAATTCTTTATAAGTAACCGGCGACCTGTTTTGCAGGTAATAACTACCTAAAGGAGTCACCCCGTCATCAGACAACACTTGCGACGCGAGGTTACTTTTAGGGTTTTCCAGATCGCGAAAGGTTGGCAAAGCGCCAAACAAACCTAAACCAACCGCTGCAAAAATTAAGATGAACAGGGTAAAACCACCTATTACAATTTTCCAGATGGTGCGGTTATATCGTTTAATATCTTGCTGGGGGAGCTTAACAATCATTACTAATAATTTTTTTGATAGAAGTCTATATAACTATCCAATGTTTTCTTGTCGGCTAATTTATCCAGATTTTCCTGTGTTATGATAAAAAAGCTGTATTTATCTGCCGGTACCTTCATTATTTGCGGCATCAGCGGGATAATGGCCCTCGCATAATCCTTAACCGCCTTCAGGCTGGCAAATTTACCAACATATACCAATTGGTTATCAACTCCTGCATTTTTCAGTTGGTGAGAAATGGTAGTGCCTGCATAGTTGGCCCGGTTAAACTGACCGACGCCAAACCTTGATGATGACAGGTTGGCCGTACCCGTAGATACATTCACCACAAAGAAATAGTTCAAACTATCTCGCAGCGAATAAATACTCTTAACAACCGGAGCCGGTGGAGTAACCGTTGTATTAGGCGTTGTTGTAGTAGCCGGCGGGTTAGCATTAATAACAGGATTATTAACAACCGGCGGATTACTTGCTACCTGATTACTTACTGGCGGAGAAGTAACCGGCGGAGTGACAACTGGCGGTACAACTACCTGCGGTTTACTTACTACTGCCTGTGCCGCAGGCTTTTGCGCAGCAGGTTGGGTTGTCGGTTTTTGCAGATGCGGGTTTTGAGCTGTCCCGTCGGCAATCTGCTGGGTGGTGATCACTTTAACGTTAGGTAAAAACGGTTCCTCAGTCGGGTCATTATCAACCAAAGCAAACTGCCGAGCGCTCATTTTGGCTTTATTGGCTTCCAGGTAAAGCAGGTGCTGGCTGATCAGCGGGTTCATCAGCTGATCTTTCGGGTATTTATCTGTGATGGCAGCAAGCTCGGCTTTAAACGGCTCAAATTTTTCCTGGTGTCCATTAGCTATGGCACGCAGATATAATAACTGTGCCGATAGTTTATTATCAGGATAAGCCCGTAAAAGGCTGTCGGCACTGGTTACCACTGCGGTGTATTTCCGGTTAACGTAAGTATCGAAGATTTGATTGTACAAACCGTTTAGCTCGGCATCTTTATCATCCAGTTTTTTGTTGTAATCCGGATCAAGAATCACCTTGGCGTATACGCTGGATGGGAAGGTGTTTAACAGCAGGTTTTTATACTTTTCAGATTTAGCCGGATCGATACCACTGTAAAGCCTATACAGATTATAATATACAGCCGGTTTGTTCGGATCGTTAGGGTAGCGGGTTAGTAAGCTCTCGTAAGCTTCAATCGCTTCTTTTTTATCGCCCAGTACGTCGCGGTAAAAATTGGCAATATCGGTGTACCCGTTATAAACACGCATGTTCGATTGATCGAGCAGGGCGGGTGTAAGCGGTAAATTCTGAACCAGTTTTTGGCGATAGGTTGCAGCTTCCACATCTTCGGTAGTGTTTTGCAATGCGGCCGACTGTACAGCAGCATCCTGCGCGGGCGAGTTATTAGTATTAGTGACAATATCGCCACCCGATTTTTTACTACGGCGCCAGTTATCTTCTAATTTGCGCGCTCCCCAAACCCGTTTAAAATCGCCGATGCCCTGACTGATGGATGCAGGGTTATCGAAGTAAAAATTACTCGGCCCGCCGGATACGGAACCAACGGTACTCAGTTTATTATTGTAGTTGCTGTTTAATGGATCGGGAGCAACTGCGGCAGCTTCTGCTTTTAATTGAGCGGTATGCGCTTTTACCAGTTCATCTATCCGTGCGGCGCGGTCTGTTTCGCTCAATTTGGCCAGCATTTGCAAGGTATCTTCGCGACTGATGGTTTGCAACCTGTCTGCAAGTACCTGTAAATTATCGGCTTTCTTTTGAATTAGCTTGTAATCAGGATAGGTGGGCGCTAAGCTAACCAGCGAACTATCATAGTATTTTTTGGCCTTTACATAATCGGCCTGATTTTTAAAGCTGATATCGGCCAGGCGCAAATACGATAGACCTTTTTGGTTTTGATTTTTGGTGCTGTAACGAATAGATAGCTGCAGGTTTTTAATAGTGTTGGCAATATCATTATCAGCCAGGTAAAGCAACGCCATCTGGTAGTAGATTTGATCGATGAAATCCTCGTTCTTGTCATCCTTTAACAAACGCTTCAGGCGTTCCATGCGGGTAAGGCTGCGATTGGCTTTACTATCTTCCAGTCGGATGCGGTTCAGATCAGCGTTGAAAGCCATTTCGAACGATGCATTACTTTTAACTACACTGCTGTAGTTTAAATAAGCATCCTGTGGCTCCTTGTTCAACTCCTGTAGTTGGGCCAGGACGAATGTCCAGCGCAAACGCTGGGCTTTGTTGCGCGCATATCTAACAGCTAATTTGGCGTTAACCTCTGCATCGGCATATTGGGCAGTGTTGATATAGAACTGCGTGGTAGTGGCGTAAACATCGGCCGTAATGCTTTTTTTAGGGTTGATGTTTTTTAAAGTAGAATCTATTGCAGCTTTAGCCAGCGGGATCTGATTAAGATACATCAGCGAACGCGCCATCCACACCCGGGCCTCCTGCACCAACTCTTTGTTTTTTGGGAAAGCCAGCGTGACATACTTAAAATACTCTACCGAATTAAAATAGCGGCCATATAAGTGGTTGGATTTACCAAGGATCAGGTTGGCGTCGCCAATGTAACGGCTCTGATCTTTTTCGGCTATAATAATATTGGCGCGTGCAATGGCGGCATCCAGGTCTTTATCGGCAGCGGTAGGAGAGTGGGCGATGGTGTCCTGGTAAACGCTTAGCAGTTCATCGTAAGCATCGATGTATCCGGCGGCATAAGCTTCCTGTTTCAAACGTATAATCTCGCGGGCATTAAACAGGATATTATAATGCGCCGTAAGGTTTTGCATGTTGCGGTTAAAGCCGGTAGGCTTTTGTAACGAACAACCCGCTATAATAAGCAGCGCTGTAAACAGGCTAAGTAAAACAGATCCGGATTTAAATTTGGTATATATGTGGTTCAAGTGCTTCTTTTATATAGCTAAAACTCTGGTTGGGCCAATAGTTATTATTACTGATAACATTAAAGGCGATACCCTCGATTTCACCAGTGGCAACAAGGTCTGATAAAATCCTTATTAAAACGGTTTTTACTACGGTTAAATTTTGCAGGGCTTATTATTTATTAATGCGATATGATATAATATAGGCAGGCCCGGTAAATCAAATGCTAATTTACTAAACATTATGCAATAGGTTTAATAAATTTGCAGATGGTTAAAAATGAACCCGATGACCTGGGGAAAGGCGCAAACAACTATGCCAAGTACACAGGGATAGCTTTTCAAATGATTGTGATTATTGGCGTTATGGCCTTCGCGGGCTATAAAATCGATCAATCGGCCGGGCACGCTACCATGTGGGTAACGGCAATTTTATCGTTAGCGGGTGTGGTTATAGCCATGTATCTTGTCATCAGATCCCTTAAAAATTGATCAGGTTTATCATTTCGTTTTTAATTTTTACGGCATTGGCGGCCTTGTTGCCGGTAACGGCTGAGCATTTGGCCTGGCCCGGATTACTGGATGCGGCCTTTTGGAAGATGTTTTTTTTCTTTGCTTTAATTACCGTTTTGGTTTGCGTAAGTGTAATTATAGCCCAGCAAAAAGATAGTAGAACGGGCGTGCAGATGTTTTTGGCAGCGACGGTAACCAAGTTGCTTGCGTGTATGGTTTTTGCCCTGATATATGCCCTGAGCAAGCCTGCAAGCCCCATCAAATTTATGGGTGTGTTTTTTTATTTATATTTCGTGTTTACTGCCTTTGAAATATATAGCTTATTAACTAACTTGCGCGACCAAAACAGATAGTAAAAATCGTTAAATAAATGGATTTAAGGCACATTTTGAATACAAAAAAGTTAACCCTGAGTGTTGTTTTAAGCGTTTTTTTGAGTTTGGTGGCTTGTAAAAGTTTTGCTAAACAAGACGAAAAAGCCCAAAACGAGGTCAAAAACGCAGAAACGGAGGCCTTCAATCCTACCGTTGCCATTCTGGAACACATTGGCGATTCGCACTACTGGCATGTAGGTGGAGAACTCTCTTTTCCGCTGCCAATTATTCTTTTTACCGATGGTGGTACCGAGTTTTTCTCGAGTGCACATTTTGAGCATGGCCATGTTGCTTATGCGGGTAAATACCATACCTATAAATTGATTGAAGATAAAATAAAGGTTGTTGATGCCAACGGCGAGCTTGATAAAGAAGCCTCAAAACATATTTACGATTTTTCGATCACTAAAAACGTATTGGCCATGTGGATTGCCGGTACCATATTGCTGCTGATATTTTTAAGCGTTGCTTCAAGTTATAAAAAGCGTGAAGGCAAAGCCCCTAAAGGTTTCCAATCGCTGGTTGAGCCGGTGATAATTTTCGTTCGTGACGAAATTGCCCGCCCTAACATCGGTTACCGTTACGCACGTTATATGCCTATATTATTAACCATATTCTTTTTTATATGGATTAATAACCTGTTAGGTTTAATTCCAATTTTCCCGGGTGGCGCTAACGTTACGGGTAATATCTTATTAACCTTTATGTTATCATTTGTAGTATTAATAGTGGTTAACTTCAGCGCTAATAAATATTATTGGAAACATATTTTTATGCCTGATGTGCCGCTTTGGTTATATCCTATCATGATCCCTGTAGAGATCATTGGTATTATATCTAAACCGTTTGCCTTAATGATTCGTTTGTACGCCAACATTTCGGCCGGTCACATTATCGTTTTAAGCTTAATATCGTTGATCTTCATATTTAAATCAATGTGGACGTCTATCGTTTCTGTACCATTCGTAGTATTTATGGATGTGCTGGAATTGTTGGTAGCGTTTTTACAGGCGTTTATTTTTACCATGCTTACCGCTTTATTTATCGGTACCGCGGTAGAGGAACATCACCATTAATACTTTGTAAATAACTATATATTATATTTAACTTTTAAATTCAAAACAATGACTGGAAGTATTGCTGCATTAGGTGCAGGTTTAGCAGTTATCGGTGCCGGTATCGGTATCGGTCAGGTTGGTGGTAAAGCCATGGAAGGTATCTCACGTCAACCAGAAGCCGCTTCAAAAATTCAAACTGCCATGATCATCGCTGCAGCCCTTGTAGAAGGTGTTGCTTTATTCGGTGTGGTAGTTGCATTATTAGGTAAATAATTTACCGCTTATAAAGCATGGTACGGTTGCGGTTGGCGCTGGCCATGCTTTATTAAAATTGAATGTTTTTAGTATCTGTAAAGAATAAAATATAATGGAAGAATTATTTGATGGTTTATTGAATGACCATTTAGGTTTTGTTGTTTGGTCGTTTGTGGCTTTTATCATCCTGTTGGTTTTATTAGGTAAATTTGCCTGGAAACCAATTATGGCTGCCATTAGCGAAAGAGAGCGCTTTATTGAGGATTCTCTTTTAAAAGCCGAAGCTGCTAAACAGGAAATGGCTTTATTAACTGCCGAAAACGAGTCGTTATTAAAACAGGCCCGTATTGAGCGTGACGCCATTTTAGCCGAAGCCAAAAAATTAAAAGATCAGATCATCAGCGAAGCTAAAGAGGCTGCGCAGAAAGAAGGCGCACACATGATAGAGAACGCCCGTATAGAGATCAACAGCCAAAAAGCGATTGCTATGGCTGATGTGAAAAATCAGGTGGCCGCACTTTCTATCGAGATTGCCGAGAAAGTATTACGCAAGCAATTAGACGATGCTAAAAAGCAAGACGAATTGGTGAGCGATCTATTAAAAGAAGTGAAATTGAAGTAAGTGAGTAGTGAGTGGTGAGTAGTGAGTAGTGAGTTCAAGAACTCGACTCACGGCGCTCAAAACTCAAAACTCAGAACTCACAACTAAATAAAGAGAATGTCTGAATTAACAGTTGCAACCAGGTACGCCAAATCATTAATTGATCTTGCTAAAGAGCAAAACGCTTTGGAAGCAGTGAAAGGTGATATGGCACTTTTTGTACAAACACTGAAAGCCAGTGCCGAGTTTCAGGCCGTTTTGCGCAACCCTATTATTGCCCACGGAAAAAAGAAGAGCATTTTACATGCTATTTTTGGCGAAAAGGTTAGCAAAGTAACCCTGTCGTTTTTTGATATTATGGTTAACAAAGGCCGTGGCGAACTTTTGTTCCCTACCGGTGTGGAGTTTGTGAACCAGTATAATGTGCTGAAAAACATTATCAATGCTAAGTTGGTATCAGCAGCGCCTTTATCTGAAGCTAATTTGACTACTATAAAAGCCGAGGTTGCTAAAATTACCGGTGGTAGCGTAGTGTTGAATACCAGCATTGACCCTGACCTGATCGGTGGTTTTGTACTAACCGTAGGCGACCGCCAGATTGATACCAGCGTGGCTAACGATCTGAAGATTATTAAGAAAGAATTTGCCCAAAGGGTAACCAAATAAATTAAAACTAACACTAAAATAAATTACAAATGGTAGAGGTTAGACCAGACGAAGTATCGGCAATTTTGCGTCAGCAGTTGTCGGGCTTTCAGTCAGCAACTCAGTTAGAAGAAGTAGGTACTGTATTACAAGTGGGTGATGGTATTGCCCGTGTTTACGGTTTAACAAAAGTACAATCAGGTGAGCTGGTTGAGTTTGACAACGCATTGCAAGGTATTGTACTGAACCTTGAAGAAGATAACGTGGGTGTGGTATTGTTAGGTGCATCTGACGGCGTTAAAGAAGGTGATACAGTAAAACGTACCAACAAAATCGCATCTATTAAAGTAGGTGAAGGTATGTTGGGCCGTGTAGTTAATACATTGGGCGAGCCTATTGACGGTAAAGGACCAATTGTTGGCGAAACTTATGAGATGCCTTTAGAGCGTAAAGCTCCGGGTGTTATCTATCGCCAGCCGGTTACCGAGCCTTTACAAACAGGTATCAAAGCTATCGATGCGATGATCCCTATCGGCCGTGGCCAGCGTGAGTTGGTTATCGGTGACCGCCAAACAGGTAAAACTGCGGTTTGTATCGATACCATCATCAACCAAAAAGAATTTTACAATGCAGGCCAGCCTGTAATTTGTATATATGTTGCCTGCGGTCAAAAAGCATCAACAGTTGCTAACATCGTACGTACGCTGACTGAGAATGGCGCTATGGCTTACTCTATTGTAGTAGCTGCTAACGCATCTGACCCTGCTCCAACCCAATTCTTTGCTCCGTTTGCGGGTGCTGCAATTGGCGAGTACTTCCGTGATACTGGTCGCCCGGCGCTGATTGTTTATGATGATTTATCTAAACAAGCTGTTGCTTACCGCGAGGTGTCTTTATTATTACGTCGTCCACCGGGCCGTGAGGCTTACCCAGGTGACGTATTTTACCTGCACAGCCGTTTATTAGAGCGTGCTGCTAAAATCAACTCAAACGATTCTATCGCGCAAGCGATGAACGATTTGCCTGAGTCTATCAAGCATTTGGTTAAAGGTGGCGGTTCGTTAACAGCGTTGCCTATCATCGAAACTCAGGCTGGTGACGTATCTGCATATATCCCGACTAACGTAATTTCGATTACCGATGGTCAGATCTTCTTAGAATCGAACCTGTTTAACGCGGGTGTTCGTCCGGCTATTAACGTAGGTATCTCGGTATCACGTGTAGGTGGTAACGCGCAGATCAAATCAATGAAGAAAGTAGCCGGTACCTTGAAATTAGATCAGGCTCAGTACCGCGAGTTAGAGGCTTTCTCTAAATTCGGTTCAGATTTAGATGCTTCAACCAAAAGCGTAATTGATAAAGGTGCCCGTAACGTAGAGATCTTGAAACAAGGTCAATACTCTCCGGTAACTGTTGAAAAACAAGTTGCTATCGTTTACATCGGTACTAAAAACTTAATGCGTAGCGTGCCTGTAAACAAAATCAGACAGTTTGAAGCAGAATACACTACCCAGTTAGAGCAACGCCACCCTGAAGTATTAGCAGGATTAAAAGCAGGCAAACTGGATGACAGCATCACCAGCGTACTGGAATCAGTGGCTAAAGAGTTGTCAGGGAAATACTAAGTTTAAAGTCTCAAGTCTCAAGTCCAAAGTCTGTGTTGATCAGGACTTGAGATTATAAATAAGTTCCAAGTCTAAAGCCATAAGTCTCAAGTCTACCCGACTTAAGACTTAAAACCTAAGACTTAAGACTCAAAAAAGAATGGCTAATTTAAAAGAAGTAAGAAACAGGATATCGTCGGTAAGCTCAACGCAGCAGATCACCAAGGCTATGAAAATGGTTTCGGCTGCTAAGTTAAAACGTGCTACCAATGCTATTATCGCTTTGCGTCCTTACGCTACCAAGCTAAAGGAGTTGTTAGGTAACCTATCAGCAAGTTTAGAAGATGGTTCTTCTCCGTTTTTACAGGAGCGCGAGCCGGTACGTGTATTGGTTATTGTAGTAACATCAAACCGTGGTTTGGCCGGTGCTTTCAATACTAATGCTATCAAAACCGCCAATAACCTGATTGCTGCTAAATACAGCGAACAATTGGCCAAAGGCAATGTATCTATCGTAGCTATCGGTAAAAAGTCGCAGGAATTTTACGAGCGTCGTAAATACAATGTTATTGGTAATAACAACGATGTTTACAACGATTTAAACTTCATTAACGTATCTAAAATTACCGAGAGTGTGATGGACGGCTTCCTGAAAGGCCAGTACGATAGGGTAGAGTTGGTGTACAACCAGTTCCGCAATGCTGCCGTACAGATCCTTACTTCTGAGCAGTTGTTACCGGTTCCAAAAACCGAAAAAGAAGAAGCTCCCAAAGCTGCTTACGCCACTAAAGGTATTGAAGTGCAGGTTGATTACATCCTTGAACCATCGAAAGAAGAGATTGTTGAGCAGTTGATTCCTAAGAATATCAAGATCCAGGTTTATAAAGCCGTATTAGACTCATACGCGTCTGAACACGGCGCCCGTATGACCGCCATGGACAAAGCAACTGAAAACGCAGGCGATTTGTTAAAAGCCCTTAAACTGGCTTATAACCAAGCCCGCCAGGCAGCCATTACAACCGAGTTAACCGAGATTGTAAGCGGCGCGGCAGCGTTATCAAACGGATAATATTGACATTAAATATTACGAAGCCTTCCGATTTATCGGGGGGCTTTTTTTTTTTTCAAATTTTGTCATTGCGAGGTACGAAGCAATCGCGAACTGTGCAAGACAGCTCTGATTATCCGCGATTGCTTCGTACCTCGCAATGACAAAATATATTAAAATTTACTTTATCCCTTCCAACACCTTCTTCATTCCCGCTAATACTTTGCCCCAGTTCTCGTTCATATGCTTAACACCCTCTTCGTTTTCGATGCCATCCTGAGTGATGGTAGCTAATACTCCGTCGCCGTCGCGGGCAAGGTCATAATAAACATCAACATAGTTTTCGGGCTTATCTGGTTTGCCGCTCATGCCGCTCCAGTAGGTGGTGTGCAGGTGCTGGAAGGGTATAACATCGATAATCTGTCCTTTATCCTGATAGCTTTTACCTTCCCACTCGCCGGTATAGGTAATGTCGCTGCCCAGTTTCCAATCTGATTTTACGGTGGTACCGAACAGGTAAAGTTTAATCAAATCCGGATCCGTCAATGCTTGCCAGGCCAGTTCAATAGAGGTATCTATTTTGATGCTGTTGGTTGCTTTTAATTTCTCTGCCATGGGTCTTTAATTGGTGGTGTTATTGGATAACGCAGGGATGAAGAAATGGTTCACATTTACTGTAACAACATATTTTACAAAATACAGGGTTACTTTTATTCTTCCCGCGGTATCAATAATAAAATTAGTAACCAAACCCAACAACAATAGCCGGCCGGCGTTTGATGAGGGCATTTTTAAAAACTTTTAAAAATCAACATCATGAAAACTAAAATTATTATGGCGCTGCTGGCCGGCACCACCTTGTTTGCTGCGTGCTCTGCCGGTTCTGGGAAATATGACTCGACCGATACGCTTGAAAGGCAAATGATTGACAGCCCTAAACTTGTTAAAACCGCCAATATGCGCATTAAGGTAAAAAGCGTGCAAACGGCTGGTGAAAGCATCAGCAAGCTAACCTACCTGTGCGGTGGGGCGGTAATACATCACAACATGGCATCCAAAATTATAGATACCCAACGGGTTAATTTGCCTAACGATTCTATAAAAAAGCTTACCGTTTACAATACTTCTGCCGACTTGATATTGAAAATCCCTGCAACAGCCGTAGAACCTTTTATGGATTCGCTAAACCATTTGGGGATGTTTATAGATGGGCGCACAATGGATGTGGAGGACAAGACGCTGGATTACTTATCAGCAAAACTGAAAGCCCAAAACCGGGAAGAGTCGGTTAAGTTGCGAAAGCATATTAAACTTACCCAAAGAGGAGCCGATAGCATATTGACCTTAAAAGACGATGTAGTTGACCGTAAGATTGGCAATTTGCGCACTAACCAGGCTACCGAATACAGTACATTAAGTTTAACGCTTTATCAGGATAATACCATTAGTAAAGTTGTTGTAGCCAATGATGATCTTTCTACCTATAAAACGCCACTATCTGTGCGTGTTGGTTCGGCGTTATCAACGGGCTGGTATTACTTCTCAGGATTGATTGTTGTGATATTGCATTTTTGGGTATTTTTACTGGCTGCTGGCGGAGTTTGGTTAGGTGTATATCTGTACAAAAAGAAAAAAGCAAATATTACCCAGCCTGGCGCATAAAAATTAAAAAGCATGCCACTAATTAGGTAAACATTTTTATTTTTGCAGAAACAAAATCGTCAACAAAATGAATTCAGCAGAAAACGCAAACGACGCACGTCACTACGTATTGTTAACCATCGCAACCTTTATTGGTCTTGTAGGGGTATTTTTTCGTTTCCTTGGCGATTCTTTCATGTTCACCAGCATCTCTAATGTAATCTTAGTGATTGGCATCATCCTGGCATTGAAAGGCGTTTTTGCAATATTGAAATAAAGATTTTTCGGTTTACCGGATATATAAAAGGCAATCCTGGTGGGTTGCCTTTTTTTTGTGCTTGTTTTAACGATTTCTATCCCAATCTTGTCATTTCGACCAACGGGAGAAATCTTATACGAAATGAAGGTCTGCGGTGTAAAAATTACCCGTTGATTTCATCATTAAATACCCGCCAATCAGGATTAAAATCAACAATCAACTTTTGCTTCTTTTGTCTATTCCATTTCTTTAACTCTTTCTCGCGTGCTATTGCAAATTCTATCTGATTAAAGTGTTCGTAATAAACTAAATTATAGCAGAAATATTTACCTGCAAAGGTATCTGCTTTGCCTTTGTTCTCGTGATGCTCAAAAAGTCGCCGTCGTAAATCATTGGTTACGCCAATGTATAATACCGTTTTCTCAGGATTAGTGGTGATGTAAACGTAGAAATTATAATTGTGGGTAGGCATAGTGTTGACTTATCGCGCGTATAAGATTTCTCTCTATCGTTCGAAATGACAAGATGTTTATTATTATCAATCCCCGCTCTCCGGCCTGTACTTCGATCCATTCAAAATCTTTTGCGCATCATCAATTGCCATTAATTGCGGCAGGGTAACATCTGGATTGCGCTCCATATACTGGCGAACAATTTGCCAGCCTGTCCATACCCCTAAGCGTGGGGCCGATTCGTTTTTATCGCCCAAACCCGGCGTGAAAGGGGCTTCGCCGATATACTTTTGAGTTTTTAGTTCATCGGCATCGTACAGTAATTTCTCTTCCAAAAAGTAACCCCAAATCTGGGCTTTAAACTGATCGCACCATTTTAACTGGGCATCGGTATAGCCAATCTTAACGCTGTCGGGTACATCGGGTAAAATCTTGTCCATAAAGTAAAGGACCTTACCGGCATAGATCATTTTATCCAATAGCACCTTATCGCTTGCTTTCTCGCGGAACATATCCTCTTCGGCTAACACCTCGACAACGCGCGTCGCAATATAAGCCGGGGTAAATCTGCGCGAAATATAATGCGGGGTTACTTGTACCAAAGCCGGGTAAAATTTAGATTTTTCGCCTAAAAACATATCCAAACCAATCCCAACGTAACCCTCGCCAACGGTAACCTGGGTTTGAAAGCCAGAGAAATAGGCGTAAACTTTAGGGATCTCCTGCTTAGGGAAATAGTATTTAATATGACGGAAAGCATCAGTCAGGTCGGCATTGGCTTTATCCATGTTCGGGTAAACAGAATCAACATCGTGTTTCAGGGCCACATAGTCCTTGTTGTTTAACACCGCCCGCAGCTTGTTAAAATATGCCGAATCGCGGATACTACCCATGGGCAAAATGCGTTCAATAAAATCCTGGTAAAATGGACCGTATTTACGTTGCAGGTAAAGCGCCTGATTGGCCATAGGTTTGGTGCGCATCTGGTCAAGGTCCAAGTCAAAGCGTTCAACCTTTACATCAACCGGGATATTGCTGACATCGATTTTTTTACCGTTTTTACATGCAGTAAGCAAAAAACAGGTAATAAAAATTAAGTAAATTTGTTTTGATTTGTAAATAGTCGGGGTCATATCAATGCTTTCGGCAAATTTAACTATTTGGGCGGTATTTATATGCGATGATGCCCGACATCAATCCTCTGTATGAAAATAGCTTTAGCGCAACTTAACTACCACGTCGGCAATTTTGAATCGAACACGGCCAAAATAATCGATACTATTAAAACAGCCCGCACTCAGGGTGCGGATTTGGTTGTGTTTGCCGAGTTATGTATTTGCGGCTACCCCTCGCGCGATTTCCTTGAGTTTCAGGAGTACATTGCCTTGGGCGAAGTCTGCGCAGCCCAGATAGCCGCCGAGTGTACAAATATTGCCTGTATCATCGGTATCCCTACCGAAAATTTTAATGCCGAAGGTAAAGATCTGAATAACTCGGCCTATTTTATTGCCGATGGTAAAGTGCAGGCTGTAGTGAATAAAGCACTATTACCTAATTACGATGTGTTTGATGAGTATCGCTATTTTGAACCGTCAACATCGTTTAGCTGTATTGATTTTAAAGGCCATAAAATAGCGCTAACCATTTGCGAGGATTTGTGGAACACCATCGAGAATCCCCTGTATGTAACCCGCCCAATGGATGAATTGATTAAGGAGAAACCGGATGTGATGATCAATATCGCAGCATCGCCTTTCGCTTATAATCACGATGAGGAGCGGATTGCGATATTGAGCGATAACGCCCGCCGCTATAATTTGCCCCTGTTTTATGTAAACCATGTAGGCGCGCAGACAGAACTGATCTTCGACGGTGGATCGCTGGTGTTTGATAACCAGGGCAACGTGGTTGATGAGCTGCCTTACTTTAAAGAAACGATAACTTATTACGATTTAAAGGATAACGCCGAAATAGAGTTGCAACAACCGGCCACCATCCCGGCAATGCGTCAAAACGATATCGAACAGATTTACGATGGATTAATCTTGGGGATCCGCGATTACTTCTATAAATCAGGTTTCAAGAGCGCGATCCTGGGGCTTTCCGGTGGGATAGACTCTGCTGTGGTATGTGCTTTAGCTGCCGATGCCTTAGGACCGGAAAACGTAATGGCGGTATTGTTGCCGTCAAGGTTCTCGTCGGATCATTCGCTTACCGATGCGGAAGATCTGGTGAAAAATCTGGGTTGTAAATCTGAAACTGTAGCTATTCGCAGCATTACTGAAGCTTTTGAAACGGCCCTTCATCCTCAGTTTGAGGGTTTGCCTTTCAATATCGCCGAAGAAAATATCCAGTCGCGCAGCCGCGCTGTGTTGCTGATGGCTATGTGTAATAAGTTTGGTTACATCCTGTTGAACACATCAAACAAAAGTGAAGCAGCGGTAGGGTATGGCACTCTATACGGCGATATGTGTGGCGGTATTTCCGTGTTGGGTGATGTTTATAAAACGCAGGTATATCAACTGGCCGAATACATTAATCGTGATAAGGAAATCATCCCGATCAACTCCATTATAAAACCACCATCGGCCGAGTTACGCCCCGATCAAAAAGATAGCGATTCGCTACCTGAATACGATATTTTGGATAGCATCCTGAAAGAATACCTGGAAAATAGAATGTCATCAACAGGGATTATTAAACTGGGTTATGATGAGCCGGTTGTACGCCGAGTGATCCGCCTGGTTAACCTGGCCGAACATAAGCGTTATCAGACTCCGCCTATCCTGCGTGTATCGCCAAAAGCATTTGGTATGGGTAGGAGGATGCCGATAGTTGGCAAATATCTATCGTAAAAAAGAGATCCATCTTCTTCTGCATGAGCCTTACGAAGTTTTTAAAACTTCATAAGGCTGCGTAATTCATGAACTTTCCATGAAGTCATCAAACTATCTTATCAATTAATTAAACTAAACTTTTTAGCCTCTGTTTAATCTATTATATACAAGAGAGGAGAAAAAGAGAGATGAAAAAAGTAATGAGCGGAGGCTTGCTATTGTTGGTAGCAGCCTTCTTTAGCGCCTGTTCCACCTATAACTATTACGCCGTTGGTAGCAGCAGTAATGTGAGTAAGTATAGCACCTTTGCCTGGTTGCCACCCATAAACAACACTAAAAACCCGTATTTTGATAATGACCTGGCCGATGAGAAAATCAAAGACCAAGCCACAGCCGATTTAGAAAGCAAGGGCCTTAGGCTAAAAGCAAATAATCCGGATATCTTAGTACGATACACCATTATGGTTGATAACAAAGCCCGTACGTATAATGAGCCGGTTTATGCTTACAACTATGGCGGCTTTGCTCCCCGTTACGGATATTATAGAGGGGGCAGGGCGTTTTACTATGGTTACCGCGGGCCTTATCAGGTGTATATGGGGCAGGATGTTTATCGCGTTCCTTACAAAGAAGGTACGTTGATTATTGATTTGGTAGACCGTAAAACCCACAAGGTGATTTGGCGTGGCTACGGGATAGGCGAAGTTGGCAATCCTGAAAAGGCCATTAACGATTTGCCTAAGGTTGTAGACGGCATCTTTGCCAAACTTACTATCAATAAAATGTAAGGGTTGATGATAAACAAAAACGCCTCTCTTTATAATAAGGAGAAGCGTTTTTGTTTATTAATTTGACGGTATCTGATTTGGAGCCGCTACTGTTTAATGAATTTTGCCGATGATATTAGTTTGCCTGAAGATGAATCAGTAAGATTAACGATGTAGTTTCCCGTAGTGTAAGCTGATACATCCTGTTCCCCTTCATTGGCGCTGAAGCTTTTAGTTACCATTAACCTGCCCATTAAATTATAAATATTCAATATTACGGGACTGGTAACCGTTTGATTTAATTTAAACTTCAACAAGCCCGGGTTAGGGTTAGGATATACAGAAAATATCCGCTCGCCGTATAAAGACATTAACAATATCGCCGATGAATAACTTACCTTATCATTAATATCGGTGCTTTTAAGCCGGTAGTAAATATTGGGTTTAGATATTTGATCGGTAAAAGTATAAGCGCCTTTGCCGGTCGATTCGACATTGGTTACCCCTTCAAAAGTTTTCCCATCAAAGCTTCTTTCCAGGGCAAAGCTGGTATAAGTAAACTCGTTACTTGTGGTCCAGTTAACCACAGTATTCAAAGTGTTTTTTTTGCCGGTGAAGCTTAACAGCCTGTAAGGTGGCAAAATCCTCGGACGAACAACAACCTCGAAGCGTTCATTACCAAAAGTAGCAGCTGTGTTTTTGTCAATATCAAAAGAGTAATCGGTAGTAGTTAACAAACTAACCGAATCTTTTTTGAAATGATCGATAAGGATCAGATCATATTTATCGGGAAAATCGGTAAAGGTTTGTTTGCTTAATTTAAACGTCCCGCTGGCGCTGCCATCTACACTTAAAAAAACCGATGTGCGTTGTTTTTCCAAAGGCTGCGAAGCAATGGCTACCAAATGCGCATCGGCTGTCATGGCGCCAAAAAATACGGTTTGCCCGCTGCCGCTCAAATCATCGGCATCTTCAAATTGGTTATAAGCTTTTTTGTAGATATCGCCAAACCTTAGATAGGTAATATCGTAATGAGTTGAGTCTTGCTCGAGCTTTAATTTAATTAATGGTAATGGGTTGGTAACCGGTATGCCCATTAATAAAGCACCGGGTTGCGATGTTGTTTTTAAGCTTTCGGTAAAGTTAACCTTTGCGCTGCTAACCCCATTAATGGCTTTCACGTAGAAGCCCTGTCCGCTGCCGATAGTTACAGATCCCGGCTCTGCACTGATAGCGCTGGCCCCGGGGGAATAAGTATAAACAAAACCCGTTGTGCCCGGCATTACGGTAGCATTGACTCCGCCACTTGGCATGGTGATAGAAGAGGGATACGGATTACCAATCAAATTATAACCATCCACCCCAAGAGTAAGGTTCAAATTTAAGCCCTGTTGGTTTATAGTACCTGTTTGTGAAGCTACAGTTGCTTCGGGCGTAGCAAATTTGCCTGAAGTATTTCTTATTACTTTGTTAACTATGTTATGGGAGTTATCGCCACGGTAATAGATATAAAAGCCTGTGCCTGCGCCCAAATTTGAACTGATAGAACCCGGCGAACTAAATTTCTTGGTTATAGTGTTGTAAGTTAAAATGCTTGGTCCGTTGGCCGTATAACCGGCAGGTTGGGCGAAACCATTGGTTGATCCACCTGTGCCGGTAATTAATATGTATGTCCCTAATTCAGCAAAATTTGTTGAACTTACCGGCGTACTTAACAAACGCCAGGTACGGTTAGCGCTGAAGTAGCGTTGCACGGTTACGTTACCCGTGATACTACTGCCGGACGGTATAGCAGCAATGCTTGCCGAACTTGAAGCATCAGAATTGAGTGTTAAAACGCCGTTGGCAGCAAGGCTGGTAGCACTACCCATAGTTAACACGCCTGTACTGCTTAATGAGAAAGGCCCTGTAACAAGCGTTTTTGCGCCCCCACCCGAGAAGCCGACCGTTTTAAATGTTACGCCCACCCCCGAATTGCTGCCCGCATCGGTAATAGTTTGTGCAGATGAGCCGGTAAAATTAAGCGCGACGGCATTAGTTGTCAGATCGATTTTGCCGCCTGCCGAACTCCATGCCCCTGACACGTTGATTGTACCTGCAGCAAACTTTTTTGTTGAACTACCAGACATGGTTAACTTATTGTAGCTGCCTGTTACCACGTTTTGGGTGCCCGATGTTGCATAGTAAACCAAAGCGCTGGCCCATGTTTTGCCTGATGGGATGGGAGTTGTACCCGTATTTTGTGTAGAGATTGTTCCTGTACCTGCATTGGTGTTCATTGTACTGAGTACGCTGGTGCCAAGGTTGAGCGCGGTGGTAACCGTTAACGTGTTGGCCACCGATAAGTTACCACCTACAGTATTTGTAGTTCCGCCCGAAACGGTTAAATTACCGTACGATGCTGCCGGAACAGCCTGATTGGCAACCGCATTAAATACCACCGTACTACCTGCGTCTAAAGTGCCCAATGAGGGTAGGGTGGCGTTTGAGATAGTCAAGGTACCGGCGTTCATTACATCTATAGATGAGCCGCTGATCGTAAGGCCGTTAGGGATAATAAAGTTGGTAGGGTTAACACCATCGCCAACAATAAGATTGGAGCCGAATAAACTTCCGATATACAAGGATGCATCCAGGGTTACGCTGGTGGTGTTTTGGATATGATAGGTAGCGCCTAAAATGGTGAACAATACAGGCGGCAAACCTATGCCGGATGGGTCCGGATTTGAACTCCAATTTAGTACATTGCTGATAGCCCCGGTTCCTTTATAATAAAAATCAGCAGCACGGGATGCGGACGTTCCTAAACCAAAGATCAATACGAAAAGTAAATACTTTGCGTACCGCGTCATCCCGGTGGGGTAAATGCACGCTCCTTTGGCTAACAACACAGAAAATATCTTTGTTGTTAATACCTCGTTGGGCGAGGTTGAAAATTTCGGAGTTTTACTTTTTACCATCAGCTTTCTCACAAATCAATATTTAAAAAACTTATCAATCGGCTTAGGGGATAACCGATAAGTCTTGTACGATACAACCTTTAGGAATGTTACAAAACTAACGGGAATATTTGAAAAAAAATTAATTTGAACGAAGATGAATAAACTGAACGGTTTGCTCTATAAAAGGGACAGAAGGCCCCCTTTTTGAAATATGGATAACAAAAAAAGCCCGATTCTTTATAAAAGAACCGGGCTTTGAAACGTATTTTATTTAAAACTATAATGCAAATTTTCGTTGTTTTTGAATTTGCCGGTATCCAAAAAAGAGGGCAAAAGCAACCAACACTACAACCCACGTATCTAACGGACAGTTAGGATCGTAGTTGGCGTCATCCGGGTCGCCCGAGCATGGTACCTCTTGGGCAAGCAATGGCAATGCCTGGCAAAAAATCAAAGCCAGTATCAGTATTATTTTTTTTGTAATCCTTTTCGTAGTCATCATTCCTTCTTCTCTACAATTTAATAAATTTTGCCGATGATATCAGTTTTCCGGATGAATCAACCAGGTTTACAATGTAATTACCCGTTGTGTAAGATGAAACATCCTGCTCACCTTCATTTGAAGTAAAGGTTTTTGATACCATTAATCTGCCTACTAAGTTATAGATATTTAACGTAAGCGTACCGGTAACAGTATCATTTAGTTTAAATTTCAATACACCGCTGTTTGGGTTAGGATAAACAGAGAAGATCCGCTCGCCGTAAAGTGATAACAGTAATATCGAAGATGAGTAACTTACCTTATCGTTGATATCGGTACTTTTTAACCGGTAATAAATGGTAGGCTTGGATGTTTGATCAGTGAAAGAGTAAGCGCCTTTACCGGTCGATTCGATATTGGTTACGCCTTCATAAGTCTTTCCGTCAAAGCTTCTTTCTAAGGCAAAACTGGTATAAGTATACTCGTTACTGGTAGTCCAGTTCAGTACGCTGTTCAGCGTGTTTTTTCTGCCGGTGAAACTTATCAAGCTATAAGGCGGCAAAATCCTTGGGCGAATAACAACCTCGAAACGTTCGTTACCGAAAGAGGCCGCGGTGTTTTTGTCAATATCAAATGAATAATCGTCAACGGCACGCAAACTAACCGAATCCTTTTTGAAATGATCTATCAGGATCACATCATATTTATCAGGCAAATCGGTCAATGCCATTTTAGCTATCTTAAATGTTCCGCTGGCGCTGCCATCCACACTTAAAAATACTGAAGTGCGTTTCTTTTCTAAAGGTTGCGAAGCTATGGCTACTTCATGCGCGTCGCTTGTCATAGCGCCGAAAAACACGGTTTGTCCGCTGCCGTTTAAATCATCGGCATCCTCGTACTCGTTATACGCCTTTTTATAACTATCGCTGAATCTTAAATAGGCGATATCGAAGTGGGCCGAGTCTAATTGCATTTTCAGCTTAACCAATGGGATAGGGTTACTAACCGGTATACCCATTAACAGCGCGCTGGGTTGTCCTGTTGTTTTTAAACTTTCGGTAAACTTGGCGCTCGCACTACTTGCTCCGTTTGCAGTTTTTACATAAAATCCTTGTCCGCTTGCAATAGTCACATCGGCCGGCTCTGCACTAATCGCGCTGGCTCCGGGCGAGTATGTGTAAACAAAACCCGTTGTGCCTGGAATTACAGAGGCAGTAGTAGGAGTAGTGGCAGGGGGAGTGGTAGGCACAGTAAGTCCGCCACTTGGCATTATGATAGAAGAAGGGTACGGATTGCCAATCAAATTATAACCATCAACCCCAGTTGTAAGGGTTAAAGTTAAATTTTGCTGATTTATGGTACCTGTTTGCGCGGCCACCACAGATTCGGCCGCTGCAAAGTTGCCTGAACTATTCCTAACTACTTTGTTAACTAAGTTATGGAAATTATCGCCCCGGTAATACATATAAAAACCGGTCCCTGCGCTCAAATTTGAAGTGATAGAACCTATTGCACTAAATTTCTTGGTTGTGGTATTGTAAGTCAAAATGCTCGGTCCGTTAGCTGTATAACCATTAGGCTGCGCAAAGCCGTTAGCGCTACCGCCTGTGCCTGTAAGTAACACATAGCTGCCCAGGGTGGCAAAATCGGTTGAGCCAAATGGTGTACTTAATAAGCGCCACGTACGGTTAGCGCTAAAATAACGTTGTATAGTGATGGTTCCGTTAACGCTGGAGTTGGTTGGAATGGCGCCAATTGAAGCTGTGCCGCTGGCATCTGACTTCAGCACAAATGTACCGCCCGTTTTATTTATTTTAACAGCCACGCCCGTTTGGAAAGTAATAGTTGAGGTGCTGGCCATTACCGAAGCGCCTGCAACGTTAAGATTAGAAGTACCGGCGGCCGTATTATCTAATGAAAACGTAGCCCCGGCATCAACCACTAAACCGTTGTTTACAGTAAGGTCTTTACCTTTCAGGTTTAAAGTTACGGTGGCAGTTGCGGTAGATGAAGTTGACCCTAATTTGCCAATTTCAAGGCTACCGATATTATAAGCTGTTCCGTTCATGTCCGGTTGGTTGCTACCGGTGTAATTAATATAACCAATCCTTACAAGGTCGGTGCTGCCCGATGGTATGCTGCCTGTACCCGATACACCGCCTTTTAACCAGTTTGTTGGAGTGGCCCAGTTGGTACTGGTAAGGCCTATCCAATCGTAAATATTTGCGCCGACAAAAGTTTGGCTGCATGATGAGCCTGTTGCCGCAACGTTATAGTTATTTACCACAGTACAGTTACTATTATTACCGCAGATGTTTGAAGCCACGTTAGAGCCGCCCGAAGTATAGCAAATGTTAAACGCAGTAGGTTTATGCACCGAAAAATCGCTGTTGAAAGTAACCTTTAATATCAGGTTTGTTGAAACTGACTGCGGAGCATTAATATTAAAACCGATAGCGATATTACCGCCGTTGTTGTTAACGTAAGTGATGTAAGATGGCCTTGTCCCTGTAGTAGCATCCACTAAATCAACACTTGATACATATCCTGACGTAAAGTTGTCACCGCCTGATGGATAACTAACATTCAACGTTAACTCGTGCATGTTGGTAGGGCCGGTATAAGTAAGGTTTAAGCCTAATAAATTATAGCTCTGGCCTGCTGTGATAGCTGTACCCGTATAGATCCCCGTATTGTAATTACTAATGGTAACGATAGGCGATGAAAGTTGAAAAGTTTGACCGCCGGTGTTTGAACTGGCTTTGTTTGAGTTGCTTACAGACATAAACATATCGCTGTAGTCAAACTTGATGGTTTGCGGCAGTGTATTAAGTATTGTATTATAATCGCCCATTATAAAATAATACTTGGTTTGCCCAAGGGTGAAACCTTCGTTAAACCCGGTAATGTTAAACGCCGAGTTGCCCGAGCTGGGAGATAATGTGGTAGTTAAGAGTTGCGCCGTTGTTACATCAAACTTGCTGGTTGGCGAACTGTACACCTTAAAGTTGGTGAAGAAACCTGCCACCGGGTTATTAGTGCTCAGGTTAACAGCAGTAACCGTAGTAGGCGAACCCGAATTTGTTAATTGGAAGCCGTATAATACCACACCGGTTTGCCCGTAATATAAAGATGTTGCAGAGATGCCGTTACCACCTGTACCTGTGCCAATGGTGTTGATACCGGTAAGCGTCATAGTAGGGGCAAGCATGTTGAAGGTTGAGCCGGTAACTGTGCCGCCAGTAGTGGTAGTGCTGGTAGTTGTTGCACCGCTGGTGTAAGTGATATTGTTATCACTCAACGAAAATGTTGCTGTACCCGGTACCGAACCCGCTACATCGTAACTGGCTACCACAAAATAATAGTTAGTTTGGGTAGCGCCCGTTACCGCACTGGCCGTGAAACTTTCGTTCATAGTAGTGATATTAAGCGTTCCGCCGCTGTACCCTATAGTGGCGCCGTTTACCGGCTGTGGGCTACCGGTAAAATAGTTGTTGGTGCTGCTTACGTATAACTTAAGATTAGGCTGGCTAAAATAACCGCTGATATTACCGTTTGTGATGGAACTGTTAATAGAAATTGCACTTACCTTGGTAGATGCCCCTGCTACTTTAACCGAAAACCCGAACATCACAATAGGCGTTTGCCCGTAGCTAATATTGGTAGCCGTAATACCGTTATTAGTATTACCTACCGTATTTAGGCCGGCAATAGTTACTACCGGAGCTGATAAAATAAAGTTGTTACCCGTGCCAGTCGACCCCGACACTGAGTTATCTGTGGTGTTACCTTTTACGTAGTTAATAGTATTATAACTGATTTGGAATTGAGTAGTGGTGTTAGCAGGTACACTTCCGTTAATGTTATAATTGGCAACTATAAAGTAATTTTTGGTTTGCCCTGTGGTAAAACCCTCGTTAATGCTGGTTAAAGTAAGGCTACCCGAGCTGCCAACACCAAAAGTACAGGCAACAGGAGTTTTGACAGTTGCTGTAGCATAGTTTGTACTGTTGCAAGCGTAAAGCGTGAAATTCGCCTGCGAAAAATAGTTACCCAGCGTTATACCATTCGAAACATTTAACGTTAGCGAATTAAGTGTAGTTGGCGCATTATTTGCCGTTACCGAAAAACCGTAAAGTGCCACGTTATTCTGCCCGAATACAAGGTTGCTTGGCGATGTAATACCATTTGTACTTTGGCTGTTATTGCCGCTTAACGTTAAGGTAGGAGCCGGTAACGAAAAGTTAGTTCCGTTAATGGTACCACCCGTTGTGGTTGTAGCGGTTGTAGTTGAATAAGCAGTATAAGTTATTTTACCGTCCTGCAGCGATACCTGGAAATTAGTAGATAAAGAACCCTGTTGATTATAATTAGCAACTACAAAATAATAATTGGTTTGGCTTGTTGAGTACGTAGCGGTGAAACTTTCATTCATCCCCGAGATGGTGATTTGGCCGTTGTTTAAATTAAACGATGCGCCCGAAACCGGCTGCGGAGAGCCGGTAAGGTAGCTTTGGCTTCCCACTGTGGTCACCTTGTATAAGGTAAAGCTGGCCTGACTGAAGTAGTTGCTAACAGTTTGGCTGGCATTTAATACAATCTGGCTAACCTTGGTTGATGCTAACTCGTCTTTTATGCCAAAACCGAATAATACAATACCATTTTGACCATAAGTTAGATTCCCCGATGTTATACCGTTAGCGGTTGAATTATTATCAGAAATAGTGATTTTAGGGGCTGCTAACGTAAAATTGGTTCCGTTAATGGTGCCACCGGTTGTGGTGGTAGAGGTATTACCACCGCCCGTAGTATAGGTAGTTTTACCATCTTGTAATGTTATTTGAAAAGATTGTTGCACTTGCCCCGGCTGATTGTAATTGGCAACCACGAAATAATAGTTAGTTTGGCTTGCAGCGGATGTAGCGGAAAAAGCTTCGGACATACCGGATATAGTAATTTGCCCGTTATTTAATGCAAAAGTAGCCCCTGTTACCGGTTGCGGAGAACCTGTAAGATAGCTCTGACTGCCAACTGTTGTTACCTTGTATAGCGTAAAATTAGCCTGGCTAAAATAATTGCTAACGGTTTGGCTGGCATTCAACACAACTTGGCTTACAGTGGTGGGGGCGTTCTCATCTTTTATACCAAAACCGAACAAAACGATATTGTTTTGACCAAAGCTTAAACTGCCTGAAGTGATACCATTACCTGTCGAGTTATTGTCAGAAATTGTGATTTTTGGAGGCGATAAAGTGAAATTATTACCAGGTATATTGAAGTTTAAAGGAGCCGCATTTGATGTTGACTGAAATTGCGTAACTTGAAATTGCGTGTTACCACCTACAGGCGTACTTCCGTAAACAGAGTAATTTGCTAAAATATAATAAGTTACCGGAGTTGTTGTTGTAATGTTTTCGTTTAAAGTCGTTATCGTAATTTTATTTGTGTTTACTGAAATTGTTGCAGTAGTGATAGGGGTAACGGTAGCAGCCGAATAAGTATTACCGGAACTTCTGACGATTTGAAAAGTGCCTGAACCAAAATAGTTAGTTATAGGGTTCATCGAGGCAGTAAGCGTTATACCCGTAACGTTTGTGGTTGCAAACGTCGAAGTAAGCGTAAAGCCATAGATCGGAATGTTTGTTTGCCCATAGCTAAGGTTAGCAGTAGGTATGCCATTCCTGTTTTCAGAAGAAAACAGCACCTGCGCCTTTGCCGAGCCTACGCCTAACAAACAAATTATCCCGGCAAATATTAGTTTAAGTAAATTTTTTTTCAAAGCAATAGATTTATCACGTAAACAAAACAAAAACAGTGCTATAGCATGCACAATTTCTTGCGAAAATAATAAATATCAATGAATAAAATGAATAAACGTGCTACTAAGCTTTATGTACGAAATTAATTAAAATTGGGATTTATAAAAACGCCATAAAATGTTGAAATTAAAACAATTGCAGGTTTTATCGCAATGGAATAATTTCCACACGGTGTGGAGAAAGTTCTACGTTTACCATTGGTTAATAGGTGGCTTTTGCAGTTATTGTAATATCTTTTTCTGAAATATTTTTAACCAATATTATAATCGGATTTAATATTCCATTTCCGTCGCTAATTGCGGCAAAAAATTTATCGCCTTCGCCCACAAAAATGGAGTAATTACCGGCAGGTAAAGCGAGCGAATAATAGCCTGCACTATCGCTTTTAGTGTGTGCAATTAATTTGGTTTTAATGCCGCTAAAAAGGGGGCTATGGCCTTCGGTTTGTGCCAAAGTGGTTGGTTCGTACACATAAATATCGCGGCTAACGCCCCGCCCTTTGCTTATTGGCCTGCCTATTACCGGCATTTGGTTGCCCTTTAATAAGTAGATTGTTCCATGTAAACCCTGGCTAATTTGAGGTTGTTTTTGCATAGCACAGGCAAAAAAAAGGCTGATAACAACAGTAGTTAAATATTTAACTTTCATAGGGTAAAAAGATAGCTGTATCGTATCGGAAATGAATAAAATGCACAATAAAAGTTTTATTTACCGTTATTTTTACAGAAACTTGCTATAATAAACCGAATAGCTGAGAATGGCATGACTAAACCTATACGCAATTTTTTTTCTTTTGTTTTTTTTTCGGTTTTAGCCACAAGCTTTGCCTCTGCACAAAAATTACTGGTTAGCGATGCCAAAAAAATCGAATTGCAAAGCCTGGCTAAACAACAAGATCTTGTTTTTAAAAATAACTATAAGTTAGCATTAACCAAAGCAAAACAGCACGGCTGGCCGCTTACGCGGAAAACGCGGGGCGGCATAGTTGCCCTGCAAGGGGTAAATGCACAGGGCTTCCCGGTATATTTACGTACCGATAATAACGTTACCTCGGCAGCAACAACTAATACTAATGCCGTGCAGCCGGGCGGTACGCTTGGCCTAAATTTATCGGGCAGCAGCGCATCGGTAGCCGGTAAGTTAGCCATTTGGGATGGCGGCTGGATACTAAGCGGTCATCAGGAATTTGCGGGCAAAAGCATCGCTGTAAAAGATGCCACCGGCGGCATTTTAGAACATGCTACCCACGTAGCCGGCACACTGGTAGCCAAAGGCACCTATGCCCCGGCAAAAGGTATGGCGTTTGGTGCGGCCACCCTGCAATCATACGATTTTACCAGCGATGTGGCTGAGATGACGGCCGCTTCGCCAAATTTGCTCATCTCAAACCACTCCTATGGTGGGATATCGGGCTGGAGTTTTAACGATGCCGAAAACCGTTGGGAATGGTTTGGCCTTCCGGGCGATACAGAGGATTACACTTTTGGCTTTTACGATGATCGCTGCCAGTCCTGGGATAAGATCGCCTATAACGCCCCCTATTATTTAATTGTCGAGTCGGCAGGTAACAGCCGTGGTGATAACGGGCCATCGGTGGGTTCAGATTACTGGGGCTATCGTAGCCGTACCGACCAAACTTTGGTTGATAAAGGCCCGCGCCCCTCAGGCATCAGCAGTAATGATACTTACGATGTGCTTAACTCTACCGCCAATGCAAAAAATATTTTAACAGTTGGCGCTATCACGGGCGTACCATCCGGTTTAATTAACCGAAGCGATGCCGCGGTAGCTTATTTCAGCGGTTGGGGCCCTACAGATGACGGTCGTATAAAGCCCGATGTGGTAGGGGCCGGTGTAGATGTTTTATCTACCAGTAATTCAAGTCTTACGGCTTATGTCGCGCTTTCGGGCACTTCAATGGCAGCGCCTAATGTGAGCGGATCGCTTTACCTGCTACAGGAATATTATGCACAAAAAAATTCCGGCACTTTTATGCGCTCGGCTACGCTGAAAGGATTAGCCTGCCATACCGCGTTCGATGCCGGCAATGTTGGCCCCGATTATCAATATGGCTGGGGTGTGCTGGATATGAAAAAGGCCGCCCAGGCCATTACCGATGACGGTACGAAAAGCATGATCATCGAAAAAACTTTAGCGCAGGGCCAAACACAAACCATCACGGTGATTGCATCGGGCAGCGGCGCTATCTCGGCCACCATTGCCTGGACAGATTTGCAAGGTACGCCAACCAGCGGAACTACCATTAACGAAAGAACCCCGAAACTGGTTAACGATCTGGATATCCGCGTAAGCGATGGTAGCACCATTTTTAAACCTTGGGTGCTCGATCCTGCTAACCCATCCGTTGCCGCCACTACAGGCGATAACGTGCTTGATAATGTTGAACAGGTTTACGTAGATGGCGCAATACCGGGTAAAAGTTATACCATTACGGTAACGCATAAAGGTACCTTGCAATCGCGGCAACAAGCTTATTCGTTGATAGTTACAGGTATAGGCGGGCTAAGCTACTGCGCCTCGGCTCCAACATCAAGCGCTGACAGCCGGATCGATGACGTTACTTTATCCAATCTTAACAACTCGCCTGCCGCCGGGTGCACAAGTTACAGCGATTATACTAATTTAACGGTACAACTTGAGCAGGGTAAAACTTATCCTATCAGTATCACTGCCGGTACTTGCGGCGCCAATTTTAATAAGATTGCCAAAGTTTATATTGATTACAACAGTGATGGCACCTTTGACCCGGTTACCGAATTAGCCGCTACAACTACCGTGATTACAGGTACTGATACCTATACGGGTACGATCAGCATACCTGCCAATATTATCCCCGATACCTACAGTCTGATGAGGGTGGTACTGCAGGAAACCGGCACGGCCGCTGCTATTACTCCCTGCGGCAATTATGCCAAAGGCGAAACGCAGGACTATCGTGTAAACTTTGTCAGGGCCGCTACCGATGCCGGGGTTACAGCTATTAGCAGCAGCACATCGGGCGGAGTTTGCGCCGGGCCTACTAATATTACCGTGAGCTTAAAAAATTATGGCAGCGATGCTATCAGTAATATCCCGGTAACGGTTACCATTGTTAAGCCCGATAACTCGGTTATTACACTGAACGAAACTTACTCGTTAACCCTGGCGCCCCAGGCCGAAGATGATTTTACCTTAACGGGGACTTTTACAAGCGCGGTTAACTCGTTGTATAAAATAACAGCTGTTGTTAACCTGGCCAATGATCCGGTGACGACAAATAACCAGCTGACTGTTAACGTTGCAACAGGTTTACCCGCTACCGCCAGTCAGTTAAGCGCGTATTATTGCGAGGATACCAAGCGGTATATTTTAACCGGATCTACCGACGGTGGCATTATGTGGTACAAAAACGCCACCGATGCTTTACCTTTTACAGCGGGTAACCCGGCCTATACCTTACAGCCGCCAACAAATAATGTGTATTACGCAGGCGTTAACGATTTTACGGGAACAGTTGGCCCGGCTGATAAAACCGCATTTACCGGCGGTGGATACAACCAGTTTACCCCGGCCGTAAATGTGACAACATCGGCACCTGTTTTTCTGGAAAGTGCAAGGCTTTATGTTGGCAGATCGGGCAGGGTTACGTTTATTGTAAGCGACCGTAACGGGCAAACGGTATCAAGCCGAACCATCAACGTAACAGCTACCCGTACCCCGCCGGCTGCCGGCGCTCAGAACGACGACCCGAATGACAAGGGCCGCGTATATCAGCTTAATTTATTATTCCCTGCGGCAGGTACTTATACCATTAACGTTACTTATGCCAATGGCGCTACGCTGTATCGCAGCAACGCAGGTATTACCGGTTATCCTTTTAATGTAGCCGGCGTATTTAGCATTACCGGTAACACTGCTTTTAACACCGCTGCCCCTAACGATACTACTTATAACAAAGGCTTTTACTACTATTTTTACAACATGCAGATCAAAAGCGCGGGCTGCGCATCGACTGCGAGGGTGGCTGTACCTTTGATTAAACCAGGCATTACACAGCAGGATAGTTTACTGGTATCTAACTTTGCAACAGGCAATCAATGGTTTTACGAAGGTGTGGCCATAGCCGGCGCTAACGGGCAAAATTATAATCCTGCCAAAAGTGGAAATTACCAGCTGAAAGTTGCTCTTACGTCGGGTTGTACGGTGGTTTCAGATCCAATCCATTTTGCGGTGACTGCTAAGCATCCGGATGGGTCGGATATTGGTCTTTCTGTGTTCCCGGTACCGGCCAGCAGCAAGATTAACGTGCTGTTTAAATCGCCAACTAATAATAATTTAACGCTAACGCTGGTGAACAATGCCGGGCAGATTGTATACGCTCAGCGGCAGACGGTTAGCGCCGGGGCTTTCAGCAGTACCATGGATATCAGTAAGCAAATAATGGGGACTTATATTTTGCGGGTAGTGTTGGGCGATAAGGCCTATGGGCGAAAAGTGTTGATTGTGAAATAGGCTGTTTCTGTTGTTTTGGGATTGCAAAATAGCACCGATTTGGAGTTTCAAAAAGTACCATTGGGCAAAGTAGAATAGAATAGTATAGACCAGGCGAGTTAAAACTGCGTTTTTAGCATCTGAAAGCACTTTTATATTTTATTTGCTTGTAATTCACCAAAAAATACCTGAAAGAAAAACAGGCAAAAAGCAATGAAATTATAACGGATTTCATTGCTTTTTAGGGCAAATACATCGGTTTGAAAAATATTGTATTTTGAGGCTTCGCAGATGCGCAATGGTGACATTGTTTTGCCACCATGATCTTTTAAAATTTCCGGGATCTTTGTAAGGTTATTAAATGAACTATCGTGTTGTCGTCTAAGTTAGGATCCTATGGAGAGTAAACATATTGGCTCTGCATAGTCGTCCGAAGTCAGAGACATTCGGACAACAACGAACGTAGACTACGGAGAGCAGAGATGCTAAAACTGGTAAGGCGTACGCTCATTAAACAAAGATTTAATACAATCAAATGAAAAACATAATTGCATCAATTGTATTTTTAGCTATAAGCCTTTACGTTATATGGTTCTGGATTGTGGGATCTAATGGACATATTCGTTTTAGGCCAAATATGCTTGAGGATTGGATTTATACTGGGGCTATACTTATTTCCTTTGGCTTATTTATTTACTTTTTGCTAAAGCAACTAAGGGGCACTAAAAAAAGTGCCCCATTATAGTTAGTTATTGCTTAGGGCCTCCTGTAAAGTAGACCTTTTTCAAATTATCTTTATCCGACGAATCAATCGCTTTTTGAAATGCACCTTTGATTGTGTTATACTGATCTTTCGTTGTACCGGACAAGTCAATAGTCATTCCATTTTTTATATGGCTATAATCACCACTTAAGGCCTCTGCAGAAAGAAGGGCACTGCTTGTCAATTGTACGGCCTTATTTTCATCTGCTGTTGAAGGATACATATCATTGTATACACTGTGATTTGCCATGTCAGTACCCTTATGTGCAACTCCATCTTGCAAAGCGTGGATACCTTGGCCTAAAGCTTCAATGCCAGCAGAGTTTTCTTTTAAATTACCGATACCTCCGGCTTTTTTTATGTCGCCTGACGCTTCAATAATTTTACCCCAACCAAATGCCTGGCCTCTTGCCAAAGCGGCGCTACTACTGATCTTTTCACCATCTGCAGCCATCGAATGCCATGTGCTATTTAATGGAGAAGCTGTGTTTTGGGATTGAGCTGTGGCACTGTAATTAATATTGCTTCGATAAGATGCTCCTTCTAATGCCATTACCGTATTTGATGGATGGTCTGAATATACGGAAGCGTAATGTCCCACTAATCCGCTATTTGAGTTCTTTCCATAACCTAAACTTTGCATTGCTCGAACGGTGTAAGCATAGTGATTATTGATTGAAAAATTGCCATCAGGATCAATATTGGAAATAGGATTATCTTCCCCATAAACGTAAGGCGACCAACGTCTTCCCATCTCTGCTTTATTATCAACAGTAGTCCAGCGGGCAATCACCGGATCATAGAACCTTGCGCCGTAATCGTACTGGCTGCGCTTACAACTCCACTAACTTATACCTCGGCACCAGCGTTTTCATCACAGACCAGGCTATCAGGTAAGCGATGGCGCAGAAGGTAAACATAATGGTATAGCCAGTTTCGATATGGCCCAGGGCTTTATAATGATCGAACAGGTAGCCGCCAACTTTGGTGACCAGTACGCCGCCTAAGCCACCGGCCATGCCGCCGATGCCGACTACGGAGCCGACTGCTTTTTTAGGAAACATATCAGAGACAGTTGTAAATATATTGGCCGACCAGGCCTGGTGGGCTGATGCGCCTACGCCTATCAATAATACCGGTAACCAGTAGGTGATGTGCCCTAAAGGCTGTGCGGCTAAAACTACTAACGGGAAAAATGCGATCAGCAACATAGCTTTCATACGGCCATCGTACGGGGTGTCGCCTTTATTAATAAAGTAGGCCGGGAAATAACCGCCGCCAACGCTGCCAAACATAGTCATGCTGTACAACACAGTTAACGGAATTTGAACGGCAAGGCCGGTGATATGATAGCCATCTTTAAGATAAGCCGGCAGCCAGAACAAAAAGAACCACCAAACACCATCTGTCATAAACTTGCCGAAGGCAAATGCCCAGGTTTGGCGGTAGGTAAGCAGCTTAAACCACGATACCTTTTCCGGGTCTCCGCCTGCTGCAAAGTTGGCTTTATGATCTTCCTGATCGCTGTTAATATAGTCGTATTCGGCTTTAGATAAACGTTTTTGCTTTTCGGGCTTCTCGTACATCACAAACCAAAATATCAACCATAAAAAGCCAATACCACCGATGATTAAAAACGCGGCTTCCCAACCCCAGTTAGCGGCAATCCATGGTACAGACAGCGGCGCTAAAACAGCCCCAACGTTAGTCCCCGAGTTAAAAATCCCGGTAGCAAAAGAGCGTTCTTTTTTAGGGAAATATTCTGCCGTGGCTTTAATAGCCACAGGAAAGTTGCCGGCCTCACCAATCCCAAGCACCGCGCGCGAAAACATAAAACCCAGTATCGATACCGGCATAGCGGCAATACCAAACCAGCCTAAAATAAAGTTCAATTTATCGCCAATAGGCAATGCCAGGGCATGGATCAATGCACCTGCCGACCATATAATAATGGCCCAGGCGTAACCCTTTTTGGTACCCAGTTTATCAACTATACGGCCTGCAAATAACAAGGCAATGGCATAGGTGAACTGGAAAACCGAGGCTATATCGGCATAGTCGGTATTTGTCCAGTGAAACTTTTCCTCAAGTGTTGGTTTTAGTAAGCTAAGTACTTGCCTGTCAAGATAATTTATCGTAGTGGCAAAGAAAATTAACGCGCAGATGGTCCACCGGTAGTTGCCGATTTTGGCTTGACTCATAATTTATAATTGGTAAGTATTGGTTTATTCTTCTTCTCTCTCTGGTTGCGGCTAACGGCTGGCATTAATTATGGCCAATGCCTGGGCGGTAGCGTTGGTAAGTTCGCTATATTTTTTGTTATCCATTACATCCTTAGTAATTAATTTGCTACCCATACCCACCGCGCAAACGCCGGCTTTAAACCAGGCGCCTAAGTTTTCGGTGTTGATTTCTACCCCACCAGTAGGCATAAAAAGCAAATCCGGAAACAGCTCTTTTATAGCCGACATAAACGCCGGTCCTAATAAATTACCCGGAAACAGTTTGACCAGCTTGGCCCCCAAATTTTCGGCACGGATAATTTCGCTGGCCGTCATCGCTCCGGGAATCCAGAGCAGTCCGGCCTTTTCAGCTACAGGTATTACTTCCTCAACTAAACCGGGGCTGATAATATAATCGGCACCGGCATCAATAAATGCCTGTGCCTGTGCCGCGTTTTTAATAGTCCCTATGCCCAGGTACATGCCACCTAATTCGGTATCGCAAACCTGGCGCAGGCGGGCAAAGTTTTTCAGCGCTTCGGCGCCGCGGTTGGTGTACTCGATAGTTTTAATACCGGCCGCATAAAGCGCGTGCAAAATGGCAATACTGGTATCGGCATCTTTATTAAAATATAGCGGCAGCATACCTTGCTGTGGTATCAGCTGTAGTATGGTCTCTTTTTTATCCGGCATGTTGGTTATCTGTCAGGTTTAATGGCTAAAAATATCAAACAAAAAGTAAAAACGTTAAAACAGCCTGCAAATAACTATGCAATCGTTCCCGGTGATTTTTTTTGACCGGTAATAATTTTATAAGCTTTAAACGTATTTTTGAAAACCAACCATTACAGCCATCATAAACACGTAACTAATAATGCCTAAAAAGATAGTAACCCTGGGAGAGATCATGATGCGATTATCGCCGCCGGGGCATCAGCGATTTGTACAGACCGATACCTTCGATATTAACTACGGCGGGGGCGAAGCCAACGTGGCTATGGCCTTGTGCAATTATGGTTTACAGGGGGTATTTGTATCTAAAGTGCCCGATACCGCCCTGGGGCAGGCTGCCATTAATCAACTGCGCCGTTTTGGTGTGGATACCCAACATGTAGCCCGTGGTGGTAAGCGCCTGGGGATTTACTTTTTAGAGACTGGCGCCAGTATGCGCGCATCGCAGGTGATTTACGATCGGGCCGATGCGTCTATTACCGAAGCTGAAGTAAGCGAGTTTGATTTCGATGCGATATTTGATGGCGCCGATTGGTTTCATGTAAGTGGGATCACCCCCGCGCTGAGTAAAAAAGCCGCAGCACTTACTTTGGCCGCATTGAAAGCAGCGAAAGCGAAAGGCGTGATGATCAGTATCGATATTAATTACCGTAAAAAGCTGTGGACTAAAGAACAGGCCCGCCCGGTAATGACGGACCTTTGCCAATATGCCGATGTTTGTATTGGTATTGATGATGTGTTAGGATTAGAAGCCACCGTTCCGCCGCTGACAACCGGTGAGCTTGATATAGACGGTTATAAAAAAGTGTTTGAAGAACTGACTGATAAATTTGGCTTTAAATATATTACCTCAACGCTACGTAGAAGCCATAGCGCCAGCGATAACGGCCTGAGTGCGCTGGTTTATGGCGATGGGCAATTATATCATACCAAACCTTACGAAGTGCGCATAGTTGACCGTGTAGGTACCGGCGACTCGTTTGCCAGCGGATTTATCTACGGCATAGTCACGGGTATGAGCATGGCCAACGCTGCCGAGTTTGGCGTAGCCGCTGCCGCTTTAAAACATACTATCCCGGGTGATATGAATCATGCTACTTTAGATGAGGTATTGGCGCTTGTCGGCGGTGATGCGAGTGGGAGGGTGCAGCGATGATAGTTTTGAGTGATGAGTTGTAAGTTATGACAGATAAAGAAGAAATATTAACATCCTATAAATGGATTAAGGTTCCCCGATATCAGGATGATGAATCTTTATCATGGGAAGAACGTTATCACCGACTGAACCAACATCATGTTAAAGAGACTACTTTTTTAATTGAAAAGATACGGAAGATAGTTAAAGAGTTACCGGAATAATAGTTTTGGGAGTTCCGCGTTTTTTAACTCATAACCCATAACTGGAAACTCAAAACTGAACAAAAAAATGATATTAGATAAACTAAACAATGGCGGCCAGTATGCCGCATTACACAGAAATTTTGGATTGGCTTTCGATTGGCTGCAGGCGCAGGATTTGGAAGCGCTGGAGATTGGCGTACATGATGTTATTGAAGGCATAAAAGTAATCGTCAGCGAAAACCCCGGCGTTGAAGCGGCTACTCAGAAATTTGAATGCCATAATCAAAATATCGATATCCAACTCCTTATCCGCGGAAGCGAAACCATGGGCTGGAAACCACGTACAGATTGCGTTAAACCCATCGGCGAGTTCAGTGATGAAAAAGACGTTTTGTTTTTTGAAGATGAGCCAGATACCTATTTTAGTCTGCAACCGGGCCAGTTTACCATTTTCTTCCCGGATGATGTGCACGCGCCGATGATAGGCGACGGGCTGATTAAGAAACTGGTAGTGAAAGTGGCGATTTGATTTATTGATTGAGTATATTTGTGTATGGAGACATTGACCGTATATCCTGAAAATAAAGAGCAGTTAGATGCTTTGACGGCTGTGATGAAAGTAATGAAAGTGGCTTTTGTAGCACATGAAGAACCTGAAGTTTATCCTGATCACGTTATCCAAGGTGTAAAAGATGCCTTAGCAGAGATCCAAAATGGTAAAGGTTTACTGCCTTTTACATCTGCTAAAGATATGTTGAACCAGGAATGAGTTTAGTGATAATTTCGACTCGTAAATCAAGGCAAACCCTAAGATTAACCTATCAATTTATTGAGAGAAAGTTTGGGGTTAGTATAGCTGATGAGTTTTTGCAAAAAGTAGATAGGACAGTCGCTTTAATTGCTGAGCAACCATTTATGTTTAAAGCATCGACTATTGATATAAACGTTAGGATCGCCTTGGTTACACCACAAAGCTCGTTATATTATAGAGTTACCGATAACGAAATACACCTTTTGTTTTTCTGGAACAACCGTCAAGATCCAATTCTGCTTTAAAACAATTTTAATTTTAATCAATCATGAAAGCCATTAAAATATTAGCCCTCACATTTTTTATCGCCATTGGCGCGCAGGTAAAGGCTGCAGATAATACCGGCATCAGTAATTTAGTAAAAGCTTATATGGGTATTAAAAATGCCCTGGCTACCGATAACAGCAAAACTGCAGGTGCCGAAGCCAAAGCATTTACCGAAGCATTAAAAGCTGTAAAAGTTGATGCAATGGATGCCGTACAAAAGGCAGCCTGGACAACCCATGCAGAAAAACTGCGGTTTAACGGAGAACACATTGGCGAGTCGACCGATATTGCACATCAGCGGGAGCATTTTAAAACCTTATCTGATGAGTTTTACAGCCTGGTTAAAAAAACTATGGCTAACGATGTGGTGCTGTATCGCCAGTATTGCCCAATGAAAAAAGCTTATTGGTTAAGCCAGTCTACCGTGATATCAAACCCATACTATGGTAAAGAAATGGATGAGTGCGGTGAAGTTAAAGAAACGCTGAAAGCGCATTAGTCAGTAAGCAGTTTACAGTGGGCAGTTTGCAAACTGCCCACTGTAAACTGATAATTATTTCCTCCCGAAAAAGTAATTAACTCCACCTTGAAACGAGGATAAAGTGCCTTTATAACCCAGAGGGCCGCTGCCCTCAATATCAACAGGAAAGGTATAACCGGCGTGAATTTCTACCCGGCGGTTTAGTACAACACCCACCTTTAACGGGATAGATAGCCATTCGCCGGTTAACGATTGCTGACCGTTAATAATGCCGTATTTATTATTAGTAACCGTGTACACCATATTTGAATACGACGAAACATTATAATTGAAGCCGGAGCCAACAAAAATCTTAAGCGGATCTTTAATGTAAAAGTTATAAATAACTTGCGGCGAGAAGGTGAAGTTAAACATGTCTAAGGTCTTTTTTGCATTTGCTGATTCGGCCGATAACTGACCGCTAAAAGCGCTTAACTGCAAACGGATAATCAGGCGGCTTACATCCGGGTCGCGCGAAAAATCGAGCCCGGCATTTATTTGAGGTAATATGATGGTCCGCGATTTCGGATTTTCGGCCAAATCGATAAACCCGGTATAAGTTAACGATGCCGAATTTATTTGAGCGCCTGCAAAAGCGCGCACCACGTTGGTTTTAGTTAGGGTAACATCTACTGGTTTTGGGAGGGCTTCTTTTTTTGCTTTTTCTTTTAACACCTTTTTATCAGCCTTTTCAACTAAGGCATTTTCGCCGTTGATGGCATTTACCAAGGCTACAATTTCTTTTTCTGTGTATTCGGCATTTTGGATCTGATCTAACAGTTTATCATTTAAAACGTGATAATCTTGCGCATATTCTAATAGTTGGTTACGAAAGCCGTTCAGGCTGTTTTGAATAGCATTAAATACGTAGTAATGGTAGGTTAACTCCTGTGGCCGGCCATTTCTTTTTTCTACAGTAACAAATCGCTTTTTTGCCGCATCGTTATAAATATATAAATCAAGGATCTTTCCGCGTAGCATTCGTCTCAGAAAAACGCTGGATAGTGTTTTGGCCGAGTCTAAATTATTAATAGGGGTGGCCACGCTAACAATGTCATGACTAAGCCTTACGCTGAATGCCTGGTAAAACCCATCCTGCTTTAAATAAAAAGCTTTGGTATTGGCAGGCGTTTGGCTGGTTATTTTTCCTGAAGCGTCTTTAAAGGTAATGGCCGCAGGGTTATATTCCCATTCCTGGTAATCGATGCTGCCGCGCACGGTGTCACCTTTAAGGTTAATAATATAGCCGTCTTTAAAATTTTTTTGCGCGAAGGTAACGTTGGTAATTAATAAAGCCGCTAATAACAGCTTGCAGAATAGTTTCATTTTAAGTATAGGTTGATTGTGATTATAATCGGTTATACAATTATAATCAAATCAAACTAAAACTTTAAGAATTTATCCATCTGCTCATCAGTAAATTTAACGGTATCGGGCAGGAAGAGTTGCTCGTCGGCGTTCAACTCCTGGCGGATGTTAGCAATATGGATGCGCAATGGCAGCACATGCAGGTGCACATAGCCGCAAACCCCGTTAAAATGATCGATACCACGGATATTACCATATTTGCCCGATGACACGCCTACCAAAGCCGCCTTCTTTTCATAAAAACTGCCGGGGAAATCGCAGGCATCGATTAATACCTTCAGCACGCCGGGGAAACTGCCGTTGTATTCGGGAATCACAAACAAAAACTTTTCGGTTTGATGAATCATCTCCTGTATCGGCTTAAAAGCTTCGCTGCGTTTGCCGTACAGGTCGGTGCTGATTAAATCGGCCGGCAAATCCATTAGCGAGAACAGATTAGTTTCTAACCCTTTTTCTTTTAAACGGGCCTGGTAATATTTGGCAACTTTTAAAGTTGAACTGTTGGGGCGATTGGTAGATGCTATAATAGTGACCATTTTGTTAGCTTAAAGCAAAAAGCTTAAAGCAAAAAGCCAAAAGCTAATTGGGTGTTTAATTAATTGGTGCGGGCTTTTTAAGCTTTTTACCTTGGCTTTTAGCTTTGGTCTTTCCGCTTTTAGCTTAATTTTGTTTGTAAGTAGGCATTTCCTGTGGATTACCCTAATTGTTTAATTTGTATCTTTAGCCCGCTATTTAAAAACTTTACGAAGGTAGAAATTTTTACGCCTGCTTTCCGTTTTTAAAATCATCCATCATTTATAATATATAAGGAATATATGGGTAAAATTATTGCTTTGGCTAATCAAAAAGGCGGCGTTGGTAAAACAACATCATCCATTAATCTGGCTGCAAGCCTGGCCGTGCTCGAGTTTAAAACATTACTGGTAGATGCCGATCCGCAGGCTAACTCAACCTCGGGTATCGGGTTCGATCCGCGTACAATTAAAAATAGCATTTACGAATGCATTATTAATCAGATAGACCCGCACGAGGCTATACAACATACCGAAACACCAAATCTTGACCTGCTGCCCGCCCACATTGACCTGGTTGGTGCCGAGATTGAGATGATTAACCTGACCGATCGCGAGTATAAAATGAAAGCGGTTTTAGCCCAGGTGATAGACGAGTACGATTTTATTATTATCGATTGCTCGCCATCGTTAGGTTTAATTACTATTAACGCGCTTACTGCGGCCAACTCGGTAATTGTACCGGTGCAGTGCGAGTATTTCGCGTTAGAGGGTTTAGGCAAGTTGCTGAACACAATTAAGATCGTTCAAAATCGTTTAAACACCAATTTAGATATCGAGGGTATTTTATTAACCATGTACGATGTTAGGTTGCGCCTGAGTAACCAGGTGGTTGAAGAGGTGCGTACGCATTTTGAAGATTTGGTTTTTGATACAATTATTCAGCGCAATACCCGTTTAAGCGAGGCGCCAAGCTTTGGTATGTCGGTAATTATGCACGATGCTAATTGCAAGGGCGCCATTAATTATTTGAACCTGGCCCGCGAGATTGTTCGTAAAAACGGCTTAATGAAAACAGAAGAAGAAACAAGCACCGCAACCGTATAATAAATGAGTGCAGAAAAAAAGAGGGGATTAGGGAAAGGACTAAGCGCTTTACTGGATGACTCTACACAGGTAAACCAAACCAATAATTTTACACGGTCATCATCGTCGGTATCTGCCAGTCCGGAGGTTAACGATGCGGGAGCGATTAACGAGATTAAGTTAGACGAGATTGAGATTAACCCGTTTCAGCCACGGACTGATTTTGACCAGCAGGCATTGCAGGAACTGTCGGACTCAATTAAACTACAGGGCTTAATCCAGCCGATAACTGTTAGGCGCATGAGCGCGCATAAGTACCAGCTGATTAGTGGCGAACGCCGTTTGCGTGCATCTAAACTGGCTGGCCTGACACAGATCCCGGCCTATATCCGCACCGCTAACGACCAGCAAATGCTGGAAATGGCGCTGATAGAAAACATCCAGCGCGAAAATCTTAACGCTATTGAAACAGCCTTGAGTTTTCAGCGGATGATGGATGAGTGCCACCTGAAACAAGAAGAACTGGGCGAACGGGTAAGCAAAAACCGGTCGACTGTGACTAACTACCTGCGTTTGCTGAAATTACCGCCGGCTATACAAGCGTCAATCCGCGATGGTGGTATTAGCATGGGGCATGCCCGTGCGTTGATCACGATTGAGAGCCCTTCAGATCAGTTGTATATTCATCAGTTGATCCTTAAACAAGGTTTATCGGTACGTAAGGTAGAAGAGATGGTGCGCAATATGGTTAAACAGCCGGGCCAAAAGCCTGCGCAAACGGCCAAAGGCGAGCAACCGTTAAGCTACCAAACGCAAAAGATCCAGGACGATCTGGCATCGAAGTTCAGCACTAAGGTTAAACTAAAAGTAGGCAGCCAGGGTGCCGGTACTATCGAAATTCCTTTCTTATCAGAGGATGACCTGGGCCGTATACTGGAAATGCTTGATTGGTAACATGCGCCATATTTTAATACTGATTTTCTTTATTGCGTTTTTTGCAGTTAACGCAAAAGCGCAGCAGCCGGATACGCTTACCACCAAAAGCAAAACCGACAGCATTTATCGTAAAAAAGATTCAGATCAGTCCAGGCGTTTTGTGCCCAAAACCAATAAGGTAAAAGAGTACCATCCCGATAGTACCCACAGCCCGCATAAAGCCTGGACACGATCGGCCCTTGTACCCGGTTTAGGCCAAATTTACAATGGCCACTGGTGGAAAGTGCCTGCCATATATGTAGGTTTGGGCTTGCTGGCCAACGCCATAGTAACCAATCAACGCGATTATAAAGACTTTTTGGCTATAGCCCGCTATCAGCAATTAGGTGTTGATTACAAGGATCCGATGTATGCGAACGATCCCCGGCAGGGTTTGTATGCGCGCTACGGTGCGCTTTCGCGCGATGCAATTATTAACGCCAAGGATGGCTTTTACCGTAACAAGGAGATCAGTATCCTGAGTTTTATTGTAGTATGGGGCGTTAACGTGGTTGATGCTTATATCTACGGTAAGCTGCAGCACTCTTTTTCTATGGATAACAACTTTAGCGCTAAGGTTAGTTTCACCACACTGCCTCAGCAGCCTGTTTATGCATCAAATTTTAATGCTAACTTTACCCCTGCATTAAAAATCACGTTCACACTCAAATGAAGATCGCCATATTAGGATACGGCAAAATGGGCCGTATTATAGAGCAAATAGCTTTAGAACGCAAACACGAGATTGTACTGAAAATTGAATTAAATAACCAGCACGAGCTAACTGTAGAGAACCTGCAAAAAGCCGATGTGGCTATCGAGTTCAGCACGCCAGATACGGTTTTAGAACATATCGACCTTTGTTTTAAAGCCAAAGTACCGGTTATTGTAGGCACAACCGGCTGGTATGGCCATTTGCAACGCCTTAAAAACGAGTGCGAAAGCAACGGCAGCACTTTGCTTTACGCATCAAACTTTAGCGTTGGCGTAAATGTGTTTTTCCATGTAAATAAAATCCTGGCTAAGCTGATGAACAACTACCCGTATTACGATGTGCAGGTAGAAGAGATCCATCATACCCAAAAGTTAGATTCGCCAAGCGGAACGGCCATCACCATTGCCGAAGGTATTGTGGACGAGCTGGACAGCAAAAAGGAATGGGTAAACATCCTGACAGACGGCACCGGTTCTCCTGAAGATACCATTAAGCCCGATCAGTTATTGATAGAGTCTTTACGGATAGAGAACGTACCCGGCACTCACACTGTGGTTTACGATAGCGAGATAGATACCATTGAGTTTAAACATACCGCCCATAACCGTAACGGTTTTGCCTTAGGCGCCGTGTTGGCCGCCGAGTGGGTGAAAGGTAAAAAAGGATTTTACTCGGCCAAAGATATGTTTAACTTTAGCCTTTAACATTAAGATATTAAACCCCTTTTAAAGTGAATATTGTTGAAATTATAGTACTTGTAGCGGTATTTTACATAGCCCCTGCCGTTGGCCTGGCTAAAATGTTTGAAAAGGCCAATACCGCCGGCTGGAAAGCATTTGTACCGATATTAAACGCCTACACCATGATTCAGCTGAGCGGCAAACCCGCCTGGTGGATTATTTTGATGCTGATACCCGGCATTAATATTTTGGTACTGATAGGGATCCATCTTGATTTTGTAAGATCGTACGGAAAATTTAGCCTGGGCGAGCAAGCCATCAGCGTACTGTTGCCATTTATATTTTTACCTAAATGGGGTTTTGATGATACTACAAAATACTTAGGTAAATCAAACTCTCCAGATTTTAAAGAAAAGCAGAAAAAGCACCTGAAAAAATCAGCCGGCCGCGAGTGGACCGAGGCCATTATTTTCGCTGTGGTTGCCGCCACGCTGATCCGTACCTTTTTTATCGAAGCTTATACCATCCCAACGCCATCTATGGAGCGTTCGTTACTGGTGGGCGATTTCCTTTTTGTAAGTAAACTAAACTACGGCCCGCGTACGCCAAATACGCCAATTGCCTTCCCGTTTGCGCACCATACCATGCCTTTATTAGGCACCAAAGCTTACTGGGACGGATGGGAACTACCTTACTATCGCATGCCGGGATTCAGCGAAGTGAAAAAAGGCGATGTAGTGGTATTTAACTACCCTATGGAAGCCGATTCGCCATACTATCGCCCGGTTGATAAACGCGAAAATTACATTAAACGCTGCCAGGGCGGTCCCGGCGATACACTGAGCGTTGTAGATGCACAGGTATTTGTAAACGGCAAAGCAGCCGAAACCCCGCAGCAGGGCCAGATAGATTATAACCTCCAAACTTCATCAGAGTTAAACCCGATGGTTTTGGATGAGTTGAAGATCAGCTATTACGAGGGCAATGCCAACGCCACCATGACCAGCGAATCGGCCCAGAAATTGAAAGGTTACAGCAACGTGAAGGTAGTTGCACCCAATATTCAACAGAAAGGGATAACCGACCCACAAGTATGGCCGGGCGATGTGCATCACCAATGGAACGCCGATAATTTTGGCCCGGTGATTATCCCTAAAAAGGGCTGGACGGTGAAGTTAGATAGTTTATCTATCCCGCTTTACAAACGCGCTATTGAAGTTTACGAGCATAATACTGTAAAATTAGACGGCGCCAACGGCATTATCATAAGCGGTGTTAAAGCCGATAGCTATACCTTTAAAATGAACTATTACTGGATGATGGGCGATAACCGCCACGATTCGCTCGACTCGCGTTTCTGGGGTTTCGTGCCCGAAGATCACGTAGTTGGCAAGGCCCTGTTCATTTGGATGAGCTGGGACGACAACGCATCGTTCCTAAGTCACATCCGCTGGAACAGGTTGTTCAGAGGGATAAATTAAAACACAAACGGGGTGCATTTTGCACCCCGTTTGTGTTTACAGGGCTTGTCATTGCGAGGTACGAAGCAATCGCAAACTTGAAGAGCGGCTCTGCTTATTCGCGATTGCTTCGTACCTCGCAATGACAAACTAAACAAGGGAGCCTGTCAGTCTGAGCTTAGTCAAAGGGCGGTGCGGAAAGTCCTACTCAGGCATTTTATCAAAGCGTAAAAAGTCGCGCTTCCCCTCTTGAGAGGGGTCAGGGGTGTGTCCTTTCTGCGACCTGCTTCCCGAAGAACACACCCCTATGAAGGTTTCTGCAAATTGATGCTTCAGTGCGTCCCCTCTCAAGAGGGGAAACTTCTACATTGCGTTTTCGCGTCATACCCACCATTAAAGACAACCGGATTTACACCCATCCATTACAAAGAGCATATTTTACTACCTTTGCACGCTTCCGGACTTTCGGTCTTCCCGTCATCCGGACTTACAAATATGAAATTAGAAGATTACGCCACCGGGCAGCTGCTGCTGGTAAATAAACCCTATAAATGGACCAGCTTTGATGTGGTTGGTAAATTGCGCAACGCTTTCAAGCCGCTTAAATTAAAGGTTGGTCATGCAGGTACGCTTGATCCTTTAGCTACCGGCTTGCTGATTATCTGCACCGGAAAAATGACCAAGCAGATAGATAGCTTCCAGGCGCAGGAAAAAGAATATACCGGCACGTTTGTAATGGGCGCCACCACCCCGACGTACGATTTAGAAAGCGAACCTGAGCAAAAATTCGGCACGGATAGTTTAACCGAAGATACGCTACGCGCAGCCTGCGCCCAGTTTATCGGCGAAATTCAGCAATACCCACCGGCTCATTCGGCTATTAAGGTAGATGGCGAACGCCTGTACGAAAAAGCCCGCCGCGGCGAAGAAGTTGAACTAAAAGCCCGTAACGTAACCATCACCGAATTTGAACTGACCCGCATCGAACTGCCCGAGGTAGATTTTCGTGTGGTATGCAGTAAAGGTACCTATATCCGTTCGCTGGCTAATGATTTTGGGGCAGCGCTAAACAACGCCGCCTACCTCTCGCGTCTGCGCCGCACCCGCAGCGGCGACTTTAAAATTGAGGATGCAAGAGAGGTGATGGAGTTAGTGACAAGTATAAGAGCACTTAAAGGCGAGGCCCCCCAGCCCCCTGAAGGGGGAGCAGAATTGCAATCCGTTACTTGAGATTGTAAAAATAGTATCTCAATGTTCAAAGTTGGCAGTTGCTGTTATCTTTGCAATATCAAAATAATTTGTCCTTGCACCCCTTTAGGGGCCGGGGGCTTTAACTCCCCCTTTAGGGGGCTGGGGGGCTCAGGCTAATGAAAATCTACCATCATATTGATGACTTTAAAGCCGTAACAGGCACGGTTGTAACCATCGGTACCTTTGACGGGGTACACCAGGGGCATCGCAAAATTATATCTAACATTATCGAGCTGGCCAAAGCATCAGGCGGCGAAAGCGTGATCCTGACCTTTTTTCCGCATCCGCGGATGATATTGCATCCCGAAGATCAGTCGATTAAGCTGATCACCACCATGGAAGAAAAGGCCGAGCTACTGGCCGCTTTAGGTGTCGATCATTTGATTATTACCCCCTTCTCGCGCGATTTTTCTAATCAAACGCCTCAGCAATACATTGAGCAGGTGTTGGTGAAACAGATCGGTACCAAAAAAATAGTAATAGGTTACGATCACCGTTTCGGTAAAGACCGCAGCGGGGGACTGGAAGACCTGCAACGCCTCGGCCCGGTTTATGGTTTTGATGTACTGGAGATTCCCGAACAGGATATTAACGAGGTGGCTGTTAGCTCTACCCGCATCCGTGCGGCGCTGCTGGAGAGCGATATTGCATCGGCAAACGAATTTTTGGGCTACCCCTTCTTCATCACCGGTAAAGTGATCCGCGGCGATCAGATCGGGCGTACCATTGGTTATCCTACAGCCAACATCCAACCTTTAGAAAATTACAAACTTATCCCCGGCGATGGCATTTTTGCAGTAACTATCGACATTGATGGCGAAACTTATAAAGGCATGGCTTATATCGGTCACCGCCCCACCATTAACGGCATGACCCGGAATATTGAGGTTAATATCTTTGATTTCGACCGGGAAATTTATAACCAAACCATCCGTATGCGTTTCCACAACTACATCCGCGGCGATGTTAAATTTGATGGATTAGATGCCCTGAAAGCTCAGTTAGCGCAGGATAAAGTGGATGTGCTGGCGGTGTTATAAATTGAACTTCTTGTCATTTCGAACGATAGAGAGAAATCTTGTACGATAAGCAAAGCGACGATGCTAATCGCGCGTACAAGATTTCTCTTTCACCCCCTCACGCAACCGTCCCTTCGTTCTATCGAAATGACAAAAGGTCATCTCGAAAAAAACTCCACCAAATGCCTGATGATCTGATACCCTGCAAAGCAGAAAAATAAGATGGCAATCCCGGTATTCAAATTGCGGGTACTGATTTCAAACTTATTCTGAATATATCGCGCAAAGCGGGCATATAAAAACAAACATAAAAATGCGCCACCGGCTGATCCGATACTGAAGATCACCAAAGCCAGGTTTCCGACTACTATCCATTCGTGTTGTATTAAATAAGTCCCGGCCACCATCCAAAACGGAATTTGCATGGGATTGATAAAACCCAGTAACAAACCATAACGGATACTTTCCTTTGCCGAATATTTAGCTTTAGGCGGTTTGTTACGATTAAGCCAGGTTATGGTACCGAGGGTGAGGAACAGCGTAATCATCACCATATCGATGATGAAATTGAGGTGCAACTGCTCGGACAGCCATTGGGCGCCGTGCATAATAGCGAAGGTGAAAATAAACTCGGCGATAGCAAATGCGATGATAAACTGCAACGCCTGTTTAAAACTGCGGTTAATGGTGATTTGCACCACTGTTAAATTGATATTTCCCGGCGGGATATAGCCGATGAAATTGACGACGAGGCCTATGAAAAAGGTCAGGAATATCATGCCGCGAAATTACACCTTTTTAGCTGCGCAGATAATATTTAGGTTAAAATGTGAAATTGCCGTAATTTGCGCCCGATTTACTACCACTATGGTCAACGCAACTATCATTAGTTTAATATCCGCTACCGGTTTATCCGAAGAACAGGAAGATCGGATCAATATCATTCAGCATAAACTTAAGTTTTTAGAAAATAAGCTAACGGTAGCTTGTATCGATTCTTTACAGCCGCTGAGCTTGGCCGGGACCGAATTATCTGAGTTAATACAGGTGGCAGGCGGTATCGCGGTATCAACAGATTTGCAAACCACCGATCCGGACGTGATCATCCTGATGCTACGTGGTTTCAGTATGGATCAAACTTTGAAAGAAGTAGGCACGTTATTAAATCAACCCGGCTTCAGCGATTTAAAAGCCGTAAAAAACAACCGCCTGTACATTGCCGACGGCGAGAAATATTTTTACCAACCCGGCCCGATGATTGTGGATTCGCTGGAAATACTGGCCGAGATCATAAACCCCAAACAATTCATTTTCGGGTACGAAGGCGAGGGGTGGATGAAATTCCAAGTGTAGCGTCGCATATTTGCGGCTTTTGATATAAGGCATGTCATTGCGAGGTACGAAGCAACCGCGAACTTGACGAGCGGCTCTGCTTATCCGCGATTGCTTCGTACCTCGCAATGACAAAAATGTATAACCATGATTATAACCGAACCCCAACTCCGTCAATTCACCCAAAATATTTTCCTGGCCATAGGTTGCAGTGAAGAACATGCCCGCCTTGCGGCAGATGTTTTGCTGCGATCGGATATGCGGGGGATTGATTCGCACGGTGTAGCGCGTTTATCGGGCTATGTAAGGCTATGGGAAAAGGGCCGGATTAATCCGATGCCCAATATCAGGATAGTACACGAAACGCCAACCACGGCCACCGTTGATGGTGATGCTGGCCTTGGCCTGGTGGTGGCGCCGTTTGCTATGCAGGTAGCTATTCAAAAGGCGGAAACCTACGGCTCGGGCTGGGTATCGGTACGTAATTCCAATCATTTCGGGATAGCAGGCTACCATGCTTTGATGGCGGTGGAAAAAGATATGATCGGCTTCGCCATGACCAATGCCAGTCCGCTGGTTGCGCCCACTTTTAGTAACGAAAGGTTGTTGGGTACCAACCCCATGTGCTACGCTTTTCCGGCAGGTAAATATCCGCCGGTGGTGGTTGATATGGCCACATCGGCTGCAGCCAATGGCAAATTGGAAATAGCCCAGCGCAGCGGCAAGCAGGTGCCCGAAGGTTGGATCCAGGATGCAGAGGGTAATTATACCACTGATCCCCATGCGTTGAAATCAGGCGGCTCCTTACTGCCCCTCGGCAGCGACCGGGAGCATGGCAGCCACAAAGGTTTTGGCCTGAGCGCTACGGTTGATATCCTATCAGCGGTATTATCCGGCGCAAATTATGGTCCATGGGTGCCGCCATTTGTGGCGTTCCTTGATCCACCGACCGACCCGGTAGGGCAGGGCATAGGGCACTTTGTAGGTGCTATGCGGGTAGATGGTTTCCGCCCGGTTGATGAGTTTAAACATCATTTAGATAACTGGATAGAGCGCTTCAAATCATCCACCACGGTCGACCCCACCCAAAAGGTAATTATCCCCGGTGAACCGGAACTGGAAGCAGAGATTGACCGTCGTGCCAACGGCATCCCACTGGTTGATGCGGTGGTAAAGGATTTGAATGATTTGGCGGTGAGGTTTGGGTTGGTGAGGTTAGGCTAACCACCGCGTCATTGCGAGGTACGAAGCAATCTCTACACCCAAAGGTTAGTGATATTTGAACGGCAGTCTGCTCATAGCCGCAGGGGCCTATTACTTTTTTTCTTGATAAAAAAAGTAACAAAAAAATCAAGCGAAAAAAGTCCTTCCGCGCTCCCTGCCATTTTTGTTTCCGGCACAGCCGAAACAAAAATGAGCGTTCCCGCCAACGCTGGCCCGGTTTTTTCGCAGCCCCGCGCTCCCGTAACGCAGACCATCAATGCTTCTCTTCCCGACAGAAAACCGCTTCCGGGTGAAATCAGACAGAACGTGAAAGCCTGTGCGGAGGGAAAGGGCATTAGCTTGGCGCTGAAGCGGTGGTCTGAGGGTGCGAAGCGGGGGCGTCAAGGTTTGGCCCTGCGGTTCTGACTGATTTGTAGGGCAAGGGCCTGTGCGGCAAAGGAAGCATTTTGCTGTCTTGAATTTTGGTTCTTTTTTTCAAGAAAAAGAACGAAGTTAGTGATGGCCACAAAGTGAGATTATTGTTCGAAGGGCTTGAGATTACCAAGTCGCCGTTAGAAGTTCATCCCGCCAACGCTGGCCCGGTTTTTTCGCAGGTCCGCGCTTCTGCATAACGGCTCTGCTTTGTTTAATCTGCGACTTTGCTTCTTCACCGACAGCAAACCGCTTCCGGGTGAAATCGGGCAGAACATGGTGGCCTGTGCGGCAGGCACAAGCTCATCCCTTATTCCACCAGATGCCGATGTCTTTTTTATAAATGATATATGATAATAAAGTGGCAAGCATAAAACATAAAAATGGTCCCGACTGTCTCTCTTCGTCTATCTTTTTATTTGCGCAGTTAAAAGATAGATAGTTAACATTATTGGCTGCTACCCGAACAATCATCGGCCGCGTTAACCAAGGGGTTATTAGCCAAATTTTAATTGGTTGCCCTTCTTTCACTCCATTTTCAAACGCATCGGGATAAAAGCAATCAGAATTACTCGCGCCTATCTTATAAAAATCTTTATTTTCCTCTATATACAAGTTATATGAAACGCTGCTGCCACCGCGCCCATTAGAAACGACCTTTTGCAAATGGCTATAATTCCCGCTAATTAAAATTGTGTTTTTATCATCAACTTCTTCAGCAAAAATGCAAATTAACGACGCGGATAAGAATATCAACCATATTACGATTACACCGGGTAATTTAAGTTTCTTAAAATTCACTGTTTAGGATTAGTATTCTAATGTATGGATTAATAAGAATATTGCGACACATTTTTTCTCATCTCCATATCTCCACATCACCGCATTTGCATATCTTAGAACCATGCTTATCACTGAAGATTTCCTGCACTACATCTGGAAGTTCCGCCTTTTTGAGAAGAAGGACCTGCGGACGACCGACGATGAGGAGGTGGAAATTTTTTCGGCAGGTATGGCGCATACCGATGGCGGGCCCGACTTTCAGAACGCCCGCATCCGCATTGGCGATACTACCTGGGCGGGAAATGTGGAGCTGCACGTATCATCGGCCGATTGGAAACGTCACGGCCATCAAACCGATAACGCTTACGGGAGCGTGATCCTGCACGTGGTTTACCGCGATGATGAACCTGTGATTTGGATGAACGACGGCCGCAAGATCCCCACGGTAGAACTGCACGATCGCATTCCCGACGAGCTATACCAGCGTTACCATAAACTCATCTTCAGCAACCAGCAATTCATCCCCTGCGAGGGGACGATCAATCAGTTAGATGAACTGACGCTTCGCAACTGGCTTACCCGCGTACTTGTTGAGCGTTTAGAGAAGAAATCAACCGCTGTAACGGCCGAACTGGAGTTGACCAAGGGCGATTGGGAAGAAGCTTTTTACCGCGTCCTGGCGGCTAATTTCGGCTTTAAAACCAATGCTGTTCCATTTGAGTTGATGGCTAAATCGCTGCCGCAAATTATACTGGCCAAGCATAAAAATTTCCCGCTGCAAATCGAAGCGTTGATCTTCGGTCAGGCCGGATTTTTAGATGAGGATTTCGCCGACGAATATCCGCGTAAGCTGAAAGAAGAATACAGTTTCCTGAGTAAAAAGCACGGACTAAAACCCATCGAAAAACACCTCTGGAAGTTCCTGCGCATGCGGCCGCAAAATTTCCCTACCATCAGATTGGCGCAGTTTGCCACGCTGGTAGTTAATTCAAGTCACCTGTTCTCAAAAGTGTTGGAGATTAAGGATGTGAAAGAACTGCGCAAACTGTTCGACGGCGCCAGGGTGAACCCTTATTGGGATACTCATTACCGTTTCGATGCCGAAAGCAAGGCATCGCCCAAAAACATGGGGGCCGGGGCAATCGATATTATTTTGCTCAATACCGTGGCGGTAACCCTGTTCACTTATGGCACCTTGCTAAAAAAACAGCACTACTTAAGCCGTGCGCTGGCTTTGTTAGAATTTTTACCGGCCGAAAAAAACCATATTGTTGATGAATTTGTTACCTTAGGACTGAAAATTACTACCGCGTTCGAATCGCAGGGCTTGCTGGAGTTGAAAAAATACTACTGCGACCATAAAAAGTGCCTGCATTGCGCCGTTGGTAATAAACTTTTAAAACTGGCCTGATATGCTGCAGCGCATTCTAACTTTTTTTGAACGATACAGTTTTGGGGTTTGCACCTACCTGGGCGAGCGTTTTAACATCTCTATCAACAAAATCAGGCTGTTCTTCATCTACTCGTCGTTCCTGGCGGTAGGTTTCCCCTTAGTATTTTATTTCTTCGCCGGCATTGTGCTCGATATTCGCAACTACGTTAAACGGATGCGCAACAGGGTTACGGACTTGTAAGGGGGTTAAGGCAACAGGTGTCATCCTGAGCACGGTCGAAGGATGGTGCGGGGCTCATCGGCTTATTTAACCACAAAGTTCACAAAGTATCTGCGTAATGTTTAGCACAAAGGGCACAAAGCTTTTGTAGTCTATTACTTTATGTGTTATTAAAAGCTTTGTGTCCTCTGTGTCTTTCTTGCCAGTGCAAATCTTTGTGAACTTTGTGCTTAAATCTAAATCAAGATCAGTAAACGAACGGCAGCACTAATGGCCGCCGGTAGCCCCGCTATCCGTTATAAGTCCGCACTCCTCTATGCTTCGTTTGCGGGCTTTCCACTGCTATCGGGTTTAGGGATGAACGGCAAAATAAAAAAAATCTTAAATTTCCTGTAACCAAATATTTTTGATGCAGTCTTTAACGGTATAATGCTTACAACAAATACTAAACCTGCTTGAATACGCTGACCGACAACGCCATCATGATGAAAGTGAAAGCCGGCGAGCTTGACCATATGGGGCTGCTGTTTCAGCGCTACCACAGGCAGCTGTATGGCTTCCTGTTCCACATGACCTACCAGAAAGAGGCCAGCGAGGATATGGTGCAGCAGGTGTTTTATAAAATGCTGAAATACCGTAACAGCTTTGCCGGTACCAGCGAGTTTGTGCACTGGATGTTTGCTATTGCCCGCAACGTACTGAAAGACCAGGGCAGGCGCAAAAAAATAGCGGTAGTAGGGGTGGGCGTTGAGGAACTGGCCGACGTGATCCCCGGTCACAGTAATGTGGAGGAGCAGTTAGAAAAGAAACAGGCTGCGCAGGGCCTGCAAAGGGCCATGGCCAAACTGAATGATGATGAGCGGGAGATTTTGTCGCTCAGCCGGTTTCAGGAGTTGAAGCATCAGGAGATTGCGCAGATCCTGAACATTAGCGAAGGCGCGGTTAAGGTGCGGGTGCACCGGGCCATGAGCCAGCTGAAAGAGATTTATACAAATATTGAACGTTAAACAGGAAAAGAAATGAGCCACACGAGATACGAAGAACTGTTTACCGGCTGGATAAACAACGACTTATCCCCGGCCGACCGGGAGAGTTTACAGCAGCACTTAAACAGCTGTGAAAGCTGCCGCGAAGAATTAGCCTTTATGCAGGCCATGTGGACCGATATGGGCGCCATTGAAACCCCGGAACCATCGGCACATATGGAAGTGAAGTTTGCCGCCATGCTGGATACTTTTAAAGCCCAGGAAGCTGATAAGGCAGGTTTAAAACAATGGTTTGCCAAACTGTGGGAGTGGCAGCCGCGCTGGCCTATGGCCTATAACCTGGCGGTGATTTTAGTTTGCTTAACCGGCGGTTATTTGTTCCTGAACAAAGGCCAAAGCGGCGAGCAAAAAGATCAGTTAAAAGACCTGACGGCGCAGGTACACGATTTGAAACAAACCATGATGCTGGCCCTGCTGGAAAACCCATCGGCAAGCGAGCGGATGAAGGGGGTAAGCTATACCAGCGAAATAAAACATGCCGACGGGCAGGTGATTGAAGCGCTGCTAAGCACCCTGAATAATGACCCTAATGTAAATGTGCGCCTGAGCACGCTCGACGCGTTGACCCAACTGGCCGACCATCCGGAGGTAAGGGAAGGCCTGATCAAATCTATAACCGGGCAGGAATCGCCACTGATGCAATCGGCCATTGCAGATGTGATGTTGAAACTGCAGGAGAAAAAATCGGTAGGCTCGCTTAAACAACTGCTGAAGCAAAAGAACCTGGATAACGGGGTGCGAACCAAGATCGAAAAAACGATAAACCATTTAATTTAACCCAACACACAGTCAAATGAAAAAATTAATGATGATCCTGCTTTTAGCAGGATGGGGCCACGCCTTTGCCCAAAAAAATGCGGACTACATTGATTTTAAAGAGCACGTAAGCAAACAGTTTACCTTGCAAAAGCCGGCTAACGGCAGCGTATTGGCCATTTACAATATCTGGGGCGATATTAAGGTAGAAGGTTATAGCGGCAGCCAGGTAGTGATAGAGATAGATCAAACCATATCTGCCCGTGACGAGGCTGAAATGGCCCGGGCCAAGGGCGAATTTAAGCTTGGCTTCGATCAAATAGCCGATACCATTACCGCTTATACCGCGGCACCGTATGATACCCGCCCGCACCGTAATTGGGATGATCATAACGACCCTAAAGAGAAACGCTATTACCAGGTAAGGTTAAATTACACGGTGAAGATCCCCAATAACATGAATATCCGCGTAAGCACCATAAATGGCGGCAAGGTTGATGTGAATGATGTTTACGGTTCGCTGAGAGTTAATAATATCAACGGCCCTATCAGCATTTTAAACGCCAAGGGCACTACAACCGCACGCACTATAAACGGAAACCTTACTGTAAACTACCTGAGCAATCCGGCCGAAGAATCGAGCTTTTACACGCTTAATGGCAGACTGGAAGCTACCTTCCCGGCAAATCTATCGGCCAACGTGCAGTTTAAAAGCATGAACGGCGAGTTTTATACCGATTTCCCGGATACGGAAGCCCTGCCTACCGAGGTCACCAAATCTGAAAATAAAAACAGCAACGGGGTAACTTATAAACTGAATAAAAACACCGGCATCCGCATAGGTAAGGGCGGCAGGGTTTTCAAATTCGAAACGCTTAACGGCAATATTTACGTAAAAAAAGCATAATTTAACACAGACATTAACATGAAGACATTAAAATTTACAAGCCTGTTTGTACTGGCTTTAGCAATAAGCACCCGCCTGCTGGCACAGGATTCGCAACAACTAACCGTTCCGCTGAGCGATCCGGGTAAGCCTTTTAAACTGGAAGTATCGTTAACAACCGGTTCGATCAAAGTGTCGCTTTACGAGGGAAAGGATATTGTAATTGATGCCGAGCCTAAAGGAAGGAACGACGACCGCGACGACCGCCGTGCAAATAACAATGGTATGCGCAGGATTTCTGGCGGCGCTAATCTGGACCTAACCGCCCGCGAAAAAAATAACACGGTAACTGTCGGTACCGGGTCGCCAAACAAAAATGTAACCATTAGCATTAAGATCCCTCAGGGCGCCAGCAGTATAAAACTAAGTACGGTAAATGGCGGCAACATCAACGTAAACGATGTGAACACCGATATGGAATTGAATAATACCAACGGCGGCATTTACCTGCATAATGTATCAGGTTCGGCAGTGGCTACCACTACCAACGGCCCGGTGGTGGCGGTTTTTAAATCTATCGACCCAAAAGCGGCAATGGCTTTCACCACACTTAACGGCAATGTTGATGTTACTTTCCCTGCCGGCCTTAAAGCTAATATCAAAGCCCGGTCTGACCAGGGAAACGTATTCAGCGACTTTGATGTAGCAACTGATAAAACCGCTCCCAAAACCACCAAAACTGCCAAAGATGGCATGTACCGCATCACCATTGAAGACTGGATTAACGGCAAAATTAACGGCGGCGGTCCCGAGATGTTATTTAAGAACATGAATGGCAGTATTTATATTAAGAAGGCGAAGTAAAAAATAACAAACTTGTCATTTCGAACGATAGTGAGAACTATCTCTTGACCGGAGGGAGAAAATCTTATATAAGCGATGAGTCCGCGCGTATAAGATTTCTCTTTCGCCCAACCTCACACTTCCCGCCCTGGCTTCATCGAAATGACAAACTGCTTTAATCTTTAAATACCCCTACGACCCTCATCCACACCATCATCATGAAAATATTTTTAACGGCTGTGTTAGCCGTATGCGCAAGCTTTGCCTTTACTATAGCAAACGCCCAATCCCCGCAGGGGAAAATAACCGGCCAGGTGTTCGATCATACCAGTCAACCGGCCATAGCTGCTACCGTTACCCTGATTAAAGCCAAAGATTCGGCGGTGGTGAAAACAACCATAGTCGATGTGCAGGGGAAATTTGTATTAGATCAGCTCCCCGCGGGCGATTTTAAACTTTGGATCACTGCAGTTGGATTTCAAAAGTATCGCAGCGCGCTTATTAAAATTGGCAGTGCTACTGTTGCCTTACCGGCGATCACTTTAAAAGCAGGCGGCACAGATTTGAAAGAGGTAGCCGTTACCGCACAAAAAGCCGCTGTTGAACAAAAGATAGATAGGGTGGTGGTTAATGTGGGTGCATCCATATCAAACACTGGCGCCACCGCGCTGGAAGCCTTAGAGAAAGCCCCGGGCGTAACGGTTGATGCCAACGGCAATATTACCTTTAAAGGTAAAACCGGTACCATGGTGATGATAGATGACAGGCCTACCTACCTATCGGGAGAAGCACTGGCTAATTACCTGCGTTCGCTGCCGGCATCGTCTTTAGATCAGATTGAGCTGATGCCTAACCCACCCGCCAAGTACGATGCATCGGGCAATGCGGGGGTAATCAATATCAAAACAAAAAAATCTAAAGCTAAGGGCTTTAACGGATCGTTTGCGGCCAGTACCGGCAAGGCCATGTTTTGGCGCACTAACGAGAGTTTGAACATCAACTACAGGGTAAACAAGGTTAATTTATATGCCACCGCCAGCTATACGTTCAACAATAATTATCGCCGGTTGGATATCGGCAGGCATTATGTTGATGCGACAGGCGCCCCAAAATCTAATTATACTGAAGTCGCTTTTTTCTACCCTAAAAACAATACCCCCAATATTAAAATGGGGATAGATTATGATCTCTCGCCCAAAACAACCATCGGTTTGGCACTAACCGGCGGTTTAACCCGAGGGCATATCGATAACAACGTAACCAGCCAACTGGCCAAAGGCAACGGGCAGATCGACTCTACCATCTTAGCCCAAAATGGCACCAAGAACATTTTTAATAATGGCGGCGTGAACTTGTACTATAATCACAAGTACGATAGTCTGGGTAAAGAGATTTCCTTTAACCTCGATTATCTGAATTATTACACCCGTCGCGATCAGGATTTTGTCAATGCATCGTACAACGCAGCGGGTACTATATCGGCCAATCAGCATATCACCGATACCCAGCCAGGGTATCTGAAAATCTACTCGGCTAAAACCGATTTTACCCAGCCGCTAAAAAACAAAGCTAAACTGGCTTTCGGTTTAAAGGGGAGTTATGTAGATATAGATAACGCGGCCAATTATTTTAACGTGGTTAACAACGTCAGCACCGTCGATTTAAATATGACCAACCGGTTTCTGTACAACGAAAACGTAAACGCAGCCTATTTAAACTTTAACCAGGATTTTAAGCGCCTATCGGTACAGTTGGGTTTACGCGGCGAGAATACCAATTTAAAGGGTCACCAACTGGGTAACGGTCGCAGTCCCGATTCAACATTTGTACAGCATTATACCAGCCTGTTCCCAACCGGGTACGTGTTGTATAAATTAGATTCGGCGGGGAATAATACCATTAATTTCTCGTACGGTCGGCGGATAGATCGCCCCTACTACCAGGATTTGAATCCTTTTGTGGTGATCATCGATAAATTCAGCCAGTTTACCGGGAACCCTTTTCTTAAACCGCAGTATGTTTCTTTTTACGAGTTGACTTACAGCTACAAAAATAAATTTACCGTCGGGGCCGAATATGGTTATTACACTAACTATCAAACTGAATACGATTACCAAAAAGGCGATATTTTTATTGCCACGTCTGTCAATCTCGGCGAACGCCTTCACCGAAACGTATCAGCAAGTACCACGCTGGATTTAACCAAATGGTGGAACTTTTACCTGTATGTTGAAGGGAATTACAATACCTATCGCGGCCCTTTGGGAGCTACGGCGCTTAATTTTAGTACCGCCTATTTTTATACAAGCGGGAATAACCAGTTTACCTTTAAACACGGCTGGAGCGCTGAGTTCAGTTATTTTTACCAATCGCCATTTGCCGATTCGCAGTTTACTCATGTGCACCGCAGTCAGGTTAACTTAGGTTTGCAAAAAAAGATCTTTGATAATAAAGTAGCCGTAAAAGCCGGCGTGCGGGACCTTTTTAGCGATAATACATCGGCAGGTGATATCCGCAATGTACCTAACGCCAATATTACCTATCATAACGATTTTGCAAACAGGGTGGTTACATTAGGCTTTACTTACAATTTTGGCACCACCATAAAAGGCCTTAAAAAACACGACGGAACCAGCGCCGACAGCGAGTTGAACAGGGTACGTAACTAAACAATTTAACTTCTTTTTTGCATCCATTGCGAGCCGTTTTGTAAGCGGTTTTCAATGGATGCTTTTTTTTTTAAAAAAATCCAAAATCAAAAACCACCCATTTTTTTGGTGTTCACAATTGTTCATTTTTGATTCCATTTTTTGGAAAGTGCCTGTAAATCACTGCTAAACCGATAAATGTGCAGGAATCATTTATCTGCTTATTCACGCAATTTTATTTTGTTCATTCTATTCATTTCTACTAAATTTAAAACCGTGTATAAGTTTTTGCCGTAGAATCTATTAAAAATACCTAACTATACATCATAAACCAATTGACACTAAACAGATAGTTGCTTCCCCGGCGATTGTTTGTAAACAAAAAAAAAGCTAAGTGCTTATGACCACCTTCTCGCATCAAACCTTTGAAAGCCTGAAGTCGACTGTGCTCGACGTTTCCGGCTTGACAGTTATTGTTACCGCAGATTGTAAAAAATTGGAACGGTTAATTTTTGCAAAAACCAAACTTCAGGTTAGCGAAACAACGCTGAAGCGTGTATTTGGTTTTGTCTACTGCAAATTCAACCCATCCATGTACACGATTAATTCGCTGGCCAAATACTGCGATTATTTAGGCTGGGAAGACTTTTGTAACAAGCAGGATCAACTACATACAAAGGAAGCGAGCTGCAGTGCCGATTGGGATGCCTTAAGGCACAATGCCAACAAAATAACATCGTTTACGCTACAGGCGCTTAAAAATAAATCTGGGATTCCTTACCCGTTGACGATTAAACGCGAGTTTATCAATCAGCATTTAGATGATTTTTTAGAGAGCGGGCAAACAGCAACTGTAGTTTTATCGCCGGCTGGTTATGGCAAAACCCTGGCCCTGTGCCATTGGGTTGAAGAAAAAATGGAAAGCAATAGCGATGATATTGTACTGTTTTTTAGCAGCGCCGCTTTAATGAACGTGTTTTTAACCGGTCGCGATATGAACAGCTGGATGTTGGCGCTGTTAGGTTATAGCAACGAAGATGATATGCAGGCCCTGCTTGATGTAAAGCAACGCCAGGATTACAACTTTTATCTGATTGTTGATGGCATTGACGAGCATATGTACAAGAACGATCAGTTTCAGTTAGTGCTTAGCCAGTTAGGGGATATATTTTCTTTCTACCAAAACCAGGATTGGTTTAAAATGGTGTTGAGCATGCGCGCCGCTACCTGGGTTAATAACAGGCATTACATTGAAACAGGGCAGTGCAATGTTTACGAAGGATGCCTGATCGGTCAGGACAAGGATACTAACGTGCCTTTCCTTAACTATGCCGAACTTTCTGAACTGTGCAATAAAATAAATCCGCTGGTGCATCATCAGGTTTCAATTAACGCTTCCGAAACTTTCAGGCACCCGCTGTATCTTCAGTTCTATTTCAAACAAAACCAGGTCAATTTCTCGCTTAACAATATCGATCATACCAGTTTATACGATATCATTTCGGGCTTTATTTTAGATAAGGTTTATATGGGCCATTGCTCGGCCGAGAAGATGCTGTTGATTAATGCCCTGGTTGAAGGCATGGATTTGAAAGCGCGTAAATTCAGCGTATCAAAAATAAATGTGATTAGCCTGGCTAAACAGCATGTGCAAGCCTATACCGAATTACTGAGTCTTGGTTTTATCAGGGAATTGAACACCAGTAATAACTTCAGGTACGAGGCTAACATCGAGTTTGTTTGCAACCATTTCTTAAACTTCTCCATCACGCAATATTTGTTGTTGCAAAACAATCGATTGTTCGATGAGCAAGTTGTAAATACAATTGTTAACCTGTTTGATGATAAGGCTTTGCCGATATTGAAATGGTGTGTTTATTACGCCGTTAAGAATGATCAGCTGAGCAACCTCGATTATCTGGCCGATGCCAAACTGCGCCCTTGCGATAAAGCCGAACTGATTAATTTCACCGCCGAAATGTTGAGGAAGGAGTGGAGCAGGTTAAATAAAACCGCAACCATATCACCGTACTTTAACCAGGATTGCAGCGATACACTGTTCAATTACCTGTTCGGGTTCGAAAACATGAGTCCGGATTATGTGAAGACGCTGCAAATGTTATTGAAATTCAGGCTGTCCGATCATCGTAAAATCCTGATTTACTCGGCACTGGCTATGCGCGGCATTGTTACTTTAGAGTTGGATAAATCTGCCGAATACATTAGCACGCTCCGAACCTTCAGCGATTATGCTTACGATGAATTTACAGTTAACCCGTTGCATTGCCTCGATGCTATTTATAACTACTACAAACACGGAATTATAGACAAAAGCTTACTAACTAACTTAACCAAATGCCTGTTTAATCCTATAGCCTTTGGGTTTGGCAAAACATCCAATGCCGAAAATGACCTGATGTACATTTTGGTGGCCTATGTACTTAAACTAAGTAAAAATCCGGCTAAGAGCTTGCGGTACATGAAAATGCTGACGAGAGATTACAAGCCCGTTACCGCCGAAGTGGGGTTTTACAATATAATGGTAAGGCGTTTAACATTGGAAGATTATATGGCTTTGGGCCGCATTGAAGACGGTATAGCGATATTTAAAGCGCTGGATGAAATTTACCAGACAAGGAAAGAAGACTTTACGCTGTTTTTACTATCGAGTTATAAGTGCGCCAAAATGATAGTCAGCTTCTTCGATATCGTAAACGGTTCGGTTGACAGCGCGGTTAACAATGTAAAAATGATTACTTCAGATTACGAGTATCCAAATATCAAATTATACGTGCTTGCGTTCCTGTTCAGGTATCAAAGGGCATTAGATCCAAGCGGCGAAGCCTTTAAACAACTAAGCTTCGACTATGCTAAAATAGTGCGCGAAAACGGCTTACATAATGCTGTACAGGAGCACAAACAATTGGGTTAAACTTTTATTGGTTAAACGGTGCCATTTTACCGCACGAACAGGCACAATTAGCATCATTAACCCCTAATAAGGTTAAAAAGTGCTGGTAGAAGCCAATCCGGTCGGTCATGCCATCGGTGGTTTCGCCTTTGTTACACTCTAATGCGCCGTTAATAATATTAATGGTCATGCCAAAGCCAGGGGTCCGGCCCTTGGCTTTGTCGTTTGTGTTGGGTTGCCATTTGCCAATCATTACATCATGTGCCGCTGGTTTACTATCCTGTGGCGACATCCAGAAGTAAATAGCAGCTTTAAATGCTGCCACAGGGTCTGTTGTTAAAAGGTCGGGATTGTTTAACAACACTTTTTTATCGCCGTAGATGCAATCTGATGCATAACCGTAATTGGCATTGTAGCTTAATTGCAGCGGGCCACGACCGTAATAGTTTTTACCGGCAACGGGCGGATATTCAACATTATCGCCGGTATAGGGCAGGTTGGTGTTTAACTCGTGCAAAAACATCAGGCCATCGTTATACTTCCCGGTTTGGCCGTGGCGGGTTTCATGCGCTACATTGGCAAAAAAAGCCGCCAGTTCTTTTTTGTTTGTTGCCAGGTCTTTCTCCCGGCAAAAGGCGCTGTAGTCAATGGTATAAATTTCGCCGGGTCCTTTTTGGGTAACCCAGGGTTTGTTAAATTCAGCGTCCTGCCTAACCACGGTAGATTTGCCGGTAGATTGATCGGTCCGCGTTAACTGGTATATCCAGCCATCTTGTCTTATAACCTTTACTTTAATGTTGCTTAAATCATCAACTGCTTTAATAAAGGCTTTGTAGGTGTAAAATTTATCCCGTAAGGGGAAGAAGGCGTTAAACTGTTGCTCGGATATCACAGCGCTAAAACTTGGCTTAGGCGCCGCCGATTGAGCTGTGCTGGCATTGCCGGTGTTACCACAGCTAATACTAACCATTAACAATGCACCAAACAATAAAATACCCCAACTGCCAAATATCTTAATCCTCATTTTTAACCCTTTTAACTAACCGCAAATATCCAAATTAGCGCATTAACTATTCTAACAATTTTAACTACAATTGTATAGCTATGAAGATATATACCAAAACCGGCGATAAAGGTTTGACATCGCTGATAGGCGGCACCCGCGTACCCAAGCATCATATCAGGATAGAAAGCTACGGTACGGTTGATGAATTGAACTCGTGGATCGGACTTATCCGCGACCAGCCTATTGCTGAACACGAACGAGAGTTGTTGAAACAGATTCAGGACAGGCTGTTTACCGTCGGCTCATCGCTGGCGGCCGATCCGGAACGCTCTAAAATGATGATCCCTGATCTGCATGTAGCGGATATTGAACTGCTTGAGCAGGAAATGGACAGCATGAACCTGAATTTACCCGAATTAAAACATTTTATTTTGCCGGGTGGCAGCACTTCCGTATCTTACTGCCACATAGCCCGCTGTGTTTGCCGGCGGGCCGAGCGCCTAACCGTGCATTTGGCCGAAGAAAGCCCTGTAGATGAAAAGGTTATTGTTTACCTCAATCGCCTTAGCGATTACCTTTTTACCCTTGGCAGGCTCATTGCACACCAGCAGCAAATAGCCGAAAATATATGGATACCAAGGCTTTAAACTTTATTGAAAAAATAATTTGATAATCAGATAAAAAATATTATACTTTTGCAAAAAAGTAAATTTCAAGAATTTTAAATATGTATTGGACACTTGAACTTGCGTCGCATCTGGAAGATGCACCCTGGCCTGCCACAAAAGATGAGTTAATTGATTATGCTATCCGCTCAGGCGCACCTGTCGAGGTTATTGAAAACTTGCAGGCACTTGAAGATGATGGTGAGCCGTATGAAAATATAGAAGAGATATGGCCTGATTACCCTACAAAAGACGATTTCTTTTTTAACGAAGACGAATATTAAATAGGGCATCTCACGTATAAAAAATCCTGCTTTGTGCTTACAGAGCGGGATTTTTGTGTTTTAATCCATTTTGGAATGATTTTAGTATTGATAGTAATATCTATCTAACTAAAACATATATAAAATGAGAGGTTTATTGTACATAATTGCCGTTATCCTGATTGTAGGCTGGGCATTGGGCGTATTTTTCTATTCAGCAACCGGGCTGATCCACGTATTATTGGTAATTGCCATCATCGCATTACTATTAGGCGTTATCCGCAGGGCCTGATTTATATCACCCCCGAAAATCATGGAAGCCACTTTTTAAGTGGCTTTTTTTGTGGAGTATAGCTATTCATATAGCAGGCTATTTTAACCACAGAGTACACAGAGATTTTGTAATTTTAGAAAAACACAGAGAACGCAGAGTTTTATTGCGTATAAAAGCTCTGTGTACTCTGTGCCTGACGCTGTAGCAAATCTTTGTGTCCTCTGTGGTTAAAACTTAGATAAGAATATGAAGTTAGGTTGAGCGGCCTGTACAACAAATCGGTGAAATCGTTCATCATAACAATAAGATCTGTGAAATCAAAAGCCCTAAAACAGAAACAGCAGGACGCCCCTCGCGGGAATCCTGCCGTTTCACACTAAACTATTGTTTGAAACTATTAAGTAAACAGTTCAAAGTACCGCAATATAAAAGGCCCCTACAACCGTGAAAACACGGTATTTGATAGGTCTATTACTCCAATAAGTAATTGGTGAATTAAAGTTTGATATGGTAAAAATTACCTACTTTAGTTTACCAATGGAAGCAAAAAACAGTCGTAAAGTAATCAATGCCTGGGCCATGTTCGATTGGGCCAACTCGGCCTACAACCTGGTGATCACCTCAACCATATTCCCTGCTTATTATGTGGCTATTACGGCTAACGCCGCCAATGGCGATCGGGTATCCTTCTTCGGGCATAGTTTTGTGAATACCGCCCTGCAAGATTACGCCCTGTCTGCCGCTTACCTGGTTATGGTGCTGCTATTACCCATTCTATCATCCATAGCTGACTATCGGGGGAATAAGAAAATCTTTATGCAGTTTTTTACCCTTATTGGCGCACTCAGTTGTTGTAGTCTGTACTTTTTCACTAAGGATACGTTGGAGATGGGCATTATAGCTTTTGCCCTGGCCGCCATCGGTTATAGCGGTGGCTTTGTTTTCTACAACTCCTACCTGCCCGAAATTGCCACCGTTGACATGCAGGATAAGGTAAGCGCCAAGGGGTTTACGTTTGGCTACATCGGCAGCGTATTGCTGCAATTAATTTGCTTTTTATTTGTGCTGAAACCCGAGTGGTTCCACATCGTTGATAAAAGCTTCCCGGCACGTTTATCGTTTTTATTGGTAGGCATCTGGTGGATAGCTTTCGCATTGATCCCTTTTACCGTGCTACCCAAAGGCAGTCCCAATGCCGAGCCTGGCCACAACACCAATATTATCAAGGGCGGTTTTATTGAATTAGGCAAAGTATGGCAAAAGGTAAAACACATGCCTTTACTGAAACGATTTTTACCTGCTTTCTTTTTTTATTCCATGGGCTTGCAAACCGTAATGCTGGTGGCTACAGGTTTTGCGGCTAAAGTGCTGCACATGGGTACTGCTTCGCTCATTTCTATTATCTTGATCATTCAACTCGTAGCTATAGTAGGGGCAACGCTGATGTCACGCTTATCCGGAAAGTACGGAAACGTGAGGGTGTTAATTGGTACAGTTATTTTATGGATCCTGGTTTGCGTGGCTGCTTATTATGTAACTACCGATATGCAGTTTTATGTGGTTGCTGTAATCGTCGGACTGGTGATGGGAGGGATTCAATCCATGTCGCGCTCTACTTATTCAAAATATCTGCCTGAGAATACGCCCGATACGGCATCGTTTTTCAGCTTCTACGATGTTACCGAAAAGCTGGCTATTGTGGGTGGCGTTTTCAGCTTTGGTTTTATTGAAGAACTGACGGGCAGTCCGCGTAATTCTATACTGGCTTTGGGCGTATTTTTCGTTGTCGGGTTGGTTTTATTGTTTTCATTGTTGAAAGCTGAAAGAAACGTCGGTAAAAATTCGGATTTTAGCGCCGCGTAATTATTGTATTGATGAAGGTAGAGTTATTTATCCCCTGTTTTATAGATCAGCTACACCCGGAAACGGCTATGAACACGGTTAAAGTGTTGCAGAAAGCGGGATGTGTGGTTGATTATAACCCCGAGCAAACCTGCTGCGGTCAGCCTGCGTTTAACGCCGGGTTTTGGGATGAAGCTAAGGAGGTAGGCAATAAGTTTCTGGATGATTTTTCTGAAAATAGTGTTATCGTAGCTCCCTCAGCATCGTGCACCGGAATGGTACGTAACTACTATACCGACCTGTTCTTGAACACCACCAAACACAATAAATGCCGCGCGGTACAAGCCAATATCTTCGAACTATCGGAGTTTTTGGTAAATATCCTGCAATTTGAATACTTCGGCGCTGAACTTGAAGGTCGCGCCGTTTACCATGATAGCTGCAGCGGCCTGCGCGAATGCAAAATTAAAGACGAACCAAGGAAACTGTTAGAGCAAGTGCACGGCCTGGAGATTGTTCCCCTGCACCATAGCGATACCTGCTGCGGTTTCGGCGGTACATTTGCCGTTAAGTTCGATGCTATTTCTACCGCAATGGCCCAACAAAAAGTAGATAACGCCTTAGCTGCCGGTGCCGATTATATTATATCAACCGATACCTCGTGCCTGATGCATTTGCAAGGTTATATCGATAAACAAGGCTTACCTATTAAAACGATGCATCTGGCTGATGTTTTGGCGAATGGATGGGGGAATGTGTGATGGAAAGTATTTTTGGCTGGATTAGTAACAATCCGGATATTGAAAGACCCGGAAAAATAATACTCATTTGTACTTTTGGTCTAATACCCGCTTTTTTGGTGGGTATGGTTGTTTGGGGAGTTTTTTTTTCGGAGCCATGGGGATTGAAATTTCTTAACGACTCAAAACAAGAGTTTTTTAGTGGACGTATTGATAGTATCTACCATGAAACGCAAAATCATAACGCTGAAGTAGCTCAAATAGGCAACTATAAACTTGGGTTGTGGAGTGAATGGGATGGCATAATTTCAATTGGCGACTCGTTGTATAAACAAAAAGGAACGACTTACATTGAAGTATTTAAAACCAATGGACAAAAGAAAATATTAAACTATGCTGACATCATTAGGAATAGAAAATAAAGATCGGGAACTTGCCTTTCTTCGGCTAATTCTCTAATCCTACGGACAATCAAATTTCTAACTTCATTCAGAAAACGCCGACAAAATCAAAAACATCAGCACCAGCGCCACACCCGCCCAGGTCCAAACCGGCATTGTTGCTTGCTTTTTTACTTCGATATAAGTTTGGCGGATAGATTCGGGCATATCCTTGCGCCTCAGCACCTGAAGGCAATGGTTACATTGCGATGCACCTGTTTTACGCGTCGGGAATAGTGGGAGCAGCATAATGTGCTTATACCGCTGAAAAATATGCATATCCATGGTGTGCTTAACACCGCAGTTGGGGCATACATCCGAAATTGGTTCAACAATCAACTTCGCAGCTTTTGTGCCGTAAATAATCATTAAGTTTCGAGAGTTATCAGGCTTTTATACGACTAATTTATAAAGTTGGATTTAGGTTAAGCTAAAAAGTCATCAACATATCAACATTGCCGGTCCGTTGCATGTCTCAACATCCTACAAGAAAATTACCACGATCAAACACAATCAGTTTCCAAAATCTCCTGAAAAACCGTACTTTAGTACCCGATTTAAAGATCACTCCCGTAGGTGATCGAATAAAAAACATATTTTTTGAACACGGGACTTTCTTCAAGTCCTTCTCCTGAAGGAGAAGGATTTAGGATGAGGCCCAAATCATAGTTGTAAATGATTAATATCACACTTCCTGATGGTTCCGTTCGTCAGTACGACAAAGGAATCACTTCTGCACAAATTGCATTATCCATTTCAGAGGGCCTGGCCCGTAACGTTTTAGCCGCCGAGGTTGACGGCCAGGTATGGGATGCCGCGCGCCCTATCGAGAAAGATTCGCACGTAAAACTGCTTACCTGGAACGATGCCGACGGTAAATCTACTTTCTGGCATTCATCGGCCCACTTACTGGCCGAAGCTTTGGAAGCCCTGTATCCGGGTACCAAATTTGGTATCGGCCCAGCTATCGAAACCGGTTTTTATTATGATGTGGATTTTGGCGATAAAACTTTTTCTTCAGACGATTTTAAAAAGGTTGAAGATAAAATGCTGGAACTGGCTAAAACCAAAGCCGAATACATCCGCAAGCCGGTAACCAAAGCAGATGCAATTGAGTACTTTACCGAAAAAGGCGACGAGTATAAACTTGATCTGATTAAGGATTTGCCTGATGGCGCCATTACTTTTTATAGCCAGGGCGAGTTTACCGATTTGTGCCGTGGTCCGCATATCCCTAACACCGGTTTTATAAAAGCCGTTAAGTTAATGAATACTGCCGGGGCTTACTGGCGCGGCGACGAAACCCGCAAACAGTTAACCCGTATTTACGGTGTAACTTTCCCTAAAGCCAGCGAGCTGACCGAGTATTTGCACATGATTGAAGAAGCAAAGAAACGCGATCACCGCAAGCTGGGTAAGGAACTGGAGCTATTTGCCTTCAGCGAGAAGGTAGGAGCAGGCTTACCATTATGGTTGCCTAAAGGCACCGCCCTGCGCGAGCGTTTGGTAAACTTCCTGCAAAAGGCCCAGGTAAAATCGGGTTACGAGCAGGTGATCACTCCGCATATCGGGCATAAAAACCTGTATGTAACTTCAGGTCACTATGAAAAATATGGTAAGGATAGTTTCCAGCCGATAAAAACCCCGCAGGAGGGAGAGGAATTCTTTTTAAAACCAATGAACTGCCCGCATCACTGCGAGATCTATAAAACTAAACCAAGATCGTACAAAGACCTACCTGTGCGTTTAGCCGAGTTTGGCACTGTATACCGTTACGAGCAAAGCGGCGAGCTGCACGGCTTAACCCGCGTACGTGGCTTTACTCAGGATGATGCCCACTTATTTTGCCGCCCCGACCAGGTGAAGGACGAGTTTAAAAAAGTGATTGACCTGGTATTGTATGTGTTCAAGGCCTTAGGTTTTGATAATTACACTGCCCAGGTTTCCCTGCGCGATCCGGAAAATAAGACCAAATATATCGGTACCGACGAAAATTGGGCGCTGGCCGAATCGGCAATTATTGAGGCAGCGAACGAAAAGGGTTTGCCAACCGTAGTAGAGTACGGCGAAGCAGCATTTTACGGCCCGAAACTGGACTTTATGGTGAAAGACGCCCTGGGCCGTAAATGGCAACTGGGTACCATACAGGTAGATTATAACCTACCCGAGCGCTTCGAACTGGAATATACCGGCAGCGATAACCAAAAACACCGCCCGGTAATGATTCACCGTGCACCATTTGGGTCGTTAGAGCGCTTTGTGGCTGTGTTGATTGAGCATTGTGCGGGTAATTTCCCGCTGTGGTTATCGCCCGAGCAGTTTATTATTTTGCCTATCTCCGAAAAATATGAGGAATATGCAAAAAAACTTTCAGATGAATTAAAAGATTCCGATATTTGCGGGCTTATTGATTTCAGGGACGAGAAGATTGGCCGCAAAATACGCGATGCCGAAGTGAAGAAAATCCCATTTATGCTAATTGTTGGCGAGAAAGAAGAAGCCGAAGGGCAGGTATCTGTACGCAGACATGGGCAGGGAGATTTAGGCAGCATGACAATTGACGAACTGAAGCAACAAATAATTAAAGAAATAACAGTATAACTTGGCATTAAACAAACCATCATTTAACAGAGGTCCACGGCCACCCTTCAAAAAGAAGGAAGCCGAACACAACATTAACCAATACATCAGGGCACAAGAGGTGCGTTTGGTGGGCGAAAATGTGGAAACCGGTGTTTATTCACTTAGGGAAGCGCTGGCGATAGCCCAGGCGCAGGAACTGGACCTTGTTGAAATCTCTCCGAACGCGGTTCCGCCCGTTTGTCGTGTGATAGACTATAACAAGTTTATTTACGAGCAGAAGAAAAAGCTGAAAGAGATTAAAAATAACGCCAAGCAAACCGTTATTAAAGAGATCCGCTTTGGTCCTAACACTGATGACCACGATTTTAACTTTAAGCTGAAACACGCAACCAACTTTTTGGAAGCAGGCGAGAAGGTAAGGGCATACGTGCACTTTAAAGGCCGTGCCATTGTGTACAAAGAACAAGGCGAGATTCTATTATTGCGCTTTGCCCAGGCTTTAGAAGAAGTTGGTAAAGTAGAGCAATTGCCAAAGCTGGAAGGAAAACGGATGTTTTTAACCGTTGCCCCTAAAGCCGCTAAGAAGTAGTTTTTGAATGAGCAAATGTGCAGATATGCATAGATGCGAATGAGATAAAGATTTTTGCAGTGATGCAAATAACACAAACAAAATAAAAAACGAGTTATGCCAAAAATGAAAACCAATTCCAGTGCAAAAAAGCGCTTCAAGCTTACTGGAACCGGTAAAATCGCAAGAAAAAACGCATACAAAAGCCACATCTTAACCAAGATGTCGACCAAACGTAAGCGTGCCCTAGGTCACACCAGCTTGGTATCTAAAGCTGACACGGGTAACGTTAAACGTATGCTTTGTATCGGAAAGTAATTAATTAATTTTTAACCAGGTATTAGAGTTCGACAAGATCTTTTTAACTAAAGACACTCACTACCAAAACACAACAACATGCCACGTTCAGTAAACGCAGTTGCGTCTCGTAGAAGACGTAAAAAGATCATGAACCTCGCTAAGGGGTATTATGGCTCGCGCAGTAAGGTTTATACTGTCGCAAAAAACACGGTTGAAAAAGGTTTGCAATATGCATACCGTGACCGTAAGACCAAGAAAAGAGAATTCCGCGCTTTGTGGATCCAACGTATTAACGCTGGTGCACGCCAATACGGTATTTCTTACTCGCAATTAATCGGTAAGTTAAATGCTAAATCTATCGGCTTAAACCGCAAAGTATTAGCTGACTTAGCTATGAACCACCCAGATGCTTTCAAAGCAGTTGTGGATGCAGTGAAATAAGCTAAACGCTTGATATTGAAAACGCCCTTCAGGATTTCCTGAGGGGCGTTTTTGTTTGTGGTGATCGCGCGTTGATTCAACCACAAAGGGCACAGAAATTTGCGCAGTCACGAAAAACACGAGGTCACAAAGCTTTTGTTACGTTTTAAAAGCTCCGTGTCCTTTGTGTCTCGTCGTAGTGCAAATCTTTGTGTTCTTTGTGGTTAAATATTCAGAACAAGAAAATGAACGGATACTGCTCGTGGCCGCGGGTAGCCCTGCTATCCACTACAAGTCCGCACTACGCTACGCTTCGTTTACGGGCTTTCCGTTGCTATCAGGTTTAGGCTGAACAGAAATCGCCATGTTTGCGAGGTACGAAGCAATTGCGGATAAGCAGAGTAGTTTGCATAGTATTTCCCAATGACAAAAAATCTAATCAAACAACCCCTTATCCTTATCAATAAACACAGGTCGGCGCAAATCTGTACCCAAAGCTTTATTCAACTCCGCACTCACGTAATCAGCCAATTCGGGCGAGTAGCGTTCATCGTGCTGGTGCATAAAAAACCAAACGGATTGCAAGCCCTGCGCCGACCAATCTTTAATGCGGGCAACCCAATCGTCTACGCGCTGGTAATCGGTTTTATCTAAACTGTTCCCTACAAAACGGATAAAGGCGTGCGGCGTAGGCAGGTTCATGTGTACGCAATCCCTCCGACCAGATGCATCGGTAATAATGGAGCCGATCCCTAATTCCTTCAGCATTCCAAACAAATCGGCTTCGGCTTGTTTATCGGCGTACCATTCTTTATGGCGGACTTCCAAATATACGGGCACATCTTTGGGCAGATGCTCCAGGTAAGTACGCAAGTCGCCCAGATTTTTCGGACCGTAATTATCGCTCAGCTGTAAAAACACCGGGCCTAATTTATCGCCGAAGGCCATAATACCTTCGTAAAATTGGGTGGTAACATCGTCCGCATTCTTCAACCGCCGAATGTGGCTGATGCTTTGCGAAAACTTAGGGCAAAATTTAAAATCAGGGTTCGATGCTGCTTTCTCTTTCCACTTGGTAATGGTATCGGGGCCGTAGACGTTATAGAAGGTTGCGTTCAGTTCTATGCTGTCAAAATGTTTAACATACTCATCTAAAAAGTTGGCGTCCTTGGTTTTGGGTGGGTAAATTTTGCCTACCCATTCTTTCCGCCCCCATTTGGCGCAGCCTACATAAACTTTCACCGGGCCGCTGCCTTTGGCCGATGCTAAAACAGTTTTGGTCAGCTCCGGATCGGGTGGTAAGGTAAAATCTACAAGGGGTAATTGTTCAGGGGTAACTCGGCCAAATTCCATGGTATAATCGGTTATATTTTTTCAAAGATGATTAAATAGTTTGTGATCTTCCGGAAAAAAAGCCAACATCCCAGGCCTATTCCCCTCTTTCCGCGCAGCGAAGAGAGGGTGGTCCAGCGTAGCGTAGACCGGGTGAGTCTAATCCTCCATTTTCGAATACTTTTTGGTGTCTCCCATAAAAGCATAGATCACCAGCGATATGGCGATACAAACAGTCACGTAATAATAAAACCAGGCTTCGTGCCCGGCATTTTTAAACGACAGGGCGATATACTCGGCCGTGCCGCCAAACAAAGATACCGCAATAGCATACGGAAACCCGACACCCAAGGCCCGGATATGCGCCGGGAATAACTCTGCCTTCACCACCGCATTAATGGAGGTGTAACCACTCACAATAATCAGTGCCACCATAATTAAACCGAACGCCGCCCATTGCTCGTCCGTGTGGCTTAAAGTCATCATGATTGGTACGGTTGATAGCGTCCCTAAAATACCGAAAGCAATGAGCAGGGGCTTACGGCCAATCTTATCCGACAGTAAACCAAACAGCGGTTGCAGCAGCATAAAACCTATCAGCGTAAGCGATGAAATTAACGTGGCCACGCTTTTACTAAAGCCCGATGTAGTGACTAAAAACTTTTGCATATAGGTAGTATATGTGTAAAATGCCACCGTACCGCCAATGGTTAAGCCAATAACGGTTAATACTGCTTTGGGATGTTGCATTAAGGTATTAACCGAGCCGCGTTCTTTCTTATTATCCAATGTCACCGATTCCTGCAGACTGCGGCGCAGGTACATTACCGTGATCGCCAAAAATGCACCGATAGCAAACGGAATACGCCAGCCCCATTGGTGTAATTGCTGCTCGGTTAAAAATAGTTTTTGCAATAAGATAAGTACACCCAAAGCCAGTAGTTGCCCCATAATCAGGGTTACATACTGAAAACTGGAATAAAATCCACGGCGGTGTTTTACGGCCATTTCGCTGAGGTAGGTGGCGCTGGTACCGTATTCGCCGCCTACGCTCAGTCCTTGCACAATACGGGCAATCACCAAAATAATGGGGGCTGCAATACCAATTTGTTTATAGCCCGGCACTATTGCAATAGCCAGCGAGCCAATGCTCATCAGCAAAACGGAGAGTGTTAACGCTGCCTTCCTACCTTTCCGGTCCGCATAAGTGCCCATTACCCAACCGCCGATGGGCCGCATCAGGAAACCGATAGCGAAGATGCCGGCAGTGTTTAACAGTTGCACCACCTCGTTTCCTTTCGGGAAAAAGGAACCTGCAAAGTACAGCGAAAAGGCCGAGTAAACATACCAGTCGTACCACTCGACCAGGTTGCCTAACGAGCCGCCGATAATAGACCAGATACGATGTGTGGGAGTTTGGGGCATGGTGTAAATGTTTTAACCACATTGTCATTGCGAGGTACGAAGCAATCGCGAACTATACAGAGCTGTTCTTTGGGTGTGCGATTGCTTCGTACCTCGCAATGACAAATTGGTGTGCCCTAAAATAATCCTTTTATTTTACAATAATATTTAGATATTTGTCTAAATATATAATCAACCAAATTTGAACGCCCTTTTTAAAGCACTTAACGACCCTACCCGCCGGCAGATACTGGAATTGCTGAAAGAAAAGGATATGACCGCCGGTGATATTGCCGACCGCTTCCAAATCTCCAAACCCAGCATCTCGCACCATTTAGATCTGCTGCGCCAGGCCGGGCTGGTGATATCGGTTAAAGAGGGGCAGTTTATTAACTACTCGCTCAATACCACCGTGATGGACGAGGTGCTGACCTGGCTGATGCAATTCACTCAAAACAAAAAATAACCCCTTATAATATGAAAAAGTTAAACCTATCCGACTGGGCTGCCATCCTGATCTTTTTATTACCCCTTACTTATCTGGCAGCTATTTACACTGCTTTGCCTGCGAGCGTACCGCTGCATTACGATGCTAACGGCACGCCCAATAACTATGGCAGCAAAGGCACCTTTTTTATGGTGATAGTTTTTATGCAGGTAATTGGCGCCTTTACTTACACGTTAATGCGCAACCTCACCAAAATCGACCCTAAAAAGCAGGCGCAGTATGGCGAGGCAGTATATCAAAAACTGGGCTTAGGCATCTCGCTCTTTGTAACCGCTTTAAGCATCGCCATTATTTACGCCACCCAACACCAGGGACTTAAAATAGATAAGATCCTGTTCCCGCTGATGGGTTTGCTGTTTGCGTTTATTGGTAACATGATGAATAATATTAAACCCAATTACTTCGCCGGCATTCGCACCCCGTGGACGCTTGAGGATGAAGGTACCTGGCGCGCCACGCACAGGTTAGCGGCTAAAGTTTGGGTAATTGGCGGGCTGGCCATCTGCATTGCATCTTTATTAATATCCGGCAAAACCAATTCGGTAATATTTCCCGGTGCGGTAATTTTAATGGCTTTTATCCCTATTGTTTACTCGTACATCTACTACAAAAAACATAAAGCGGCTTAAAAAATATTTAGCTTTGGGTATGCGTAAAATTCTGTTGCCTCCCCTTGTTTTGATTTTATCCGGCTTGGTTGTTAAAGCCCAGCACCCTCAATTACGGAAAGCGATAGCCGGCATTGCCAAATCAGCAAGCGGAAAAATTGGCTTTGCCATTAATCTGCTGGAAACTAATGATACGTTGACCTATCATAACAAAGATCATTACGTTTTACATAGCGTAGGCAAATTATCGGTAGTAATGACTTTGCTGCATCAGATTGATCAGGGCAAGTTTAAGATCAATCAGTCCGTACACATCAAAAAGGAAGATTTACCGCCAACGCATAGCCCCCTGCGCGATAAGTATCCGAACGGCAATGTCAACGTCGGCCTGGACACTTTAATGGCTTACGCGATAAGTTACAGCGATAACAACGCCAACGATATCATCCTGAAAACAATAGGCGGCACCGATGCCGTTGAGAAATTTGTACACGGCCTTGGCATTAAAGAATTTGCCATGAAAGCATCCGAAGCTGATATGGCGTCGGAGTGGCCGGTGCAGTATGGCAATTATTGCGAGCCAAATACCCAGGTCGAGTTGCTGAAGATGGTTTATCACGGCAGCGTTTTATCTAAAACAAGCAGTGCGTTTTTGTTAAAGATATTGTTTGCCACCAATACAGGTCCGGGGCGTTTGAAAGGTCTGTTGCCTAAAGGAACAGCGGTAGCCCACAAAACAGGCACATCGCCTACAAATCCTCAGAAACTTTCACCTGCTACAAACGATGTCGGCATTATTGTACTTCCCAATGGCAAACATCTGGCCATAGCCGTTTTTATAACCGACTCGAAAGATGCCGATGCAAAACGGGAGTTGGTTATCGCCAAGATTGCAAGGGCTGCTTATGATGAGTTTGGTCGCAAATAGTGATGAGTTTTGAGTAATGAGTTCTCAGTTTTGTAAACTCTTAGATACAATCATTTTCATTTTCTCAATTTCAACTTAATGGGTGGCATTTGCATATTTGCACATCCGCACATTTGCACATAATTTCCTATATTTCTCCTTTAAATTATTGAAATGAAGAAACTTTACTTTTCGTTATTGGCGGTTATTTGCGCGGTGCAGGCTAATGCCCAAACCGTGCCTGCAGTAACTGCTACGGCACCTGCCCCAGCTAAAGGGAACTACCAGCTGGCCTCGCGTTTCTCGCCTAAAAAGATCGGCAAAATGGTGTTCAGCACCTCGGTCGATCCGCATTGGCTGAAACTGTCCGACAAATTTTGGTACACTTACGAGAGCAGCGAGGGCCGCAAATGGTATATCGTTGACCCTGCCTTTAAAACCAAGAAACTGATTTTTGATAACGCCAAACTGGCCGCAGCCATCACCCTGATTGTAAAAGACCCGTTTGATGCGCAGCATTTGCCTATCCAAAACTTAAAATTTACTAAGGACGAAAAAAGTGTGCAGTTTGAGTTATTAAGCACGGTTGACATCGTTAAAAAAGATCGTAAGGACAAAAAAGCAGCCGATTCGTTAGAGAAAAAGACGTTTTACTTTACCTACGATATGCAATCGGAAAAGGTAAGCGAACTGAAGAATTACGAAAAAGTAAAACCGAAACCAACCTGGGCTTCGATAGCTCCGGACAGTTCGGCAGTGATATTTGCCCGTAAGTATAATTTGTATTGGATGGATAAAGCCAACTACAAAAAGGCCCTGAAAAACGAAGACGACAGCACCATTGTAGAGCATGCGTTGACTACCGATGGTGTAGAAAATTACGCCTACGGATTTGCCGGTAACGAAACCAATGTGGAGCGCGAGAAGAACGCCAAAAAGCGCCAGGGAAGCTCGGTACTATGGTCGCCGGATAGCAAGCACTTTGTAATGAACCGTACGGATCAGCGCAAGGTGAAAGATTTTTGGGTGATTAACAGCGTTGCCGAACCTCGCCCTACTTTAGAAACCTATAAATACCAGATGCCGGGCGAAAAAGAAGCCCCGATTGAGGAGCTGATCCTGTTTGATTTTGACGCTAAGACTCACAAAAAATTAGCGGTATCCTCTTTTAAAGATCAGGATGTATCGTTATGGTCGGCACCGGTGTTGCAGAAAACGCGTGATGACGAATTCAGGCCAACTTTATGGCTGGGCGATAACGAGAAATTCTATTTCTACCGCACTGGTCGCGATTTGAAAAAGATTGACGTGTGCAGCGTAAACATCCAAACCGGCGCAGTAAAAGTGCTGATTCAGGAGCGGATGAATACTTATGTGGAGATTGTTCGCCCGTGGTTGATTAACGGCGGCAAGGAGTTGATTCATTGGTCGGAGCGCGATGGCTGGGCGCATTTCTATTTGTTTGACGGCGACGGTAACCTGAAAAATCAGATCACCAGCGGAAGCTACCATTGCGATGATATGGTGAACGTGGATGAGAAAACCCGTACGCTGTATTTCACGGCTGTTGGTCGTGAGGCTGCTGAGAACCCATACTATGCGCATACCTACAGTATTGGTTTAGATGGCAGTAATTTAAAAATGCTGAATGCTGGCGATTTCACCAATACATTGAGCATGAACGATAATGCCAAATACTTTGTCAACACGGCATCGCGCGTAAATGCTGCGCCAAAATCGGTGCTTTATAACAGCGCAGGCGTTAAGATAATGGATTTGGAGACCACCGACCTGAAACAATTAATGGCTGCCGGATACAAGTTCCCTGAGCCGTTTAAAGTAAAGGCTGATGATGGCATCACCGATCTGTACGGCGTAATGTACAAGCCTTACGATTTCGACGCGACTAAGAAATACCCGATTATTGAGTACGTATATCCCGGCCCGCAAACCGAGGCGGTAAATATTGCCTTTAGCCGCAGTATGGATTATACCGACCGCCTGGCGCAAATGGGTTTTATCGTAATATCGGTAGGTAACCGCGGCGGTAACCCCGAACGCAGCAAATGGTATCACAACTTTGGTTACGGCAACCTGCGCGATTACGGTTTGGCCGATAAAAAAGCGGCTGTTGAGCAGTTAGCGGATAAGTATCCGTTTATCGATATCAACCGTGTGGGAATCACCGGTCACTCGGGCGGGGGCTTTATGTCGACCGCGGCGATATTGGTTTACCCTGATTTTTACAAAGCAGCGGTATCCGAATCTGGTAACCACGATAACAGCATTTATAACCGCTGGTGGAGCGAAAAGCACCACGGTATTAAAGAGATCATTACACCTAAAGGAGATACTACGTTCACCTACGCCATCGATAAAAACCAGGACCTGGCTAAGAACCTGAAAGGCCACCTGATGCTGTCGACCGGTGATATCGATAATAATGTGAGCCCATCAAACACTATCCGCGTGGCAAACGCGCTGATCAAGGCTAACAAACGTTTTGATTTAGTGCTGCTACCCGGTCAGCGCCATGCTTATGGCGATATGACAGAATACTTCTTCTGGCAAAAAGCCGATTACTTTACCAAATGGCTGCTGAACGATTTTTCGCAACCGGTAGATATTTTAGAAATGACCCGCGAGGTTGAGATGGGCAATAAACGCCCTACAGGCGGAGCCAATCCGGATGAGGAAAATTAAAACACCACTTTGTCATTGCGAGGTACGAAGCAATCGCGAATAAGCAGATCTACTCTTCGGGTGTGCGATTGCTTCGTACCTCGCAAAGACAAAATTTACTCCTGGCCTTATGAAGTGTTTAAAACTTCGTAAGGCTTTTTTTTGCCCATTCAACCTAAACCCGATAGGAGTGAAAACCCCGCAGCGCGCGTTGGAATTGACGCGTCGGGGCAGGCAAGGAGTTATAACGGAGAGCGGGACTGTCGGCCGCCACATGCAGTGACATTCATTTACTTATTTTTAGGATTGCACTGATTTGGGAATGATTGCACCGATTAATATCGCTTTGTCATTGCAAGCTTAGCGCGGCAACCTCGTAGTTTGATTTGCGCACTACGAGGTTGCCGCGTCGCCCGCTCGCGCAAGCCCTACGCCGCTCCTCGCAATGACAAAATGGATATAAAGCCGTCTCTTTGGGGAGGAGTGGGAGGGGTGAAACAAAAAAGCCGCCCCGATATCTCCGGGGCGGCTTCGAAAAAAAATCACTTGTTTATTATTTTTTAGGATCTAAAGCGGCAGTAATCCTGTCCGACAGATCTTGCAGATGGTATTTGCTCATGGCATCGGTAGTGCCGGTAGCGGCGGTATCTACCAGTGCTTTAATGGCGCGGAGCTGGGCTTTGGTTACCGATAATACGTCGGTTTGCTCCAAACTGCCACCACCACGGCGGCCACCAAGTGCTGCAACAGCAGCGGAAGCGGCAGGATCAGGGGCCGGTGCAACAATGTCAATCAGTTTATCAACGTACAGTTTTTGCAGGTTACGGCGGTACATATCAATTGGCGCGTTGGTTTTTAACTCGCGGAAAATGATGCCTTGCATATCAGCAAAAAAGTCGGTGATTTTGTAAGCTGATGCGCCATCTTTTGCTTCGGCAACTAACAGTTTGTTCAGCGTACGCTCGGTAGCGATACGGTTTAACACCGCATCTTGTGCGCGGTAAACAACGGTCAGGCCGTTGCTGCCGATGTCACTAAGAATGCCGTTATCAACCAGCCACATTGGGGTGGTGAATAATTGGCGATCAAGGAAATCCATGGCTTCTTTCTGCGTAGCAGCAGGGGTAGTTTCGTAAACCACACCGGCTTCTTCAACCGATTTTGGGTTCTCGTACACACCACCGATGTTTTTAGCTACGTGGCCCATGTAACGGCTAAACTGTGTAGTTAACTGGCCGTACATATTGCTCAGGTTGCCGTAATCTTCGTTAGGCTCTTTGGTCCACTCAGGGAGTTTTACCAGAATTCGTTTCAGGTTCATGATCCCGTAATCGCTGGCTTTCATAGCGTTATCGCCCAAATCCTCGTTTTGCGAATGCGGATCGTCAGGGTTAGTTTCGGTACCGAACCAGTTGCGGCGGTTTTTCAGCGCCTCGATAGTCATTTTGTTTAAGGCTGTTTCTTCGGCTTCCTGCGTTTTAGCGTTTGGCAATACGCCGTAGCCCCATTTAATAGCCCAATGGTCGTAATCGCCGATGCGTGGGTACAGCCCGGCTTTACCAATGTTATCCTCAGGCTGAGCCACGTAGTTGAAACGGGCATAATCCATAATAGATGCGGTGTGACCGTTAGCCTCAACGAATTTTTTATCACGCAGTTTTTCAACCGGGGTAGCCGAGCTTGAACCATAGTTATGACGTAAGCCTAAAGTGTGGCCAACCTCGTGCGATGATACAAAGCGGATCAAATCGCCCATCAGCTCATCGCTGAACTGCATTTTGCGGGCACGTGGGTCAACAGCTGCGGTTTGGATCATATACCAATCATGCACCAGTTTCATTACGTTGTGGAACCAGTTAATGTGCGTTTCCAAAATCTCGCCGCTACGTGGGTCAGAGATATGCGGACCGCTGGCATTTTCGGTTTCAGATGGCTTGTAAACGATTACCGAGTGACTGGCATCATCCAGGCTCCAGGTTGAATCTTGCGCAGCAGTAGGTGCAATTTTAGCTACGATAGCGTTTTTAAAACCAGCTGATTCAAAAGCTTTAGCCCAATCGTTAACACCGGCAATCAGGAATGGCTGCCATTTTTTAGGCGTAGCAGGATCTATGTAGTAAACAATTTGTTTTTTAGGTTCAACCAGTTGGCCGGCTTTGTATTTCTCCATGTCCTCTGGTTTAACTTCCAATCTCCAGCGGGCAATCATCTCTACGTTTTTAACGCCTTGTGGATTGGCATCAAAATCGGTATAGCCGGTAGTGAAGTAACCAACACGCGCATCAAAATAACGCGGCGCCATAGGCACCTTAGGGAGGATCAGTAAGGAAGTATTTAACTCTACCGTAACCGAACCTGTGCTGCCACCGCCCGGTGCCGCAGGGGCTGCAGGAGCGCCTCCACGACCAAACGGAGAAGCCGCCGCACCTAACGAATAAGTTTTAACGGTTGCAATCTCGATATTGGTTTTAAAAGCGCGGATGCTTTCGATATAGCTGCGATCTGAGATCTGGCTGCCGATACGCAGGCGTGATTTAGCTGCAGCAGAGCTGAAATAGAAAATATCGTTATCGCTGTTGATATATTCGGTCATATCAATAACGCTGCCTTTGTTATCCGGCGAGTAAGCTGCAATGTTAAATGCCGCCGCGATAGCCTGGATGTTTGAACGCTGTACCGCGGCATACATAGCCTTGGTGCTATCCTGACTGTAGGCACGGTAAGAGATTTTACGCATGAAAATGCGGTTGTTAGGGCCTTTTTCAAAACGGATAACATTCTCACCAATCTGATCGCCGGCGTAACCATCTACCGCGCGGGTTTCGGCACCTGCTTTGGCTATGCGGTTAACCACCAAAATGTCGCGGTTCAGGATGCTGTCGCCGATTTCGAAATAGAATTTATCATCAAGCTTATGCACCTTAAATAAACCGCGGCGGGTAATGGCTTTATCGGTAATTACAGTGTTGTAGGGTTTGGGAGCCGGTTTGGCAGCTGCAGCAGCACCGGGGCCACCAGGGCCGTTGCCAGGCAATGCGCCACGACGCCCAGCGCGGACCGTATCTGTTTGGGCGAAAGCAACAGTGCTCAACGCCGTTAAGACAATAGGAAGTAGAATTTTTTTCATTGAAATAGTTTAAACAAAAATTTTGAGAGGTCTAAAAATATAAACTCTACAACCAATTTTGTTTATCTATCCGGTTTGTTACATTGCCCGGTAATGAGCTATAACAATGGGTGATAGCTATTTAGATACCAGCCCCGATACCACGTTGATACTTAACGATAAGATAGCCGTGTTGAACGCAAAGGCAATTAGCCCGTGCACCAGCGCAATACGGCGGATGCGCCGCGAAGAGATCTCCACATCCGAAACCTGGAAGGTGGTACCCAGCACAAACGAGAAGTAAATAAAGTCAAGATAATCAGGCTCTTTTTCGTCAGCAGGGAACTGCAGGCCACCCATTGGTTTTTTGCCAGCACCATCCGGATCGGTACTGTAATAGAGATGCGCGTAGCGTAAGGCAAATAAAGTATGTACAAGCCACCACGATATCACCACCGCACCCATGCTCAGCAACACATGGCCGGTAACTTCAACTTCGGACAGGTTTTTGGATGATTTGAGTAAGAATAAAATAGCCACCAAACTGGCCAGCGAAGCAAAAATCACGAAAATAAAAATCAGCGTACGACTTGAATCGCCCAGGTTGGCCACCTTCCTGATCTCGCGTGGATGCGCCATAAAAACAATCAGCCAGTCTAAAATAATCACCGTCAACGCAAATGCCGACCAGGTCATTAATGCCGCCGCGGGGATTGACAATGTTTTAAAGCAGGTAAAAAAGGCAATGGCAGCCACCGCCAGTGATACATAGAATCGGTAATGGGCATCAAGCCGTAAAAAAGAACGTTCGGGAATTGGAGCAGCTTTAGCCATGGGGTATTTATTTTATCGAAGATACTAAAACTAATGACAGCGCAGCATAATGACGCCGAAGGCATAATGACTTAATGACACCAAAGGTAAAATGACAGCGTAGAGAAATGACTAATGACGATTAAAAATCATCTTCATCAATAATATGCGCCACACGGCCTACCTGCCCATCATCTAACTGAACCTTGATGCCACGCGAATGGTAAGCCGCGCTGGTGAGCAAGCGTTTAACAATGCCGCGGGTTAAGGTGCCGGTACGCTGATCTTTTTTAAGGATGATATCAACTTCGAGGCCGGGATATATGTCGCTTCTGTTTTGTCCGTTCATAAGGAAAGAAATATTTGTCATTTCGACCAACGGGAGAAATCTTATACGCGAAGATTCATCGCTTTTATAAGATTTCTCTCTACGTTCGAAATGACAAGATTGGTGTTATTACTTAACCAACGCCGTTACCGCCACTTCCACCTCATCAAACTTAAACTGGCTTAACAGGGTGTCCATCGCTTCGGCTATTTGTGCGTTGTGCAGGTTGCCTATGCTGCCCTCGTGGGTGTGATTAACGGTTTTATCGGGGTTGAAGTTGCCTTGCTCAATATCCAGTCCCACCTGCTTGTAGGCATCGCGAAAAGGGGTACCGTTCAATACCATATTATTTACTACCTCAACGCTGAACAGGTAGGCGTATTTAGGGTCAGTCAGGATATCGGTTTTAACGCTGATATGCTGCAACATAAAGTTAGCCATGTGCAGGCACTGTTTTAAATCGGCAAAGGCGGGGAACAGCAGCTCTTTCAGCAATTGCATTTCGCGGTGGTAGCCCGATGGCAGATTGGTGGTCATCATGGCTACATCCGTAGGCAAGGCCTGTAGGCGGTTACATTTGCCGCGCATAATTTCCCAAACGTCAGGGTTTTTTTTATGCGGCATAATGCTGCTGCCAGTAGTCAGGTTTTCCGGATAGCTTACAAAAGCGAAGTTTTGGCTTAGGTATAAGCACTGATCCATCGCCATTTTGGCCAGGGTTGCTGCTACGGCAGATAAAGCTTGTGCGATAATCCGCTCTGTTTTACCGCGACCCATCTGGGCGTAAACCACATTATGGTTCAGGCTGCCGAAACCTAACAGCTCGGTAGTCATAATACGGTTAAGCGGAAACGATGAACCATACCCCGCTGCAGACCCTAATGGATTTTTGTTGGTGATTTTATAAGCGGCTAAAACCAATTCCAAATCATCGGCCAAGCTTTCCGCGTAAGCGCCAAACCACAGGCCGAACGATGACGGCATGGCTATTTGTAAGTGGGTATAGCCGGGCAGCAAAACGTCTTTATGCTTTTCGCTCAGGCTTAATAACAGGTCGAACAGGCTTTTAACTTCCTGTACCACCAACTGTAATTCGTTACGGAAAAATAGTTTCAGATCAACCAAAACCTGATCGTTACGGGAGCGGCCGCTATGTATCTTTTTACCGGCCTCGCCAATGCGGCGGGTGAGCAGTAACTCAATCTGCGAGTGTACATCTTCCACGCCATCTTCAATCACAAAACCATTTTGCTGAATATCTGCATAAATGCTTTTCAACTCAGTTTGAACCAGGTTAAGATCATCGGTGCTCATTAAGCCGATGCTTTGCAGCATGCGGGTATGGGCTAAAGATCCAAGCACATCAAAGGCAGCCATCTGCTGGTCAAATTCGCGGTCGCGCCCAACGGTAAAGTTTTCTACCAGTGCGTTAACGTCGGTTGTTTTTTGCCAGATTTTGCTCATTTTACAGTTGAATGGTTGATTGAGTTGAATATGTTGATTGGGTGCAAAAGTAAGGTATTGAGCCGTAAGTTTTAATGTAGAGTCAGATAATTATCTGACTTCCGCTTGCAAATTATTGCCCACAAAAAAGCCAGATAATTATCTGGCTCTACATATTTTGATGATTAACTTACGCTTCCATCTCCATAATTTGCTCGGCCAGGGTTTCCCATTTGGCTTGCAGGGATTTTAGCTCGGCTTGTTTGGCCTGGTAGGCTGCCTGCGTTTCTTTCATTTTGTTGGCATCGCTGTAAATGGCGCTGTCGGCCATTTTTTCTTCCAGCGATTTTACGTCCTGTTCTAAAACTGAGATCTGATCTTCCATTTTGGTCAGGTCCTGGTTCAGTTTTTTGAGTTGCTGCCTCGTATCGTTAGTTTGGGGCTGCTTTACCGGCTCCTGCTTTTTCTCTTCCTTTTTAGGCTGAGGGGCAGGGGTATCGGCTTTAGGGTCTAACTTGCGTTTGGCCACCCATTCATCGTACTCGGCATAAGTGCCCGGGTAAACTTTTATTTTTTGATTTTCGATGTACCAGATTTTGTTGGCTACGTTAGCAAGGAAGTGACGATCGTGCGATACGACGATCACTGTACCTTCGTACTGTTGCAAAGCCTGGATCAGGATGTTAACCGAAGCCATATCCAGGTGATTGGTAGGCTCATCCAGCAGCAGGAAGTTAGCATCGGCGGTCAATGCTTTAGCTAAAGCCACGCGCGATTTTTCGCCTCCAGATAGTACTTTAATCTTCTTGAATACATCATCGCCGGTAAACAGGAATGATCCTAATATTGAGCGAAGTTCAGTTTCGGTATGTTTAGGCGCGAAAGCTTGCAGTTCCTGTAAAATCTGATTCTCTAAATGGAGCGACTCTAACTGGTGCTGTGCGAAGAAGGTTTGACTTACGTTATGGCCTTCAATTTTTGTACCGGTAAAATCTTTATCAGCACCGGCCACAATCCGCAACAGGGTTGATTTACCTTTACCGTTGGCACCAATCAGCGCAATTTTATCGCCCTTTTCAATCACGGCTTCAGCATCATATAAAATATCGATAGTAGGATATTTTTTGGTAACATGTTCTAACTGTACTAAATGGCGGCCCGACTGCTTGCTGAAACGGAAGCTGAAGTTAACCTCGGGGTTATCATCATCCACATCATCAACCCGCTCCATTTTATCCAGCATTTTGATGCGCGATTGCGCCATTTTTGCTTTGGATGCTTTGGCACGGAAACGCTCGATCAGGCGCTCTTCTTGCTTGATCTTCGATTGCTGATTTTTGAACTCGCCACGCTGAATTTCGGCACGCAGTGCTTTCTCTTCCAGGTAGAAGGTATAGTTACCGGCATAAACATTCAGCTTGCCCTTGCGCGATTCTACCGTACGGTTAATCACTTTATCCAAAAACCACCTATCGTGCGAAACGATAACAATAGCGCCTGAGAATGCTTTCAGATAATCTTCCAGCCATTGGATAGACGGTAAGTCTAAGTGGTTGGTAGGCTCATCCAGTAACAGGATATCGGGCGCTTGTAAAAGAATTTTAGCCAGCATCACGCGCATGCGCCATCCACCCGAAAAGGTGCTCAACTTACGCTGACACTCGGCCTCGGTAAAACCCAGACCGGCTAAAATTTCGTGTGCTTTGTATTCGATGTTGTAGCCGTCCAACAGTTCAAACTCGTGTTGTTTGTCGCTTAGTTTGTGCAGCAGGTCTTCGCTGTAATCGGTTTCCAGTTTTTTAAGCAGCACTTCAATTTCATCGTGCAGTTGGTTTTGGCGCTCGAAAGCCTCCATAGCCACGTGAACAATGTTTTTATCGGACGAGTAGGAGAGCAAATCCTGGTTAAGGTAACCCATGGTAAGGTCCTTAGCCATAGATATAGTGCCCGATGTAGGTTTGTAGTCGCCTACAATTATTTTAAGCAGCGTGGTTTTGCCGGTACCGTTGGCGCCAATTAAACCGATTTTTTCTCCCGGTTTAATGTGCCAGTTAGCCTCATCATACAATGCACGTGCACCTATCTCGAACGTAAGATTATTTATAGCGATCATTTGGCCGCAAAGATACGGTTTTTTGAGGGGAGTCGGAAGTCTTAGGTTCTAAGCCAAAAGTCACAAAAATGCCCCGCAAACTCCGGACTTTTTACTTTAGACCTTGAACTTATTTCTTCCTACCTAAATACCTCCGCCAGTTTTTTGTCCATTTCTGTACTGTCTTCGCTATCAAAACGGCCTGCAATAACGCCGTTTTTGTCAATCAAAAATTTTACCGGGATGGAATGTATGGCATACTTGGTATCCAGATCATCCGGATTAGTTTTTTTGCTGTTATATCCTCTCAGGATATGGTTCCACATGGCAACTTTATCTTTGGCTATGGCTTTTCTCCAGGCATCTAAGGTATCGTCGTCGTCGGCAATAGCAATTACTTCCAGTCCTTTTTTATGATATTTGTTGTACAGCTCAACCAAATGCGGGGTAGAAGCCCGGCAAGGCCCGCACCAGCTGGCCCAAAAATCAAGTATCACATACTTACCTTTAAAATCGGTAAGGTTGATGCTTTTTCCGTTTACATCTAAAGCAGTAAAATTTTTTGCAGGGTGACCAGCTTCGGTGCTTTCCCGGTCGTCGAGGTAATCTTTAACAATTTTTAAATAACCGCTATTCTGTTGTATTTCAACCGGGAACTTCGCAAAGCGCGATTTAACCTCATCTACAGGCCAACTGGCTTTATAAAGGCCCAGGTAATATGCGCTCACATAGCTTTGCGGGTTAGCATCCATAAACTGGCGTACAATCTGGTAATACCCGTTGGCCATAACATCGCGCATGGCATCCAGGCTGTCGCCCATGGCTTTTAGCTTCGGGTCATCCTCATTTGTTTTACTTAGGGTAGCATATTCTTTATTAAGGATGTTGTACTTATCCTGCTTAGCTTGTTTCGCTATGCTGTAGGCAGTGGTTTGTACAGTTAATGCATCGTATTGATTTTGAGTAACTGCACCGCTAAATTTGATGTGCTTTATGTCGTTGAAATTGCCGGTGGCCGAAATAACGGCAGGATCCAAAAAAATCGGAACAGAACCTTTGGACGATTTAGATGCGCCCTCATAAAAACTTAGAGAACCTAAAACTGCTCCTTTAATATCGCCTGAAAAGCTAAATTGTTCGTCTTTAGTAAGCAGGCTATCCCGCTGATACTTGCCCGCACTGTTTGGATAGCTTAAGTAAACCCGTGTTTCGGGCATACTTGCGATTTGTCCGGCCAGTACGAATGATTGAGCAAAAGCAGTGCTTGTGCTAAGCAGTATAACGGCAAACAAGAGTTTCTTTAACGAAGGATTAGGCATAATCGGGTTATTAAATAAAATAATTGATCTGAAAGAAAAGGTTTAAATATCAGGATATTAACTCCGGCTATTGAAGTTCCGGTCATCTTATAGCCTGATTTTCTTTCAGCAAGATAGCAAAATATATTACAATAACTAAAAACTTAGTACAATATATTTCACGCTAAAATCAAACTTATTTTTTCCTCACCACCGTCAATTCAATCCCAGCCATTTTAGGGAACGAGAAAACGGTTTTACCAGCCCTTTCAGTAGCCAATAACTGCATGGTGTTATTTTTACCCTGTTGATTAGGCGGACCAGTAATGGTTACCGCGCCGGTTTTAGCATCGTAATCCCACTTACCGCCTTTGGGGATGTTGGGCATATCCGCAGTGATTACAACTGTATGGTCGGCTTTAAACTCAAGCGTGGCTGTAGCAAAAACCTGGGTGGCCATCATTAAGGCCATATCCCGTTGCTGCTGCGGGATTTTGTTGGCTGCGTCGCCTAACTCTACATTATCGACTGCCCATTTGCCGGTAATATCTTTCGGATATTTATCGGCCCAAAGGCTGGTAACGAACGCGAGTATCAATATTAATTTAGTCATGCTTTTTTGATTTCACCGATTATCTTGATAAGATTCCACCGATTTTAGATTGGGATTACACGATTTCTATTTTACCTACGTCATGCCGAACTTGTTTCGGCACCCCATCACGCAGGTCACTTTACTTGTGGGTTCCTGAAACAAGTTCAGGATGACTTGTTTTACCATCTTTCGGACTTCCGGTCTTCCCGACTATCGAACTCTCCCACCTATTTCACCACTTCTAACCAGGTATGCGCCATTAGTGCGGCTCCGGCTACAGATGGGTGTACGCCGTCGCCGGTCCAGTATTTGGGAGGGGCCATGGTGATAGCTTTATCAAAAGCAGCCTGGTAAGGCACAAACGGTGCATTGTATTCCTTGGCGATATCTGCCGCGGCTTTGCGGAAAGTATCGAAAGTTGGATACCATGCTTGTGTTACCGAGGACACGTTCAACACTCCGAACGGTTCGCAGATGATCAGTTTAACGTCGGGTAGAGCGGTTTTGGTACGATCGATTAGTTTTTTATAATCGGCAATGTAAGTTTCTATGGTTCCTTTGTAACCGCCGGTCAGCGTGTGCCAGTAATCATTCACCCCTATGTGGATGCTTAAAACGGTCGGTTTAATGTTCAACGCGTCGGCATCCCAGCGTTCGGCCAGTTGGTAAACCTTGTTGCCGCTGATGCCTTTGTTATAAATCTGCAGGTTTTTATCAGGATGGTTCATCAATAACTGCGACGCCGCGATGAAAGCATAACCAGTCCCCAGCATGCCCGGCGAGTTTGGCGCCGGTGGTTTCTCCATGTTCTTGCTCCGGCCCGAATCGGTAATAGAATCGCCCTGAAAAAGGATGATATCGTTAGCCTGAAGCTTTATTTTACTGCCTTTGTTTCCCGCAACAGCGGCTGAAGCAATTTCAGGGATAGCTAAGGACGCCAAGGTGCCAATAGCGGCCTGGGTAATGAAGGAGCGACGGGTACTTGTCATTTTTGGTTAATAGTTATTGGTTCATAGATTATGGCTTTTGGCAGGCTCACTATTTAGCTTTGCTAAACATAGCTAAAATATCAATTAGAACAATTACAAGCTTCGTTTATGCGTAACAAATTTATTTATCTGTTGTCTTATAACATTGATAATTACAATGGCTGATATCATTATTATAATAAAAGCCGTAAACAGAAAATCAGACCTCAAAAAATCCAAATAAATATAACTTTGTGCCCATGTATTCTCTGCTGAAGCCCATCCTTTTTAAATTCGACCCGGAACGCGTGCATCATTCAGTTACCGACGGTTTGCGGTTTTTTAACCGTTTCCCCGGCGGCGCTGCCTTAAGTAAAGCACTTTGGCTGGTAGATGATCCAAGTTTGGAGCGCGAAGTTTTTGGTTTGAAGTTTAAAAATCCGGTTGGTTTAGCGGCAGGGTTTGATAAGAACGGGTTGATGATCAAAGAGATGGCTAATCTCGGTTTCGGCTTTGTAGAGACTGGTACCGTTACGCCATTACCACAGGGCGGTAACCCGTTGCCAAGGATGTTTCGCCTTCCGGCAGATGAAGCGCTGATCAATCGCATGGGTTTCAATAACGATGGGGTAGAGGTAGTGGCCGAACGGATTAAAGCCTATCGCAACAGCGCCGACCATAAAACACAGCGCGTGATCATCGGTGGCAACATCGGCAAAAACAAGATCACTCCAAACGAAGAAGCAGTTGATGACTACGTAAAATGCTTCGATAAACTGTTTGATGTAGTTGATTACTTTGTGGTAAATGTTAGCTCGCCAAACACGCCCGGCCTGCGCGCGCTGCAAGAGAAGGAGCCCTTGCTGCATATACTGAACACCCTGCAGCAGCGAAACAATAAAAATAACATCACCCGCCCAATCCTGCTTAAAATAGCCCCCGATTTAACCGACGAGCAGTTAAATGATATCGTAGAAATTGTTCAGGAAAGCGGTATTGCGGGTGTGATTGCTACCAACACGACTATCAGTCGCGATGGTTTGGTAACGCCCGGCGATAACAAAAACGAAACCGGTGGACTGAGCGGTAAGCCCTTAACTCAACGGTCTACTGAGGTGATTGCCTATCTACAAAAAAAATCAAACGGTTCGTTCCCGATTATCGGCGTAGGTGGTATTCATTCGGCCGCCGATGCGTTGGATAAAATGAAAGCCGGAGCATCATTGCTTCAACTTTACACTGGTTTTATTTATGAAGGCCCGGCGTTGATTGGTAGGATTAATAAGGCGTTGCTGAAGTAGGCATAATATTTAAGCGGTTTGTCATCCTGGAGCGTAGCGAAGGATCTCACGTAAGCAGAACGGCAATGCAAAACCGTTAGATGCTTCGCTACGCTCCAGTATGACAAAGGATCTAAACCACCCAACTCCATTGTCCCATCATTCAACAACCTGTTGACTTATTCCACACTTTTGAAAATACATCCTTTATATAATCGTCTGATTTTTAATTTGTTGTATTTTGTTCAGCCCATTGGCATCATTGTTCGATACTACTTATCATACAAAAACAGAAAAACATATGAAAAAGTTAATCACAATGGTTGCCTTAGCAGCAATCTCTTTTGGAACCGTTTATGCAAGTGACTCAGTAAAAGCAATGCAAACCGATACCACCAAAAAGAAAACAACTAAAAAAGATACTACTCAAAAACCAAAACCGGACACCACCAAGAAAACTCCACCTACTTTAAGGTCAAAATAATTTGTTAAGATGTCCGCAACAGGGGTTATTTCGGCGATGAAAAGAAATAACCCCTGTGTAAAAAAATTAATTAACAGATATAAAAGCCGGAATAGCCTTCCGGCTTTTGTATTTTTGCCCTATTCGGTCACGAAAGATACCTATGGCGAAAATACTGCTTGTTGAAGACGATACCACCTTTGCCCAACTACTTCAGGGCTTTTTAACTAAAAAAGGACACGCTTTAGAAATTGCAAAAAACGTTAAAGACGGCATTAAATTGCTGGAACAAGAACCCTTTGATTTGCTGCTGCTGGATTACCGCCTGCCCGATGGGATTGGTTTAGATGTATTTATCAGCGCCCGTGAAAAGGGATCTAAGATCCCTGCCATTATCATGACCAGTTTTAACGATGTGCGCACGGCAGTTAAAAGCATTCAGACCGGGGCTTTCGATCATATCACCAAGCCGGTTAACCCGGATGAGTTGATGATGATCATCAACGATGCGCTTAATCAAAATAAAAATCAACAACCCGCTGCCGATAAACTGATGCCTGCCTTTGTGAAAGGCACCAGCGAACAGGCTGATAAATTGCATGCTTATATTGATGTGGTAGCACCTACTGATATGGCGGTGATTATCCAGGGTGAAACCGGTACCGGTAAAGAGAATGTAGCCCGGACCATCCATCAGTTAAGCAAGCGTGCCAAGCAGACCTTTATAGCTGTAGATTGCGGCGCCTTATCAAAAGACCTGGCAGCGAGCGAGCTATTCGGGCACGTTAAAGGTGCATTTACCGGTGCTGTTACCGATAAAAAAGGCTTGTTTGAAGCGGCTAACAACGGTACTTTGTTTTTAGATGAGGTCGGCAACCTGAGTTACGAGGTGCAGGTTAAATTACTGCGGGCTTTGCAGGAGAAAACCATACAACCCATCGGCAGTACCAAGCAGATAGCTGTAAACGTGCGCATTATTGCCGCTACTAACGATGATTTGGCCGATAGCGTGGCCAGCGGCGATTTCAGGCAGGATTTGTATCATCGCCTTAACGAGTTTAAAATTCAGCTGCCCGCTTTGCGCGATAGGGGGAATGATTTCGATTTGTTTGTAGAGCATTTTATCACCCTCTCCAACCGCGAACTGGAACGCAACGTGAAAAGCATATCCGCAGAAGCGAAAAAGGTGCTGAAAGATTACGACTGGCCCGGCAACCTGCGCGAGTTAAAGAACGTGATCAGGCGGATGGTATTATTAAGTCCGGGTGCTATGGCAGATGTAGGCTCGCTGCCCGATGAGATGATCTTTACCGTAACGCATGCCTTAACCAATCGCGAATCTGACCTGAAATTAGCGAATGAGATTAACGAAAAAGAGCTGATCAGGAATACACTAATTAAAGTTAAATTCAATAAATCTAAAGCGGCCCGCCTGCTAAATATCGACCGTAAAACGCTTTACGCCAAGATTGAGCGGTATGGGTTGGAAAGTTAAGTTAAGCGTCATAGAGCGTTTCTAATTCACCGGACTTTAAAAGTGGGCATAACGGGAAAAGGGCTGTCAGTCTGAGCATGGTCGAAGACTGGTGCGGAGAGGCCTGCCCACCACGCTTCGACTAAACTCAGCGTGACAGGCCATTGGGAAATAGTGATAACGTCTCTGTCCCCGATATCCAAAGCGGCTTGCATAACCGCGCTCTTTACGTTAGATCCTTCGCTACGCTCCAGGATGACAAAATTTAAGCTGCATATTGCGAATTAATCTGTGCAATCAACCCGGTTAATCTTTTTATCAGGCCATTGATCCGAGTTTTCTCTTCTTCTAAAATTTCCATATTGTTCGATAGATCCATCTCCGCTTTCCTCAAATCAGTAGCTAAATCCACAGCGCCAATTTGCGCTGTACGGCCTGCCAAACGATGAATTATTAATATTAATTGGTCCCGATTCTTTGCTTGTAAACCTGCGCTAAGTTCCGCTATGTCGGCGCGACAATCGTCAATAAAACTATTCATAATTTTATGGAGCTGATGTGTATCGCCAAAAGTCATTTGCGCAATTTTGCCGGTATTCAATTTTTCTGCTGAAACGATGGGCTGAGTGGGAGCAAAGCGGCTTACCAAAGCCAGTAAGTCCTGCTCTTTAAAAGGTTTTAACAGTAATCCATCAAAGCCCTGATTTAGCACGTTCTCCAGTTCGTTGGGCAGTACCTGAGCGGTTAAAGCGTAGATGCTAACATCTGTAGGGATGATTTTTCTGAGCTCGCGGCAAAGCTCGGCGCCGCTCATGCCGGGCATCCGGATATCTAATAAAATGGTTTTCACTTCGGGATCGAAGGTGGTAGCCAAAACATCGGCAGGGGAGTTGAATACCTTGTGCGGCACGCCGTGGTTAGTGAATATGGCGCTGCATAAATCAAGGATGAAATTGTCATCGTCTACAATCCATACTTTATCGTAGATGGTTTGCCGCGCTTTACTGGCAGCCTGTTTGTTTTCGTTTACCGCTTGTGTGGCTGTTTTATGGCTTACGTTAAAGGTAAAAGTACTGCCCTTGCCTGGCTCGCCGCTTACGTTAATTTGGCCGCCCTGGCCTTCAATCAGCGCTTTACTGATGGTTAAACCCAGGCCGGTGCCTTTGGCTTGCATTGCGTGCTGATCGTCCGCCTGTTCAAACTCGTTAAAAATCTTACTGATATCTTTTTCAGATAAACCGATGCCCGTGTCGCTGATAGCAAAAGTATAGTTTACGGCTTTTGCCGATGCAGTGCCTTTCACACTTACCTTCACTTCGCCTTTATCGGTAAACTTAATAGCATTGCCAATGATATTATAAAGCACTTGTTTTAAACGGAAGGCGTCGCCTTCGATGTTGTCATTCTCCGAAAATTGATAATCTGTGATCAGTCTAATGTCTTTACTATCGGCCTGAAATTTCATTACCGATATCACCTCATTCAACAAATCATTCATGCTGAACACTGTACTGGTAAAAGTAAATTTGCCGGAGATGATTCGGTTATAATCCAGCACCTCGTTTACAATATGCATCAAATGTTCGGATGATTGATAGATGGCGTCGATATCTTTACGGTTGGGATGTTCCTGATTTTTAATTAATTCGGTGTACCCGATGATGGATTGCAGCGGTGTACGGATCTCATGACTCATGTTAGAGAGGAAGCGGTGCTTGGCCTGTCCGTAATATTCGGCTTCGTCGCGGGCCAGTTCAATTTCTTTCCGGTAGCGTTCGCTGCGCGATATATCGGCGAGAATAAAATAAAGCAGGATCAGCGTAAGTATGATAAAGGCAATTACGATATAGCGCACCTTGCCTACACTGGTATGTACAATCAGGTTTGCGACCTGGTTATTCAAAGCGGCCTGGGTGACTGCTTCTTGCTCAACCTGGGTTAAGATGCTTAGGATCCGGCGGATTAGTTTGTCGTTTGCCGCATTTAATACCGACTCTTTATTGATAAACAGGGCGCTGCTGCGCTGCTGATTCTGTTCCAGCCGGCGCATGGTTTCGCCCATGCCCTTTAAAATACTGAGCTGTTTGGCGGTGGTTACGGTATCCAGATCGATGTGTAATTCCTCATCAACCACCTTATAGGCCGGCTTTTTTACTACCTGCTGCTTTTTACCAAACAGGCGACTGATGAAACTCCGGTTATCCTGGGTCGAGTCGTCAAGCTCGGTAGGGGTAATGGTGGTCGATGTCTTTTTTTGAGTAGTTGTGACGGTACTATCGGTTTGGCGGGCGCTTTTATTTACCAGATCATTCAGTTGTTTTACCTGGTTAGAGAAGGTTTTGTTTTTCACCAGCCCTTCGCGCACCTTCAGATAATCTATGAATAGCCTATCACGATCGCGCAGCAGCGTTTTTAATGATTTTACGCGGGCTATCTGTTTATCATCACCCTCAAAAAGATTTTGCAGGGTATCGATAATTAGCGTAAGTTTTTTGGTTTCTTTAAAAAAGCCGTAATAGGCCGCAGGGTTATTCAACATGCGGGCTTTCTGCAACTGATCTAACCGGGCCACCCTGTGCGTCAGGTCGTTTACCAGTCGCAGTTTGCTGTTAGGGGCCGAAATATTGGCCACCGCCTGAAGGGTTTGGTTAAATGCCGATTTAATAGTTGCCCAGGCCAGTAACAGGGTAAGGCAGGCCAGCAGCGCCCCTACAATGATCTTTCCTTTAACTCTGAACTTAAAAACTTTATTTCCCTGACCGGCCATGTACACTTGTTAAAGTTTAAACGGCCAAAATGGTTTGATGTTTTTTACTTTATAGGTTTGTAGCGAAAAATTTGGACACTAAAAAAGTCCCGCCGGCCATGGCCAACAGGACTTTAAAAAATCATTTCGTTTAACCCGAAATTACTTTGCAGCAGCGATAGCTAAAGCTGCATTGTTTTTTGCGATCTGGCTGTGTTTCGACTCAGCAGAACGGCTACCTAACTCAATGTTAGTAGCTAATTTCAAAAACTGTACTTCTAAACGAGAGAAGGTTTTGTTTCTTCTGTCTTTTCTTTTTAAACGTGTAACGCCCATTGTAATCTCTTTAAAAATGTTAACCTCGAGGTCGAGAGCGGATTCGAACCGCTGTACAAGGTTTTGCAGACCTCTGCCTAGCCACTCGGCCACCCGACCAATTTTTCAGGAATGCAAAGGTAATAAATTATTAATGCAAGCCAATATAAATTTAAAATCTATTTCTAAATATTTCCGAACAGAAGATAGCGGTAGCTATCGCCACGTTTAATGATTCGGTTCCCCCGGCCCCGGGGATGGTGATGGCAGTGTTCACCAGCTTTTGTATGGCGGGGCGGATGCCGTTACCTTCGTTACCCATAACTATCAGTCCTTCAGTATTAAAACGGGTGGTGTAAATGTTTTGCCCGTTTAACAAGGCCCCGTATACCGGCACATTTAACTGCGGGATGGTGGTCTCCAAATCGGTGTAATAAACATTCATCCGCGCAAGCGAACCCATGGTAGCCTGCACCACTTTAGGGTTATAAACATCAACCGAATCTTCGGAACAGATGATATGACGGATCCCAAACCAGTCGGCAGTGCGGATGATGGTACCCATATTACCGGGGTCCTGCACGCCATCCAGCGCAAGTGCGTATTTGTTTTTCAGCAGGCCGGCATCCAGTTTTGGCCAATCCGGAATTTTTATCAGGGCAATAACCTCCTGCGGGGTGGTTAAATTGCTTATCTTGCCTAAATCATCTAAAGAAGTTTCCTGAAAATTTATTTTTGCGGATAATTTCAGCAATTTTGGGGCAACATCTGCAGTATGATACACGGTTTGAATAGCGTAACCCGAGGCAATAAACTCGGCTACGGATTTAAAACCCTCGGCCACAAATAAGCCGTGAACATTGCGGAACTTTTTATGTTGTAAGGATTTAATTAAACTGATCTGAGATTTTGAAGGCATATATCGATCTAAACCATAAAAGCTTTACAATATTAACCATTCTGTTGGTTTTTCTCGCTTCCGGATGCAGTTTAACGCGCCGTTTAAAACCAGGTCAATCTTTAGTGCGCAAGGTTACCATAAAAGGCGTTGATAAAGAATTTGCCGAAGCGGCCCCCAGCTACGTTGATAAAGAGCAGCAACCTAACAATTGGATTAACCTTAACCTGTACTATACATTCAGCAAAAATGGCAAAAACGATGTGGGCGAACCTCCGTCAATACTGGATAGCTCGCTGGTTGAATATTCGCGTTTACAGATAGAGAAATTTCTGAAAAATAAAGGTTATCTTAAAGCGAGGGTAACTGATTCTGTCGCCATTAAAAAGAAACGGGCTCATTTGTTTTTCACTGCCGATGAAGGGCCGATGTTTAAAATCAGAAAGCTTAGCGATAGTATTACCGATAACAACATCCGCCATATTTATCATGATAACCGGGTAAGCATATCGCATGTGCAGCCCGGTGGCCGTTTCGATTCAGATAGTTTGACTTATGATCGCGACCAGATTTTTTTACTGCTGAAGCAGTACGGTTATTACGATTTTTACCGCCAGTATGTAGAGTACGAGGTGGATACGGTTTTTAACCGCAGCGTAGCCGATGTGAAGATGATCGTTAAAAATCCCCCGGGAAAGAAAGAACACCCTTTATACTGGATCAATAACACGTTGATCACCATATCGGCCAGCAACTCCCGGGATACCAGCAAGGCCGATACCATGCAGGTTGATTCGCAATTCAGGTTTGTTGATTACTCGCACAAGTTTAAACCAAAGGCGGTAACTTACTACGTGTTCCAAAAGAAGAGCGAATTATACGATATCAAGAAACAATCGTTAACCACCACCCGCCTGTCTGAGTTAAACGTGTTCCGTAATGTACCTAACCCTACGTACGAGAAGCTGCCCGACAGTACACGCCGGCTGAATACCAAGATCGATTTGGTGCCGCTGAAAAAAATGAGCGACCGGGTAGAAGGGGAGTTTATCTTCGCCGGCGGGCGATACGGGTATAACTTAGGCAATACCTTTACCGACCGTAACCTGTTTAAGCGCGCCGAAATTTTGCAGGTTAAAGTAAACTGGAGCGTTTTGTTTGATAATGCACAGGGCAACGATCAGGGCAAAGCTATCCTGAACCAGGATTTTAAATTGGGAGCCAACCTGGCTATCCCGCGTATTTTGGTGCCGTTTAAGGTGCCTATTTTGGGTAAGTACGGGGTGCCGCATACCATATTCTCTACCAACTACTCGCTGTTTTATCAGAAAGATCTGGTGGAGCGGCAGAGCTTTGTCAACTCGTTAAGCTACCAGTTTTTAGAGACGGGGCATAAGGTGCACACCGTAACGCCTATCAATATCGAATTTTCGTCGGGCGCTATCGATCCTGCTGCACGGGCTGCTTTGCTGCAACGGAACCTGTACTCGTATGTATATCTGATCGGGCGTACTACGTTTTCTATCGGTAGCCAGTACAGCTACCAGGTTAATGCCGATTTACTGAACTCGGTGGGCAGTTTCCAGTATTTCCGCGGGGCTATTGATATTGGCGGTAACCTGATGAGCCTGATTGCACACACCTTTAAAACGCCCACCGATACCCTGGGCCAGCATACTATCTTCGGGCATGCCTACGCGCAGTATAGCAAAGCCGAAGTTGATTACCGTAATTACCGCAATATTGGCGGCGAGCGGCAGTTTGTTTTCAGGGCTAATTTGGGTGTAGGGGTGCCATATGGCAACAGTAATCAACTGGTTTTCGAGAAGAATTTCTATGGCGGCGGCGCTAACGATATCCGCGGCTGGCTGCCACGTACGCTTGGTCCGGGCCAGTTTAACAGGGCTTATTATGCCGATACCACCACCCGTGGCCGCTTGAAATATTTAGATCAGTTTGGCGAGATTAAGTTTACCGGGAACATTGAATACCGCGCAAAACTGGCCGACAATTTTTTTGGCGCTAAGCTGAAAGGTGCGCTGTTTACCGATTTTGGTAACGTATGGCGTTTGAAAGATGAACCTGAAAGTCCTAATGGTAAATTCAGTTTTGGCAACCTTTATAATTCAACCGCTATGAGTATTGGCGGTGGTTTACGGTTTGATCTGAGTTTCTTCGTGTTTCGCCTGGATGCGGCCTTTAAGTTTAAAGACCCGCAATTTAACGGTAGCGATCAATGGGTGCTATTACGCCACGGCGATGAGTTGTTCAGGGATGGCGCGTTTAAAAAAGCCTACCAGTTGGCTAACGCTACCGGTCGTAATCCAGATGGTTCTATCAAAGGCGATACCTACAACTTTATGCAGCTGAACTTTGGTATAGGGTTGCCGTTTTAAGAAGAAATTTTGTCATTTCGATCAACGGGAGAAATCTTATACTGCTTGATTTGCAAGCTTAATGAGCATGTCGTACAAGATTTCTCTCTACGTTCGAAATGACAAAAATGTTATTTAGTATCATGAAAAAGATCCCCACCTTGTTAGCTCTTATCCTCATCATCATGACCCAGGTTATGGCCCAGACTGAAAAACCAATATCTAAAACCGTTTCGGCTAATTTGGAGAAGTATTACAATGCGGGCAACTACCAGGCTATATTCGATCTATTCTCTGCGGCAATGAAGGGCGCTCTTCCGGTAGATAAAGCCAATGCTTTTTTTGGCGGGTTAAAAGCGCAGTCGGGAAATATCACTAAGCGCGATTTTGTAAAATATGAAGGTGGTTATGCCCTTTACAAAACGAAATTTGAACACGGCTTATGGGCGGTTAAAATTGCTGTAGATGAGAATGATAAAATCAGCGGCTTGTATGTCGCTCCTTTTATTGATGAAAGTTTACCTAAGATAGAACGCAATACCACCAAACTGACACTGCCCTTCAACAGCGAGTGGAACGTAGTTTGGGGCGGCGATACTAAAGAACTGAACTACCACGTTGAAAGCCGTGCGCAAAAGAACGCCTTTGATATCCTGATTAAAAATGCATCGGGCAGGACCTATAAAACCAACGGCAAAACTAACGAGGATTACTACGCCTTTGGGCAGCAGCTGTTTGCACCCTGCGCTGGCGAGGTTGTGTTGGTTACAGACGGTGTGAATGACAATGTGCCCGGCGTAATGAACCCTGCACAGGTAACCGGCAACACGGTAATTATTAAAACAGCTAATGGCGAGTTTTTACTCTTCGCGCATTTTAAGCAGAACTCCATAGTGGTAAAACAAGGTCAGCAGGTAAAACAAGGCGATCCATTGGGGCTTTGCGGCAACTCAGGCAACTCATCCGAACCGCACCTGCATTTTCATATCCAAAACGGAGAGGAGATGATGGGCGCAACAGGCGTTAAATGCTACTTTGATCAGATTGTGGTGAACGGCCAGTTAAAAACAGATTACTCGCCGATACAGGGGGAGAGGATTAGGAATAAGTAAGAGATGCTTCCTGCTTTCGTCAAATCCTTAAAGCGTAAAAAGTCACGCTTCCCCTCTTGAGAGGGTCAGGGGTGTGTCCTTCGTTTGTAAATTAAAAAGGACACACCCCTATGAAAGTTTCTGCTTATCGTTTGTTCAGTGCGTCCCCTCTCAAGAGGGGGGAAATATTGGTTCCGCGCCTTTGACATTTACGCTTTCAACATCCATTGGATTTTGAAACCCAGGATGAAAAATTGCATTTAGTAAACTTGAAATATTCAATAGCTTAACTCGCCAGCTTCCCGCCCTGCATTTGGTAAAGGCTGTGCAAAGCTATCAGTGCGTGGCGGCTTACGGGTTTTAAAAAACGTTCTTTAATAAAAGTCATACTATCTATCCGCGGCTGATCGGCCATACTGATGGATGGGCAAACCAGGTATACATCTACTTTTTTGTTAATTACAGCGAGCAGGCGTTCAAATTCTTCCAGAAAGCACCAGTCGGCCGATTCCTTCATGTCTAAACTCAGCAGCATAATATCGGGCCATTGTAAGGGGTCTTCCTGGTATTGTTTTAAAAAGGTCAGGCTATCGTGGCTGTCCAAACTTTGGTGGCTGCCGGTAAACAATTGGTAACAGTCTATCAGTCGCTGGTAAATGGCGCGTTCTTGTGGGCTGTCGTCAACTATTAAAAGTTTATGCATATTTATCTGTAGTATAAGCCGGTTAATTCAAACTTAATACCAACAGTGTAAAACCCAACCACAACCCCCGGTGGTCGGTTTGGGGAATTTAGGCGCGCCGATTTTGGGTAATCGATTCCACAACTTGTGGTTTTACTTAACGTAAATGTTACACTATATCCCCGTTTAATTTAAGGGGTAAGGCTTTGTATTTGCACATTGGCACATCTGCATATTTTCACATTTGTCAACTCTCCACAATTAGCAGATTATTTGCTCACACAGGCCCGATATTTTAACAAATTTTAACACTTTAGCGGTATAATAGTATTGGCAGGATGTTAACCCATGTTTAATTTTGCCCAACCTTAATAATTAAGAACGTTTTAATGGAAGAGTCAAATAACATCACCGCTACGGGCAGTCATTCGTATTCAACAGATATCCGTGCGCTGAACGAGCGAATTGAAAAAGAAAGCGCTTTTATCGATCTGCTTCGCATGGAGATGGATAAGGTAATTATCGGTCAGAAATATATGGTAGACCGCCTGCTGATCGGTTTACTGGCCGATGGCCACATCCTGTTAGAAGGTGTGCCAGGTTTGGCAAAAACATTGGCTATCAATACCTTGTCAAAATGTATTCAGGCCGATTTTAGCCGCATCCAGTTCACGCCCGATCTATTACCTGCCGATTTGCTGGGTACCATGATCTATAACCAAAAGAAGGGCGATTTTATAGTACGTACCGGTCCGTTGTTTGCCAATTTTGTACTGGCCGATGAGATTAACCGTGCACCTGCCAAAGTGCAAAGCGCCCTGCTGGAAGCCATGCAGGAGAAACAGGTAACCATTGGTGATACCACTTACCCGCTGCCTGCTCCGTTTTTGGTACTTGCTACCCAAAACCCCTTAGAGCAGGAAGGAACTTACCCGCTACCCGAAGCACAGCTTGACCGTTTTATGCTGAAGGTAGTTATCGGCTATCCTAACAAAGAGGACGAAAAACGCATTATGCGTTCAAATATATCGCCGGGTGGCATGTTAAAACCAACTGCTATTATTAAACCGGAGGATATTATCCAGGCCCGCAAAGTAGTGCGCGAGGTGTACATGGACGAGAAGATAGAGCAATACATTGTCGATATAGTTTTCGCAACCCGCTATCCGGATCAGTACAAACTGGCCGATTATAAAAACCTGATCACGTACGGTGGTTCGCCGCGTGCAAGTATAAATTTGGCGCTGGCTGCAAAAGCTTACGCGTTTATTAAACGCCGTGGTTATGTAATTCCGGAAGATGTACGTGCCGTTTGTCATGATGTATTGCGTCACCGTATCGGTTTAAGCTACGAAGCCGAAGCCGAGAACATGACCAGCGAAGAGATCATCACCGGGATTTTGAACGTGGTAGAGGTACCGTAGTAGCCCCACCCAAACCCTCCCCTAAAGGGAGAGGGCTTCAGCGTTAACGATATTTATAATTATTACCAGAAAGTCTCCCCCTTTAGGGGGAGATTTAGAGGGGGCTAAATGGCTAAAGACACTAAAGACCTATTAAAAAAGGTACGGAAGATAGAGATCAAAACCCGCGGGCTGAGCAATCACTTGTTCAGCGGCGAGTATCACTCTGCCTTTAAGGGTAGGGGTATGGCCTTTAGCGAGGTACGCGAATACCAGGTGGGCGATGAGATCCGTACCATCGATTGGAACGTGACCGCCCGTTTCGATCACCCTTACGTGAAGGTGTTTGACGAGGAGCGCGAACTGACGGTGATGATTTTGATGGACGTAAGCGGATCGAAAAACTTCGGTACCATCAGCCAGCAAAAAATGGAACAGGCTACCGAGATTTGCGCCGTACTGGCTTTCTCTGCCATCCAGAATAATGATAAAGTTGGGGTGATCTTTTTCAGCGATAAGATAGAGAAATTTATCCCGCCCAAAAAAGGCCGCAGCCATATCCTGATGATCATCCGCGAACTGATAGATTTTAAACCCGAAAGCAAAGGCACTAACGTAGCCGAAGCGCTGCGCTATTTCACCAGTGTGATTAAAAAGCGGTCGACCGCTTTCCTCATCTCGGATTTTATCTCGCCGGCTTTCGATCATGAACTGAAGATTGCCAACAAGAAGCACGATATCATAGCCCTGCGCCTTTACGATGTGCACGACGAGGAGTTTCCGGATCTGGGCCTGATTCCGTTGAAGGATGAAGAAACCGGCCAGATGGTTTGGGTAAACACCGGCGATAAGCAGGTACGTGCCGCCTACAAAGCCGATGCGCTGAAACGCAACGCGCAACTGGCCGATACTTTTAAACGCTCGGGAGTGGAAGCGACTGCCATTGGTACGCACGAATCGTACGTTAAGCCATTAATGACCTTATTTAAGAAACGGGAACGCCGCAAGTGATATGAAGAAACAGTTTTATTTCCTTGTTTTGATACTGATGGCCTGTTTTGCCCGTACGGCAAACGCGCAAGTACAGGTTGATGCCCGGGTAGATTCGGGTACCATAAAAATTGGCGACCAAACCCAGCTGCATTTAAGCGTAAGGCAGCCGGCCGGCCAAAAGGTGAATTTCCCGCAACTGGCCGATACCATTAACGCTAAAGTTTTATTGGTAGGTGCAAGTAAGCTGGATACCATTAAAGATAAAAACGACCCTAAAACGCTAATTGTAAGCCAAAGCTACACCATAACATCGTTTGATGCCGGTACTTATACCATTCCGCCGTTTGATTTTGGTTCATCGGCAGGGGTATTAAAAACCGCTCCGTTTAATTTAACGGTGCAAACCATGAAGGTGGATACCACCAAGGCCATTTACGATATTAAGCAACCCATTGCCGTATCGTACACCTGGTTAGATTGGATCCGCGATCATTTCCTGCTGCTTTACAGCATCTTCTTCGCGCTAACGGTGCTGATTGTTATTATCCATTACGTACGCAACCGCAAAAAGAAGGTTGTTGTAGTTCTGGAAGCGCCGAAGCCGGTTATCCCGCTGCATGTTACCGTGCTGGGCCGCCTGGAAAATTTACGTACCCAAAAAATGTGGCAGCAGGGTAACATTAAAGGCTACCATAGCGAGCTGAGCGATATTATGCGCGATTATCTGGAGAATCGTTACGTGATCAAGACCCACGAGAAAACTACGGCTGAGATCTTCGCCAGTATGAAATTTTTGGATATTGCCGATAACGACCGCAACATGCTGCGCCTGATTTTACTTCTGGCCGATATGGTGAAGTTTGCCAAGGAAAATCCATTACCAAACGAGAACGAACAAAGTATGGATAACGCCATTGCTTTTGTAAATAATACCAAGCAGGTAAACGCACCTGTTGCACCTGCAGAAGGAGGCGCCGCCAATGTTTAAGGGAATGGAATTTGCCCACCCGGGTTTCTTTTGGCTGTTTTTAATTATCCCGGTAACGGTGGCCTGGTATATCTGGCGTCAGCGCCGTTTGTATGGTGATATGGGAGTATCCACCGTGCGCGGCTTTAACTTACCTGCTAAAACATGGTTGCCTATGTTCAGGCATACGGGTATTGTGCTGCGTTCGCTGGCCCTGGCGGGATTAATCGTTGCGTTGGCTCGCCCGCAATCATCGTTAAGCTGGCAAAACAGTACCACAGAGGGGATTGATATCGTAATCGCATCAGATATCTCAGGTAGTATGCTTGCCGAAGATTTTAAACCTAACCGTTTAGAAGCCGGTAAAGCCATCGCTATAGATTTTATTAAAAATCGCCCTAATGACAGGATTGGTCTGGTTATCTTCAGCGGTGAAAGCTTTACGCAATGCCCGTTGACCATAGATCACGATGTACTAATTAACCTGTACGCCGATATTAAAAATGGCATGATTGACGATGGTACCGCCATTGGTATGGGTTTGGCCACCGCCGTTAACCGTTTAAAGGAAAGCACCGCCAAAAGTAAAGTGGTGATCTTGCTGACCGATGGATCTAACAACATGGGTTCTATACCGCCATTAACCGCTGCCGAGATTGCCAAGCAGTTTGGTGTACGTGTTTATACTATTGGTGTAGGTACAAAGGGCATGGCGCCGTATCCTTTCCAAACGCCAAACGGGATCCAGTACCAAAATGTGCCGGTTGATATTGACGAGGGCACGCTGACCAAAATTGCCGAAACTACCGGCGGTAAATACTTCCGCGCTACCAATAACGAAACGCTGAAGGGTATTTACGATAAGATTGATAAGCTTGAAAAAGCCAAGATAGATGTAACCGAGTATCGTAAAAAAACTGAGCTGTTCTTGCCGTTTGCGCTGATAGCCCTGTTCTTTTTACTGCTTGAATTTATACTGAGAAACACCCTGTTTAGAGGGGCTACAACATAACAGACAGATGCTACGTTTTGCACATATAGATATTTTGTGGGGCTTGCTGGCCATCCCGGTGTTTGTCTTCATGTTTATGCAGATAACCGCCTGGAAAAAGAAGGCCATTAAAAAATTGGGCGACCGTGCCATTGTGGTGCGGATGATGCCTGATGTGTCTTTCTCGCGCCCCTGGTTAAAGTTTATCCTGTTTGTAGTGGCCTATGCTTTAGGCATTATCGGTGCAGCCGACCCGCAGATAGGTTCTAAGATAGAAGAGGTGAAACGCAAGGGTGCCGATTTGATGATCATCCTCGATGTATCAAACAGTATGCTGGCGCAGGATTTGGCGCCTAACCGTTTAGAGAACGCCAAACGCGCGATAGCTCAACTGATTGAAAACCTGCACGACGACCGCATCGGGCTGATTGTGTTTGCTGGACAGGCTTATGTGCAATTGCCGGTTACTACCGATTACTCGGCCGCTAAGCTATTTTTAGGTACAGTGAACACTAATATGGTCCCTACGCAGGGAACGGCTATTGGTGCGGCTATTGATATGGGCATGCGGTCGTTTGATTTTAAGAACGGTACAGGTAAGGCCATGATTATTATTACCGATGGTGAAAACCATGAAGATGATGCCGTTGCTGCTGCCAAAAATGCCGCCGGTCAGGATGTATCGGTACACGTAATTGGGGTAGGTTCTCCGGATGGGTCGCCGATACCTTATTACCAGGATGGCAAGCAAATGGGCTTTATTATGGATCAGGATAATAAGCAGGTGGTTACCAAATTGAACGAGGACATGTGTAGAGAGATTGCAGCGGCGGGCAAAGGATCGTACGTGCGGGCTACCAATGCAAACAGTGGTTTCAGTTTAGTGATGGATCAGATCAGTAAAATTCAACGCAAAACGGTAGATAGCAAAAGCTTTAAGGATTATGAAGATAGGTTCCAGTTCTTTTTGGGATGCGCTTTATTGCTGTTGGTAGTTGAGTTTTTTATATCGAACCGTAAAAGCCAGCGTTTAAGTAATTTGAAATTGTTTGAGGTGAAGAAAGCATGAAACAGGTAATAATTATCATCTTATTTTTACTGACCGGCAGCACCGTATTTGCGCAGCAGGAGAAAAGCCTGGTGCATCAGGGGAACGAACTTTATCAGCAAAAAAAGTATAAAGAAGCAGAGCAGACTTACAAACAGGCCCTGCAAAAAAATGGCAAGAACGTAGAAGGTGCTTTTAATAACGGCGATGCCCTGTTCCGCCAAAAAAAGTATGACGACGCCATGAAGCAGTTTAACGACCTGGCCGAAAAAACTACGGATAGAAAAGTTGCGGCCGGCGCATATCATAACATCGGCAATACCCTGTTATCAAACAATAAGCTGGAAGAAAGTATCGAAGCTTATAAAAAATCGCTGATTCTTAATCCTAAAGATGAGGAAACTCGTTATAACCTGGCCTACGCGCAGGAGAAGCTGAAAAAACAACAGCAGGACGATAAAAAGAACGGTAAAGACAAAAACAAGGATAAGAATAAAGACAAGGACAAGAAGAACCAAGATAAAGATAAGAAGGATAACAAGGGCGATAAGGATAAAGACAAAAACAAGCAGGATCAGGATAAAAAGGACCCGGATAACAAAAACCAGGACGATAAAAAGAATCAGAACCAGGATAAAAAAGATGGGCAGGGTCAAAGGCCGCAGGTATCAAAAGAAGATGCCCAGCGTATGTTAGACGCCCTTAACAATAACGAAAAGCAAACGCAGGATAAGCTTAAAAACAAAAAGCTTAAAGGCGCTAAAGTGCAGATATTAAAGAATTGGTAGGCGTTTAGTGAGTGGTTAGATTAAGTTGATTGAGTGAGTAGTTGTTATAGACGCAGAACTTAATCAACCTAATCCAACTGAATCAACTTAATCAACATTGAAAAAAAGACATTATATATTATCCTTATTACTGCTTTGCGTAACAAGCTTTGCTTTTGCGCAGAGCGTTACTTTTACAGCATCCGCGGATAGAACCGAGGTAGGTGTGGGCGAACAGTTTGAGGTATCGTTTACGCTAAACACTAATGGCGACCGCTTTCAACCGCCGGCCTTAACGGGTTTCCAGGTTTATTCGGGGCCAAATGTTTCTACCAGCATGCAATCTATCAATGGTAGTACCAGCATGAGTATTGCGTATAGCTATGTATTGGCAGCTACTAAAGAGGGAGATGCTATTATCGGTGCCGGTACCATTTACGTTAATGGCAAGCAATATTCAACACGGCCTATAAGAATCAAGATTACCAAAGGCTCGGCAGCGGCGGCAAGGCGTCAGCAACAGCAGCAGCAACAACAAAATTCGCAGGTTAGCGATGCGCCTATGGGCGATGTTTCAAAATCCATTTTCCTAAGGGCAGTGGTCGATAAAAAGAACGCCTACCAGGGCGAGCAGATGACCGTCAGCTATAAGCTTTATACCCGCGTAGGAATTTTGGAAAGTCAGCTGGATAAGCTGCCCGACCTGAACGGCTTTTGGAGCCAGGACATGAACGACCCCAAGCAGCCGCAAAATGTTACCTGGAAAAGCGAGATTGTTAACGGGATGAAATTTAACGTGGCCGATGTAAAGCAAACCATCGTGTTCCCACAAAAATCAGGCGATTTAACCATCGATCCGTTAGCCATGACCTTCATTATCCGCCAGCAAGCTGCCCCGCGCGATGCCATGGAACAGTTTTTTGGAGGATCGTTTAAAGATGTTAAGGTGAAATTGAAAAGTCCGGCGTTGACTATCCGCGTAAGGGCTTTACCTGAAGCAGGCAAACCGGCTGGTTTTGGCGGAGCGGTGGGTAACTTCAATATGCAGGCCAATGTAGATCGTACGGCGCTGAAATCTAACGAGTCGCTGAATTACAACATGAAGATCTCGGGCACGGGCAATATCATGTTGATTGATAATCCGAAGCCAGTTTTCCCTGCCGATTTTGAAAAGTACGATCCTAAGGTAACCGATACAATCAACAAATCAACCGGGAGGATCAACGGCAGCAGGTTCTACAACTTTCTGCTGATCCCTCGACATGAGGGTAATTTCACCATCGAACCTTTCAAGTTCAGCTATTTTAACCCCGAGACTCAGCGTTATGTAACACTTACCGGCAAAGAGTTCCCGATAGCGGTTGCTAAAGGCAAGACCGAGACAAACGTAAGTGAGCTATCATCGGCTGATAAGCAGGACGTAAAATTGCTGGATAAGGATATCCGTTACATTAAAACCGGTAACGCCAGCTACAGCAAGGTGGGCGAAACATTTTTTGGATCATTAACCTATAATCTGTTATTGCTGCTTGGTCCGCTGTTGTTTGTGGGGGCCGTGATCTATCGTAACTGGGAAGCAAAATACAATGCCGATGCCGTGAAAGTGCGCAGCCGTAAAGCCAGTAAAATAGCCGCCAAGCATTTGGCTAATGCCAAGCAGGCTATGTCGGCTAACAAGTCGTCATCGTTTTATGAGGCCTTGTTTAAAGGGCTGTACGGCTATTTAAGCGATAAACTTAACATTCCTTATGCCAATCTGGATAAAGATGTTATAAGCGATGCCTTGAGGTCGAAATCGGCAAGCGAAGCCACCATCAGCAAGGTAGAAGAAACCTTAGACCTGTGCGATATGGCCCGCTTTGCACCGGTATCCGGCATTAACGAGCAGGACATGTTTGAGCGTGGTAAAAACATAATCAATGATATTGAAGATGAAATTTAAACAATTGTTATACCTGTTTTTATTCATTGTCCTGCCATTGATCTCGTTTGGTAAGGACATGCCCGGTGATGCCGCCTACGCCAAAGGCCAATACCAGGAAGCACGCGATAGTTATAAAAAGCTGATTAATGCCGGTAATGCATCGGCGGCCCTATATTTTAACATGGGGAATGCCTGCTTTAAAACAGACGACATTCCCTCGGCTATTTTGTATTACGAAAAGGCCCGCATCTTATCGCCCGGCGATGAGGATATCAACTTCAACATCCGCTTTGCCAACCAAAAAACAACCGATAGGATAGAGGATGCTCCGGAGTTTTTCCTGTTTAAATGGTGGCGCGGGTTTATCCTGTCTATTTCGCTGAGTGCGCTGGCCATACTAAGCATCATCGCCATTGCGCTGGCCGGTTTAACGCTGGTTTGGTACCTGTTTAGCCAATCTGAAAATATAAAGAAGGCTACCTTTTATGCGGCAATTACTCTGTTTTTGGTAGGGATCGTTTTCATATTTATGGGCAACCGCCAGTCGGCCTATTTTGAAACGCATAAACAGGCCATTGTGTTCGGCAGTTCGGTAACGGTAAAAAGTACCCCTAACGATGGGGGTAAAACCTTGTTCCTCATCCACGCAGGCACTAAGGTAAACGTTACGGGCAGCAGCAATAATCAAATCAAGATCAGTTTGGGTAACGGCAGTACCGGCTGGATTGCCGCGAGTGAAGTGAAAGAAATTTAAAGCTGTTGATCCATCCAACCTTCTTCGAAGAGGAAGGCTATCAGGTATTAGGACCATGGATATTATAGTATCCAAAAAAATGCTGCGATGTTGTAGCAACAATATCCTGTCTTTGCTGTTTTAATATAGTAAAAGTTAAAATTTTTCTTGATGATAGTTAATGATTTCCCCCTGAATCGCCTAACAAAAAGTGCTTTCTCCCTCGCTGTTCTCCTTTTAGTATGGTGTACCAATATTTACGCTCAGAATGGGTTCATCCGTACAGATCCTGTTACCAAACGATACTTTGTAGACGGTGCCGGAACTCCCTGGGTACCGTTTGAAGTTAACCTGTTGATTTTCCCGACCGCAAAACCAAACGACACTAACGAGTTGCTGGATAATTACGAGCGCTTGTTTAGCAGTTTTGCCGCAAACCATGGTAATGCCGTAAGGGTATGGTGGGGGCCTGGCAATCAGTTTGAGGTTGAAGATGACGCGCCGGGCCGCTTCAACTTAAAAAAACTGGATAACATGGACCGTTTTTTGGCTTTGGCGAAAAAATACAACATAAGGTTAAAGTTGTGTATGAGCCTGGCGAGGACTTTTACGGGCAGCGGTCCCTTTTCAAAGCCGCGCCTGTTTGCCAAAAATGGCGGAATCTTCAATTCATTTGCCGATTATCTTAATACCGATAAAGGCGTAGACGCTTACATGAACCGCCTTAAAATATATCTGAACAGGTATAAAAACGACCCGACCATTTATTGCTGGGAAATCTGGAATGAGATTAATGCGGTATCTGAAGGTAACTGGCTGAAATTTTCGCAACAGGTTACCGATTCGGTTAAAAAATATGCTCCTAATCAGTTATGCACCGTATCTATGGGGAGTATGGATAGCGAAAGCGCCGATGCAGATTATTTGAACTATTTTAAATTGAAAAGTAACGATACCTACCTTATTCACAGGTATCTTGATCCCGGCGCGCCGAAAGCTATATGCCACGGCCCGATAGACGAATTTTTAAACGATGCTGTAAATTTCGCCTACAGTAACACCATTACAAATCCAAAACCGGTTTTTGTTAACGAGGTAGGGGCGGTTAAAGCACATCACAGTGGCGATAGTCCGCTTTACAAAAACGATACCCTGGGCTTATTGGCACACGATATGATCTTTACTCCCTTTTTTAGCGGTGCCGCCGGTCCGGGTTCGCTTTGGCACGAGTGGGAGTATTTAGATAAGTTTAATTTGTGGTATCACTATAGCCGGTTTTATACGGCAATTAGCGGTTGTAACCCCATTAAACAAAAATATACGCCTTTAACAATTAAAAGCGGCAGTGTAAATGCGTACATCCTTAAAGGGACTACCGAAACCATTATGTGGTGCAAAAACTCGACTGATGATGTAGCAGCGGAGCTTGAAAATGGCATTGCGCCCGTAAAAACTACGGCCACTTATCTTCCTAAAGATAAATTGGTAAAAAGTGGGCGCAGTATAAAAAAGATCTTGAGTTACGATCCCTGGCTTAATAAATGGACTACCCTGGCCATCAACAAATCAAACGTGATGATACCGGCCTTTAGCAGGACAATTGTACTGAAGATCTCTTATTAAAAATCAAGATCATCTCGGGAGGATTGTACGCAATGATATACTTAAGATATATTATTTTAGCACCGAAAGTATATTTCCCGCCGGGTCTTTAAACCAGGCAATGGTTGGGCCGCCGTTACCTCGGGAGATGCCTTTATCGTCGGTTTTCAGGTAAGGCGAGTCGTATTTTTCAAACACTACACCTTTGGCGGTTAATTCATCTACCGCCTTATCCACATCGTCAACCGGAAAATTTAAAATGGTAAAAGTAGCTGGTTCATGGTTAGGCTTAGGATAGATCATCACATTGTTTTGATTGCCCGAAATTTGCAGGCCTAACAACGTAACGCCCATTTCTTGTTTAATCACCGTCAACCCAAGTGTTTCGCTATAAAACTGGTAGGCGGCATCAATATCATTAACCGAAAATCCGCTGAACGCTTTCGAATCTTTAAACATTATTTTATTGGTTTATTGTTTAAAGATAACCGATTGCCGTACAGATAGTTTGCTTTTTTTTGTTAAACGATACCGATCAGGCTGGTTTCTCTGTTGATGATATCGGCAATGCTGGTTTCGCTCAAAATTTTAAGCGTAGCATCGCGTACCTCTACAAACACATCGCGGATACCGCAGGTGGTTTCCTGGTGGCATTCATCGCAACGGTGGTAAAAGTTCAGACTGGCGCAGGGCACCATGGCAATAGGGCCGTCGGTAATCCGTAAAATATTGACCAGGTAAATGTCCTTTGGATCTTTATTTAAGCTGTAGCCGCCGCCGGCGCCTTTTTTACTGTATAAAAAACCGGCGTTGCGTAAGTCGAGTAAGATTTGCTCCAGGAACTTTTTGGGGATCTTTTCCTGTTCGGCTATCCATGAAATCTGCAAGGGCGGTTTGTCCCGGTGTTTGCCCAGTATTACTAATGCCTTAATGGCATATTTGGTTTTTTTGGAAAGCATTTGCGCGTTTAAACAACAAATTTAGAGATAAAAAAGCGACAATTTCACCGCCCAATTGTAAATATTCTGAAAAAAGGTAGTTTTCCTATCGTTTTAGTATGGTTTTTTTAATAACTGTCGGCTGCCGTGTGTTTTTAGTCCTGCTTAGTGTACCGGAATTGCCCAAATCAAACTAATATTTGCGCCGCTTGTATATACACTATCATGAAAACTTTGGCGCATACCTCTAAATTTCAATTCGGGCCTTTTATAGTTAGTTTATTAATTACGTTGGCTATTGCTGCTGTGGCTTCGCTTTGCACTATCCCACAGATCCCAACCTGGTATAGTCAGCTTAACAAGCCATCGTTTAACCCGCCCAATCAACTCTTCGGCCCGGTTTGGACGGTGCTTTACATTATGATTGCCACCGCCGCCTATCTGATTTGGAAACAACGTAATGATTCGCCATTGTACGCTACTACGCGGACAGTCTATTTTATCCAGTTGCTACTTAACTTTTCCTGGTCAATTATCTTTTTTGGCTTACACCAGATTTTGATTGCCTTGGTGGTGATTGTATTGTTATGGATCAGCATTGTACTGACCATGTACTACTTCGGCAAGTTCAGTAAAACGGCCTGCTGGTTGTTGTTGCCCTATTTGCTTTGGGTAAGTTTTGCTACGGCACTAAATTTCAGCATTTACCTGCTCAATCGTTAAAATGTTTAAATTAGGGGCAGGTTAATTAACCAATATCAAACCATGGGTAAACGCTTACTTTTAGTTCTGTCGCTGGTGGCCATCAGCTTTTTCGCTTCCGCGGATACCATCAGCATCAATCAATTTGTAATTAAAGACAACCCCTTCGGTAAAGACCAGATGGCCATTGTGGCGACTGATACCCTTGGTAACACGCTGGATAATGTAAACGGCATCTTCACCTTCGCGGTGAACGGCTTTGAGCAGCAACTATCCTTTAACAAAGGCGTAGCTTTTTATCCGCCAAAAATAGAGAAATCGATTTTCCTGTACATCCGCCACGCTAACGATGCCGGCACTCACAGCATGCTCTACTACGTTTACAAGCACGATGATAAGCTGAACCCCTTCCACATTAGCTGGGGCTGGCTGCTGGCCATACCCATCGGTTTAATCCTTTTAGGATACCTGTTCAAGCGCTTTATCATTATTGCCGCCATTATTTTTGTGATCTTTCTGTACTTTAACCACAGCAACGGGCTAAGTATGCCTACTTTCTTTCAAAGTATTTTTGATGGGTTGAAGGGGATGTTTTGACCGCTGATTTTAAATGATTTTTTTGATTACGCTGAACGCTATTACGAGCTATGGAAGTTGCGACTATTATCACATCATCAAAAGAGGTAATTTCCCTATTCGATAAATTTATTTACTCTTACAAGTTAATGCGTTTAACGGGCAAAGACCATGACATGGCCCGTTTCGAAAGTATACTAAATCATAAAATCATATTGTACTATCACTTTGAGTTGAATGACCCCGAAGAAGAATTTTCTTACAATTATTCGGAAGGCGAGGTCGAAACTATCCGGGAGTATTATGGTTCGAGTCCATTTTTTATGTTTGATTTGTCATATCGAACGGAAGCCCTATTGACCGAGTTATTAAGCTCATTTTATGTTTTCTTAATTGATAATGCTGTATCCCCTTCTGATATTCTGATAAGTCATCCGTTTGATGGCTTAATAAAATTTGAGGAAACATATAAAGTTTCAACTCATTTGTCTGCCCGTAGCCAAAGAGTAATTTTGCAATTCGTCAGGCGTTTAAAAAGATATTTTAGACGCTAATTGTAGCTAAGTTTTTAAGCCCTTTTTGCATCTTTAAATTTTAAATAATGAAATACCTGCTCCTGTTCACAATCATTAGTATATTAAGCTACCACGCTTTTGCTCAGCCTAAAAATCAAGATCTGTCTAAAACTGATCCGCGACTCAATAACGGGTTTTTGATGATCGATATGAAACTGACCGGGGCCGAATATAAAGGCAACATGCCGTCTGGTACAGATGGTGCATCAAACACCAAATTATTAATGGATTTCAGTAAGCTGCAAGCCGTGGCAATGAAAGGCGGGAAATCAAAATATTTGTTTAAAACGATTCCTTATTTCTCGTTCACTTCCTGGTTGGCCGATACTGTAAAACACGATACTGAACTATTAACCAAGGTGCTGAAACACGAACAAGGTCATTACGATGTGCAATTAATAATGGCGGCTGAATTGAAAAAACAGCTTAGTGAAACTTGGTTCGATACGTACAATTATGCAGATGATATGTTAGCTATCCGCGATAAAATATCGCGCGACGGAGCGAGGGTTAATCAATTGTACGAAATGGAAACCCGTAACGGCAGGGATGGTGAAGCCCAAAGTAAATGGGATGAATTGATCGGCAAGAAAAACTGGTTAGCATTAATAACCTATATTAAGGGGAAAATATAAACCTATACCTACCACCCCGCCAACACCAAGCCCAGGGCCAAAATAGCCGGTAGCGCCTGCACCACAAAAATCTTTTTAGAAGCTGTAACCGCGCCGAAAACACCTGCTACTATCACACATCCTAAAAAGAAAATCGCCACATTTTTTTGCCATACCGGATCGGTAATTAAAAAGCTCCAGATTAAGCCTGCCGCAAGGAAACCGTTGTATAAACCCTGGTTAGCGGCCAAACCTTTGGTAGGTTTAAACAGATCGGCCGGCATGGCGGCTTTAAATGTTTTTTTGCCGACGGTTTCCCAGGCAAACATCTCCATCCATAAAATATAGATATGCTCCACAGCCACCAGGCCGGTAAAAATTTTGGCTAATAATTGTATCATGTCGGTTGTTAATTGGATGAACTAAAGTACGATAATATTTGGCAGGGATTTGCAAAAGTTTAGTGGAGACATACGTTTGTTGGTTCGCTGAGAAAAGCGTGATTAGCTTCTAACGAGCGTGGGGCAGAGAAAAAAGCGGGCCAGCGTTGGCGGGAATGCTTTTTTTTGCTTCGGCTGTGCCGGAAGCAAAAATGGCAGGGAGCGTGGAAGCATTTTTTTCTCTTGAATTTTGTTTCTTTTGTTTCAAGACAAAAGAAATAGGCCCCTGGCGGCCATGAGCAGACTGAAGATAATAATGCACTGGCCTAAATAATTGCTCTACCTTCTTGGGATTGCCACGCTATCGCTCGCAACGGCGGGAATATATATTAAAACACCCACAAAAAAAGGGACGCGCTGATCAGCACGCCCCTCCTCTCAAACTTAGGAATTAACTATTAGCAAAGACGCAGGCCTATGCCTCCCTGCTCAGAAAATCTTTACACCCCTCCCCAACCCCTCCCCGAGGGAGAGGGGCTTTTTAGAAAAGTCCTCCCCTTCGGGGAGGATTTAGGAGGGATCACGCTTCGGCCCTGAACATCAGGGCTGCCACTGTTAAATTGGTGCGGCTATCAATAATAACAGCCCGGCCGTTAGCTTTATTTTGCTGGTATAGATCAAATGCCAGCGGCTCGGCGGTTTTAATTACCACACGGCCAATATCGTTGAGTTTAAAATCTTCTTCGTGCAACTGCTCCAGCGTGTTAATCTGCATTTTATACAGCACCTCGCTAATTTTGCACTTGGTTACCTTGCTGTTATGCTGTATCAGGTACATGTGCGTGGTATCCATCGGTTTGGTATCCATCCAGCACAAATCGGCTTCTATCAATTGCGATACTATCGGCTGCTGACTGGTCTTCACCAAAATATCCCCGCGACTGATATCAATCTCATCTTTCAGATGTAAGGTAACCGACATGCCGGCCATCGCCTCATCCGGGCGCTGATCGAATAGTTCGATCTTGTCCAGCGTAGAAGTAAAGCCCGATGGCAATACCGTAACGCTGTCGTTTAGCTGGAACGTGCCGCTAAGTACTTTACCGGCATAACCGCGGTAATCGTGCAGTTCGTCGGTTTGGGGGCGTACCACCCATTGTACCGGCATGCGGGTATAGTTGGTATCGTCTTCGGTATGTGTTTCAACGGTTTCCAGATAATCCAGCAAACTTGTGCCCTGGTACCATGGCATCTTTACCGAAGTGTAGCAAACGTTATCGCCTTTCAGCGCACTCACCGGGATGTACTGCACATCGTTCAGTTTCAGCTTGTGCGAGATCTGCGCTTTATAATCGGCCACTATCTGGTTGAAAACATTTTCATCATAATCAACCATGTCCATCTTATTCACGCACACTATTACATGCGGAATTTCCAGTAACGACACCAAAAACGAGTGACGGATGGTCTGCTCAATCACGCCTTTACGGACATCGATCAGGATAATAGCCAACCCGGCGTTTGATGCACCGGTAACCATGTTACGGGTATATTGAATATGCCCCGGCGTATCGGCTATGATAAACTTACGCTTCTCGGTTTGGAAGTATTTGTAAGCCACATCAATGGTTATCCCTTGCTCGCGTTCGGCTTTCAGGCCGTCGGTCAGGATGGCCAGATCGATAGTACCGTCATCGTTTTTACGGTTGCTGCGTTGCAGGGCTTCCAACTGGTCGTCCAGGATAGAATCAGTATCGTACAACAGGCGACCGATCAGGGTGCTTTTTCCGTCGTCAACACTGCCGGCGGTTAAAAATTTAAGCATGTTCATGAGTTTTTCACGATTAAATGGTTTTTAAATAGGCGTTCAAGAATGCTACGCATTTAAAAATACCCTCCCTTCTTACGGTCTTCCATAGCCGCTTCGCTTACTTTATCATCTAAACGGGCGCCACGCTCGCTAATATTGCTGGCGCTGATCTCGTTAATAATATCATCAATCTCAAACGCGTACGATTCTACCGCCGCCGTGCAGCTCATGTCGCCCACGGTACGGAAACGCACATTTTTAGTCTGCACCACATCCTCGTCATCCATATTCAGGAAAGGTGAGGCAGCCATCAGTTGGCCGTTACGGGTAATCACCTCCCGCTCGTGCGCAAAGTAAATGCTTGGCAATGGAATGTTCTCGCGGCGGATATAGTTCCACACGTCCAGCTCCGTCCAGTTACTGATCGGGAACACCCTCACGTTTTCGCCTTTATGAATTTTGCCGTTATACAAATCCCACAACTCAGGTCGCTGGCTTTTAGGATTCCACTGGCCAAACTCATCGCGCACGCTGAATACACGCTCTTTGGCGCGTGCTTTTTCCTCGTCTCTGCGGGCGCCGCCTATGCAGGCATCAAACTCATGTTTGGCAATGGTATTTAACAGCGTAACGGTTTGTAATTGGTTACGGCTGGCGTTTTTACCTTTCTGCTCCACCACGCGGCCGGCATCAATATCATCCTGCACATATCCCACAATCAACTTCTCGCCAATGCGGGCAATCATATCATCACGGTACTGTATGGTCTCCTCAAAATTATGACCGGTATCAATATGCACCAGCGGAAACGGAAACTTACCCGGACGAAAAGCCTTCTCGGCCAATCGCACCAGCGTAATCGAATCTTTTCCACCCGAAAACAGCAGGGCAGGCTTTTCAAACTGGCCGGCAACCTCCCTCAAAATATGGATGGCCTCGGCCTCCAACTCATCTAAATAATCCGGTTTTCTACTCATTTATTGTTTAGTTCTTTTTATTACCCCGTCTGGCTTCAGTCTGTGACTGAATGCCTGCGGATATCAACAAGTCTGTGACTTGTGTTGAAAGTCACAGACTTTCTTTATCAATAAGCTTAAGTCACAGACTGAAGCCAGTATCTTTTATACCAATGACCCAATGACAGCGAAGCGTAATGACTCAATGACCAATATAATGGCGATGCCTTCGGCCCGGGCTTTCCGTTCCAAGTCCTCGCTTTTCCATCGCTCAAATCAACCCACGCTCCGGGCTTTCCTCTGCAATCCCTATCGCGACTGTCTGAACCGCTGATTTGAATGATTTTTTTGATTTCGCTGATTGTCGACAACAATCCATAATCATTTAATCAGTTAAATCATTAAAATCAGCGGTTCAGACTTTTCACAATGGCCTCAACTCCTTCGTATCTTCATCAATAACCGCATCCGTACTATGCAACCCACATTCCTTTTTCGATTGATCTTCCCACCACCAGCGGCCGGCGCGGAAATCCTCGCCAGGTTGAACGGCGCGGGTGCAGGGTGCGCAACCTATACTTGGGAAGCCCCTGTCGTGCAGTACGTTGTACGGTATGTTGTTATCTTTAATATATTGTTTAACATCATCTAAAGTCCAGCTGAAAATAGGGTGGAACTTCAGCATGTTGTTGCCCTCGTCCCATTCCAGGTTTTGCATATCCTCGCGGTTGGCCGACTGATCGGCACGGATCCCGGTGATCCAGCATTGGTTACCTGCTAAGGCGCGTTTCAATGGCTCTATCTTACGGATGTTACAGCATTCTTTCCGGTTATCTACCGACTCGTAAAAACTGTTAGGCCCTTTTTTGCTGACCATCTGCTGTACCTTCTCCGCATTTGGGAAGTAGGCATGAATTTCCTTGCCATACATTTCAAGCGTACGGTTCCAAACGTAATAGGTCTCCGGGAACAGGCGACCGGTCTCCAGTGTAAATACTTTAATCGGGATGTTGTTGGCAAAAATCATGTGCGTAATCACCTGGTCTTCCCAGCCAAAGCTGGTAGAGAAAATGATCTCGCCCGCGAAGGTATCTGCCAGATAACGCAGCGCCTCAACCGGCGATAATCCTGCCGTTTCTTTTTTAATATGTTGGGTTATCGAATCCATATTATAAAAAATGGGGGTAGAACAATTTAATAATACTGCGCAGGCTGGTCAACATCACTATAATACCTACCGCTACCATAATGGTTTTGGTTGAAATTTGGTTAGATACCCTTGCCGCGATAGGCGATGCCAATGCCGAACCAATAATTAACCCGGCAACTGCATCCCATTGCACACCGTTAAGCAGGGTTATAAATAGCGCCGACCCCATAAAGGCAATAAAAAACCGCGTTAGCTTTACCGTACCTAACGAAAAGCGAGGATTACGACCGCCGGCTATTAAACTCGATAGCACGATAGAACCCCAGCCGCCGCCGCCCACAGCATCTATAAAGCCGCCGCCAAAGCCCAGGATAGAGATTTTCTTAATTTTATCGCCCGATTTTTTCGGTCCTTTTTTAAAGGCTTTATTTAAGATAACCCAACCCAGTATAAATGTATAAAGAGACACAGCCGGCTTGGTGTATTTGCTGTAATGCTCTAAAGATGAGATGAGATATACCCCTAAAAGAGCGCCGATAATGCCCGGGACCAACAGCAACCAAAATAATTTCCAGTTGATATTGCCCATGCGGTAATGGATCCATCCGGCAATACCGTTACTCATAATTTCGCTCAGGTGTACACCCATACTGGCCGAAGCCGGCGGGATCCCCATACTCAACGAAAAACTGGTGGAGGTTACCCCGTAAGACATGCCGATAGCGCCATCTATCATGGCAAAAACAAACCCTGCCCCTAAAAAGTAATAAAAGTTGGCCGGGATGCCGCGTAAAAAGGCCTGCGCTTCAGGATCCTTGTACCAAAGTGTAGTTGATGTTAATAATATGGTTAACACAATAGTACCCCAGATCAGCCATTTAAAATTCTTTTTAATTTCTTCGGGCTTTTTAGCTTCCACCAAAACGGCGGTAATCTTATTCAGCTGGCGCACTTTCTCGCTGAAATCACCTTTTAAAGAATTACGTAACAGGCTTACCTGGGTAAGCGTAGTATCAATTTCATCAGGAATGCCATCGTTCAGCACCTCTTTAATTCGCTTAGCTACTGTTGGCGATTTGCCGTTGGTAGATATAGCTATCTTCAGATTACCTTTTTGTACGATGGAACCTAAATAGAAATCGCAAAGGGCGGGCTTATCAGCAATGTTCACCAACAACTTCCTGTCGCGGGCTGATTGACGGATATAATCATTCAACTCCGGCTGACCGGTTGCAGCGATTACAATATCGGCATGGTCCAGATCGGTATCAACAAAGGTTTTTTGCAGGATGGTTACCTGCGGATTGCTTGCCGCCAATTCGTGAATCTCCGGAAGGAAAGCATTGGCAATAACGGTCACCTTTGCCTGCGGGCTGTTGTTTAACACGGCCGTCAGTTTTTCCAAACCGATGGTCCCCGCGCCAATCAGCACCGTATGCAACTCGTTCAGCTTTAAAAATACCGGGAACAGTTCGTTAGTGTCCGGTTTAGGTAAAGCCTCGGCTGGTGTATCGTTATTCTTTGTCAGCAATGGCATAAAAATCTTTAATAGGCTGATAATCGGGATGCAGCGAAACCACATCGCCCAGTACAATCAGCGCGGGCGCTTTCACCTGTTTTTCTTCAACTACCTCAATAATGGTATCTATCACACCAATGGCCACGCGCTCGTTCTCAGTCGATCCGCTTTGAATCACCGCCACCGGCAGTTTACCGCGACCTTCGTTTTGGTACAGCTTTACAATCTCTTTCAACTTGTGTACGCCCATCAGCACCACAACTGTAGCGCGGCTCCGGGCGGCATCATACAAATCGTTAGACAATAATCCACTGGCTGTAGTGCCGGTAACCACCCAAAAACTCTCGCTTAAACCACGATGCGTTACCGGGATGCCTTGCAAGCCCGGCACCCCAATAGAACTGGAAATGCCCGGAATAACCTGCGTAGGAATGCTATAATTAGCAGCAAAATCAACTTCCTCAAACCCGCGACCAAATACAAACGGATCGCCGCCTTTCAGGCGTACCACGTGGCCGTAGTTCAGCGCATAATCAACCATCAGTTGGTTAATAGCGCCCTGCTCATAATAATGTTCGCCGCTGCGTTTGCCTACGTAAACCATTACGGCATGCTCGGGCGCGAAGTGTAGTAACTCGTCATTCACCAAAGCATCGTACAAAACCACATCGGCGGTTTGCAGGGCTTTTACACCTTTAATGGTGATCAGCTCGGCATCGCCGGGGCCAGCGCCCACTAAGGTAATGCGGGGTTCTTTTATGTTTTTCATGCGTTAACCGCTTCCTCTCTCTTTGCTTTTACCTGGTTTAAAAATAACTCCGCTTGCTGCAGGTAATCAGTCGCGAAGGTTTCAGAAGGTTCATTCTGATTGATCTGTAAAACCAAATCGTTAAATGTGCCTTCCAACGGGAACTCGCCGGTTGTTACATATAACTCATCAAATGCTTTAATAATGCCGGTTTGTGTGCTGCTGTTCGATCCTTTATCTAACAACAGGGCTTTAGCCGCGCCGATAAATACGGTGTACGAGTGATAAATGCTATCAGCAAAACGACCATCCGCAAAAGCGTTTTTGGCCCAGCTAAATTTCTCATCACTCTCGTAAAGCAGGGTAGCCACCAAATCGATAATTACGCTTGCGCATTCGCCAACGCCGATGGCGGTTTTAAAGGTTTCTTCGTGGCCCCAGTCTACAAATTCCTCTTCGGTCAGGGTGGTTAAATCAGCCAGCGGTTTTAATAATTGGTAGAAATAATCCTTGCCGTTACGATCGTAATAATCGTGGAAAGTTTCATCTTCGATAGAGTTGGCTTTATAATCGTTCAGTACCCAGCGCAGTACGTTTGCAGCGCGTTTGGCAGGTACTTTTATTACCTTATCAGCTGCACGGCCAACGCCATCGCCGACGGTACCGCCTCCTAACAGCACCTGCATAGACGGCAGTACCTTAGTGCCCGCCTTCAGCGAACTGCCATGGAAGCCGATATGCGCCAAACCATGCTGTCCGCAGCTATTCATACAGCCGCTGATCTTGATTTTTATATCGCGGTTGTTTACAAAATCTTCGTATTCGGTATAAACCACGTTTTCCAACACACGGGCAAAGGTCATACTGTTGCTAATACCTAAGTTACAGGTATCTGTGCCCGGGCAGGTAGTTACATCGGCCAGGCTATCAAAACCCGGCTCGGCTAAATGGACAGCTTTTAACGCCGTGTAAACAGCCGGTAAGGCTTCTTTGCGGATGTATTTCAACATCAGGCCTTGATTGGCTGTAATGCGAATCTCATCGGCCACCCATGGGCGCAGGCCTTCTACCAATTTGCGGGCTTCGTCAGTCTTAATATCGCCTACAGGTACTTTTACCCATACGCCGTAAAAGCCACTTTGCTTTTGTTCAAATACATTGGTCACCAGCCATTGCTCATAAGCCAGGCTTGGTTCGATGGTTGGATAATCTGTATTAGTCGGCAGGGCAGGGGCAGCGATGGTATCGCGGTCTATTTTAAAGGTTTTTGATTTATTGGCAACTTTCTCCAAAGCAACCAGTTTCAACAACTCTTCCAAACCGATTTTAGCCACCAGAAACTTCATGCGGGCCTTGTTGCGGTTATTGCGCTCGCCATTACGATCGAACACACGGATAACCGACTCGATGAATGGAATCAACTCATCCTCAGGCAAAAATTCGTGTACGATGTTGGCAATGGCCGGTTGCGCGCCTAAGCCGCCACCCAGCATTACTTTAAAGCCACGTTCGTTGCCTTTTAGTTTGGGGATGAAACCTAAATCGTGAATATATGAAAACGCCGTATCCTGATCGTTCGACGAGAAGCTCATCTTGAACTTCCGGCCCATATCCTGGCAGATCGGGTTACGTAAAAAGTATTCGAAAGTGGCCTGAGCGTAAGGCGATACATCAAACGGCTCAGCCGGATCGATACCCGCGTTGGCCGATGCCGTTACGTTACGCACGGTGTTGCCGCAGGCTTCGCGCAGGGTAATATCATCCTGCTCGAGCTTTGCCCAAAGTTCGGGCGTGCGGTCAAGGCTTACGTAATGAATCTGGATATCCTGACGGGTGGTGAGATGCAGGTTACCGCTGCCGTATTCGTCGGCTATATCGGCAATGCGCAGGAGTTGTTTAAAAGTGACTTTACCAAACGGCAGTTTAATACGCACCATTTGCACCCCCTGCTGCCGCTGACCGTAAACGCCACGCGCCAAACGCAGACTGCGAAACTTCTCTTCGTGAATTTTACCTTCGCGAAACTCCCTGATCTTCCTCTCCAGGTCTATAATATCTTGCTCCACTACGGGATTCTCCAGTTCTGTTCTGAAGCTTTGCATAATACGTGTCGTTTAGTTTTTTGATATGAAAAAGCCCCTGCGGCGTATGCTGTAGAGGCTGACAATTAATGCTTTATATACCTACAGCTGTTGATGGATACTACACATGCAGCACCAATTCAGCATCAATAAATCAGCGTTAGTTATCTTCACGAGGTAAATATATATAATGTCTACGGAAATTGTAGTATTAAATTTAAAAAAGACCGCTGATTTAGAAATGATTTTTTTGATTACGTTGATTTGATCTATGATAATCGGCGTAATCTCAATAATTATGGCGTTGCCTTTGGCCCGTGCTATCCACTCATACTGCGCAGGCCTTAGTCACAGGGCCGGTATCCGCTGCTATCACTAACGCAATCGTCTGAACCGCTGATTTAGAGTGATTTTTCGTTTATAAATTGATTTTTAAAGGTACTCAAGAGGGCTACGCTGTTTTTTTGATTTCACTGATTGTCGTAACAATCCATAATCATCCTAATCAGTTGAATCAATAAAATCAGCGGTTCAGATACTTCCTCATACAAATACTACCCTCCAAATCCAAATAAGGGCCGTACCTTGGGATATCCTCATAACCGGATTTGCGGTATAATTGGTGAGCATCAAAATTCTTGGTTCCGGTTTCCAGTACGGTGTATTTAAATCCTAATTCAACCGCCCAGGCTTCCAGTTCGTTGATAATCAATTTCCCAATCCCTTTACCACGACCAGCTTTAGCAACAAACATGCGTTTCAGTTCTACCGCCTCGTTATCAAAAACTTTAAAACAACCGCAGCCGACCGGCGCATCATCCAGGTAAGCGATAACTACGGTATCAATCTGCTCAATCAAATTGTGCTGATCGTAAGTATCCATCAACTCAGCGTACATTTCGCGCAGCTCGGCATCGAGTTGGGTAACTAAGAAGCGGAAATCGGGGTTGGTGGAGGTGGTGTGGGTGAGGTGAGGAGGAGGCATGAGATGGAGATATTAGTTATCAAACTTTAATACTTCTTTTGTGGGTTTAATTAGAATATAAGTAGTTGATCCTTTTTGCTTAACTAAACTGTCTTCCTTTTTTATTTGATGGTCGAAATTGTATCCGGCACTCAAATAGAACGTTTTTTTATTTATAATTACTGTAGGTATTCCCTTGATATCGTAAGAAACGCTATCTACAACACCCTTAAAACTATATAGCTTATTTTCTTTGAAGTTGTTTTTAGCTGCGAAAAGCATAATCACAAAAAAGGCTAAGCATAGAGTTCCAAAAATTACAAATCCAATTTTAGTTTGAGTGTTTGTTTTCTGCCTCATCACTACCCTCTCCCAAAATGCTCCCACAAATGGATCACAAACACCCTATCCAACAAAAATAAGCTGGCAAACACTACGCTTGCAATCCCGTTGGTAGTCATAAAAGCGAAGTTTACGCGGCTTAAATCGTTTGGCTTAACCAGCAAGTGTTGATAGATGAGCATGGCGCAGAAAAATACGATACCTACGTAATACAACACACCAACCGTGGTGAAAAATACAGGCATCATAATAAACGCCGCCGAGAATACGTGCAACAGGGTTGATAAGCGCAGGGCGTTTACTTTACCTAAGTACGATGGGATGGAGTGCAGATTTTCGCTGCGGTCAAAATCCTCATCTTGCAGGGCATAGATGATATCGAAGCCGCTTACCCAGCATAGTACGGAGAGTGAGAAAAACAGGGGCAATAATTGAAACTCACCAGTTACTACCAGGTAGGCGCCTATTGGTGCAAGCGATAAGCCTAAGCCCAATACCATATGGCAAAGCGCGGTGAAACGTTTGGTTGCACTGTAGCCTAATACCACCAGTAAAGCTACCGGCGACAGGTAAAAACACAGCGGGTTAATTAACCAGGTAGACCCGATGAATAACAGGCAGTTGATGATAGTAAACGTCAGCCCTGCTTGCGGACTAATCCTACCGGCCGGGATGTCACGCTGTTTGGTGCGCGGGTTTTGGGCGTCGATATCTCTATCTAAATAACGGTTAAAGGCCATGGCCGAATTACGGGCAAATACCATGCATAGCACCATCAATAGCAGTTGCTGCCATTTAAATGTATGATTTGTTGTAGTCACCGCCAAAAAGAAGCCGATGAAGGCAAACGGCATGGCAAATATGGTATGAGAGAACGTAACGAGCGAGAAATATTTTTTCATGATCACCTCTTGAAAAATGGGTGTACAAATGTAGCAATGTTTAACTAATTTTTACGGTTGATGCAGCTTAACGGCCTTATCCGGCGTTTTGTGATTAAATTGTTAATAAACAGCTGTTTAAATTATCATTTTTAACACAGGGTTAAGCGGCTGTTAATGATTTGCAATTTTAGGAAATATGGCCGAAAGGGGTGTTTCGCCGTAGTTAATTATGAAAATAATATTTAAACGGTCTAAATTGTTGTTTTGAGGGATATTTTTAGGTTATAAATTTCTTTTTAATAAAAAAACAATTTAGATTAGCTCAAACAAAACAATAAACCTCAAATATTTTTTAAAGGAGTAACTGAAATGAAAAAATTCACTGAAGTAAAAGAGCTGATCGCATCGTTAGAAGCAGATGCCGACAAATTCTACAACAAAGGTAACAGCGCTGCAGGTACACGTGTACGTAAAGGCATGCAGGACCTTAAAAACTTAGCTCAAGCTATCCGTTTGGAAGTGCAGGAAGCAAAAAATAAGGAATAGCTTATCGACAAAAAACTTACTTAACCAATTAACGAGATATAAAAAAACCGCTCCGGGCTCCCGGAACGGTTTTTTTGTTGTCTTTATTTTTTGCTTTCAGCTTTAGTCTTTCTGCCTTTAGCTTTTATGCTTTTAGTTTTTGGGTTTCAGCTATAATGGCTTCTGCGGTTTTGCTGCTTACCTGCACTAAAGGCAGGCGTACGTTGTCGCCGCAAACGCCTAAGTTTTTCAATGCGGTTTTAACACCGGCCGGGCTGCCTTCTACAAACATCAGGCGGGTAAATTCAATTAATGAGGCGTGTATTTCGGCAGCAGCTTTGTAATCGCCGTTCAGAGCAAAACGCACCATATCTGATGTAGCTTTTGGCAAAGCGTTGCCGGTCACCGAGATCAGGCCTACTGCACCTATAGAGATCATCGGAACTGTAACCGGGTCATCGCCCGAGATCAGTAAAAATCCTTCCGGTTTATCACGCAGTATATGGCTGAAAATATCAAAGCTGCCCGAAGCTTCTTTAATACCGATGATGTTCTTAAAATCGTTAGCCAAACGCAAGGTAGTCTCCGCACTCATGGTGCTGCCGGTGCGGCTTGGTACGTTATATAAAATAATTGGCAACTTAGCAACTTCGGCAATAGCCTTGTAATGCTGATAAATACCCTCTTGGGTAGGCTTGTTATAATGCGGACTGGCTGACAGGATAGCATCAAAACCATCAATATCGAAGGCTTTTACAGCTTCAACAACCTCGTAAGTATTATTGCCAGCGATACCGGCAACCAGGCCTGCACGTTTATTTACGGTTTGGGCAGTAAACTCAAATACCTTTTGCTTTTCTTCCTTACTTAAAGTAGCGCTTTCGCCGGTGGTACCCAGGCTTATCAAGTAATCTACACCGCCATCAATTAAATAGTCGATCAGCGTTTTTAAAGCCGCGTAATCAACCTGTCCATCTGCATCGAAAGGGGTTACCATAGCTACCCCGGTTCCGTAAAATTTGTTCATTTCCGTAATAAAGGGGCTAAGATAGGAATTCGCCGGGATTTAGGAGTTCGGATTTTCGATTTCGGATTTTTAATTGATCCGTTTCCAAACTTCGTGATAGCCATTGTCCACGCCATCTAAGTACAGGGAGCTTATCTTTAATTTTATAAGTAAACTTATTTGTTGCCTGTCCCGGGCGACCGTAAATATTGGGTGCGTTAACATCCACAGTTTCTATATACATCCCGTCATCAGTAGTGTAAAAGCCCGAAAAGCTGCCTACCAATGCGCGGCTGGTCATTTTAGTTTCTATCAGCAAAAATTTGTTTTCGGTGATGAACTTAAAGCGTTTCGATCCAAACTTGCCGCCTATCGCCGTATCGGGTTGCAATGTGTTGTAATTACAAAGCTGCCAGGTACCTATCAGTTTTTCGTCGTTCGCAACAGTCGATTTTTTAACTGTAGTGAAGCCGAAAATGAAGGCGATACCTATCAATGCCAATGCGACGGCGTAGAAGTTGTGCTGCTTTTTTAACATAAGGATTTTGGGTTGAATTGGTTGTTTAAAGATGTGCTATTGAAGGTTGAAAAGCAAATTAATTTATGGAAGGATGCTGGAGGGTGCCAGATTCCATAAATAAAAAAGGTGCCGAATAATTTCGGCACCTCGTAATATCATATCAGTAATTTAATTACAAACTCACCCCAATCCTAATTGCTTCAGGGGCATTAGTGCCGGTATTGATTGATCTGCCGTACATAATGCGGAACCCAAAATACTGCACGCCAATGCCAAACTCGGTGTAATTATGCAGCGCAGGGGTGGTAAGATAGTTCACATCAAAGATCTCCTGTAGTTTCAATTTGCGGATCAGCGGAATTTTGTTCAGGAAAAAGCCGGAGAAATTTTGCTCGAAATGGCCTTCCAAAAACTGGTCGGGAGTGCTGAAATCGTAATAATCCAACATCAAAAACTTGTTAATACCGGGTGTAAACACTACCAGCTGATTACCCGAGAAATGGCGGTAATCTAAATAAGTCAGATTTTTAGTGCTCAGGAATTTGCCTGCGCCTATGTAGAACGAGGTTTTGCCAAACATGCCAACTTTCATATCGCTTTTGGTGATATCAGCATTGATCAGGCTGTAGTCTATATCCGAACCAAACACATTTTGGAAAGCCTTGGTGAAACTCAGGTCAACCCGCGGATAGCGCGAAGGCTCGTACCGGCGGCCCCAGGGGAAGGTGGAGTATTTGTTGCTAAAATCGTAGCTGGTGCGGAACGTGACCCTGAACAATTGATTCTCGGTAAACAAAGGTTGTTTAGTATCTGGTGAGAATGGATTATTAGAAGTAAAATCGTTATTATTAGGATGAAATATGCTATAACTGGCGTGGTTATCCAGCCATTTGCGGTTGGCGTATTCGGTAGTGACAGACGCCCGCCAGGTACCCATTATACGGAAGTTAAGAGATGCATTGATAAACTGCTTATCGTACAACTTCTCGTAATTTTGGCGGTAAAGCAAGCTATGCGCGGTGTTCCACCAGGATGATATAGGCTGGCGGTTATTCATATCAACCACATCACTACCGGCAGAAAATGACACCGACAAATCGCGGTTACTTACGCTGCCCCAAACGCTGCCATGCAATGCCTGATTAGCAAAGCCGTAACGCACCTTGCCGCCTAAATTTAAGTAACGGTTAGTGTTACTGTCAATCTGTTTGTTGTAGTTGCCGGCATAATCTAACACAAATCCTTCTACCGTATTATATTCTAAAGATTGCGAGAGCGAATTAAGGTGGTACGATGTTTTATTGTACCGGTCGTAATGATAATAACCCAGGCCAATCAGCAATTTGCTTACGTTGAACCGGTTGCGCTTGCTATCTAACGAATCGAGGTAAGCTTTTGATTCGCGCTTGGTGGCCAGTACTTCTTTCTTCTTGTAATCGGTGATCTCTTCCTGTGTTAGGGGGATAGGGCGGGAGTTTTCCCAGTAGGTAGAATCCTTTTTGTTAACGCCCTTGGTAATACGCATCACCTCTTTAAATGCATTTTTCTCGAATGCAGGGGTAACATCATAGTTTTTAAAGATACCGATAAAATATCCGCCAAACTTAAACCCTAAAAAGGCTCCGTTAAATTCCAGCTTGGCCGACGACGGCATCCAAACCTTATCAACCGGTAAAAATTGTTGGTTGATTTTTAGGGTATCCAGCAAAAAGATGTTCGACCTTTTGGTCATTATCAAATCCACACTGTGTATGCGCCAACTGTCTTCAATAATGTAGATATAGCCTTCAAAAGTGGGGTCGTAATCACGCTTGGTCATCACCTTTATTTTGTCGATGGTTTCGCCGTTCTCAACCGTGAAACCCATGTATTTATAGTTGTAATAAAACAGGGCGTTATCGGCAATGGGCGATACAAACGGGCGATTGCTTAGGCCGTCCCAATCCAGCAGGTTTTGATAAAAATTGATCTTAAAATCTGATGCGCGGTTAAAACTGAAAGCACGGTTACTGCCCGATACTTTAGATGAGATCATCTCCTCGTGCTCCTCGTTAGGCCTTTTAAAGCTGTATTTCGATTCAGATTCGGACAGGTAGATAATCCCCCGGCGATTAGTATCCAGGCCGTTGTTGCGGGCAATTTCATTCATATCCCGACCCATAAAACGCTTGGGGGTTTCCAGCAGTTTTTGCAAGCCTTTGGTATAAACATCGCAGCTGAAGGCGTTAACCTCGTTAAGATAAGTCTTACGTTTTTTGATAGCCTTACGGATGATGGCATAAGCCGGATCTTCGGCCCCGGCGCGTACGGTTACGTTTTTAAGCTCATAGGTTTCCGTTTTCAACTGTACATTGGCAGTTTCGGCGCCTTTTACCGTTACGGTCAGGCTTTCCTGTTTATAGCTGATGGCCTTGTATTGCACCTCGTAAACACCGGGGGGCAGGGGCAGGGTATATTTCCCTTCGCTATTGGCAGATGTGCCGCGGGTAGTGCCTTTAATGTGGATGCTGACAAACGGAACGGTGTGGCCGGTCTCATCGGTAATTACGCCGCTAACGCCGCTTTGCTGGGCAAAAAGGCTGATTGAGATAAACAGCGTGAAGATGGATAGTAATAGTTTTTTCATTATACGCGATAAGGAAACTTGCTAAAGATGGCGAAATTTCACTAAAAACGTAATTCTGAATTGTTAATTGTTGTTAAAACATCTTTTACAGGATTTCTTTCAGATCGGCAAACTCATTGATAGTTGCTATGCTACCCTCCACATCTTTCCCGAAACCGTAGGATGCAAAAATGAATGGCACCCCTGCTTTTTTAGCCGAATCACGGTCGCCGTTGGTATCGCCAATGTAAACCGGGTTCTTCAAATCAAAATCGTTAACCACATCTAAAATGTTTTGAAATTTAGGTTGGCCCTTGGTGCCATAGCATTGGTGGCCCTCAAAATAAGCCACCATATTATCCATTCCTAAAAACACTTCGATATAGCCGGCCTGGCAGTTACTGACGATGAACAGCCGGTATTTACTTTTAAGATAAGTCAAAGTTTCGGCTAAGGCCGGGTAGAATTTGCCACCCAGTTTATAAAGTACCTCTAACTCGTATTTGGCGCATAGCGCTTTAAATTCCTCACGCCTGGGGATATCCAGATAGGGGTAAAGGGTATCAAAGATCACATCGTATGCCAGGCCGGTAATGCCGCGTACCGCTTCCAGGGTCATATCCTCGCGGATATAATCAACCTTATCTATAGCCATTTGCCACGCCACCACCACGTTTGCCGACGAATCCCAAAGGGTGCCATCTAAATCGAAAATAATACTATCAAATTGTTGCTGAAGCGCCATGGCGGCAAAAGTAGTGTCTGGACCGCTGATTTCAGATGATTTTTTTGATTTCGCTGATTGTGGATATTGTTTGGGTCTTAATTCATGAACAAATCAAAAAATCAACACCCCAATCCCCTAAATTTTCCCCAGCCTGTGTAAAATCTTTCCCCATGAAATTTGCCCTAAAGGTAAAAAAGTGCTTAAATGGCAATGAGGGGTGGTTTTTGCCATTTGGCACCTTGTTTGCCTTAGTATTAACCTGTTAATTGATCTTAACTATTATAAAATATTAAATAGCCCTTTCCCTTAAGGTTATTTAAACTATTGATTATCGTGCTGAGTGATTTGAAATTAAACACGGCAGGCCGGACTTGCGAAACCGGCCGGCCGTGTTGTAATTCTCTCCCCGATGATTGTTTTTCTGTCATTTTTGTCCCGCTCTTTCCTGCTTTCACCCTGTTTCCTTATTTTGCCCGTAATAATAATTTAACGTATGCATAACGGGGGCTTTATTCGTGTCTTTTTAATAATAGGGATCATTACTTTGTTAATGGACTGGTACGTGTACCACGGCCTTAAAACCCTGACGCTCGACTGGCAATCTAAACGCAATCAAAACATTGTTTTGTGGGGATATCTCGTTGTTTCGGTTGGCGTAACCGCTTTGTTTTTAGGTGGCCTTGGTGCGCTAACTACGGCTAAAGGTATGCTGCCCTTTCACGAGTACATGCTTAGTCTGTTCATCACCTTTTTTGTAACTAAGCTGATCTTTATCCTGGTGATGTTCCTGGGCGATATCGGTCGTTTTTTTGTTGGGATTTTTAATCATTTAGGTAAGCATCCCCAAACGGGTAAACCTTATTTCCCATCACGCCGTAAGTTTATCAGCGAGTTGGCTATCCTGATTGCCGCTATACCGTTTACCAGCTTTATTTATGCGATATGGAAGGGCAAGTATCATTATAAACTGCACAAGCAAACCATTTATTTTGATGATCTACCCGCTGCTTTCGATGGTTTTACCATCACCCAGTTATCCGATATCCATTCCGGCAGTTTTGATAACGCCGAAGCCGTGCAACGGGGTATTAACCTTGCCCAAGCGCAAAAAAGCGACCTGTTTGTTTTTACCGGCGATTTGGTAAACAACGCCGCTTTCGAAATCGAACCCTATATCGAACGTTTCCGCCAGTTGAAATCTCCATTCGGTCAATATTCTATTTTGGGGAATCACGATTATGGCGACTATATTCAATGGGATAGTGAAGCTGAGAAGGCCGCCAACCTGCAACAATTGAAAGCTAACCATTGGGCCATGGATTATAAGTTGCTGCTGAACGAAAATGTCACCATTAAAAAAGATGAACAAAGCATTTCCCTAATTGGCGTACAAAATTGGGGCAAGGGTTTCAAGCAATTAGGCGATCTGGACAAGGCTTTGGAAGGAGTAGACCCTAAGGCGTTCAAGATTTTATTATCGCATGATCCTACCCATTGGGAAGAGATCGTAAAAAAACATCCTGTCCCGGTTCATTTAACGCTTGCAGGCCATACCCATGGCGCGCAGTTTGGTATCGAGGCTGCCGGTTTACGCTGGAGTCCGGTACAATACCGTTACCTGCACTGGTCAGGTTTAGCTGAGTACAATAAACGTTTCCTGTATATTAACCGGGGGTTTGGCTTCCTGGCCTTCTCGGGCAGGTTAGGTATCTGGCCGGAGATTACGGTGTTGACGTTGAAGAAAAAGTAAGTGTCTGAACCGTTGATTTGAATGATTTTTTTGATTTCGCTGATTGTCGGTAATAGTGTAAACTTTTTCAGGACAAGATATAAAAGCGAAAACTTTTTTCGGGATGATACATTCGCCATAATCAGCGAAATCAAAAAAATCATTCAAATCAACGGTTCAGACGATTATCTTTACCCTGCATCAATCATCACCCTATGAAAAAAAGCAGGCTCGAGGCCTTTAGCGATGGCGTTATCGCCATCATCATCACTATTATGGTTTTGGAGTTAAAGGTTCCGCATCATGATGGCCCGCATCCGGCCGATGATATCCAATCACTAATTCCGCTGATCCCTGTATTTTTAAGCTACGTGCTGAGTTTTATATATGTTGGTATTTACTGGAATAATCATCACCACATGATCTACACGGTAGATACCATCAACGGTAAAGTACTTTGGGCTAACCTGAATTTGCTGTTTTGGCTCTCGTTGATTCCTTTTGTTACTGCCTGGATGGGGGAGAGCCACTTTACCAAATGGCCGGTGATTGTTTATGGCGTGATATTACTGGCAAACTCCGTATCGTACGGAATATTAGCCCGATTACTGATCAAGCACAGTGGTAAGCATTCGGCCATTGCCGAGGCTATCGGGAAGGATAGAAAAGGTGTGATATCCACATTGATCTATATAGTGGCTATGGTAACGGCCTTCTTTTGCTCGTGGGTTGGCCTGGCTTTATACTGGGTAGTGGCGGTGATTTGGTTTATACCCGATATGCGCATAGAACGCAAGTTAGCTGATAAGTACCCGCAGGCCTGATATATAAATTTTATTGATAACGTTTACTCTTTTTAAACGTAAGCTATAACCAATTAGCATTATTACTTTAATTATTAATTAGTTAGATTTGGTATACCTGATATTCCTCGTCAGCGGATACCTAATGTGGTTTAAGAGATTTTTGTTATTGTGTTTGATGCTGGCGACTGCGCGGGGTTTATTCGCCCAATCGTGTCCATCTAATATCGGTTTCGAGGGCGGCGATTTCTCCATTTGGCAATGTTATGCCAGCCGGCAGGATACCACAGGCACCGTACCCATTAACTGGGGCGACCCGATACGGAATGGTGCGCCTACGCAGCATACGCTAATTAAAAACAAATCCCCGCAAGATCTGGACCCCTACGGACGTTTCCCTGTAAATAGCCCTAACGGCAGCAATTATACTTTGATGTTAGGTAATGCGCAAGTAGCGGGTGCCCATGGTGGGTATTGCGAACGGATTACTTATGAGCTTGAGGTGCCTAACGATGATTATACGCTGGTTTATTATTATGCCGTAGTTTTTCAAAACCCTAAGGATCATGATGATAACCAGCAGCCTAAATTTATAGCCAACGTTAATAATCTCGATGACCCGTCAGATCATCCCTGCGGCTCGTTTTCGTTTACGGCGGGGGCTGGTTTAAGAGGGTTTGAAAGCGTACAGTTGGGCAAAGAGACCATCTATTACAAACCATGGTCGCCAATTACTATCAGGATACAGGGGCGCAAGGGCAAGCGGTTTCAGTTAGAATTTATTAACCGCGATTGCGCCCTGGGTGGGCATTTTGGTTATACTTATCTTGATTTTAACGAAAACTGCGCATCGCCTATCACCGGCAACAATTATTGCGCCGGTACAACCACAGGTGCGGTGCTGACGGCGCCATCGGGTTTTGATCAGTATTTGTGGACTAACAGCAAAGGCGATACAGTTGGCCGGACCCCTACATTGAAATTAAACCCTGCGCCACCCGATGGGACAGTTTATTCGTTACAAATTATCCCATACTCGGGCCTTGGCTGTCAAAATACTTTTACAACCACTATACAAAAGGTGAATGGACCGTTTAAATTGAGTGTGCAAGGCAGTATCGGCGGGTGCCTGGCTACAGGGGTAAATTTAAAAGACCCTGCTATAACGCAAGGCAGTTCGCCCGGTTTAAAATACGAATATTACACCGATGCCGACGGTCAAAATTTTTTATCAGACCCGTCAATGGTTACCGTGCCCGGCGATTATTATATCAGGGGAAGTAACGCCGGCGGCTGCACTGATATCGGCAAAATTCATGTCGATTTGCAGGACGGGCCTGTTTTGGAGCAGATAACCCCCAGCCCTGTTTGCGAACCGCAAAAGGTCGATCTCACCGCCGCCGCAAAAAGCCCGCAAGCGGGCGTTGTGTTCGATTATTTTTTGGATGCTTCTCTTACGTCTCCTATCCTCAACCCAAAAGCAATTAATGAAACAGGTTACTACTACATACGCGGAACCAGTGCTGCTTTTCCCTGCACCACGGTACGCTCGGTTTACGTGGTTGTGGCCCCACTTATTAGCGCTACCGATAAAGTTTTAAAAGGCTGCCCGCCGCTTAACCTGTATTCGGCACTTACAAATAGTACCGATAACGGCGGGAGGGCCGTTTATAATTTTTATACCGATGCTACACTAACTAAACCGATAACTGATCCAACAATTATTACGCAAAGCGGCACCTATTATTACAATGCCCAAAACTCATACGGTTGCGTAGGCAATACTGCTAAAATAGAAGTGACGGTTTATCCCATACCTTATTTCACCGTGCAACAGCCGGATAATGTGGTTTATCCACGTACAGTTAATTTAATTTTTACCCATCCGCCGCTTACCTATGCTGATTTTACTTACTGGCGCGATGCTGAACTCACTATTCCCTTAACCAACTATCAAAACATTGGCGAAAGCGGAACTTATTACATAAAAGCGGTGAGCTTTGGCGGCTGCATACAAAGCCACCCGGTTACTGTAATAATAAAACCGCCTCCCGAGCCTGATTTGATAGCCCCCACCGCGTTTACACCAAACGGCGATGGTATTAACGATGAGTTTAGGCCACGCACCACAGGCATCATTAAGCTAAACTATTTTAAGATATTTAATAGATACGGGAAGGAAGTTTTTTTAACGGGAGATATCTATAAGCGATGGAACGGAGCTGCGAAAGGAAAGCCCGAGCCGGTGGGGACTTATTACTGGATATTTAGTGCAGAGGATCTTTATCGTAAGAAAGAGTATACTAAAACCGGAATGATCACCCTTTTAAGATGATGTTAAATGACTTATTAGTCAGAACAATACCCATTGTGTGGTGTAATTATTTAAACCGGTAACCAAGTACAATTATAATTTTATATTTGAAATGCCAATATAGCTGCGTAAAGTTGCCATGTGTTTTAAAAGAGTTTTTTTAGCCCTGATTTTTTGGTCGATCGCGTTGGCGGGATTCGCTCAATCGTGCCCGCCAAATATTGGCTTTGAAAGCGGCACGCTCAATGGGTGGAAATGTTACATAGGCAGAATGGACCGGGATGGAGTAGACGCGATAGACTGGGGCTCACCGGTGCCCGGAGGAGTGGCGGGGCGACATACGGTGCTGAAAAACACATCGCCGCAGAGCCTGGATCCCGTGGGGCAGTTTCCTGTTAATAGCCCCAATGGTAGCAATTACTCGCTAATGTTGGGAAATATGCAGGTAAGCGGAGGCGGAGGCACTGCAGGTGCGGGCGGTTTTTGCGAAAGAATGACCTATGATTTTGTTGTACCCGAGGATGATTTTACAATGGTATATTACTATGCTGTAGTGTTTCAGAACCCAAAAGATCATACCGATAATCAGCAACCTAAGTTTATAGCAAATTTGCTAAATTTAGATAAACCTGATGATGTGGCATGCGGCAGTTTTTCTTTTACGGCGTCGGCTGGCTTGCAGGGGTTTATAAGCGGCGGTTCGGATGTTTATTACAAGGCCTGGTCGCCGCTGGTAATCAGGATAACCGGCCATAAAGGTCAAAACTTTCAGTTAGAGTTTATTACCAAAGATTGTAGCAAAGGGGGGCATTACGGCTACGCTTATATTGATTTTAATGAAGATTGCGGTGAATCGCCTATTACAGGTAACAATTATTGCGCAGGGGCTGCCGATTTTACCACTTTAACCGCTCCCGCTGGTTTTGAAAAATATACCTGGAAGGATGAAGCAGGTAACATAGTAGGCACCTCGCCTACCTTAAAGGTGTCGCCCATACCTGCCGATGGTACCAAAGTTTTATTACATATAGTACCTTATAAAGGCTTAGGTTGCGAGAACGATTTTACCACAACTATACAAAGGGTTAACGAGCCTTTTGTGTTAAATGTAAAGCCGTTGATAAAAGGCTGTTTAGCCACAGGTGTGAACCTGCGGGCCGACGAGGTGACGGCGGGCAGCAGTTCTGACATGAAGTACCAGTACTATACAGATGCCAGCGCGCAAACATTTCTCTCGGACCCGAACCTGGTGAAAGAGCCGGGCGATTACTATATCAGGGGGACTAATAGTTTTGGCTGTACCGCAATTGCCCAGATAACAGTAGAGCTAAATGAAGGGCCTAAGGTTAAACCCGAAACTGTTTTACCGGCATGCGCACCCGCCACTATAGATTTAACCAAGGCCGTAACCATTACCGACCCTAACGTAGTTGTTACCTATTACAGCGATATTGCGCTAACAAAAACAGTAGCTAACCCTAAGGTGCTTACTGTAAGCGGCATCTATTACGTAAAGGCGGTAAACCCTGCAATATCGTGTGCTACGGTAACGGCCGTAAATGTTATTATTAGCCCGCTGCCTGCTGTCACAAACAAAGTTTTAAAGGGATGCCCGGATTTAAGCCTGATAACTGCCGCTACAGACGGGGCAGATATTTCCGGCCTTACTTTCCATTTCTTTACCGATCAGCAGGTTACCGTACCGGTTAAAGACCCAACAAAAATCAGCGAAAGCGGTACATTTTATTACTATGCCACTAACCAGTACAGCTGTCCCGGCAATATTGCAAAGATCGATGTTACGGTTTATCCGGTGCCCTTTTTTAAAGTGACTGATCCCGACCCGGTTGTGTTCCCTACAACGGTAAACCTGATTAATACCCACCCGCCATTAACTTTTGCTGAGTTTAGTTATTGGAAAGATGCTGCCTGTACTATCCTGTTGGATAATTACCAGGCCATCAGCGAAAGCGGTACGTTTTACATAAAAGCAATAAGCGCCGGTGGATGTCCACAAATTCATCCGGTAACAGTTTTGGTTAATGCCCCACCCGAACCTGACCTGGTGGGTAGCAATACTTTTACGCCCAATGGTGATGGCGTTAACGATGAGTTCAGGCCGCAAACCAAAGGTGTTTTTAAGCTGAATTATCTGAAAATAGTGAACCGTTACGGACAGGAAATATTTCAAACCAAAGAGATACTGAACAGATGGGCAGGCACAAGCAACGGACAGGCCGCACCTGTAGGTACTTATTTCTGGATCTTTAGCGCTTACGATCTTTACCGCAAAAAGGATTTCATTAAATCGGGGAGCGTAACTATTATCCGGTGAGGGCTGAAAGGCAAAAGGTAAAAGGAATAACCCGCGAAGTGTCGCAGACACAAGCGGTGTTCTCTAATCTCTCTTAAATTCCGTGTAAGATTTTTTAATGTAGGTGACCAGCTCGTAATTATTCAACTTAACCAATTGATTTTGAGTTGGCCGGTATTTTTGCATAAACAGCAGGAGCGAGTCGTTTTTTAAGCCGGTAACATCCTTCACCATATCTTTCGAAAATCTGCTGTCGACGTAGTTTTCGGCTTCTTCTTTCAACAATACCTGCTGAAGTTTTGATGTCTTGTCCTTCTTTTTCGATAAGAGACTGACGATTTGCAAAACATCAACGGTAACAAGTTGGGTAGTGTTGTTGCGGGCCGTCATATGGTCATCGTACACCATTTTATTGATATCAACATCCGGGAACATATCGCTGAAGGATGTACTTTTATATTTAAACACCTTAGCAAAATCATTTCGAGTGCGCAATGAATCGGCTTTAAAATCACGCGTAGATTTAACTTTTACCTCTTTCAGGTTATAAACCATTAGTTGCAGGTAAATAATTAGGGTGTCTTTTTGATTAGCCTTCGGCTTGAAAGCATATTTAGCATACCCAGCACAGTTAATGCGAACGCTATCGGTAGATGGTGGGATATTAATAGTAAAAACGCCGGCCCGGTTACTTTGCACAGAATTATTGCCCGCTGTTACAGTAGCGTTTACTAAAGGCATCCGGCCAATTTCTCCCAGCAGCAAGCCGGTTAGCTTTTGCGCACTAAGCCAACCTGGAAGCGTTAATAAAAGCAGGGTAAACAGAAATTTCATAAGGCCTCACTAAGTTAGGCATTATGGTTCTGCATTTAATCTGATTTAACATTGATTAACAAATCAGCGCATTGCTTCGCCACCAGCCTGATGATTTCGAAATTGAACTTCCGAAATCCGAAATTATTTAGTGTAGTATCTTAAACATCAGTTCCTTCATCAACTCGCCCGGGCCGGCGGTTGATTCTACACCTTTGCTTTTCAAATCGTACTCGCGCAGGTTACTGATGATTTGCATGGTTTTGCCGTAATCGAAACTGCGGGCAGCTTGCTCATAGTCTTTGATAAAATAGGGGTTAACACCCAATTCTTTAGCAGCCTGCGATTTATCTTTCAGGTAATGATAGGTGAGGACCTTAGTAAAATAGTTATTCAGGTTGCCCAATACCAAAACAATGGGGTTCGATTTTGGATTGGCCTCAAAGTAGTTAATGATCTGGTTCACCTTAAAAGCATCCTTACGGGCCAGTGCGGTTTGCAGCTCGAATACGTTATACTCCTTACTGATGCCGATATTATCCTGGATACTTTTCAGTGTGATCTCTTCGCCCTTGTTGATATTCAGCATCAGTTTATCCAGCTCATTGGCGATCTTGGAGAGATCGTTACCCAGATATTCGGCCAGCATGGCAGATGCTTGTGTGCTTAATTTATACTGCTTATCGGCTACATAACCCTCTATCCAGGCCGGGATTTTGCTATCGTATAACGGGGCCGATTCAAAGATCAAACCATTTTTATCAATGGCCTTATAGGTCTTTTTACGCTTATCAAACTTGCCGTATTTATAGCAAAACACTAATATCGTAGTAGGCAGCGGATTTTCGAGATAGGCCAGTACGGGGTTGATATGCTTTTTATCATCATCATCGCGGCCCCATTTCATGTCCTGTGCTTCTTTCACCAGCACCACCTGGTAGTCGGCCATCATAGGGTAGCGTTTAGCGGCGTTTAAAACCGTCATTACATCAGTATCCTTACCATACATTACGGTTTGATTAAACCCCCGCTCGGCCGGTGGCAGCAGTTCGTGTTCGATGTAATTGCTTACCTGATCTATAAAATACGGTTCCTCGCCATGTAGCAGGTACAAGGGTTTGTATTTGCGGTTTCGCAGGTCTTTTAAAATCTCGGGCGCGGTCATATTACGGTGTGCAAATTACGAAAATAAAAAATCATCCCCGCAGGAGATCACATATTGTAGAGCCACATAATTGTGGCCCCTTTAATAATTATACTGTCGGTAGCTACAATTATGTGGCTCTACGGAATCGTCTTGCCGCAATAGGAGCCACAATTATGTGGCTCTACGAAAAATTAAATTAATTTTACCACCCATGGATTTGCTGCAACCGCTTAATTTACCACCGTACCCTTTCAAAATTACCGAGGACAATGGTGTGTACAGTCTGTTTGATGAGTTGCGTAAAAAGAGCATCATCATTACGCCCGAAGAATGGGTGCGGCAGCATTTTGTGCAATATCTCATCAATCAAAAAGGGTATCCGAAAACACTGATAGGTTTAGAAGGCGGCTTGAAACTACACGGCATGCAACGACGTACCGATATTTTGGTACGCAACAACCAGGGCGAAAAAGTGCTGTTGATAGAATGCAAAGCGCCGTCTGTAAAAATAACCCAAGGCGTTTTTGACCAGGTGGCCCGCTATAATATGGTGCATAAAGTACCTTTGCTGGCAGTGACCAACGGCTTGCAGCATTACTATTGCCGGATAGATCTGGTAAACGAAAGCTATACTTTTTTGGAAGATTTACCGAATTATACTTCAAAACAGAAAGATTAATAAAATCAAACTATTTTAATAGTTTGATTTACGAATTATTCGTAGTTTTGGTAAACTCAATTATTCATCTATGAAAAATCTGTTTTTAATATTGATCTGCTGCAGTGCGTTCTCGGCTTTCGCTCAAAAGCCTGACGTGGCCGTTGGCAAAGCTGTTTATGATTTTACCCACGTTAGGGATACTTTGAGTAGGGACAAACCTTACAAAGAACGCTTGACGTTGTTGGTTGGCCGTAACGCCAGCGTTTATAAAAGCCTGGATAAACAGTTAGCGCAGGAAAAGATGGCTCAGGATATCAAAAATCAGATAAAAGCTGCCCCGAACCCTAACCAAGTAAGCTTAACAATTACCGGCGGCCCACCTACAACCGGCGAGGAATATTATCAATACGCCAAAGATAAAAAGCTGTACATTGAAGAAAACGTGATTAACTATTACCTGGTAGAGCAGCCTTTGCCTGCCATTAAATGGACTATCAAGACCGATACCCTAAGCTTTGGCGCATTGCATTGCCAAAAAGCTACCACACATTTTATGGGTCGTGATTATACAGCGTGGTTTTGCCCTGATTTGCCTTTTCAAAACGGCCCGTGGAAACTGAATGGTTTGCCGGGTTTAATTTTAGAAGCAAGCGACAGTAAACAAGAGGTAATATTTAAGTTTGCCGGCTTTGAAGATATCAGCGCCACTAAACAAAATATATTTCCTGCGGCAGATGATATCAGGGTTAAACTCGAAGACATAGAACGCCTGAAAGATGCCCGTAAAAAAGACCCGGGAGGTTTTGCCCGCTCTATGCAGGGTTCGGGCCAGGCCAAACGCGACAATGGAATGGGAATGGGTATGAGTGATTTCGACCCCAGCCGCATCGCATCCATCAATGTAAAGGGTTATAACGGAAACGTATCAAAGGCGATTAATAACCCAATTGAGTTGCCGGAGAAGAAATAGCGTTTTGAGAAGGCATATCAATGTCTGATTTATTTTAGTAAATTTGTTATTATGGTGATTGAACGGTTAAATAATGAAATTATATTTCGCTTGCCGGCAGATATAGATACCATCGGTCTGCAACGAATAGTCAATTATTTGAAATATAAAGAAGCGATTAGAAGCAGCGCCGGAACTGAAGATCAAGCTAATGAATTAGCGGATGAGTCTAAAAAACGCTGGTGGGCTGAAAATAAAAGTCGCTTTATTAAGTGAATTTAGTTGTCGACATAAATATTGTATTTAGCACCTTGCTGAATCCTTATTCTATTATTGGCGAAATCCTGATGAATGTGCAGGATGACGTAGTCTTTTTCGCTCCTGATCTTCTCAAAGAGGAGTTAAAGCGCTACTCAAATAAAATAATGACTTACACTAAACTTTCTCAGGAAAATTTGGCTGTTATTGAAACTTTAGTTCTATCGAGTATACATTTTGTATCGGAAGAATTGATAAGTGATAAATCCTGGCTTAAAGCTCTTGAGTTAACCAGGGATATTGATGAAGATGACACGCCGTTTATAGCCTTAGGACTTGAATTGAATGCCAAGTTGTGGACAGGTGATAAAGTATTAAGTAGTGGTATTGCCAAAAAGAATCAAGATATAATTATCTCCACAAAAGAGTTAGAGCAACTTTTGAATAAAAACAAATAAGCCCGCGAGAAGCGGGCTTATTCTTTTAAAAATCACTTAATAATTCCAGTTTTTTCTGGTTGTATTCCTCTTGCGAGATCAATCCGTTTTCGAACAGGATTTTTAATTTCTTTAATTTTTCGGTCAGCACATCGGGCTTAACTTCTGCCTGTTGCACGGGAGCAGGAGCAGGTACCGGGGTAGGCGTTGGCGCAGGTGCCGAAACTACTATCTCAGGCTCCGGTGTCACAACTGCCGCTGCGGGATTTGCCGGCGGGGCAGACTGGAAACCTACGTTTTGCGGACGATCGATATTAACCGAGCCTGATTCGGCGCGTTTTTGTTCCAGATCGCGCAGGCGGCGGGCTTCACGTTCGGCTTCTTTACGCTCCTGGGCATATTGATAAAGTTTACGGGCCTGTACTTTAGGCAGGTAATCTACACCCATTTCGGCACCGTTAGTAGTTTTAGCGCTGAATATAGCACCGATGATCTCTTCTTTAGTGTATACGTCAACAATATCCTTCCAAACAAAATCTACAAACTTAATAGATAAGCCCAGGTTGGCCGGGGTAAAAAACAGGATGCGTTTGTTGGTGATGGCAATAGCATCGGGCAGGATATTTACCAGCGGTTTTTTTTGCGTGGCAATGTATATGATCTCTTCGCCGGTGGTAAGCAGGTCAACCAAACGGGTATAAACCTTCTCAACCGCTTTCGGGTCTTGTTCGTCGTTTAAAAATTTCTCTATCATGATGTTTTTCAGATGATTTTGGGCAAAAATAACAAATATTGTTTATCAAACCGTGAATTTTAGAACCCTCTCCTTTGGAGAGGGCAGGGTGAGGTGACTACCCCACCAACAAATTGCACCCCCTGATATCCGAATGATCGAACCTGCCCAGCACCTCAAACGATCCATCCGCGGCAACGCGTCCTAAATCCTGTGTGGCTATAAAACTGCAGGAGTTGATGTTAGCGAGATCGATCACATTAATGCCCCCGGTACGGTTAGCGCCTGTGAGGCTAAGGGGATCGTTAGTATCGCGGGTGATGATGCGCATCCAGGGTGGGCAATCGAAGATGCCATCGCCTTTAGAATAGGCTTGGGACAGCAATTCGGTCATGCCGTATTCAGAATGAATTTGATCGACACCGAATCCCTTGCAAAGATCATAATGTAGTTCTTCCCGGATCATTTCCTTGCGGCGTCCCTTCATGCCGCCGGTTTCCATCACAATCAGTTCAGGGAAGTTGATGCTGTGTTGTTCTATAAAATCTAACAGGGCAAAGGTAACGCCAATCAGTAAAGTCGGTTTCTCAATTTCCTGCTGATGTTTCAGTTGGGTGTAAAGGTCAGCGTGGTTATACAGGTAAAAGCCGCTATCCGGATTGTTAGATTCGGTAATCAGATCCTGCGCCATGTAAATCAGCGATGAACCCTCACGTTCAAGGTAGGCGGGGAGCAGGGCCAAAACGCAGTAGTCTTTAATATCGCCATAAAATAATGTGAAAGCCCGCCTAAAGCTTTCTACGTACCAGCTAACATCGGTAACGTAATGACTACTGGTAATCATCCCTGTTGTTCCCGAACTGGTAAAAGTTACATCAACAGGTTCATTGCTGCTTAACACCTGGTGCGACTTAAAAAACGAGATGGGCAGGAAGGGAATTTTTTCAACCTCGTCTACGCTGTTAATATCAATCCGCAAACCTTCAATAAACCTCCTGTAAACATCGTTATGCTGTGCCTGGTGCCTGAAAACTTGCAGGGCAACATCGGTAAACTGCTGCTGGGTCTGGATAGAAAAAACTTGTTGCGGGGTAAGCATGGGGCAAAGATAGTAAACCCCCCAGCCCCCTAAAGGGGGAGCCAAGAAAATTGCAAATCGGTGAAATCAAATCTAAATCGGTGAAATCAATAATCGATGTAGTCAAAAGGTAAATAAAATAACTAAAGGGAAACCATTCGCGGGATGGCAGGTTAATTAAATACATTTATTAAAGAATCTACTACTATGAAAACTTTAAAATTATTAGTCCTGCCGATGATGCTGACCTGCTTTATCGTGCTTACTTCAGCCATAGACGCTGGTAAAGAAACCGAGCGTGTGCGAAATTCAACCACTGTATTGAATGATTTTGGTAAGATGAAGGAAAGTATCCCGTCCGACCTGATTAAACAAGCTGAGGGTATTATTGTAATTCCGCACATGATCAACGCCGGCTTAGCCATTGGCGGTAAACGTGGTAAAGGTATATCCATGGTTAAACTGGCTGATGGCAGCTGGAGTAACCCGGTGTTTGTAACTTTTACCGGCGGTAGTTTAGGTTTACAGATAGGCGTACAGGCGGTTGATCTGGTACTGGTGTTTAAGCACAAATCGGTATTAACCAAAATGGAGAAAGGCGATTTTACCATTGGTGGCGATGTATCGGTAGCGGCTGGCCCGGTTGGCCGTAGCAGCAGCGCCAATACCGATTATAAACTGGAAGCTGAAGTTTATTCGTATTCGCGCAGCAAAGGCCTGTTTGCCGGGTTGAGCATCAACGGCTCGAATATCTCGGTTGATAAGAGCGCGATAGCTAACTTTTACGGCTCGGGAGCTACCTCGCACACCCTGTTTGCTGAAACTAAAAGCAGCTCTGCAGATGTGGGCGCATTGAAGAAAGCAATCGTTGCATTATAATGCATTTTTAAACCCTCTTATTGGTAACGATAAGAGGGTTTATACTTCTATTATCTTTTTGTTAAGAAATCAACCAAAATCCGGTCCGAATTAACACTGCGCAGTATATTGAAAGTCAGGGTATTGACATAATTGTTACGCCGCCATAATCATTATTAATTTTTTACTTGCATAAGTTAAAATTAATGCAGTTTTTTGCACGAAATTTAATAACACCCAAACGTTATAAAGAAATGAAAAAACAAAGCATCATAAAGCCTGCCCCCAAAGCAATTTTTGCATGGGTTGCCGCTGCTTTAATTGCTGATTTTTTTACATTTTCTCCATCCCGACGAAGACCGTTCATCCCACGGGTTTGAATGTGATCTATCCCCCGTTCCCTTAAACTAAAAAGGTTAAACCTTTTTTAGCAAAAACCATTCAAATTAATAGGGCCGCAAAGGCTGATTATTTAACGGTATTTTTCTATTTAACTAATGACAATACAAGATTTTGATATACAGGTAGCCTCGGCACAACACGTTGATTATGCAGCGCAAATTTGTGTTGAGATGGCCGAATCTGCTAAAGCGCGTGGTACAGGTATAGCCCAGCGCTCGCCCGAATATGTGGCCAATAAAATGCTGGAAGGCAAAGCGGTTATTGCTTTGCACCGTAACGGTACCTGGGCCGGCTTTTGCTACATAGAAACCTGGAGCCATGGCGACTTTGTGGCCAATTCGGGTTTAATTGTAAACCCTGAGTTTCGTAAGGTAGGCTTGGCTAAGGCTATTAAGGAAGAAGTTTTCAAACTATCGCGCAAAAAATATCCTGACGCTAAGATCTTTGGTTTAACAACCGGTTTGGCAGTAATGAAAATCAACTCCGACTTAGGTTACGAACCGGTTACCTACAGTGAATTAACCCAGGATGAGGCATTTTGGCAAGGCTGCAAAAGTTGCGTTAACTACGATATCCTGACCGCCAAAGGCCGTAAAAACTGCATGTGCACCGCCATGTTATTTGATCCGGCTGAAAAGGCGAAGGAATCGGAAGAAAAGATGAAAAAAATTACGCACAAGGCTACCTTGCTTGAGCGGATTGAAAACGCGCTAAAGCGTTCAAAAAAATTAATAGTTACTCATAACAGTTTTTAAGTTAGCCAAAGGCGAATCGTTTTCATTTCGCTTTTAACAATCACCTATAAAAAATGGAAAAGAAAAAAGTAGTACTTGCTTACAGCGGCGGATTAGACACTTCATTTTGTTGCATTTATTTAACCCGCGATTTGGGTATGGAAGTACACTCGGTAATTGTAAATACCGGTGGCTTTAGCGATGAGGAATTGCAGAAGGTTGAAGAACGCGCTTATGAAATGGGCGTAACCAGTCACCATGTGGTTGATGAAACTAAGAATTTCTACAACACCTGCGTTCGCTACCTGATCTACGGCAACGTATTAAAAAACAATACCTACCCGTTATCGGTAAGTGCCGAGCGTGTAAGCCAGGCTACTGCTATTGCTAACTATGCCAAAGAAATTGGCGCCGAAAGCGTTGCCCATGGTAGCACCGGTGCCGGTAACGATCAGGTGAGGTTTGATATGATCTTCAATATCCTGGTGCCTAATATTAATATCATCACCCCCATCCGCGATTTAAAACTAAGCCGCGAAGAGGAGATTGAATACCTGAAAAAGCACGGAGTTGAAATGAACTTCGAGAAAGCTAAATACTCTATCAATAAAGGCATTTGGGGTACATCGGTAGGCGGTAAAGAAACGCTTACCTCAAACTTAGGTTTACCTGAGGATGCCTGGCCAACCCCGGCTACCGAAACTGAAACCCGCGATATTGAACTGACCTTTGAAAAAGGTGAGTTAGTTGCCATTGACGGTACGTCGTACGATCATCCAACCAAAGCTATCCAGGCTTTACAGGCTATTGCGCAGCCTTACGGTATTGGTCGTGATATCCACGTGGGCGATACCATTATCGGTATTAAAGGTCGCGTTGGGTTTGAGGCTGCGGCGCCGATGGTGATTATTAAAGCGCACCATACTTTAGAGAAACACGTGCTGACCAAATGGCAATTAAGCTGGAAAGATCAGTTATCGTCTTTCTACGGTAACTGGTTGCACGAAGGCCAGTTTCACGACCCGATTATGCGCAATATCGAGGCTTTCTTAACCGATACGCAGGATAAAGTGAGCGGTAAAGTATTCGTTCAGCTGAACCCTTACAGGTTCCAGGTGGTGGGTATTGAATCAAACCACGATTTGATGAGCAATAAATTTGGCAGCTACGGCGAAATGAACAACGCCTGGAGCGGCGAGGATGTTAAAGGTTTCTCTAAGATCTTCGGTAACCAGGTAATGATCTATCATAAAGTTAACAGCGCTGAATAATGCTGAACACCGTATTCTCAAAATCTGATTGCCTTGAGCATTACACCTGGGGCGATGATTGCCACGGGTGGACGTTTGTTGATACGGATGCGCTATCGGTAAAGCAAGAGTTAATGCCGCCCGATACTGCCGAAAATCTGCACTATCACGAAAAGGCAACCCAGCTGTTTTTTATACTGAAAGGCCGGGCCAGTTTTACTATCGATGGTGTGGTAAGCGAATTAAGAGAGCAGCAGGGGATACAGATTAATCCTGGTCAACAGCATTTTATTGCCAATAAGCAGCAAACCGATCTGGAGTTTATTTTATATTCTTATCCATCTACAAAAAATGACAGGATAGAAGCCCCCTAACCCCCTAAAGGGGGAACCCAAATAGAAAAGACATGAACGAAGCAAATAAAAATATCACACATCAAACTCCCCCTTTAGGGGGTAGGGGGGCTATAAAGGCAGGGATTATTGGCGGTGCAGGTTATACCGGCGGCGAAATGCTGCGCATATTGGTAAACCACCCCAATGTTGATATTGCTTTTGTTAGCAGTACCAGCAACGCCGGCAATTATGTTTATGATGTACATACCGACCTGTTTGGCGATACCGACCTGAAATTCACTAACGAATTATCTACTGATGTTGACGTGCTGTTTTTATGTGTAGGCCATGGCGATGCTAAGAAGTTTTTAGATGCCAACCCCATCCCGGACACGGTAAAGATTATTGATCTGAGCCAGGATTTTAGGTTAACTCAAAATTCAAAATTAGAAAGTAAAGACTTTGTTTACGGTTTGCCCGAGCTGAACAAAGAGAAAATAAAATCTGCGCAAAATATTGCTAACCCGGGCTGCTTTGCTACCTGCCTGCAATTAGGCTTGCTGCCATTGGCAGCTAAGCAATTATTAAATAGCGAGGTGCATATCACGGCCACCACCGGGTCAACCGGGGCAGGGCAAAAAGCAACCGCAACTACGCATTTTACCTGGCGTAACGATAACCTTTCGGTTTACAAAGCGTTCGATCATCAGCATTTGAACGAGATTGGCGAATCGTTAAATGGCCTGCAGCATGGCACTCCCTCTCCATCCGAAATTGATGGGGTGAGGTTGAACTTTATTCCGTACCGCGGTGATTATACACGAGGCATCATTGCCTCGATATACACAGAAAGCGAGCTGACGGAGCAGGAAGCGCTGCAGCTTTACCAGGACTATTATGCAGCACACCCGTTCACGCATGTCACCAACCGTGATATTGATTTGAAACAGGTGGTAAATACCAACAAGTGCTTTATTCAAGTGAAAAAGCACGGTAATAAGATATTTATCGTCAGTATAATAGATAACCTGCTAAAAGGCGCATCGGGCCAGGCGGTGCAGAATATGAATTTGATGTTTGGCTTTGAGGAAACAGCCGGTCTTAAACTCAAAGCTAATGCATTTTAAATAAACACCACGTCATGCTGAACTTGTTTCAGCGCCCCACTTGTTAAGTAAACAGCAGGTGAGATCCCGAAACAAGTTCGGGATGACTTTAACCATCACAACAAAATGAAATTATTTGATGTATACCCAATCAATCCTATCAACATTGTAAAAGGTGTTGGCAGTTTGGTTTATGATGATAAAGGGCAGGAGTATTTAGACCTGTATGGCGGCCATGCCGTTATTTCTATTGGCCACACGCATCCGCATTACGTAAAACGGTTAGAAGATCAGTTGCACCAGATCGGGTTTTATTCAAACTCTATCGAGATCCCCTTGCAAAGTCAACTGGCCGAGAAATTAGGCCAGGTTAGTGGTAAGGAAGATTACCAACTGTTTCTTTGCAACTCGGGTGCCGAAGCTAACGAGAATGCATTGAAACTGGCATCGTTTTATAATGGTCGCAAAAAAGTGATCGCGTTTAAGGGGGCATTCCACGGGCGTACTTCTTTGGCAGTATCGGCTACCGATAACCCGAAGATTATTGCACCGGTTAACGAGACGGACAATATTATCTTCCTTCCGTTTAACGATGAAGCAGCATTGGCGCAGGCCTTTGCCGAAAACGAGATCTCGTCGGTAATTATCGAGGGCATCCAGGGCGTAGGCGGTATCCGCGTAGCGTCTGAAAGCTTCCTGCAAAAGATCAGGACTTTGTGCGATGTGCATAACGCGGTATTTATTGCCGATTCGGTACAGTGTGGCTACGGTCGTTCGGGTAAGTTTTTCTCGCACGATTTTGCCAGCATCGATGCTGATATTTACAGCATGGCTAAAGGTATAGGTAATGGTTTCCCAATGGGGGCTATTATTATCGCACCAAAAATGAAACCGGCTTATGGTATGTTAGGTACCACCTTTGGCGGTAACCATTTAGCTTGCGCTGCTGGTTTAGCGGTGCTTGAGGTAATGGAACAAGATAACCTGATGCAAAACGCAGCTGAAGTGGGCGGTTATTTAATTGAAGAATTAAATAAATTTAGCCAGGTGAGCGAAGTGCGCGGTCGTGGTTTAATGATTGGTATTGAACTCCCTGCCGAGTTAGCCGATGTGAAAAAGAATCTGTTGTTCAAGCATCACATCTTCACCGGCGAGGCTAAACCAAACATAATCCGTTTACTGCCTGCGCTCAATTTAACTAAGGCCTATGCCGATAGATTTTTAGAGGCATTTGCTAAGGAGGTAAACTAAAAGCCCCCTAACCCCCTAAAGGGGGAACATGGCTGGGTTGACGATAATAAAGACCATTTACTCCCTCTCATTTTGAGAGGGAGTAGTTAAATGTATAATCACAAAACAAACCTCCTCCCTTTAGGGAGGTCGGGAGGGCTGAAATGAAACTATTTTCTTCTGTTAACGATGTTACCGATCTGGATGCCCTTGTGGCCCAGGCTTTGCAATTAAAGGCTAACCCTTACGCTTTTCAGCATTTGGGTAAAAACAAAACATTGGCTTTGGTTTTTATGAACCCAAGCTTACGTACCCGTATGAGCACCCAAAAGGCTGCCATGAACTTGGGTATGAACGTAATGGTATTAAATATTGATAAAGAAGGCTGGGCGCTGGAATTACACGATAACGTGATTATGAACGGTACCACCGTAGAGCATATCCGCGAAGCGGCCGGCGTGATGGGCGAGTATGCTGATATCATCGGTTTGCGCTCATTCCCGGGACTTAAAGATCGGGAAGAAGATTATAGCGAAATGATCTTTAATAAATTTGTACAGTTTTGCGGCAAACCGGTTGTTAGCTTAGAGTCGGCTACGCGCCACCCGCTGCAATCGCTGGCCGATTTGGTTACAATTACCGAACTGAAGACCCGCCCTCGCCCTAAGGTAGTACTAACCTGGGCTCCGCACGTAAAGCCATTACCGCAGGCTGTACCGAACTCTTTTGCCGAATGGATGTGCAAGGCTGATGTCGATTTCACTATCGCTCACCCGGCGGGATACGAGCTGTGCGGGGATTTTACCGATGGCGCAACTATTACCCATAATCAACAGGACGCTTTAGCCGATGCCGATTTTGTATACGTAAAAAACTGGTCGGCTTACGAGCCATATGGCCAAATGCCTGCCGTTACTGAAGATTGGTTACTGACTAACGATAGCCTGAAAGATACCAACAATGCCAAAGTAATGCATTGCTTACCTGTACGCCGTAACCTGGAATTAAGTGATGAGGTTTTAGACGGACCGCATTCGGTAGTAGTACATGAAGCAGGCAACCGTGTTTGGGCTGCGCAGGCGGTGTTGAAACAAATGCTGGAAAGTATGTAGCATCATTTCATGATATGACAAAGCTCTTGAAAAAGGGCTTTTTTTATGCTTTATATTTACCCATGCAAAACCATAATTAGTTTTACTTGGTTTTATATTTGATTACAACCTGCGCAACATGGCTTTCATTGATTATTATAAAATTTTAGGGGTAGATAAATCGGCGGATGATAAAGCCGTTAAAGTGGCTTACCGAAAGTTGGCCCGTAAGCTACACCCTGATCTTAACCCTAACGACCCGAACGCAAGCAAGAAATTCCAGGAACTGAATGAGGCTAACGAGGTTTTAAGCGATCCGGAGAAGCGGAAGAAGTACGATCAATACGGCGAGAACTGGCAGCATGCCGATCAGTATGAGCAGGCACGGCAGCAACAGCGTTCGCAATATGGCGGGCAGGGTGGTGGCTACCAGTCGGGTGGGTTTGAAGGCTTTGGTGGTGATAGTGATTTTTCTGATTTCTTTACCTCTATGTTTGGCGGAGGGGCCAATGGCGGCAGTGGGCGTAAATCAGTATACCGCGGGCAAGACATGAATGCTGAATTGCAGCTAAATCTCAGGGATATTACGGTTACCGAAAAACGTACTATCACTGTAAACGGCAAACAGATCAGGCTGACCATTCCCGGTGGCGTGGAGAACGGGCAGACAATTAAAATAGCCGGTCATGGCGGACCGGGACGAAATAATGGCCCGGCGGGAGATCTGTTTATCAAATTCAATATCCCTGCTGATCCTGATTTTAAACGCAGCGGGGCCGACCTGTATCGTAACATCAAATTAGACCTGTATACAGCCGTATTGGGTGGCGAAATTACAGCCGATACCTTAACCGGTAAAGTGAAACTGAAAGTAAAACCCGAAACCCAGCAAGGCACTAAAGTTAAGCTGAAGGGCAAAGGCATGCCGGTTTATAAAAAAGAAGGCCAGTTTGGCGATCTGTATTTAACCTATGATGTGGAATTGCCCACCAACCTAACCGATAAGCAACGCGAGTTATTTGAAGAAATATCCAAGTTAAACGCTAAAAATTAAATGTTATGGCAGCTGTTAAAATGATCCCGGCCGATGATCTTTGCACCTATCATCAATTAGAAGATAAATTTATCAAAGCCTTGCATAGCGAAGGACTGATCAGTATCAGCATCGTTGATAAACAATATTGTATTGCTGAAGATGATTTGCCCGGATTAGAACGCATGATACACCTGTATCAGGATTTAGACATTAATGTGGAGGGAATTGCGTCGATCACTTACCTGCTGCAACGTTTGGATAGCTTACAGCAAGAGTTGTTATTGGTAAGAAATAAGCTAAGCTTATACGAAGAAGTTTTAGGCTGCTAACTGGTGCTCTATTTTTTCGATCAGGAAGTTTACATCGAAAGGCTTCTGTAGAAAATCGTTAGGCGCACCTTCGTTTTCAAGCAGTTTCTCGCCATTCTCGGTAGCCGAGATCATAATGATAGGAATCATCGACACGGTGGCGATTGATTTTATAGCCCTGCAAATAATTCGGCCATCTAAGCCACCCAGCAATACATCCATCAAAATCAAATCAGGGTGATACTCGCTGATGCGATCAAACACCTTGTCGGCATTGGCCAGGGTACTTACCTGGTAGCCGTAATAGGCAAGCACTTCGGCCAAAATATCCAATATGGCCTGGTCATCATCTACTACTAATATTTTTTTTTCACTTTCCATCTTACTCATAATCATGCAATAGGTGTGCCAGTATGAATTTGGTCCGTTTATTTAATATTATTTACAGTAGAAATAATATTACCGTTGCCTGTAACTAATTAAAAAGTTATGTGTCTTTTAGGGTATATAAGCATTTGTAAAATTTATGCTTCAATAGCGTTTTAACATTTACTTAACGGTAGTCAGGGTATATTTGCCCTTATCAATACACCCCAATTATAAATACAGCCGGATATGTTTTTTCAGCTACCCGAAAAGGAAGTAGTTAAGGTTTTTGGTAAAAACCTTAAAAAACTGCGTTTGCAGCGTAAGCTCTCTATGGAAAAATTAGCTAAGATGGCTGATATGGAACTCTCGCAGATTTACCGGATAGAAAGCGGCCGGGTAAATGCCAAGCTAACTACTATAGCCGCACTTGGGAAAGCCTTAGATATAGACCCTAACGATCTGCTTAAAATACCAAACGTTCCTAACGATTAATTGACGCGTTTCAGCAGCTTATTGGTCAATTCTACAAAGCTGCTTAGCTCAAATGGTTTTTCCAGCCAGGCATCGGCGCCGCTTTGTAAGGCAATCTTTTCGAGATTGGGAATGGTAGAGATTAAAACTACCGGCAAATGTTTTAACGAAGGCTTTGCCTTAATACTCCTGCAAATTTCGCTACCGCGTTTAACGGGCAAAAATTCGTCTATAAAGATCAGATCGGGGTTAATATCGTCCAATTTAGTGGCTATGCTGCCATCCTTGCACGAAAACATCTGATGCCCATCATTAGTTAAAATAAAATCAACAACATCCATTATATCCGGATTGTCTTCAATGACTACGATTTTCATAAATGGATGTTTTATTAATAGTTAATAATGGGCTGTAATCAAATCTAATCATATTAATTAGAATTTAAAATTTAACCAATATTTACAACCTAATGGAGTGATGTAAGCCACTTGTACGCCAATTGTAAAGTGTTGATATTAGCTGACGCAAATTAGCAGCTACAGACATGAACGAGGAATTAAACGGCTACGTAAATACCACTACAGATGAAATAGGGATAGTCACCATAACCTTTTTTCACCCATCTCAAAATTCATTGCCATCAGCTTTGCTAAAGAATCTGACGGATGCTATTACAAAAGCAAGCGCCGATGCCGCCACCCGCGTAATTATCTTAAAAAGTGGCGGCGACCGCACATTTTGCGCCGGGGCCAGTTTTGATGAACTGATGCAAATAAAAGATAAGCAAACAGGCTCGGCTTTTTTTATGGGTTTTGCCAATGTAATTAACGCCTGTCGCAAATCGGGGAAAATCATCATCGGCAGGGTACAGGGTAAGGCGGTAGGGGGCGGGGTTGGCCTGGCAGCAGCTGCCGATTATTGCCTGGCTACTGAAGCTGCATCAGTAAAGTTAAGCGAACTGGCTATAGGCATTGGTCCGTTTGTGATCTCACCTGCTGTTACCCGTAAAATAGGTTTGCCGGCTTTCTCTCAGTTAACCATCCGCGCAAGCGATTTCCAAACCGCGCAGTGGGCTACGGAAAAAGGTTTATATAACGAGCTTTACGCCGATATCACCGCTTTAGATGTTGCTGTAGACGAGTTGGCCCGCAAGCTGGCATCGTACGCTCCTGATGCTTTAGCCGGGCTAAAACAAATTATGTGGGAAGGGACAGAAAACTGGGATAATCTATTAACGGAACGTGCTGCCATAAGCGGCGAACTGGTTTTGTCTGATTTTACCCAATCGGCTTTACAAAGATTTTTAAGTGGGAACCGATAGGAAATTCAGAATTCCTACAGAATTGCCCGATACATTTAACCTCGTACCAGAATTTAATTATTAAGAGAATAATTTAGAAACATTCTATCGACTCTGTTTAAAGCGTCTGGGTCAATAATAATAAAAATTATTTCTTATTGATTAATAAAATAAATTAGAATAAAAACTAAAATTTGCTTCGTATGATAAATAAATCTATACTTGTACCAATTGTTTAGTAGCGTGCGTTTACTATTTATATGACCGCTGCTTTTTTAAATACATCGCTTATTCCGGATAATACCGATCACAATTTGTCTACTGCTCCCTTGAACCCTGATTTAAAACGTATTTTAGTACTGGATGATAACCAGGACATCTTAGAGATGGTGAACGAGGTGCTTACCTACGAGGATTTTAACGTTCACGCAACTACCAGCAGCGCAGGTTTTTTTGAAGTGGTGGAAACGTTTAAGCCCGATCTGGTTATTTTAGATTATAGGTTAAGTCACGCAACCGGCGGGGAGATTTGTATGAAACTAAAGGCCAACCCCCAGTTCGCGCATATCCCGGTGATTATATTTTCGGCTTATATTAATCTAAGTGTGGATTATGATAAATACGGTTGCGATGCAGTGATCTCTAAGCCATTCGATCTTTCGCAATTAATTGAAACGGTAAATAGCCTGATTCAAAAATCTTAGTCAATTCCAAGTTCTGCTTCTGGGCTTCCGACTTCCGGTCTTCCGGACTATTTTCCAACTATATCCGCCAAAATCATATCAGCGTGTACGCGTGAGTTTTCGATAAACCATAAATGCGTATCCATACCACCGCAAACTACGCCGGCCAGGTAAACGCCTTTTAAGTTGGTTTCCATCGTTTCCGGATTATATTGCGGCATAAATTTAGTGTCTTCAGACAGCTTGATGCCCAGGTTATGCAGGAATTTAAAATTCGGTTTATAACCGGTCATAGCCATTACAAAATCGTTGGCGATGGTAACTGTGCCGTCGGGCGTTTTAATATCCACTTCGTGCGGGCGAACAGCCGTCAAATCTGAGTTGAAGTAAACTTTTATACTGCCTTCTTTTATCCTGTTTAAAATATCAGGGCGCACCCAATACTTAACCCGGCGACTAATCTCATCGCTGCGCACAACCAAAGTAACTTCGGCTCCTTTACGATAAGTTTCTAAAGCCACATCTATAGCGGAGTTGCTTGATCCAACTACCAACACCTTTTGCAGAGCGTAATAATGCGGATCCTGGTAGTAGTGTTTTACTTTTGGCAGGTCTTCGCCTGGGATATCCAACGTAACCGGGATATCGTAAAAACCTGTGGACACGATAACATGTTTAGCCTGATAGCTTTGTTTACTTGTGGTGATGTTATAGTGTTTGCCTTCAACCTTCATCGCCAAAACTTCCTCAAACAAATTAATAGGCATGTTATTGGATAAAGCTACGCGGCGGTAATATTCCAAAGCTTCGGTACGGGTAGGGCGTTTGTTTATGGTTACAAAGGGGACACCGCCAATCTCTAACTTCTCTGATGTAGAGAAGAAAGTCATGGTAGATGGGTAGTTGTATAACGAGTTAACGAGGCAGCCTTTTTCTATAATAACGAAACTTAGTCCGGCTTTTTGAGCGGCAAGTCCGCAGGCAATACCAATAGGGCCGCCGCCGATGATCAGGATATCAAGCATAAACAAATGTAGTAAAACACCTTTGCCCGCAATAAAAAAAGCGTCATCTCTTACCGAAATGACGCTCTGATTATATCTATTCTTCTTCTCCCTTTCGGGATAATGATTTACAAAAAATGGGTAAGCTACTTCTATCGCGCCGCTCAACCTTCTACCCTTGCTGCGTTCCCACCCTGGGGGAGTTCAAAAGGAGCTGGCCGTAAAAGACTTACCCACCGCAAATATAGCAAAAAAGGCGGTGCAGCGTTAAAATAATGTTAAAATATGCAGATGTGTGTGTGCAGATGTGCAAACGATTAGGTATGAGTGAGATAATTTGCAATTTGTCATTGCGAGGTACGAAGCAATCGCGAACTATACAGAGCGGCTCGGCTTATCCGCGATTGCTTCGTACTTATCCAGTGCCGACTTGCATTGGGTGTCACGCTGAACATCGTTGACGCGTGGTGTGCAGGCCTTTCCGCACCAGTCTTCGACGATGCTCAGACTGACAGGCCTCTTTTCCGGTCGGTCTGCCTTTAAAACTCGGAATAAAAAGTATAAAATCCGGATTTCGATATCTCGGTTACGCTGCTTTTTGAAACGGACTACTCATCACCGGCTCAATGGCGAAATTGTTCAGCAGTTCTTTTTCTTTAACAATCATGCTGAAATCGGTGTAGATAACGCCGGCTTCGAAAGGGTAAACAACATAGCCGCGTTTGTTGGCATCGTACTCGCCAAGTTCGTAAATCTCTTCGTCGGTTTTGCTTTTAATTTTAGCGCCTTGCACTAACTGGTAAGCATCTTTTATATCGTTAAAATTAATGTTCTTCATGGTGATAGGTTTAATACAATTACTTTGCCATTGGGGCTGAAAGGTAAAAGACCCAAGCAGAAAGCTGAAGTAAAAGTAAAAAATAGCTTTATTTAGTAATAATTGGCGTTATGTAGTCGGCTTCCGGCTTTAGTCTTTCCGCTTTAAGCTTCACGAAAACCAGCTAAACAGGTCATTTTGAGTTAAAACTGTTTTGTTTTCTGAACTGAGATCGTGCAGGATGGCCCCCTCGGCCATTTGAATAATGCGGCTGCCGTAGGTGTAAGCGTCCTTTAAATTATGGGTGACCAGTATGGCGGTCAGGTTAAAATCTTTAATTAGACGGTCGGCGGTTTGCATGACCACGTTTGCCGATCGTGGGTCGAGGGCTGCCGATGGTTCATCCAGTAACAGGATCTTACAATCATCCATCACACTCATTAAAAGCGTAAGCGCCTGTCGCTGTCCGCCTGATAAGGTGCCCATCAGCTGATCGGTTTTGTTTTCCAGTCCCATATTCAGCAGGGCGATTTTTTCCTTTACAGCGGCTTTAAAACCATCGTTTACGCCAATACCAAAGCCTTTGGGCTTAGTGCGAAGCGAGGCTAATCGAAAATTATCGAGAATACTCAAATCGGGCGCGGTACCGCTGAGCGGGTTTTGGAATACGCGGGCTATCCATTTACTGCGCTGATAATCGTGCAGTTTGCTAACGTCGGTGCCATCGATTGTGATTGTACCGCTGCCCGGCAAAATGCTCCCGGCAACCAGATTTAACAGGGTAGACTTGCCGGAACCGTTCGATCCAACGATGATCACATATTCGCTATTCGCTATTTGCAAATTAATACCGTTGATGGCCTTAACCTCGTTAGGCTGGCCCTGGTTAAAGGTTTTGGTAAGTGCGTTGATCTCTATCATGCGGCCCTCCTGGTTAAACGCGGTAATCCTACTATCAACAGCACAAATAGTGAGGTGATGATTTTTAAATAAGTAGCATCTATACCCAAACTCAAAGTAACGGCCAGTACCAATTGGAAAAGGACGGCCCCAACCAAAACCAAAGTTAGACTTAACCAAACCGAGGTGATGCGCAACCAATTAATCAAAGTTTCGGCAATAATTACTGAACCTAAGCCTGTAATTACTACGCCTATCCCCATGCTGATATCGGCGAAGCCCTGGTATTGCGAAATAAGGTAGCCACTTAATGCAGTCAAGGCATTAGCCAAAGCCAGGCCGATGATCTTCATTTTATCGGTATTGACACCCAGTGCACGGATCATACTTTCGCTGTTCCCTGTTGCGCGCATGGCAATACCAAAGTCGGTTTTTAGCAGGTAACCAATCAGGAAGGCAACTATCGCCGTAAAGGCTACTAATATGATAAAGGCATTATTATTTGAATTACCGCTTAGGCTGATGATACTAAATAGCGAAGGCAGGTTAATTAATGGGAGGTTCGACCGGCCCATAATAGTAAGGTTGACCGAATACAGCGCTGTCATTACCAGGATCCCAGCCAGCAGGGCGTTAATTTTTAGTTTAGTATGGATCAATCCGGTTAGTGCGCCGGCTGTGGCACCCGCTAAAATCACTACAGGTAAAATCACATATCCGGGTTGACCATGAGTGAGCATAACGGCTGTAACCGCCCCGCCTAATGTATAACTACCATCGGTAGTGATATCAGGGATGTTAAAAATTTTCATGGAGATGTATATACCCAGCGCAAGGCTTGCAAAACACAAACCCATTAATAATGCAGTGAGGTAAAAAAACATCTATTTAACAGCCGTAAAGGTTGATGGAACGGCGATATGATATTTAGCAGCCACCGTTGGGTTAAATACGCGTTTACGTACTTTTACCATTTCGGGCTTTAAGCCGATGGTGCTTTTAGTTTTTAAATATTGTGCGGCCTGTTCGCCGGCCTGATAACCCCATTGATACATATCGGCACCGAAAGCAGCTACAGCACCTCGTTGCACCAAGCCTGCTTCGCTGGTAAAAATTGGCACAAATTTCTCGTTACAGCTTTTTACTATGGTTTCAAATGAAGCAAATACAGTATTATCCGGAAGGGCAAAAAATACGTCGATATTTTGATTCAGCAGGGATCCGGTCGCCAATTGCACATCGGCAGATGAATTTACCGGTACGGTTACCACTTCTATATTATTTGCATCGGCGCGTTCTTTAATCAACGCCAGCGCATCGGTAGATTGCGGTTCGGATTGGTTAAAAATAACGCCGACCTTTAAACGGCCCATTTTGGGTTTTAATAACTGTGGGATCAGCGCAAAAGAAGTATCGATGTATTGCAGGTCTTCAACCGCGCCAAAAAGGTTGGCCGGGGTTTTACCGCTTTTATCTAAAACTTTCATCCGCGCAGGGGTCGGCGATACCATTGCAAATACCGGGATGGTGGTAGTTTTTTGCACTGCCGTAAGTGTTGATAGGGTAGTGCAGGTAGACAGCAGATCAACCGGTTCGTTTACGTAATAATTAGCTATTTGTGTTAGGGTAGGGATGCTGCCCTGGGCGTTGCGATATTCAATTTTAACTGTTTTATCAGCTTCGCTGTAGCCGCCTTTTTTTAAGGCATCGGTAAAGCCGGTACGGGCCTGCCCGACGGTGGCATCTTCAAAAGCATCGATAAAACCTACCGTAGGGACTTTGCTGCCCGGCGATGAACAGCCGGCTAAAGTATATAGGATAAAAAGCAGGGAGATGTTTCTAAGCAATTTCATAAAAGCTAAGTTAAATATTTTGGTTGAAGAAATTGGATGTCGGCCCCGAACAGGCATATATCTTACCTTCGGCCTACAATTCTACAGGCGCGGCGTTGGGATTAAGCCGGTATAACCATATTGCTATGATGGCGATGACAACATAGGTAACAAACAGTTTAAAGTAAATGGTGTCAAAATTATCCCAACCGCAAATTAATGCCAAAGCAATAAAGCAAATAACCATGCTGATCACAGACAACCCGAACCTGACTTGATTTAAAGTGAGTGATTTAGCAGTAAGGATCCTGATCCCTTTGTCTAAAATAAATATGGCAGGTAAGGCACAGGCACAACCGATACCGATAGCGGCCAACGCCCACACAAAAGCAAAACCACTTTCGGTCGGGTCTGCCGAGCCGGCGATGGCTAAATAGAGTAACGGAGCTACAAGCGCTGTAGTTACGCTTACCCTGATGCTGTATAAAGCCGGTTGTTTAATTACCATTTAAAGGCAATATAGCAGATTGAACGATGATTACGAATTTTGCGCCAGCACTTTCATGTTGCCAAACATATCGTTTGCGGCTTTTATGGCTTTATCATAATCTTCGGGAGCTACGCGGGTGTTTAGTACCTGTACAAATGCTTTCCAGTTGTTGATGAGGTTAGGGCCGTAGGCCTGGTAGTAATGATACTGCAAATCAAGTGTTTGCAGATTTGGATTCACCAACAGGCGTTTTACAATTACGTGGCCGCCTAAGGTAGCGCCTTCCATTACATACATAGCGCCTAATAACGAGGCGTCATCGGCAGCCATAGGGGTAAGGTTTACGTTGGCCGGAAACTCAGGAATCTCAATCAGTAATTCCTCCACATCTTTTAACAAAGCAGGCAGTTTAACGCGGTCTGTTAAAGCTAATTCCTCTTTTAAAGCAGGAGATAGATTGCTGAAAATATACTCCTCGAAATTAGCGTGACTTAAATAATCGGTAACCAGTAGTTTTTGATATTGCGCTAGGCTAAGCGAGCCATCCATAATCTGGTTCACAAACATCAGTTGTTCTAACTCATCGTGATGCGCTTTTGTCGCTTCTTTTAATAATTCTTGCAGCATAGGTAATGTAATCGGGAAGGAAAGGAATAAGATCAGGCGATCAGCCTGTCTATGCAGGTATGCAGTTCAATTAAATCGAATGGCTTGGCTAAATACCCGTCGGCATTAATTGATGAGGCAATTTGCTCAATATCATACTGTGCTGAAAACAAAACAACAGGTACTGTATTTTGTTCACCATCGCCCCTAAATTCAGACATCATGTCGGTGTCGTGTTTTTGCCGTACACTGTTATCCAGCAGTACCAAATGCGGGGCAAAGCTTTCTAAGCGGGCGGGGATATCGTGATGATTGGCCTGGCATTCAACCTCGTACTTATCGCCGAGGATCACCTGGATCATCTCAGAAATATCCTTATCATCGTCTATTAACAGTATCCTTTTCAAGCTGTACTTGTTTAGTTTACAGAAACGTGTTTGGTAAACCAAAAATCGTGCAGAGAACTCAGGCACGATACCAAATTTAAATAGCCTGAAGGCTTGGTTAAATAGGCATTAGCGCCAAATTCAAGCGATGCGCGCACATCTTTAGGATTATCCGACGTAGAAAAGAATACCACCGGCACCGATTTTAAGAAAGGTATTTCCCTGATTTTTTTCAATAATTCATGTCCAGACATGCCCGGCAAATTCAGGTCAAGCATAATCAGGCGTGGTCTTACGCGCTCGCTGCTCAGTTCGTTTAAAGCGTCAAGGGCATCTTTGCCGTTGCCCATCACACTAACTGAAAGATCGTTTTTCACTTCTTGTATGGCATGCTGCATAATGAAGGCAAAATCAGTATCATCTTCAACATAAAAAATATCGGGCGCGCTCATCTTTATAAATTTTTAAAGGATATGTAAAAAATCGTGCCAACACCCAGTTTACTTTCAAACCAAATGCGGGCCTGGTGTTTCTCAATAATTCGTTTTACTATGGCTAAACCAACTCCGGTGCCTTCGTAGTCCTGTACGTTATCCATGCGTTTAAACAGCTCAAACACACGGCTAAAATAGTTAACATCAATGCCAACACCGTTATCAGATATCGAATATACGGTTTCTTGTCCATCAACCTTACCGGAAATTTCCACAATCGATGGATTTGATTTGGATGAGTACTTAACCGCGTTATTGATCAGGTTGGTAAATACCTGCATAATCATGGTTCTATCGCCATAAATGTTTGGCGTATCGCCGATTTTAAGCTGCAGATTTTCAGATTTTAACGCGCTGATCACCTCTTTCGTAATCTCGCTGACCATGGCGGTCATGGCGATTTTATCAAAGGCAATATCGGCCCTGCCCACACGCGAGTAGTTCAGGATTTCCTTGATCAGCATATTCATCTTATCGGCACCACCTACAATCTTTCCAAGAATACTCTTGGCCTGATCGTCCAAACTTTTATTGGTAGCTAATAAAAACTCCGAATAGCTTTTTACCGACGATAGGGGTGTGCGCAAATCGTGTGATATGGTATAGCTGAAGGTATCCAGCTCCTCATAAGCTAATTGCAAACGCTCGTTCAACAGCTTAATCTCGTTAGCGCGGCGGTTAACAGCATAAATAACCTCCTCGCGGATTTTTACAACGGTGGTAACTTCCTCGTTCGTCCAGCGCGATGAGGTGTTTTTAACAATCTGCTCCCAGGTTTCGAATGATTTGCGGGGCGATAATTGCATAATGCCGTCTTCGCACGGCTCCGCAGGCTTTTCCGGATTCCCGGCCCAGCTGATGGAGGTAATTTGCTCCGGTTTAAACCAGATAATCAGTTCGCTCAGGTCTTTTGAAAGTGCACAGGCTAATATACCGCTGGCATTTTCGCTGTAGGCTTTGGCGGGACCGAAAATTTCAGGGAAGCGGTGGGTATAGTAGATAGAATCGGCCATATTGCTTTGCAGCCAGATGGCAACTTCTTTTATCTGTTCCTGATCAGGAGTTTGCCCAATAGTGGTAATTGCGCCATCTAAAATAACGGCAACTCCGGCGCTCATGGTAATATCCTTAACGGTGGTTTTGCCTTTAGTCAATGCTTCGGCAATAGTAATATCGGTTTTTAAACGTGTTGATATTTCACCAGCGGCGGCGTTTAGGATATTTAATTGTTCGGTATCCTCTTCATCCTGGCGGTATTCCAGCGCTGATGATAGGATTTGGCCTACCAGTTTAGCCGCTTCGCGAGCTTTATAATTGATAAACCGGGGTGAGTAGTTGTGACAGGCCACCAGCCCCCAAAGTTCACCATGGGCCATCAATGAGATACTGAAGCTTGAGCCTACGCCCATGTTTTTCAGATACTGGATATGGATAGGCGATACCGCGCGTAAAACCGAATGAGTTAAATCTAATGGCTGGCCTTCTTCAAAAGTAATAATAGGCGATGCGTCGGTATTTACATCAGCTATAATACGGGTTAAATTAAGCTTATATAACTGACGGGCTTGTTTCGGGATATCAGATGCCGGGTAGTGCAGTCCCATAAAAGGCTCCAGATCATCGTTCTTTACTTCGGCCACTACTTCGCCATGCTCATCCTCGTTAAAGCGGTAAATCATTACCCTATCATACTGAATGATCTTTTTGATCTCCTTAGCCGCATTTTTCAGGATGGCGGTAAGGTTTTTTCCCGTCAATATTTCTGATACCGAACGGCCGATTGCCTTCTGAACATCCAAAGACAAATCTGAATCGGTAGGTTCAAATTCTAAAATAATATTGCTGCCCGATGGGGTAAGAACGATATAATAAGCTTCGCCATTCAGTTCTACATTGAACGGGTTAACGCTATCGAAATTTTTATTGCCTGCCCCCAAATTTAGCAACTGACTTAACTGGGTAGTTGGCGCGTTTGGCAACAGTACAGGCTCCAGGTCTTTAATGTTTTTACCTAACCAGTTTTTTGCATCGCCATCAATAAATTCCGCAATATTTTGGCTAATGTAGGTGATATCAAATGTTTTAGCATCAACCGCCACCAAAAAACCATGCGATTGCACTTTGCCGGGAATATGGATAGGTTCTTTATCGCAATTGGTAAGGTCTACCTGGTAGTTATTCATAGATGGAAAATATAGTTCTAATTAATAAAATAAATATCGTACTTAAAAGCAATACCAACCCTAAGTTGTAAACAGCTTTGCAAATGTGTGTTTAAACAAGAGCAGGCGGATAATGTTTGGCCAACTTATCCTCTCCTTTTAGCCAAATATTAAGAATTTAAATATTAGTTATCATTTTACCATATTTTGTATTTAGCTTTATGCTAACCAAAATAAAACCTGCTTATACCAGCCTTATGAAAATTAAATTTAGCCTGCTTTTAGCGTGTATTACGCTAACGCATTTCGCGTGCAAAAAAACTGAAACGACCGGAGATCAACCTGTTACCCCGCCGACAGCCAAACTTAAACTGTTGACTAAAGCAACTGCTAAAAACGGTTCCAATACATCAACTACTACCTATACTTACGATAGTAACAAACGTTTGGTATCGATAATGGCCGGTACATCCGAAACTGTATTTACTTATAACGACCGAGGCGAACTTTTGCTGAGGTCATCAGGACCTTTGGCATCAAGGATTGAGTTGATACCTACTTACGAAGATGGACGGATTAGGTATGTAATTAGCCGCGGGTATAAAAACAGCGTGATAGACAATGAAAGAAAATATGGGTATGTTTATTCGAGCGATGGTAACGTAATTGAGATTGATCAAAACTATGGAAACCTCAGAGAAGTAACTTATAAGTTAGATTACGCAGGCGGTAATTGTATTAAATTTACTTCGGACGATCCTACGTTCGGCTTTTACAGCGAATATACCTACGATGATAAAAAATCGCCGAATTACAGCTCTAATGCAAGATTTATACTGGGCTTACTTACCGGGCCATTTCCGGTACACAATATCCTTACTGCAAAAACAACTTACACCTATGCAGCTAATTCGCCTTCGCCAACAACAAATTCAGCAACATTTACTTATGATGCCGATGGCTACCCGGTAACCGCCACTCAAGGAAGTTCAACCGTTACTTACGAGTACACCGAGTTTTAGGATAAAGCCCTAATTTACCGGCAGTTCTTTTTTACTGAAATCGCTGCCGGTAAATTAACTTAACAAATTGTTATCCTGCCCAACTAAAATAAAAATCGCTACTTTAGGCGGTAATGATACCTGTTACCTCTAAGTTACCCCAAACCGGGACTACGATATTTACCGTCATGTCGGCCTTAGCCGCCGAGACGGGCGCTATTAATTTATCGCAGGGTTTCCCTGATTATGATTGCTCGCCCGTGTTGGTTGACCTGGTTGCAAAAGCCATGAAAGATGGTTTGAATCAGTACGCACCAATGGCCGGGTTGTTAAGTCTGCGTGAGCAAATTGCCACTAAAACCGAAAAGCTATACGGCAACTGGTACAATCCCGATACCGAGATTACGGTCACTGCAGGTGGCACGCAGGCTATTTTTACGGCCATTAGCGCAGTTATTCATCCTAATGATGAGGTAATCATCTTCGAGCCGGCTTATGACGCCTACGCGCCTGCAATTAAGCTGATGGGCGGGGTAGTAAAATCGTTAGAACTGGAGCCGCCAGATTACCGCATTCCATGGGATATGGTGAAACGGTTGATTACCTCTAAAACCCGGATGATCGTTCTTAATTCTCCGCAAAACCCAACCGGAACTATTTTAACCAAATCGGATATTGATGAGTTAACGGCCATCGTAAAAAATCAGGACATCCTGATACTGAGCGATGAAGTTTACGAGCATTTGGTGTACGATGGCGAGATGCACCACAGCATGGCCCGCTACCCCGAATTGCGGGAACGGAGCCTGATCGCTGTGTCATTCGGCAAACTGTTCCATAACACCGGCTGGAAGATGGGCTATTGCTTGGCGCCGGCAAATCTGATGCAAGAATTCAGGAAGATTCACCAGTTCATCGTATTCAGCGTCAACACACCTATGCAGGCTGGTATTGCCGAGTATTTGAAGGATGAGAACGTTTACCTTGATCTGCAAAGTTTCTTCCAGCAAAAGCGCGATTATTTTAGGGATGGCCTGTCGCAAAGCCGGTTTAAACTATTGCCTTGCAGCGGATCGTACTTTCAGTGTGTAAGTTACCAGGGCCTTACAGATGAGCGCGATAGCGATTTGGCCATCCGAATAACAAAAGAATTTGGTGTGGCCAGTATCCCTGTTTCGGCGTTTTACACCAAGGGGACGGATCATCATATTCTGCGTTTTTGTTTTGCCAAAAGGCAAGAAACCCTTGATAAAGCCGTTGAAAGATTGTTGAAGTTTTAAACATTAAGCCCGCAGCTACCGTATAAATTATTTTGCCGCGCCTAAAAACAGCCTATGGAGAATTTAAAGATCACCGTTTTTCAGGGATATCTTTTCTGGGAGAATATTGACAAGAATTTGCAGAATATTTCGCTGCGACTGGGAGGGATACGTGAAAAAACCGATCTGATTATTTTGCCCGAGATGTTTACCACCGGTTTTAGTATGGATGTGGAGCGTTTAGCCGAACCCATGGGCGGTAAAAGCATGCAATGGATGCAGGAAACGGCACAAAAATATAATTGCACCATTACCGGCAGCCTGATAATTAAAGAAGACGACAAATACTACAACCGCCTGATATGGATGAGTGCAGATGGCAGCTATCAGCATTATGATAAACGCCATTTGTTTGCCATGGGTAAGGAACATCTGGCCTATACCGCCGGGACGGATAAACTGATAGTAGAGCTAAACGGCTGGAAAATTTGCCCGATGATCTGCTATGATCTGCGTTTCCCGGTATGGATGCGTAACGTGGATGAGGCTTACGATATGCTAATCATCGTTGCCAACTGGCCCGAAAAACGCGCCTTACACTGGCGTACTCTTATCCCCGCAAGGGCAGTTGAAAATCAAAGCTATGTAATAGCCGTAAACCGCGTTGGCCATGATGGTAACGAGGTGTACCACTCAGGCGATAGTACCTGCATCAGCCCCAACGGAGATGTGGTTTACTACAAACGCGATGAGGAAGATGTATACACCTTCACCATTACCCCCGATGAGTTAAAACGCGTACGCCGCGCCATGCCATTTTTAAAGGATGCGGATAGGTTTGAGATTTTGTAAATAAAGGATGGACGCCCGGTCGGAAAAAATTATCGATATTTTTAAAGTTTCCTGGGAAGAAACGGTAAAACATTATGATAATCTTTTAAACTTTCCAGGGTGGGATAGGTACATCCCAGTGAGGCAGTTTGTAGAAGATATGATAGAGACCGGCGAGGATAGATTTTTTCACGCAGGAACTTCTATGGCTACTTTAATGATTTCCCGTTCAGTAAATCATGGTTTGCGTAAAGATCAAAAATTTGTAAGTATTGAGGCTATTGGCGATAATGATTACGAAATTAAACTTCGTGAATATTTGAAAACTTATCGTGAGTATAGAATTACGAATTTAGACGATCCCCGCTTAAACCAATTGCTTAAAACCTTAAAAGATACTTTGGTAGATTAACTTCAGACTTACGAAGTTTTTTAAACTTCGTAAGTCTATAGCCAAATCACCTACAAATCCGAGTAATCCGTAGGCCTGATAAACAGCGTTACGTTTTTCGATACGTTGTTTTTGTATTGCGGTAATCCGCTTACTTTGCCGTACGGCGCGCCAAAATCGGCCCAGTGCTTATCGCGGTCGGCTTTGTTTTCGTAAGTGGTAAGGTACATTAGGTTAGGCATGGTTTTGCCGGCTATTACCTGCCCGTAAAATACGGCGTTAAAGTTCAGGTCATCAAAAATCTGCACTTCATGATCGTTAAACATACCGATCTTGTTCAGCGACAGGTTCTCCGTTGCACCCTCGTAACTTCTTAATTCGTACACCCGCTCATTTTTGGGCCCCTTTAATTTCGGAACAAAATATTCAGGACGGGTTTTAAAAGCCTGCAATAAAATAGACTCGATTCGGGTGAATGGAGGCGTTTTATACTCAGCCGTCAGGTAAGTTTTACCGGCTTCCTGGTATTGCTGGTCTTTATCCAGCTTGCTTTGCAGGTTAATATAATCGTCAAACTTTTTAAACGGGGTGAATACATACACCAACTGCTCGGTAGTATCGGCAACGGGCGGCAGTTGTTTAAATACCCCAATTGAAGCAACCCCTGCGCGGTGCATAGCCGGGATGTAGGCATTTTGCAGATACTCGTCTACCACATCGGCCTGGGCTTTATTTTTTAGATGATAAATTTTAAGCTGGTAAATATACTGCGGCGCTTTGGCCACGGCTGAGTTGGCTTGCAATAATAAGATTACGGCCCAAAGTTTAAAAGTGTTAAAAATGAATTTTGAAGACATGATGGTTTACTATCAGAATGAACTTTAAAAATATAAATTATATCTGATTATCATAGTTCTTAATCTTTCACTCCATTTATTTCCTGGCCGTTTTGCGAAAACAGCATCCCGGTGACAACACCTTTATCATCTTTAATAAACCTGATTTTAGCAATCACAGCGGTATAAAAGAAATCAAGTTCGCTTTCAGGGTAAATCTCTAAACTTTTTTGCCCCGCTACCTGCGCATGGGTTTGACCGGCCTGGTTACTAATGGTAATTTTTATCTGTGGGACCGCCGGAAAAGAATAGACACCCTCAACCGCCTTTGCTTGCGCCGGACTAAGTGCCACGCTTTTTTTGAAAGGCTTACTGGCGGGGATAGTAAATGGCTTATTAAATAAAATTTGCTCGGTGGCTCCGTTTAGCTGGTACAGGTTAACCGCGTTCCATATATTGGTGAGCATTATAACCGTTTTATGCTTTTCAGGGTAGCGGGTAATAACGGTTTCATAACCTGGATAGCCGCCGGTGTGCATTAAACGTTTTCCGGCGTAGTCGTTATCCGGTAGTAACAACCAACCAAAACCGTATGGAATGCCGGATAACGCCGCTATTTTACCATCTGTTAATTTTGAGGGTATATAAGCCAAATCCTGTTCTGCTTTGCTTACCAGTTTTTCTGTGTACAGGGCATTATCCCACTTCAGCATATCCTCTACATTGCTGCTGATACCGTATGGGCCGGCAACGCCATCAAAATAGTATTCATACTTATTGGCAGAGATGCTGTCGTTAATCACAAACCGGTTTTTGGAAGGATCGAACAGGTGCCCCAACGCATAGTCTTTCAGCGGTTTAGTATCCGACCGGCGGGAGTATATGCGGGTATGATCCATGCCCAATGGTTTGAAAATATTTTTAGTCATATAATCGGCAAATGGCATGCCCGATACTTTTTCAACTATCAGCGCCAGCAAAACGTAATTAGTGTTAGAGTAAGAAAAATTACTGCCGGCCGGAAAGTTTAACGGCGTATTGTTCTTAACCAGGGCATCCAAGATATCTTTATTGTAATTGATCCGTTTGGCATTTACCTGATCCGTGGTATAACCTAAAAACTCAAATAAGCCCGATGTATGGTGCAATAAGTTGTTAATAGTGATGCCGTGATATGGCAGTTGCGGGAAATATTTGTTCAGGCTATCATCGTAACTCAGTTTCCCTTTTTGATGCAGCTGCATAATAGCCATGGCAGTAAACTGTTTAGATACCGAAGCCAGTTCAAACTCGGTTTGGGTTGTGAGTGGTTGTTTGGTATCGAAATTAGTATAACCGAAAGCCTTTTCATAAATCGGCTTGCCATCTTCGGCAATCAGTACACACCCATTAAAACTTCCTTGTTGGTTCAAGGTGGTATAAAGTGAATCTAATTGCTTAACGGTTTGCGCCTCTACAGTTATCGAAGCAACAGCCAGAAAAATTAAGGATAATAATGTAACGCCTTTGATAAAGCTTGGTTTCATGGTAACAAGGTATTAGTTAATAAAATTTATGTTTTTAACGGCTCATCGCAGCAATCTGCACGATGGTTTTTCGATAATATGATTATGAAATTAATCGATTGTTACAAGTATTGATGTGTAGCTTAAAAAAAGCGGCTTAACTTCTTTATCAGGAAAAAAGCAGATGCTAATCGGTAAGATTATTTTCCTCCAGGCAACCATGTTTTTAACACTCCCGTTATAGATTAACAGGCTAAACCATAAATGTGAGTGATTGTTGGTGAATGTAAAAGCCCTCCCGAGTAATTGGGAGGGCTTTGCTGTTTTATCGTCTTTCGTAATGGGATGGTACCCAGTGGCGGCTACCATGCGTGCCAATTTCGTAATGGCCACGTACGTATAATCTGCCCCGCTCCTGAACCATGCAACTGCTTAAAGTGACCGCGCTTACGGCTATCAGCATTAAATATTTTATCGCTTTCATAATCTTTTAGTTTTTATATAAATAAGACCGCTGCATTTCATGAAGGATTAAAATCTGAATGCTTTTTTATATTTTGCCCTTTAATTAAACCTTATGGCATAATCACGCTCTATTCTTAAAAAAAAACAAAAAACTAATGAAAAAATTAATGATGGTGATGTTCCTGCTTGCAGGGACGGTAGTTTACGCTAATGCGCAAACTCCAAAAAAGACCCCTGTAAAATTACCTAAAGCGTTATCTGCCCAGCTAAGCCTTACAACCGATCAGCAAAGCAAAGTTGATGCAATATTGCAGGCAAAAGCAAAAAAGATAGACAGCCTTAACGCTCAAACCGATAAAAAGGGAATAAAAAAAGTAAAAAAGGATATCAACGCCGATGTTGATGCGCAAATTGAAGCGGTTTTAACTGATACTCAGAAAAAAGCGTATACTGATTTTCAAGAAGCAAAAAAGGCTAAGGCCAAAGCAAAGGCAGACGCTGGAGCAACTCCACCTGCTGCAACCCCGCCGGGAGCGTAATTCTTGTCATTTCGAACGATAGAGAGAAATCTTATACAAGCGACGAGTACGCACGTATAAGATTTCTCTTTCACGCCACGCACTATCCACCCTTCGTTCTATCGAAATGACAAATGCGGATTAATCCGCATCCACACTCTGCAAATACAACTCATCAATTACCGATGCGTATTTCTTTTCAATCACTTTACGTTTAGGTTTCATGGTAGGGGTAATCTCACCCTCATCCATATTAAACGGATTACGTTTTACTTTGAAACTTTTAATCCGCTCGAACTTAGCAAGTTCGTTACCAAACTTGCGGATGTCCTGGCTGATCCAGTCGATGATGTTTTGATCTTCTATAAACAACTCGGGCTGCTCAAAAAAGGCGTTATCCAAACCAAAGGTTTCTTGTAAAGTCTCGCGACCCGGAGTGATAATGGCGGTAACGTATTCACGCTTATCGCCAATTAAAAATACCGCTTCAATCTTCGGACTTTTCAGATAGGTGTTTTCAACCGGGGTTGGGTAAATATTTTTACCGTAGGCGTTTACCAGCATGTTCTTCAGGCGGTCGGTAATTTGCAGGTTGCCTTTATAAAACCTGCCGATATCGCCGGTGTGGAACCAGCCATCCGGATCGATAGCCGCTTTTGTTTCTTCAGGTTTATTATAGTAGCCCTTCATCACACAATGCCCGCGAACGATGATCTCACCTTCATCTGATGTGAAATCCTCTTTAAAAGTATGGTGGGTTTGGATGGTGTAAATGTGTTTGGTATCTACGTTTTGTATGGCTACCTCAATATCCGGGATAATCCGGCCTACGGTGCCGTAAACCTGGCGGTGATACTCGGTTACGCTCATCACCGGCGATGTTTCAGTTAAGCCGAAGCCTTCCAATATTTTAATGCCCAGATCGCCAAAAAATTCGCCCACATTTTTAGGCAATGCACCGCCGCCCGAGATCATAAATTTCAATCGACCGCCGGTTTTTTCCTTGATCTTACTGAATACTAATTTATCAGCCAGTTTAAACTCCTGCGCTAAAATAATGCCCGGTTTCCGGCCCGATTCCAACACCTCGCGATGTTGTTTGCCTATTTTAAGCGCCCATAAAAAGATCTTGGTTTTCAACCCGCCTGCAGATGTACCATTCTTCATGGCCTTATCCTGAATCCGCTCCAGCAAACGCGGAACGCAGTTCATTACCGTTGGTTTTACCTCGCCCATGTTCTTAGCCAACAGATCCAGGCTTTGCGCAAAGGCAATCTGGCAGCCCATGGCCAAACAGATATGGTAAGTAGCCGTACGCTCAAATACGTGTGACAGCGGCAGGAAAGACAGGAACAAATCGGTATACTCAATCACCGGGATCTGTTCTAAACTCACCCTCACGTTCTCGGTCAGGTTATGGTGCGTCAGCATTACACCTTTTGGCGTACCTGTAGTGCCCGAAGTATAGATTAAACAAGAAAGATCAGACGGTAAAATAGCTTCGCGGGCAATATTAATGGCATCGCGATACTTTTCGGTTAACGATAATCCTTCGGCAATCAATTGCTGAAAACCGATAACACCTGCGTTCAGGCTAACCTTTTCGGTATACTTTTCAAAATCATCAAAAGTTGGAATAATGCGAATCAGCGCCGGGCAATTGTTGGCAATCTTCAGCACCTTACGCAATAGGAAAGGGTTACCCACCAAAATGGTTTTCGCACCCGAATCGTTCAGGATATATTCAATCTCAGTTTCCGAAAGGGTAGGGTAGATAGAGGTATTTACCGCGCCAATCTGTTGCAGCGCCTGGTCATAAAATACATAATCCGGGCCGTTTTCAATAATCAACCCCAAACGGTCGCCTTTGGCAACGCCCATGTCCAGCATCCAGGCCGATACGGCATCTATTTTAGATAAAGCCTCGCCGTAGGTAATCACCTTCCAGTCGTTACCAACCTTGTGTTGTAAAAACGGGTGACTAAGCGGGTGGATATGTGCTACAGTATTGCGTATAAACTGGGGTACGGTGGTGCTGTTTACAGGCGGCTTCATTAAATATGATTAATCGTTTATAATTATGGATAACAAAATTAATCTTTTTTAGCGATTGGAGGTTAGTTAATTGGAGATTAGGTTCAAATCGGTAATATTTTGGTTGATGCTACGGTTTGAAAATGAACGGCGGTATTTCATAGGTTCTGCAGCCCCGCTTTCCCTGCAAGTTTTTGCCCCCGGCAGGCAGCCCCGCTTCGCAAACGCTTTCCGTTCAATCGGGTTTAGGTTGAACGGGTTGGTTCAAACGGCAATCTCTTCTATAATTCTGCCGCGAAGGTTAGCCCCATGGCGCCGCTTTGGTAGGATGGCAGTACGATCATGCTTTTTTGCTGCTTCTTTTTCAAATCAGCAGGGATAAAGCTTTTCTTATCTTCCTTTTTATCGGTTTTGGTAATAGCGTTACGCAGATATGGGTATAGCAAGTAAGCGCCTTTGGTACACAATATACCCAAACCAGCGCCGGTTACCACATCGCTAAACCAATGATCTTTATGCGAGATGCGGCTAATGCCGGTTACCGTTGCGCAGGTATAACCCAACACCGTATACCAGGGCGATACATCGCCTAACTCCTGCGCCATAAATTCGGCACCTGCAAAGGCGTTACTGGTGTGCCCGGATGGGTAAGAAAGATTATCCGATCCATCAGGCCGCTCGCGGTAAGTACGGTGTTTGGTGAAAGAGGTCACCCCCTGCGTCATCCCCTGGGCCAGCACCAGGATAAGGGTACGATCTAAGAAAGTATTTTTGCCATGCACCCCCACCAGGTTTAAACCATAGGTAAGCGCCATTGGGGCATATTGTACAATGTTTTCAAACTTGCTGGTGGGTACAACGGTATGCTCACGCGCTTCGTTATACACCCAGTAATCTACCCGGCGCACCGGTTGCAGATAAAAAGAGCTCGAGCCATAAACCATCAGGGCTGCCGGTGGAATTAATGATACCAGCCTGCTGCGCAAATGCTGCACCGTATCGGGGGCCGTAAACAAGTCCTTTTTTAAGGTGTCGGCAATGTTTATCCTTGGTGTATCGGTAACTTGTGCGTTGGCTTGTATCACTAACCCGCAAAGCACAATAAATAGCAATTTTTTCAATTATCTTAATTTAGCATTCAACTCTGCTATTTAACAGGCAATGTTGTAGAAATGTTGTATTTTGATTAATTAAAGGTTAAGCTTCGGCTTTAATGCGCAATACTTCGGCCATGTCAACACTGAAACAACTGGCATCCATCTCCACGTTCTCGCCCGTGGTTTCGGTCATAAAATGGGCGCCCCATTTTTCTAAGGCGTAAAAAATGCCGGTTAGCTCTTTGCCTAATTCGGTGTAAGCATATTCAACCTTCGGGGGCACTACAGGGTATACTGTGCGGGTTACAATGCCATCGGCCTCCAGTTCGTGCAATTGCTGGGTCAGCATTTTCTCGGTGATGCCTTTAGCGCCGCGTTTAATATCGGTATAGCGGGTTGGCCCGGCTAAAAGTTGGTTCAATATCTTCAGTTTCCACTTGCCGCTGATTACGGTAAGGGCAGCTTCCATGGCGCAGGAAAAATCTGCCTGTCGTTTTTTTGTCATATAAAATTTGGTCGATGCCGTTTAAACGCTGTTGACCCATAACCTACCAAAAAGTGCGTCCCATACTAAATGGTGGCTTCTTGACGGGCGTGCTATTTATCCGTCACTTTGATCAACAAAAAAATAAAGATAATGAAAAAGTTAACAGGTAAAACAGCAATTATAACAGGTGGTAACAGCGGTATTGGTTTAGCAACCGCTAAAGATTTTATAGCTCAGGGCGCAAAAGTGATCATCACCGGCCGCAACCAAAAATCAATTGACGAAGCCGTTGCCCAACTCGGCGACCAGGCGCAAGGCATCGTGTCAGACGCAGGCGACATGGCCCAGGTAAAACAGTTAGGCGAGCAGCTTAAAGCAATCACACCTAACATCGATATCATCTTCATTAACGCCGGCATTGGTAAATTCAATTCGGTTGATGCCATGGAAGAAAGCGTGTTTGATGAGATCATGAACATCAACTTTAAAGGCGCATATTTTACTTTGCAACAATTGTTGCCATTGGTTAACGATGGTGGATCAATCATTTTCAATACTTCAATCAACGCCCACATTGGTATGGCCGGTGCAAGTGTTTATGCAGCAAGTAAAGCAGCTTTGCTATCATTGATTAAAAACTTATCAGCCGAGTTATTACCACGTCGCATCAGGGTAAACGCAGTTAGCCCCGGCCCGGTTGTTACACCATTGCATAGTACCGATAAATTAGGTTTAACTGCCGATCAACTGGCGCAAATGGGCGAACACCTGACTACCCAAATCCCAGTTGGCCGTTTTGGTACGGCTGAGGAAATTGCTAAAGTGGTAACCTTCTTCGCTTCAGATGACTCGACCTTTGTGCTGGGTGCAGAACTGATTGCAGATGGTGGGATGTACACATTGTAATTGAAACCTTGTCATTTCGACCAGCGGGAGAAATCTTGTACGATAGGATCTGCTACATTGCTTATCGCACGTATAAGATTTCTCTCTACGTTCGAAATGACAAACAGCTATCCAGACTTACGAAGGTTTAAAATTTCGTAAGTCTTTTTGTTTTGTCCCCGTTCGTTCTAAATCTCTTGAAACAAAATCGCGACTTGGTTACTTCTATAATAAACTAATAAATAAACCAATGTTGTTAAACGATAGTAATTTGCAAACTGAAAAGAACGATCAGCCTGCAAGCGGGATAAAAAGCAAAGCCATGGAAGGCGAAGGTATGGGCGGCCATAAGTTTGGCGAGGACGGTAACCCAACCCCAATGGGTGATGACAAAGATAACCCATCGCGTAACGCGGGATATACTAATGGATATTTCGCCCGTACGGGACCATCTGATGAGGATACCGCCAACAATAACTTTAAAGCAGCACACCAGGAAGGCGAGCCGGATTACGATGCCGCGCAGGGTCAACCCAACATCCCCGGTCCGCAGGAGGTACCCGATCAGCAAAAAGTTGGCGAAGACATCCAAAATGCGCCCGATCAACCCTTCCACGAACCCGAATTAGGCGAACAGCAACCTGATCACGGGAGCGGCGATACGGAGACAGGTGAGGAAAAGGATCATATTGAGACGTAGGGGGGAAGTTCATAGTCGATGGACCATAGTCCATGGTAGAAGCTGAAGGGTATACCGTTGTAATGCCCAAACCCCGCAACACAAGTGCCATGGACCATGGTCCATAGACCATGAACTAATTTCCTACCACTTAATATGCCCGTCAATAAATCCTATTAAATCATTGGCCATTGCTTGTTGCTCTTTAGCGCTGGGATGGCCGTTGGTGTTTTTATAGGGAAAGAAATGCGTGTAGATCTTTTTATCGCCTAAGCCGGTAACGGCTTTTTCGATATAGCCCGGCCATGGCGAACCGGTTTTGGTGGCATCCATGCTGCCCAATGAGCAGATGATTTGGGCGTTGGGATATTCGCCACGGATGGTTTTAATGAAATCGGCGTAAGCCTTAATAATAGTTTCTGGAGATGGCGCTGTTGTTCCGAAACGGGCTTTAAACTGTTCGTGATCTTTCATATTCACCAGCCACGAATCGTTTTGAAAGAGGTTGATGACCACCAGATCGGGCGTATAGTTCTTGAAATCCCAAATACTTTTTGGATCCGTTGGATCCAGCAGGTTATACATTTCGGGCATCGTTTGCGGGAACCAGCTTACCAGGATGCCTATCCCGCTACGGGCAATACATTGATACTCGGCATTGAAATGGCGGGCGGTGATGGCCGCATAGCTGATATAATTATTCTCGTACGGGCTTGTCCCTCTATCTTTGCCGTCGGTATCCATAACTGCATAACCGCAGGTAATGGAGTTGCCAAAAAACTCAATTTTGCGTTTATTGGTTTTAGGGGCAGGGAGTACTTTTCCGTTCACTTCAAAACCGTAGAAAAAAATTTTGCCCATGGTCCATTCGGTGCGCTTGAACAATTCCAGCGTATGATTGCCTTTGGCTAAGCCGATGATGTTGGTACGGTTCTTTTTAACCTTTGCCTCGTGAATAGTACCAATCACCTCGCCATCTAAAATCTCAATAACATAGTTATCGGCCTTTTCATCCAGCATGGTAAAACTAATCCCTTCACCATTGAAATTGATCTTTACCGATGATCCCGACCAAGACATCACCGCCGCAGTATCGGTCATCTGGATGCGACCCATATAATGCAAATGCGCGTCGTTAAACTTAACCGTAGTTTGAGCAACGGCAAATTTGGCTGACAGGATGAGGAAAAGGAAGAAAAGCTTTTTCATGGATGATGTTGGGTTAAACGACATCTAAAGATAAAGGATATCCGGTGTTTAAAAAACATTGTCGTTGCGAGGTACGAAGCAACCGCGGATTTAAAGAGCAGCTTTGCTCATTCGCGATTGCTTCGTTCCTCGCAATGACAAAGCGGAAAAGAGCTTACTTCAAATACACATAAGTGATTCCATCGCCACCTCTGTCCAGGTGTTCGTCTTCCATACGGCTAACTTGTTCGTACTTTTTCAGGTAACCGCGGATGAGTTTGCGCAGGATACCATCGCCTTTGCCGTGAAGGATTTTTAGCGTGCCGAAGCCCATCATAATGGCGCGATCTAACACCTTTTCAATGCTGTGCAGGGCTTCTTCGCCGCGCATGCCGCGTACATCAATCTCCGGACTAAAATTGGCCACATCCGATGTATTTGAACTGCTGTAGCTTTTTCTAATTTCTTTAGGAACCTCTTTTTTCGATATCTTTTGTACCCGTTTCTTTTTAACCACAGTACGCAAATCGCCAATGGCAATGATGACGTTCTCCTTTACAATCTCCATCACCTGCCCGGTAGTTTCCGAATCGATGAGTTTCACCCAGTCGCCGGGTTTTATTTCATCATCAGCAGCTGCGACCGGTTTCGGTGTTTCAGTTTTAACCGTATTTTTTTGGACTTCCTTGTTCAGTTTCTCGCGCAAATCGCGGGTAATTTCTTTATCAGCCTGGCTGCTTTTTATTTCAGATATGGTGTTTTCTACCAGCTTATTAGCATCTAAAATGATATTCTTAGCCTGCTGCTTAGCATCTCGGATCAGCGCTTTTTGATTTTCTTCTAAATAGCTTTTCAGTTTTTCGTTTTCGGTAAGTAGAGTGTTTACCCGGCGCTGCTGCTTATCTAATTGCAGCTTGGTATCAAAAATCTCTTTCTTCTCGCGCTCCAGGTCAACCAGTAAAGTATCTACCTTTTTCTGACTGATGCCGATCTTGTTTTTAGCCAGGTTCAGCACATTTTGCGGTAAGCCTATTTTTTGGGCAATTTCAAAAGCATAGCTGCTGCCGGGTTTGCCAACTTCCAGCATGTACATGGGCTTCATCTGCAGGTTATCAAACAACATCGATGCGTTTTCTATCCCCTCGGTATTGCTGGCAAAAATCTTAAGGTTACTGTAGTGAGTGGTCACCATGCCTTTTACCTTTTTGTGGTTAAGGGATTCCAGCACGGCTTCGGCAATCGGGCCGCCAAACTGAGGGTCGGTACCGGTACCAAATTCATCTATCAAAATCAGCGTTTTACCGTTGGCGTTCTCTACAAAATGCTTCATTTTGCTGAGGTGGGCGCTGTAGGTACTCAGGTCGCTTTCTATACTCTGGTCATCGCCAATATCAACAAAAACCTGTTTAAATACACCCACCACGCTATTGTCAGCAGCAGGGATCAACAAACCGGCTTGCACCATCATCTGCAATAAACCAACGGTTTTCATACACACCGATTTACCACCGGCGTTGGGGCCTGATACCACAATTACCCGCGTGCCTTCATCAATATGCACGTTAAGCGGCACAACCGTTTTATGTTCCTTTTTAAAACTCAGATACAACAGCGGGTGACGGGCATTGGTCAATTTAATCTTCGCATCGTTAACCACTTCGGGCATTTCGCCTTCAATATGAATGGCAAATAAAGCCTTGGCGCGAACGAAATCGAGCTTGGTTAGCAAGCCGTGGTATGATAGCAAAAGTGGCGCATAGGGCCTTAATTCATCCGTAAGTGCGGTCAGTATTTTGACAATTTCGCGGCGGCGTTCAAATTCCAGGTCGCGCACTTTATTGTTGAGGGTAAACACCTCTTCCGGCTCCATATATACGGTTTGCCCGGATGCGGATTCATCATGAATGAAACCTTTTAGTTTACGCTTGTTTTCGGCCAGTAAAGGGATGCATAAGCGACCATCGCGCACGGTTAATGATCCGTCTGCCGTCCAGCCATTGCCACCGGCACTTTTGAAAATCTGATCTATTTTGCGGCGGGCTTCCTGCTCGGCTTTAGCAATGCCTGATGTAATCTCTAATAACTCGCGCGATGCATTTGGCCTGATTTTACCTTTCGCATCAATCACCGCATCTATTTTTTTAAGGATTGCCTTTTCAATGGGCAAATGTTCAAACAGGGCTTCCAGGTTGGGGTACTGACCTTCGCGCTCGTTAAAATAAGCGATGACAGCAAACACCGTGTTTAACGATGCCTGTACCTGGTAAAATTCTTCCTCACTTAAAAAAGCACCTTCAACCCTTGCCTTATTGGCCAGCGATTTAATATCGAAAAAATGCTGAATGGGTAGCGCAGTATCGTGCTGCAGGATATTCTTAAACTCGTTGGCCTGGCTCAAAAATTTTTTAATCAGGTCGTAATTATTCATCACCTGGATCTTAGCCACCATCTCGCGACCCATTTCGCTAAGGCAATGGTTGCGGATCAGATCCTTAATATCGGTAAAACCTAACTTATCGGCACTATTTTGCGGATATAACATTCTAAAAACTGGGTGTGCTTATTTAACCCGGGCTGTATCGCCATGGTTTTGCAAGTTGGTTAACGAGTCGTTTTTCTTCTGCACTATTTTCATCACGTCGTCGTATATCGCATCCAGCTGAACGGGGTGCTTGGTATACCAAACAAAGCTTTTTTTAAACTGAGCCGTATCTGTATGGAACCTGTTGAACATAGCCACATAATAACCCATGCCATATTTAAAAAGGCTATCGGGCTGTTGCTGTACGTTAAACATTTCCCCATCCACAATGTGTACGTTAGCCAAAATTACGGCCATACGTTCGGGGGCTATAATGGTTGCAGGTCTTTCGGGTTCGGCGCTGCTACAGGCTCCCAAAACAAGCAATACTGAAAAAAACAATCTATAATCTATGCGCATTCTGTAATTTAGCGGCGTTAACCGGGTAAAATTACGGATAAATGAGTATTGCAGATAATATAATAGCATTAAAAAGGGAAACCGAACAAAATAATGTCACATTGGTGGTAGTATCTAAAACCAAACCGGTGGAAGATATACAGGAAGCCTATGATGCCGGTCAGCGCATTTTTGGCGAAAACCAGGTGCAGGAACTGGTAGAGAAGTACGAAGCGCTGCCTAAAGATATCGAGTGGCACCTCATCGGCCACCTGCAAAGTAATAAGGTAAAATACATCGCGCCGTTTATTACGATGATCCACTCGGTAGATAGCATTAAGCTTTTACAGGAGATTAATAAACAAGCGCTGAAAAATGCCCGTATAATAGATTGCCTGTTGCAGATTTACATAGCCGACGAAGAAACCAAATTTGGACTTAGCTTTGACGAAGCAATTGAACTATTGCGCAGCGAAGAATTTGCGGAATTGAAAAACATCCGCATTCGCGGATTGATGGGCATTGCCACCAACACCGATAACGAAAAGCAGATAAAAGAAGAGTATTACGAATTGGATACCTTCTTCGATGGTATCAAGGCCAGCTTTTTCCGCAAGGAAGATAGTTTCGATGAACTATCTATGGGCATGTCAAGCGATTATAAGATAGCCATGGAACAAAACAGTACCATGGTACGCATAGGCAGCACCATTTTTGGACAGCGCGTAGTGAAGCACTGGAAAGCCCCCCAGCCCCCTGAAGGGGGAGCATATTTGCAAAATTGAAAATATGCAGATGTGCAAATGAATGACCCAATGACGCCGAAGGCATAATGACAGCGAAGCGCAATGACGCGAAGCATAATGACTAAATGATCAATGACTAATAACATAGCCCTAAGAGTAGCTAAAAAAGAAGATTGCCCGCGTTTAATGGAGCTGATTAATGAACTGGCTTTGTTTGAACGCGCACCCGAAGAGGTAACCGTTACCCTTGCCGAGTTTGAAGAAGCTGGCTTCGGAGCTAAGCCCGTATGGAAAACTTACGTGGCTGAAGCCGATGGCCTAATTGTTGGGATGGCGCTGTACTATGTGCGCTATTCTACCTGGAAGGGGCAGCGTTTGTATCTGGAAGATTTGATAGTTACGGAAAGCTGGCGGGGTAAAGGCGCAGGTAAATTACTGTTTAACCGCACGGTGCAGGAAGCGCACGAATTGGGCTTTAACGGCATGACCTGGCAAGTGCTGGACTGGAACGAACCGGCCATTCAATTTTACAACACTTACCAAGCCGCTATTGAGCCCGGTTGGTTAAACGCATCATTATCTAAAGATCAGTTGACTGCATTTAACAGTTAATCTGTTTGAACAAAGAGGCTGCAAAAGCGTATTTACTACATCAACAAGTTGTATTATGAAGTTCTCGTTTCTTTTATTGTCGGCCTTTATCGTTATGCTATGCTTCTCGTGCAATTGGAATAAAACGAGCACGGTTGCCAAAGCCGATATCACTACTGATACACTGAAGTATCGATATGAAACATTTAAACAACGAGCTCCTGACTGCGGCACCAAGCCTGATAGCGGTTGTACGGTAGTGAAAATCAAATACCCTGTATTTACCGGTCAGCCGGTTTTGAATGATACGGCAAGGCATCGCGCAGCTACCTTGTTTGATGTTTATAATAAGCCGGATACCAATTTTAAAGTGTTTGCGGGTAAATTTATCAAAGCCTATCAGCAGGATATGGTGAACCGGAACACTGCTATGATCTACACCCTGCAAACCAACCTGGATATCGCCCGTCAGGATTCATCCTTGCTGACTATGCAGCTATCGGGTTATTCTTTCCAGGGCGGGGCGCATGGCAGCAGCTTGACTATTTTTATTAACTGGAACACCAAAGCGCAAAAATACATCGGGTTGAACGATCTGCTGATCGATAATTATCAACTTAGACTGGACTCAATAGCTGAGGGCATCTTTCGTAAGCAGGAAAACCTTTCACCAACTGAATCTTTAAAAACGAATTACTTTTTTGCGAAGGATAAATTCGCGCTCAATACTAATTTCCAGGTGATGCCAACCGGCTTACGCTTTTTGTATAACGAATATGAAATTAAACCCTACGCAGCCGGGAGAACGGAACTTTTTATACCTTACACTCAAATTAAAAATCTGCTGAAACCTAATACCGTGGTTTCGCAATATGTGAAATAAATGCTGGTCTATAAATTTGGAGGGGCATCTGTTAAAGATGCAAGGGGTGTAATTAACCTCGCTAATATTGTAAAAAAATGTGATCAGCCGTTGCTTGTTGTGGTATCGGCCATGGGCAAAACCACAAATGCCTTAGAGCGATTGGCCCATGCGTATTTTGAAGGCAACAGCGATGTGCACAGCCTTTTTGATGACATTAAACAATACCATTACGATATTGCCACCAAACTATTTGGGCAGGATGACGATGTGCATATCGAACTGAACAACACATTTGTAGAGATAGACTGGATGCTGGAAGACGAGCCGCAGGATGATTACGATTTTATCTACGATCAGATTGTCTCGATTGGCGAACTGGCCGCTACCCGCATTGTAAACGCTTACCTCAATTACTTCGGCGTTAACAGCACCTGGCTGGATGTGCGTGGATATATCCATACCGATAATACCTACCGCGAAGGTTTGGTTGATATGGATAAAAGCTGCGGCAGCATTCAGCAGGATATCCCAAAGCTGTTAGAAAAGGGCGTGATAGTTACACAAGGGTTTTTAGGCGGGACGTCAGAAAACTTTACCACCACACTTGGTCGCGAAGGCTCTGATTATACCGCTGCGATATTTGCGGCTTGCCTTGGCGCCGAATCTGTAACCACCTGGAAAGATGTCCCCGGCATCTTAAACGCAGATCCAAAACTGTTCGAAGACACCGTTAAGTTTGATGAGCTAACCTATAACGAAGCCATTGAGATGACCTATTACGGCGCTTCGGTTATCCACCCTAAAACTATCAAGCCACTGCAAAATGCGGGCATCCCGCTGCTGGTAAAGCCCTTTAACGATCATGAAGGCGTGGGGACGGTAATTAAAGAAAAGGCTCAGACCAAATTCAGCAAGCCTATCATTATCGTAAAGCAAGGCCAAACACTGCTATCTGTTTCAGCTAAGGATTATTCTTTTATATCCGAAGATCACCTGAGCGATGTATTCCGTCTGTTTGCCAAACACCATGTACACATCAATATCATGCAAACATCGGCCTTAAGCTTCAGTGTTTGCTTTAACGTGCACGACGAACGTCTTGGCCCGCTGATGATTGATCTGCAAAAGAATTTTAAGGTAAAATACAATAGCAACCTTACCCTTTACACCATGCGCCATTACACACAGGATGCTTTAGTGAAACTGGTAGACGGCAAAACCATTTTACTGGAACAAACCAGCCGGAATACAGTGCAGGTGGTAGTTAAGTGATTTCGGAATTGTGATTTTCGATTTCGGATTTTACATCCTGATATAAAACAACAAGGCCCGAAATGATTTATTTCGGGCCTTGTTGTTTTAGTCTTGAAGAACATCCTCTGTTCACTCAAAATATTCTTTCATCCGTTCAAAAAAGCTTTTTTCGTTTTTGCCCGGGTTGGGTTTAAAGTTTGGCGAATCCTGTAGTTTTTCCAAAATTTCGCGCTCCTCGCGGTTCAATGCTTTTGGTGTCCAGATGTTGATGTGCACCAACTGATCGCCGCGGTGATATGAGTTTACTTCCGGTACGCCTTTACCTTTTAAGCGTAAAATACGCCCGCCCTGAGTGCCGGGTTCTATTTTAATTTTGGCTTTACCGTCAATAGTCGGTACTTCTACACTGGTACCTAAAGCTGCATCAATAAAGCTGATGTGCATATCATAAATTACGTTATGGCCATCGCGTTTTAAGGTTTCGTGAGGTACTTCTTCTATCAGGATGATCAAATCTCCCGGTACACCGCCGCGTGGGGCTGCGTTACCTTTGCCGCTCATGCTCAGTTGCATGCCTTCGCTTACACCGGCAGGGATGTTGATAGTAATGGTTTCTTCGCCGCGGGTTACACCATCGCCATGGCAGGTGCCACATTTAGAGGTAATCTGGCTACCTTCGCCGTTACAGGTAGGGCAGGTGCTGGTAGTTTGCATCTGGCCCAAAATGGTATTGGTTACCCTGCGCACTGCGCCGCTGCCGCCGCAAGTTTTACAAGTTTGGAACGATGAACGATCTTTAGCGCCGGTACCATCGCAGGTTTTACAGATGATCTGCTTATTTACCTTGATTTTCTTTTCGGCACCGTTGGCAATCTCATCTAAAGTCAGTTTTACTTTAATACGCAAGTTGCTGCCGCGGGCTACCCTGCGACCGCCACCCTGACGGCCACCGCCTGCACCGCCACCGAAGAAACCCTCGAACGGGCTGCCGCCGCCAAATATATCGCCAAACTGGCTGAATATGTCGTTCATATCCATGCCGCCACCGCCATAGCCGCCACCGCTGGCCGAACCTGCGTTAGCCGCATGGCCAAACTGATCGTACCGCTGGCGCTTTTCGGGGCTGCTTAAAACTTCATAAGCTTCGGCTGCTTCTTTAAAGCTCTCTTCGGCCTCTTTATCGCCCGGGTTTTTATCAGGGTGATATTTAATAGCCATTTTACGATAGGCTTTTTTTACCTCCTCGGCCGACGCTCCTTTGGCAACGCCCAATACATCGTAATAATCTCTTTTTGCCATCTCTTCTTATTTCGAATTTCGGATTTTCGATTTCGGATATTTTATATATCGGATTTCGAATTTTCCAATTCGGATTTTTCTATTTTTTGTCAACCAGTGCTCGAAGTCCGTTTCAGATTTCAATAAATCCAAAATCGAACATCCGAATTACGAAATCAATTACGCACCCACTATCACCTTGGCAAAACGCACTACCTTATCGTTCAGGTAGTAGCCTTTTTCCATTTGGTCAATTACTTTGCCTTTTAAATCATCAGTTGGGGAAGGGATGCTGGTAATAGCTTCGTGGATATCCGCATCAAACGGGGTGCCTACAGCTTCCATTTCTTTCAAGCCTTTTTGGCCTAAAATATTTTTTATTTTGTGTTGAACCAGCGCAACGCCTTCTTTCACAGCATTTACATCGGTAGAGTTTTCCATCGCTTTAGCAGCGCGTTCAAAATCATCCAATACCGGTAACATGGCAACTACCATTTCTTTACCTGCTGTTTTCAATAACTCGGTGCGCTCTTCGCGGGTGCGGCGGCGAAAGTTATCAAACTCGGCATAAAGGCGCAGATATTTATCGTTGGCCTGGGCCAGTTCGTCCTTTAATTTATCCTCGGCACTTGGTCCGGCGGTGGCTTCAGGTGCGGCAGTTTCTGCCGTTTCATCAGCTGTTAAAGTATCCTCTGCTGACACTTCTTCAGGTGTGCCCGCAAGTTCTGCTTCTTCCGTCTTCTTATTCTTCAACATATCTTTAAATTTCATTGCGCATAGTGCAAAACAAGTATCCTGCCATTCTTCGCTTCGCGACAGGCTGTCAGTCATTATGCTTCGCGTCATTTGCTACGCTGTCATTATGCCTGCGGCGTCATTATGCTTCGCGTCATTGAGTCATTGAGCTGCGCCGTCATTTGCTACACTGCCACTAAGACTGCAACGTCGCTGGTTTGTTTGAATTGGTGCTATTAAATAGGGCTATCGGGGAGCTTGCCTATGAGTTTTATATAAAGGTTCAGTTTATAATGTAAGCTTTCTAACTGCTTAATTAATTCAGTGAATTGTTCTTCGGTAATTAATTTTCTTTTCACGGCCCGCCTTAACCATCCTTTTGTTTCTATGATAGAGCCACGACTGAAATAGCAAAAATTTTTATTTTCCTTATAATGAAACCGGCCGAATCCTTCGGCGATATTAGCACCTATAGAATCGGCAGATCGGACGATTTGCTTTCCAACGGTATCTTTTGCAAAATAATCCCACGTTGTTACTAAGTCCCAAATGCCATCAGCAAACGTTTCAGATAATTTATATATTTCTAAATCTTCAATTCTTTTGCTCATGCTTAAACATAATAATACCCAAGCGAAAAAGCTAATTGCAGAGCAATGACAGCGAAGCGCAATGACAACAAAGTAAATGACGCCGGAGGCATAATGACGCGCAGCCCTACGCTATTTGTACATCCTCTAAAACCTTGCCATTCTCACATTTAATAATACGCGATGGGAAGGTGCGGATGATATGATAATCGTGCGTGGCAATAAGTACCGAGGTGCCTGATAGGCTGATCTGTTTCAGCAGCATTACAATTTCTTCGGATGTATCCGGATCAAGGTTACCGGTCGGCTCATCGGCCAAAATGATTTCAGGATCGTTAATCAGCGCGCGGGCAATTACTACCCGTTGCTGCTCACCGCCCGATAGTTCGTGCGGCATTTTCTTAACCTTGCTGCGCAAACCTACTTTTTCCAGTACATCTAACGTACGCTCGGTAATCAGGTTTTTATCTGTCCAGCCGGTGGCGCGCATTACAAAACGCAGGTTTTCTTCAATAGAACGGTCGGTCAGCAATTGAAAATCCTGGAAAACGATGCCCAGCTTACGGCGCAGGAATGGCACATCCTTAGTAGTTAATTTTTTCAGATCGAAACCACCTGCATGGCCTTCGCCGTTGGTGATGGCGATATCACCATAAATTATCTTCAGCAAACTACTCTTACCCGACCCGGTTTGCCCGATCAGCCAAACAAAATCGCCCTTATCAATATGCAGGTTCACACTCGACAACACCAGGTGTTTTTCCTGAAAAACATCTACTCCCTGCAATTTTATAATGGTATTTCCTATCATGGTAATTTATAGCTCCAATTTTAATATCTGCCCAAACGGCAATTCGTTCACTAAGTTCATTATCTGCGCGGCCTTATCGCCTAAGCCAACTTTATCCAGATGTTTCTCAGGCCTGTCTACCCTAAAATAAGCCAGCAGCGTAAATTTATCATCGCGCAGCTGCACGTAGTCGGGTATTTTGGCAACGCCTTTAACTTTTATAATATACATATTTAAGCTGAAAGCTGAAAGCACAAAGTCTAAAGCTTTCCTGTATAGTTTAATATTCCGCCTTAGCCTTTTTGCTTTCGGCCTCTATCTCCAAAGGTATAAAGATTTGTTGAAAGCTTTGTGCTTTTAGCTTTCGGCTTTAAGCTTGGAAAGACAAAAATTCCATCGTATCTATTCCATCGGCATAATCCCACAATGCGGGGTGTTGGCTGTGACCGAAAGCTACCACCTGGTTGTTTACCTGTAGCGGCATTTGGCTTACAATGCACTGTATATTTTCGCTTTCGCGGGATAACAAATCATTAACGGCTTGCGCATCGGCATAGTATTCAAAATAAACAACAGCCAGTGGCGATGCCATCTTATCGTCTTGCTTTACCAGCAAAAAGCCGTTATCGAAATGCTTAAAGCCGTTTACCAGGTAAATGGATTTGTTATAATCGTAATTGTTATTGTATTTATGATGATGGATAATGGCCTGGTAACGCTCAATCGATTCGAAAAAGTGATTGAAATTGTATTCTTCAGGCACTAACAGCTTAGATACATTACGGCATCCTAATCCGTAGTAATCAAAAATATCATGACCTAATGCCGCCAATTGCTCGGTAGTTTCTTCGCCGGTCAGTACCGCTACACTATTCCGGTTTTTGCGGATGATGTTGGGGACCTTACCAAAATAGTATTCGAAATAGCGCGACGAATTATTGCTGCCGGTAGCAATTACGGCATCGAAATCCGTCAGGCGTTCTATAAAAGAAAAATGATCTGCAAAAACTGGGTCGATATCAACAAGGATTTGCAATACCTGTTTAACCAGGCGGGCATCCTGGGTTGATGCTTTGATAAGCGCGTGGTTACCGGTAGCCAAAACGCAAAGTACATCGTGCAGGCCCACCAGCGGGATGTTACCTGCTAATATTAGTCCCACTTTTTTGGTTTCGCCTTGCTCAAGATTAGGGTATTTACTTAACCAGGTGTCAAGGTCGGCCTCATTGAGAGATTGGCCGATAGCAGTTACCGCTTCGGTAACACTTTCGGGCGTGAACCAGGCGTTATGGTGTTGTTCGGTATCAATAACGTTTTGCAAACCGGCATCAGGCTGTAATAATTGGCTGCCTAATGCCGAAAATGCCTTTATAATTTGATCTTTTTTGATTTTTGACATATTGATGTTAAGGTTTTGAAACCCTTCAACTCATTTTTTGTTATATTTGCAATCTTATTTATAAGGCAAAGTTAATTTAGAATATAAGATATTTTACAAAATGGCGATTAAAATCACCGATGAATGTATAAACTGCGGGGCTTGCGAGCCTGAATGCCCTAACAACGCTATCTATGATGCCGGCGCTGCATGGCGTTTTAGCGATGGTACCGCGTTAAGGGGTGTTATTGATTTTGGCGATGGCAATACTTTAGGCGCCGAAGAAACTCAGGCTGCCCTGTCTGATGATATTTATTACATCGTTCCGGATAAATGCACCGAGTGCGTAGGTTTTCACGATGAGCCACAGTGTGCTGCCGTTTGCCCGGTTGATTGCTGTGTAGACGATGAAGACATCCGTGAAACCAAAGAAGAGCTTTTAGCTAAGAAAGATTGGCTGCACGTAAACTAATAAGCAATTATTATAAAGAATTAATAGAAAGGAATGCGTTTTTATGCATTCCTTTTTTTATTTGAAACAAATATAAACGACTACTCGTACAACCTGTAGTTTTAAAAAAACCTATGGAATACGGAATTTGTAATCTGGCTATAGTGCCCATGCGGGCCGAACCAAGTTCGCGCGCCGAACAGGTATCGCAAGTGTTATTTGGCGAAACTTTTGAAGTGATGGAACACCGCGAGGGGTGGATCCGCATCATCACCACCATTGATGGCTATGAAGGTTGGATCAATCACCTTCAGTTTGCAGCATTAGGGAACGCAGAATACAAGGCCCTGCAAAAAACAGAGGTTCCGTTAACCACCCGCCCGGTTACCCAAGCCTGGCGAAAATCAGATGATAGCGTGCTTTATCTACCTGTAGGGGCTTCTCTCTCTTTTTTAGAAGGAACCACCTGCCATATCCGTAACGAATATTTCGAGATTATCGGTGAGATTGGAGAGCGCGAAAAAATTGATATCTCAGCTAAATCTTTCCTGAATGTACCCTATTTATGGGGTGGCCGTACACATTTCGGTATCGACTGCTCGGGCTTTGTACAGTCCGTTTACCGCATGCAGGGAATTACGCTAAAGCGTGACGCTTATCTGCAAGCCGAACAAGGCGCCACCGTAGATTTTATCCAGGAAGCCAAACTGGGCGACTTAGCCTTCTTCGATAATGCCGAAGGTCGCATCACTCACGTAGGCCTGATGCTGAACAACGAGCAGGTCATTCACGCATCCGGCAAAGTAAAAATTGATAAGATAGATACGACGGGAATCTACTCAACCGAATTGAAGAAGTATACGCATAATTTGAGGATAATAAAGAGGATGCTTTAGTCATTGAGTCATCAAAAAAGCAGTTAATTGCTTAGAAATAATGGCTCAATGACAGCGAAGCAAATGACCCAATGACGCCGAAGGTATAATGACGCGCAGCTAAGATTTCCACGCACCCAACACCCTCCTGATCACCACAATCTCCGCAATGTGGTAAGCGTTATGATCTGCAATTTGCAGCGCTTCCCTTAAAATATTCTGACCATCGCCGTGGGGTAGCGGTTTATAAATATCCTCGTTTTTTAATAGCTTGATAAACTCGGCCATGTCGCTATCTATTTGCTTGATGGACGCTTCCCAGGCATCGTCATCTGCCGGCGCAAGTTCTTTAACCCAGTATTCATCCGGCCATTTGGGCGATTTATGATCGCCGCTTTTACTAAACTCCAGCATATCCCATTGTGCGATGCGGATATGTTCAACCAGTTGCCAAATGGTGTAGGGTAGGTCGCCGGCTTTTTTGCCGCGCAAATCAGCAGGCAGGTTGGCTAATGCATCATCTAACGTAGCATGTGCACCACCGCCGCGCAGCAGTTTCACTAATTCTTTTATAAGGGTATCTTGATTATCCATAAACTGATAACAATATAAATTAAAAATGGTTCACCCCTCCCAGCCTCCCCGAAGGGGAGGAGCAGAAAATAAAACGTCGCTATCCTTCTGTCCCTCCCTTCGGGGAGGTTAGGAGGGGTTTTTATTGTTAATATGGTTGTATTTTTAACGAAAAGCTTTAAGTTTATCTCGCTAAATATATGGACCCGGTGATGAAACGACTCTTACCCTTATTTTCTATAATTCTACTAATAGCATCCTGCAAAAAAGACGGACAAGGCCCTATGGATAATTCTCCGAAGGATAATGATGCTTTTGCGGCTTACGAAACCAAGTTTTTAGATGCCTTGTGGAAACTCAATCCCGATGATGCGACCATGGTTGGTTACAATAAGTATGATAGCGTATTGATTATCCCTAATTCGTCGAGCCGTTCGGCAATGATCAATTTTACCAAGGTTCATATGGATTCGCTGGCTAAATTTAACCCCGGCTCCCTGTCTGCCCCTTACCGGATGGATTACGCGATGATCCAGAACGAACTGGATAAAACCCAATGGCAAATTCAGCAGGAAAAGGCTTACGAGTGGAATCCGGGTAGCTATAACGAGATTGGCACTTTCGCCCACATCCTAAACGAGAATTATGCGCCTTTGGCTAAACGCCTGCGCAGTTTCTATCAAAAAATGGCCAATATCCCGGCTTATTATAAGGAAGCGCAAAAGCAAATCAAAAATCCTGCGCCCGAACTAACTACCCTTGCTGTTGAGCAACTGACAGGCGGCGTTGGTGTATTTGAAAAAGACTTTGCCGACTCGTTAAAGAAAACCACTATCCCGGCTGCCGAACAAAAATTGATGACAGAGCGTGCCCAGGCATCGACCACAGCCATAAAGGATTTTGCCAGCTTTTTAAAGAATTTGAAAAGCGATAAACCGCGCAGTTTCCGTTTGGGTAAAGAGCTTTACGAAGGGAAGTTCAAGTACAATATCCAGTCAGCAGGTACGGCGCAGCAATTGTATAATGCAGCGGTTGAGCGTAAAAAATGGCTGCACACCCGCATGGCTAAAACCGCCCGTGCGCTTTGGCCTAAATACTTTGGCACGGTACCCATGCCTAAAGATTCACTGGAATTTATCCGCAAGATGATAGATACCCTATCTGTTAAACACGTTAAACCGGAAGAGTTCCAGTCGGCGATAGAAAAGCAAATCCCTTTGTTAACCGCCTTTATCAAATCTAAAAACCTGCTGACGCTTGATCCGGGTAAACCGCTGGTGGTACGTAAAGAGCCTGCTTACATGGCGGGTGTTGCGGGTGCATCTATCAGTTCGCCTGGTCCGTACGATAAAAATGGCAATACTTATTACAACGTAGGCAGCCTTTCGGGCTGGCCGGCGGAGAAAGCGGAGAGCTACCTGCGAGAGTACAATGATTATATTTTGCAAATCCTGTGCATTCACGAGGCTATCCCCGGGCATTATACCCAGTTGGTTTATTCTAATAAAGCGCCGAGTATGATCAAATCTGTTTTCGGCAACGGGGCCATGATTGAAGGCTGGGCGGTGTACACCGAAGAGATGATGCTGGAAAATGGTTTCGGCAACAACGAGCCTGAAATGTGGCTGATGTGGGATAAATGGCACCTGCGTACTGTTTGTAATACCATTTTAGATTACGCCGTGCATACCCAAAACATGCAAAAAGACGAAGCCATTAAATTCCTGACTAAAGAAGCATTTCAGCAGCAAGCCGAAGCCGAGGGTAAATGGCGCCGGGTAAGTGTAAGCAGCGTGCAATTAACCAGTTATTACAGCGGCTACAAAGAGATTGCCGACCTGCGCGATGCCTACAAACAAAAAATGGGCGATAAGTACAACCTGAAAGAGTTTAATGAGAAATTTTTAAGCTACGGCAGCGCTCCTGTTAAATTGATTAAGGAGATTATGCTGGCTAAACCAAGCGATACCGGTAAATAAATCTTATGGATTTTTTTTCTGTTATTCAGACATTGCATAGTGATGATTCAAAGTCAATCAATAATCTTCTATTGACGTCAATTCATATATCGCAATTAACGAATCATCCTGACGAAATTTACAGTACAGGTTTCCAATTCTCATACGGATTGTCGGATGCTTCAATTATTTTGCTATTTGATATAAAGAATGATACGCTAATTCATCAGTGCTTAAGATCGACGCAGCTCATTCCAAGATTTTTAGGTTTAAAAATGTTTCTGAATCATGAAAACGACAGCTTTTACTATTCCCCTTTCAATAAGACAAATGTTGAGCAGCAGTATAAAGTAGAATTTTTTGGATCATATTCATTAGAGTACAAATTCTTTGATAATCCTTTATCCCTGCTTTACACGAGTGTCGTATCGTCTGAAAATATTTCGAGTTTAGAGGATTATGATATGTTCAAAGTCAAATCGAGAATTAAGGATAAGCACGAGGAAAAATTCGCAAAAAAGTTTTCATTCTATTTGGATATTGGGCCAACAGTTGTTTATCACGACTTTCGGTTCGCAAAATACCATAATCACCAAGTTGTTTTTTCAAAGGACCCTATGGAGTCATTTTTTAAATATTGTAGAGTTAAAAGAAAAACATCTTCTATCAGTATTCACGGACAAGCAAATGAGTATTTAGAAATGTTGGATAAAGAGCATTCTGACTGGAGTGCAGGACAATGAGATTAAATAATAATAATCAAAACTAAAAAACAAACACCATGAAAAAAGCAATATGGATCATATTGTTGCTGGTTAGCGCGCAAACGTTTGCCCAGCAAAGCATGAACATTGGCACGTACAACCTGCGTTATGATAACAAAAGTGACGTAGACGCTGGCAACGGCTGGAATTTGCGCTACCCTGTAATAGCCCAAATTGTTAGATTTAACGATCTGGATATATTCGGCACTCAGGAAGGCCTGCACCACATGTTGGTTAATTTAGCCGATAGTCTGCCCGGTTACAAATGGATTGGCGTCGGTCGTGAGGATGGTAAAGAGAAAGGTGAGCATTCAGCCATATTTTATAAATCTACCAAGTACACCATCATTAAATCGGGCAACTTCTGGATGTCGGGCACAGATACCGAGCACCCTAACAAAGGCTGGGATGCTGCCTTAGAGCGCATTTGTACCTGGGGACAGTTTAAGGATATTAAAACCGGTTTTGTATTCAATTTCTTTAACCTACACATGGATCACATCGGGGTGGTAGCCCGTCGCGAAAGCGCTAAGTTGGTTGTAGCGAAAATTAAAGAGATGGTGGGCACTGTACCAACTATCCTTACCGGCGATTTCAACATCGACCAGACTAACGAAAGCTATGCAGTAGTAAATGATTCAGGTTTATTGAAAGATTGCTTTGTGCTGTCGCCGGTTAAACTGGCTAACAGCCCAACCTTCAACGCTTTTAAAACCGGCCCAACCGATAGCAATGCCCGTATCGACCATATGTTTGTCAGTAAACAGTTCACCGTAAACCGTTACGCTATCCTCACTAACTCTTTTAACGGACATTATCCGTCAGATCACTTCCCGGTAGTGGCGAATATCAGTTTCGGGAAGAAATAGTTTTAAGTCATAAGTCTAAAGTAAAAAGTCCAAAGTCTGAAAGAGCGAAGAATACGCTTTCTGACTTTGGACTTTTCTTTTGCATTGCTTCTGACTTAAGACTCAGAACTTACGACTCAAAACTTATCTCCAGTATCCCGGGATCCAAACGTATCCGCCACGGCGATGATCCCAGTGGCCAGGAATCCAGGCGGCTTGCGGGCGCGGCGGAGCGGCCCAGTAGCCACCATGCCATACATAACTACGTCCGCGTGGTGCCCAGTCTTCTTCAACCCACACATGGCGCGGCGATGGCGCCGGTGGGCGACGTACTACCACCCGGTTTACCGGTCGGCCTAAACGGGCCCTAATTACTATCTGTGCTTCACTTACAGTGCTTACAGCAGCAAATGCTGCGGCTATTAATGCGGTTTTCCAAAACGTTTTCATAGTATCAGTTTATTTGTTTTTGTATTTATGACAATGAAAAACGCGCGGGGTTTAATTTTTGTTTGTGACCGCTGATTTAGATGATTTTTTTGATTAAGATGATTGCAGATAAAAATGTGAACTTCTTCAGGACGTTGCAGCGCCACAATCAGCGGAATCAAAAAAATCATTCAAATCAGCGGTTCAGACATTGAACAAAGAATATTATCTTCGTTCCCATGTCGCCAATTGAAGCCAAGGACCGCATTGAAGCATTATCGCAGGAGTTAAAGCAGCACAGTTACAACTATTATGTGCTGGCTATGCCTGCCATTTCGGATTTTGAATTTGATAAAAAACTGGAAGAACTTGCCAGGTTAGAAAAGCAATTCCCCGAGTTTTTATTGCCCGATTCGCCTACACAAAAGGTAGGTGGGGATATCACCAAGGAGTTTCAGACCGTGCGTCACCGCTGGCCTATGCTATCCTTAGGGAATACCTATAACGAACAGGAACTGATTGATTTTGACGGGCGGATCCGCAAAGCTATCGGCGATAATTTTGAGTACGTGGTTGAGCTGAAATATGACGGCCTGAGCATGAGCCTGACCTACAAAGATGGTGCATTGCTCCGTGCCGTTACCCGTGGCGATGGTGTACAAGGCGATGATGTGACCAGCAATGTCCGCACCATTCATAACGTCCCTAAAAAGCTGAAGGCGGGCGATTACCCCGATGAGTTTGAGATTCGCGGCGAAGTATTTATGCACCTGAAAGCCTTTGAACGATTGAATAATGAGCGGGTGGAAAACGGCGAGGTGCCGTATGCCAATCCACGCAATTTTGCATCGGGAACCGTGAAATTGCAGGACAGTACTGAGGTGGCCAAACGACCTTTGGATTGTTTCCTGTATTTCCTTTACACCGAAAAACAACTGTTTAAAACCCATTGGGAAAGCCTGCAAGCCGTTAAAAGCTGGGGCTTCCATGTGAACGAAAATAATAAGCTTTGCAAGAATATCGACGAGGTTTTAGCTTTTATCAATCATTGGGATACCGAACGGTATAATCTAAGTTATGATATTGACGGTATAGTTATTAAAGTAAACAGCTACGCCCAGCAGCAAGAGTTAGGTTTTACGGCTAAATCGCCACGTTGGGCCATTTCCTATAAATTTAAAGCCGAGCGGGTAGAAACTGAACTGTTAGAAGTGACCTACCAGGTTGGCCGTACAGGTGCCGTTACGCCGGTTGCTAATTTAAAGCCGGTATTGCTGGCTGGTACTACAGTAAAACGTGCCACCCTGCATAATGCCGATGAGATAACCGAACGCCTTAAACTGCACCAACATGATACCGTTTATGTGGAAAAAGGCGGAGAGATTATTCCCAAAATTATCAGTGTTAATTTAGATAAGCGTAAGGCCGATGCCCTGCCTATACACTACGTAACCCATTGCCCCGTTTGCGGCACTTTACTGGAACGGAAGGAAGGCGAAGCAGCTTACTACTGCCCCAATGATGAAGGCTGCGCGCCGCAGATCACCGGAAAAATGCAGCATTTTATCGGCCGTAAGGCCATGAATATCGATGGGTTAGGCGATGAGACCATTAACACCTTATTTAACCGTCAATTCATCCATCAGATCAGTGATTTGTACGATTTGCATTTACATGTGGATGAGCTGAAGAAAATGGATCGCTTTGGCGAACAATCTATAAATAATATGTTGGATGGGATTGAAAAATCCAAACAACAGCCGTTTGAAAAAGTATTGTTTGGCTTAGGCATCCGGTATGTAGGCGAGACCGTCGCAAAGAAATTGGTACCTCATTTTAAAACCATTGAAAACCTGATGGCCGCCAGCCTGGAAGAACTAACCGCCACGGATGAAATTGGCGAAAGGATAGCCCAAAGCCTGATCGAATATTTCAGTGATGAGCAGCATCGCGCACAGATAGCCAAACTGCAAAGTCAGGGCCTGCAATTTGTGGCCGAGGATAAGGAAGTAGTGCTGGCCAGTGATAAGCTGTCGGGTAAAACATTTATCATTTCGGGTACGTTTGAAATGTCGCGCGATGAGTTGAAGGATATTATTGAAGCCAATGGTGGCAAGATCCTGAGCAGTATCTCGGCCAAACTAAATTACCTGGTAGCAGGCGATAATATGGGCCCGGCTAAGTTAGAGAAAGCTACTAAACTGAATGTACCGATTATAAGCGATGCGGAGTTGCTGGCGATGATTGAGTAGGCATATAAATTTTGTCATTGCGAGGTACGAAGCAATCGCGAACTTGAAGAGTTGCTCTGCTTATCCGCGATTGCTTCGTACCTCGCAATGACAACTGCGCAAACTGCAAGTTATTAACTAATCCCCCACACCATCACCACTTTATCATCCCCGACGCTCAATAGCTGATCACCGTTCCAGGCCAGTTTGTTTACCGATAGCACATGCCCCGGCAAGCCCTTATCACGACTGATATTTTTAAGTAGCCTAAAATCTTCCGTATCCCAAATTTTGATGCTTTTATCCATACTGGCGGTTGCAACCAACGGCAGGGTAGGGTGGCAGGCAATGTGGTTAATAGCAAACAAATGAGCGGGTACGTTTTTTACAAGAGTGAATGTTTTGGCATCCCAAATCTTCAACTGCGCATCGCGCGATCCGGACAAGATATATTTGCCATCAGGCGTGTAGGCCGTAGTGAAGACTGCCATGGTATGGCCTTGCAGGTTAGCCAGAGCCGTGTAATCCTCTAAACTGTAAACGCTTACCGAATTATCGCGGCAGCCAAAAGCTACCTGTGTTTCATCGGGCGATACGGCAATGCTGCGGATGGTATCGTGTGATACTTTTACGCTATGTAGCAGTTCCAAAGTATCTAAATGCCAAACAGTGATGGTGCCATCTTCGGATGCTATCAGTAATTCTTTTTTGGAGGGAACGGATTTGATATCAAACACCGGCTTCAGGTGGTGATTTAACCCTTTGATGATCTTCTGCTGAATAAAATCGAACACCAGCACCTGCCCGCTGCGTAATCCCGCAAACATCAGCGGGTAGCCGACCGGGCAGTGGATAGCGTAGATAGAAGTTGGCACCGGGAACATCACCTTGATAAACTCATTGGTTTTCAGGCTCCATTCTACCAGGCCTTTATCATTACCACCCGTAAACAAAATGCCCGGCTTTTGCGATAGCTCAACCGTATAGATAGGGTTGGAGTGGCCGGTTAATTCGAATAACTTCGTTATAGTCATTGGTCATTAGTCATTGGTCATTAGTCTGTCTGGACAATAGGCGATCAGTTATGCAACCAATGACTAATGACCAATGACTAATGACTATTTGTGTCTCGATTCCAAATTCTTCGCAATCGTCGCTAAGCTCAGATTCTTTTCCTTTAATAACACCAGTAAGTGAAACACCAAATCAGATGCTTCATTAATCAAATCTGTTTCGGTTTCAGCAAGGGCGGCTATTACCGTTTCAACACCTTCTTCACCAACTTTTTGGGCAATTTTATTAAGGCCTTTGGCGCGTAATTTATTTACGTACGATCCTTCAACCGGGTTCTCATACCGGTCGGCTATGATCTGCTCCAGTTGCGAAATGAAATTGTGATTATACCCTGTATTAAAACAACTCCGTGACCCGGTGTGGCAGGTAGGGCCGTCGGCTTTAACTTTGATTAGTATAGTATCGTTATCGCAATCAATAAACGTATCCTTTACATGCAGGAAATTGTTGCTGGTTTCGCCCTTGGTCCACAAACGGTTTTTAGAGCGTGAGAAGAACGTAACCACCTTATCGGCTCGGGTTTTATCCCATGCTTCCTGGTTCATGTAGCCCAGCATCAGTACTTCGAGCGTATGCTCATCCTGTATCACCACGGGGACAAGTCCGCCGGTTTTGTCAAAATCTATTTCCATTCTTCTTTTGTAATTTCATAAACAACGGCGGGGTGATTATCGCACTCGCTGTTGTGTGTGTATCTCATGCCCAGTTTTTTAAATACATTGATAGAGGCCGTATTCTCCATCATGGCCATGGCAATAATTTTATTCAAACCTAAGGTCTTAAATCCGTAATCCAAACTGGCCCGGGCCGATTCTGTAGCGTAGCCCTTTCCCCAATGCTTTTTCATCAGGCGGTAGCCTACATCTACGGTATCAGATTCAGGCCTGTATTTTAAGCCACTCCAACCGATATATTCGCCAGTTTCTTTAAGAAACATGCTCAGGCGACCCATTTTGTATTCATCGTACTGGCCGTAGTCGCGGATAAAGCGTTCTACTTTTTCAACCGTATCATAACCATCGCCATCCACATAACGCACCACATCCGGATCGCTGTTCAATTCGATCATCAAGGGCGCATCCTTTACTTCAAAAGGACGCATAATCAGGCGTTCGGTTTCCCAGTGTAGTGACATGGTTGGAAAATGGTATAAAGTTTCGCTTCCCCTCTTGAGAGGGGTCAGGGGTGTGTCCTTCTGCGTACTTAAGGACACACCCCTATGAATGTTTCTGCTTATTGTTATTTTAGTGCTTCCCCTCTCAAGAGGGGAAGCATTTGTCAATGCTCCTCGCAATGACAAAGTTTTTATCTTGATTCTAAATTCTTATTGCAATTTCGTTATCCGCCAAAACCCTTTTCAAATCCGGAATCAAAATCTCTCCGTAATGAAAAACCGACGCAGCCAAAGCAGCATCAACATTTGTTTTTTCAAACACATCCACAAAGTGGGCTACAGAACCTGCACCACCCGAAGCAATCACGGGGATATGCACAGCATCGTTCACGGTTTTAAGCAGACCATTATCAAAGCCGGCTTTGGTACCATCGTGATCCATTGATGTGAGCAGGATCTCGCCCGCGCCACGACTTTCAGCTTCCAGTATCCAGTTTAAAGTTTCTTTTTCCGTCGGGATGCGCCCGCCATTTAGATGGACGATATTGTTGCTACCATCAAAACGGGTGTCAACCGCCACTACCACAAACTGCACCCCAAAAGCCTTGGCTAATTCATCAATTAAAGCCGGTGTACGCACCGCTGCCGAGTTGATGGAGATCTTATCTGCCCCGGCGTTTAAAAGCGCTTCAGCGTCCGCAATTTCGTTGATGCCGCCACCTATGGTGAAAGGGATATTGATTTGCCGGGCTACTGCTTTCACCAGCTCGATCATCGTTTTACGACGCTCGTGCGTGGCGGTAATATCCAGGAACACCAACTCATCCGCTCCCTGCTGCGAGTAATTCCAGGCAAGTTCAACCGGGTCGCCGGCATCGCGGAGATCCACGAAGTTTACGCCTTTTACAGTACGTCCGTCTTTAACGTCGAGACAGGGTATGATGCGTTTTGCTAAGCCAGAGCCCCCCAGCCCCCTAAAGGGGGAGTTAGAACTTATATTGTTGAAAATCTTATCCAAAACGATTTCTAATTGTGTAAATATTTGGTGGTTTGAAAATCTTAAAACTGTTATGCCTTGGCTTTCTAAGTAAGCCTGTCGCTGTATGTCATTTGCGGCAACATCCGGATCATTATGAATGCTTCCGTCAAGTTCGATAACCAACTTAAGCCGATGGCAGTAAAAGTCTGCAATGTAAGAACTGATTGGATGTTGCCTGCATTGCGGAAAATAAGGTGGTTAGCCCCCATAAACATTTGCTTTTTCATTTTGATTTTCTTCTGCTCCCCCTTTAGGGGGGTTGGGGGGCTTCTATATACTCATCAATGCCTGTAAATTCCAGTCGTGCACCTCTTCAATGGTGACGCGATTTTCATAAATCGCTTTCCCTACCACTGCCGATTCTACCTTAATCTGGTTCAGGTCTTCGATATCCTTCATAGAGGATACACCGCCTGATGCGATCAGCTTAATAAAGGGTGAATGATCTAACAGTTTTTTATACAGATCTACCCCGGCGCCGCCCAGTTTGCCATCTTTGCTGATGTCGGTGCACAGGAAACGGAAAAAACCAAGTGCCAAGCACTTATCTACGTAATCCATTAATTTAATCGGCGAGCTTTCCATCCAGCCGGAGTATTTGATCACTTCATCCAATACGTCAATCGCTATAACGATTTGATCTGCGTAGCCATTCTCGCCGGTGGAGAGCGCCTTACTCAGGTCGGTTAAAAAGCTTGGATTGGTGATAGCCTGGGTACCTACAATTACACGGTGGATACCTGCATCTAACAGTTCTTTCACTTTTTCGATACTGCGGATTCCGCCGCCGTACTGCACCTTCATTTCGGTTTTGCGGATAACATTGAAAAGATACTCCTGATTGCTGAAGTCGCCTTTGGCCCCGTTTAAATCGATGATATGGATGAAGTTGGTACCGTTGCTCTGGTACTTTTCTATCATCTCTTCCAGGCTAACATCGTAATTGGTTACTTGGGCGTAATCGCCCTCGCGCAGGCGAACGACTTTCTTATCTAAAATATCAATGGCGGGTATAATGTACATGGCTTTGATCAGATTTTTGAGAAATTAGTTAAAAGGGTTTCCCCGTATGTGCCCGATTTTTCAGGGTGAAATTGTACCCCGTAAAAATTATCCAGCCAAATTGATGCCGAAAATTTCAGACTGTAATCGGTTGATGCTAAAGTATAAGCGTTATTGTATTCGATATAGTACGAGTGTACAAAATAAAAGTGACTGTTATCGGGGATATTCTTAAATAGAGGGTTATCCTTTTCGGCGTGCACGCGGTTCCAGCCGGTATGCGGGACTTTGTGATCTGCACTGTCGGCGAACTTTAAAGTTTTAACCGGGATGATATTTAGCAAATCTGCGTCGCCTTCTTCAGAATAGGCAGTAATTAACTGCATGCCCACGCAGATACCCAAAGTAGGTTTCTTTAAATCGCGGATATAAGGAACCAGTCCGGTAGCCTCCAGCTTAGCCATAGCCGCGCCGGCGTGACCGACGCCTGGGATAATATACCTGTCGTACAATTCAAAATCTTCGGGCCGGGCAATCATACCGTAGCTAATCCCCAGCCTGTCAAGCGCCGAAGTCAGCGAGAAAATATTACCTGCCCCGTATTGGACGATGCCTATAGAAGCCCCCCGACCCCCTAAAGGGGGAGTAGAAGTAGCAGTGGTATTTTGATTATCCATATAGTATTTCCTGCTCCCCCTTTAGGGGGCTGGGGGGCTTCTGTTATATTACTCCTTTAGTACTCGGTAAAACCATATTGTTTACATCCCTGCGTACGGCCATTTTAATGGCTTTGGCAAAGGCTTTAAATATAGCTTCTATTTTATGATGTTCGTTCTGACCTTCGGCTTTAATGTTCAGGTTGCATTTGGCTGCATCGCTGAACGATTTAAAGAAGTGGTAGAACATCTCGGTCGGCATTTCGCCTACTTTTTCGCGTTTAAATTCGGCGTCCCAAACAATCCAGTTGCGCCCACCGAAATCGATAGCCACCTGCGCCAGGCAGTCATCCATCGGCAGGCAAAAACCGTAACGCTCAATGCCTCGCTTATCGCCTAAGGCTGTAGCAAAGATCTCGCCCAAGGCAATGCCGGTATCTTCAATGGTATGATGTTCATCGATATGCAGGTCACCTTTAGCGGTAATATCCAGATCGATACTGCCATGGCGGGCAATCTGATCCAGCATGTGGTCAAAAAAATGCAGACCGGTGCTGATCTTGGCATCACCTTTACCATCTAAATTAATTTTGATATCGATATCAGTTTCCTTAGTTGCCCGGCGATGTTCGGCCACACGTTCGCCTACTTTTAAAAATTCATAGATCCGTTGCCAGTCGGTAGTTTGCAAGGCAATGGTACCGGCCAGTTCGGTCTCGAAATCTTTATCGTCAAATTCTGCGCCGCCTAAATTGGTGTGATTATTCAGCCAGATGGCTTTGGCGCCTAAATTACGGCCCAACAGCACATCGTTTTTACGATCGCCAATGGTGTACGAATTCTTCAAATCGTATTTTTCGGTGTCGAAGTATTGTGTAAGCAAAGCCGTACCTGGTTTGCGGGTGGGGGCATTGTCGGCAGGCCAGGTACGGTCTACCACCACATTGCTAAACTTTACACCCTCGTTCTCAAAAGTTTTCAGCACAAAGTTCTGCACCGGGAAAAAAGTATCTTCCGGATACGATGCTGTACCCAATCCATCCTGGTTGGTGACCATTACCAGTTCAAAATCCAGTTCGGCAGCTATTTTAGGCAGATACTGCAGGGCTTTGGGGTAAAACTCCAGTTTAGCGAACGAGTCTATCTGCTCATCAGCCGGCTCGGTAATCAGCGTACCATCACGATCAATAAAGAGGATGCGTTTTAACTTATTCATTTATAGTTCTGTAAGGTATTAATCAATATCGTATTCTCTTCCGGCGTACCAATGGTAATGCGCAACGCACCTTCGCAAAGCTCAACCTTATTGCGGTTACGCACAATAATACCGTTTTGCACCAGGTAGTTGTAAATACCGTTGGCGTCGGTAGTTTTTACTAAGATGAAATTGGCATCGCTGGGATAAATATCCAGCACAAAATCAAAGTCTTTCAGGTTCAGCACCAATTTATCGCGCTCACTTAAAGTTTCCTTTATCCACGCGTTAACTTTATCTACATTTTGCAGGGCTTGTAAAGCCAGTTGCTGCGATGCCTCGTTAACGTTATAAGGCGGTTTTACCCGATTCATTACCTCAATGATCTCCTCGCTGGCGAAGGCCATACCCACACGCAGGGCAGCAAGTCCCCAGGCTTTTGATAGTGTTTGCATCACCACCAAATTTGCATATTCGGTCAGCTCCTGTATGAAAGATTTTTGGCGACTGAAGTTAATATAAGCTTCGTCAACAATCACCAGTCCGCTAAAGTTAGCCAGCAACGTCTCCACATCAGTACGATCCATCGAGTTACCGGTAGGGTTATTTGGCGAACAGATCCAGATCAGTTTGGTATGCTTGTCTATCGCTTCGGCAATAGCGTCTACATCTAATTGGTAATCTTCGGTCAGTGGCACGCGGCGTAATTCAATGTCATTAATATTGGCCGAAACCTCGTACATGCCATAAGTTGGTGGGACAATAATCACATTATCAACACCGGGATTACAGAAAGCGCGGTATAGGATATCGATAGCTTCATCGCTGCCATTGCCTACAAATATATTGCGGGGAGGCACCCCTTTAATTTCGCTTAAACGCTTTTTAACAGCGTACTGCATCGGGTCGGGATAACGGTTGTAGTTGGTATCCAAAGGCGAACCGTATGCATTTTCGTTAGCATCAAGGTACACGCTGGCCTCGCCCTTAAACTCATCGCGCGCGGACGAGTAGGGGGTGAGATTTTTAATGTTTGGACGTAATAGCCCCCCTAACCCCCTAAAGGGGGAGTTACCATCGGGGCCACTAAAAACGGGTTTATTTATTTTGTCACTCATTATAATTGTTATTTGGTTTTTGAACTCCCCCTTTAGGGGGTTGGGGGGCTAAGTCTCACGCTCACCGCATTTTTATGTGCGTGCAAGCCTTCCATTTCGGCCAGTATTTCAACGGTTGGCCCGATGTTTTTGATGCCATCGGGCGAGATATGCTGAAACGTAATCTTCTTCACAAACGAATCGACCGACACCCCCGAATATGCCCTGGCGTAAGCGCTGGTAGGCAGGGTATGGTTAGTGCCTGATGCATAGTCGCCCACGCTTTCGGGGGTTAAATTTCCTAAAAATACCGAACCGGCGTTGATGATCTTGCCGCTAATCTGCTGCCAGTTTTCAGTTGCAAGGATCAAATGCTCAGGCGCATAAACGTTGCTGAACTGCATGGCCTCATTCAAATCCTTAACTAATATCGCGTATGAGTTAGCAATAGCCTGACTTGCAATTTCGGCACGGGGCAATACGCTGATTTGCCTCTCTACTTCGGTTATAGCCTGATCAATAATTGCCTGCGATGTTGCCACCAAAATAGACTGCGAGTCTATGCCGTGTTCCGCCTGCGCTAATAAATCAGCGGCAATAAAGGCAGGGTTAGCCGTTTCATCAGCAATTACTAATACTTCGGATGGGCCCGCAGGCATATCGATAGCCGTGGTAGTGGTCGACTGGATGATGGTTTTAGCCTTGGTTACAAACTGGTTGCCCGGACCAAAGATCTTATCCACCTTGGCGATACTTTCTGTACCGTAAGCCATAGCAGCAACGGCTTGCGCGCCACCCGCCAGGTAAATTTTATCAATATCCAATAAACCGGCAACGTAAGCTATAAAGGCATTTACCTTCCCGCTTTTTTGCGGTGGCGAGCAAACCACAATTTCGTGGCAGCCGGCAATACGGGCCGGGATCCCCAGCATTAAAAAGGTACTCGGTAACACCGCCGAACCACCGGGGATGTATAGACCAACCTTTTCAACCGGCCTTGCTTCGCGCCAGCAGGTTACGCCGGGCATGGTTTCTACCCTGTCCTCGGTTTTGACCTGTGTAGCGTGAAATTTATAGATGTTATTATAAGCTGTTTGCAGTGCCTCTTTTTGATCATCGGCTAAAGTGGCAGCTAATTCGGCCAGCTCATCTTTACCCAAATAAAGCTTATCCAGTTCAACTTTATCAAACTTACGGGCGTAATCAATCAGCGCGGCATCACCATGCTCCTGCACATTGCCGATGATTTCTTCAACCACCGCACGGATCTCATTAGCCGGGTCAACGTTACGCTGCACCAGTTTGCTTACGTCTGCTGTATTTAAATCAGAATAATTGTATGTCTTCATAAGCCCCCTAACCCCCTAAAGGGGGAATAAAATATAACGTGCCTCCCTCCAAACTCCCCCTTTAGGGGGCCGGGGGGCTTGGCTTTAAAGTATAATCTTCTCAATCGGCATCACTACAATGCCCTGTGCGCCGGCTTGTTTAAGCTGACTAATCCTATCCCAAAAATCTCGCTCGGGGATTACCGTGTGTACGGCAACCCAGCCTTCTTCGGCCAGTGGCACTACCGACGGGCTTTTTACGCCCGGTAATAGCTTTAAAATATCAGGCAGGTTTTCACTTGGGGCGTTCAATACTACGTACTTGGTTTCCTTAGCGCGTAAAACCGATTGGATGCGCTGAATTAGTTCCTGAATCAGGTCGTCGTTCTCGCTGCCTTTGCGGCCAATCAATATGGCCTCGCTGCTCATCACATCAGCAAAAGGTTTTAGACCGTTGCTTTTTAGTGTGCCGCCGGTCGATACCAGATCGCAAATTGCATCGGCCAAGCCCAAACCCGGCGAAATTTCTACCGAACCCGAAATTGTACGGATATCCGCATCAATTTGATTCTTTTGCAAAAACTTACCTAAAATGACGGGGTAGGTGGTGGCTATAGAACGACCGTTTAAATCAGCCAGTTCCTGAATATCAGAGTTGTTGGTAATGGCAATTTTTAACGAGCATTTACCGAAGCCTAATTTTTGCAGGTAGCTCACCTTAACTTCAGTTTCCTGGATCACGTTTTCGCCTACAATACCCAGGTCGGCAATACCATCCTGAACATATTCGGGAATATCATCATCGCGTAGAAAAAGAATTTCCAACGGGAAATTAGATACCGGCGAGATAAGCGAGCTTTTATAATTTTCGAAATTAAGGCCGCAATTTTTCAGTAATTCAACTGATTTTTCGTTGAGCCGACCCGATTTTTGGATCGCTATTTTTAATGTTTTCAAAAGGGAAGTATTTTTAAGTAACTATAATTATAAACGGAACTCTTTGTTTCGCGTAGAAACAATACATTATCTGATCACCACATGGTGGTGATGGTTAAGATGCAGATGATGTAATTGTAAACCGTTCATTATAATATACCTTGGTGGAGGTGCCGCAAATATAGACAGATATTTATAAAAACAAAAAACCTTTAAAAATAATATACCTTTTTGGTAGACATTAGAGTTGGTGGCCATTTGTGATGTTGATTTAACCACAGAGATCACAAAGGTTTTGCACAGAGGAGACATAGGCATTTTAATCAGTTAACCAAGGCTCTGTGGTCTCTGTGTTTTTCTTGAATCATAAAATTCTCTGTGTTCTCTGCGGTTAATTCGTCTTGAATGAACGTTCAGTAGTTCATGCCGGCCGGTAGTCCCGCTATCCATTACAAGCCCTCCCGTTGGTCGGGGCTTTCCATTCCTATCGGATTTAGGTTGAATGGTATTAGCTGTAGAGACGCATAATTGCGTCTGATTTAGCAGGTGATGAAAACGTGAGAAGACACGAAGTATCGTGTCTCTACAGGTGATCTTCCGTACTTTCCGTCTTACCGACTTTCGGACTTTTCCTCACACACATATACCGCCCCATCCGGGAAGTCGTACAATTTGGTCAGTGTTTTATGCGCTTGGATCTCTTTAAGGTTTACCAGCTCCTTACTTTCCAGATTTTTAAAATCGATCAGGTAAAAACGCTTTTGCTGATAAAGCTTGGCAACATCTTTAGCAAAAAACTTATGCGGTAACAGGGTAGAATGCATCCCCGAAAACATATACACCGCTTCATCGGCATCGGTGTAAATAGGGTAGCCGGGTTTGTAGATATTTTTATGCGTTTTAAGGAAGACTACAAATTCAGATTTATTCCAGTCGTCATCAGTATAACCGGGGATACCGTACTCGCAAAAATCATCGTACAATTGATAATCTGCACGGGCGATGGTGTACTCGAAAGCCAGCATGGCCAACACGAAGGGCGTTGCCAGCAACCATTTTTTGCGGAACTTGATGTACTTAATTAAATCTGGCACCCAACAGGTAAACGATAGCAGTAAAGGCACAAACATCGGCGAGAGCAGCCGGCTGTTCATCCGCTCAAAGCGGGATATACTGGCGATGATCAGGATAAACAAACCGTAAACCAGCGTGAAGCAGATAATAATATTCTCGTAGCTGTTTAAATGGTGTTGGGCAATGCGCACAATTAATAAGGTGGCTAATCCTATAATCACAACTACGGTAAACGCCACAGCAATCGGGTCGAACTTAGCGGGCAATCCAGCCCAATCTAAAATTACCGTACCGAAATAATAAAGGTTTTCGCTGAATGGGGTATTGGCGGGCAATCGGGTACCGGTACTTAATCCTGTTGATAACCTGTTAAGGATCATATTAGCAACCAACAGCGAAATACCGATGATTCCAAAACTTAGCAAGTGTTTGATCTTTTTATTTAAGTTGAGTTTGCCATCCATTAATATCAGCAGGCCGCCAGTGGCTACAACGGTGATACCCGCGTAACGGGTGATACAACAAATAGCCGCTACTATGGCCACTAAAACCAAACTTTTGGTAGTATGCTTTTGCAGGTAGTTGTGATATGCAATAATAAACAGCAAGATCTCTAATATAAATAAGGTCTCCGACCATAGGTACATATAAATTTCCAGCAACGCCGGGCTCAATACCACAGCCGCCAGTATCAGCCATTTATATACTAAGGATGGGGCTTTAAATTTAGTGGTGATGTATCCGGTAGTAAATATGGTAGCCATAAACAGCACTCCGTTTATAACTGGTCCGGCTGCTACCGGGGGCGCGCCGCCAGATAGAAAGATACAAATACTTAAAAAGAAAGAATAAAACACCGGGAAAAACACCAGCGGCGTACCATTAAAGGTAATCAGCGAAAAATGATCGTGAATATTTTGAGCCGTACTGGCGTACATAATACTATCCGGCGAGATGCCAATGCCGCTGTATTTAGCAAACATATGGATGATATAGAACCCGATAGCACCGAAAAGCAAAGAGTCGATGCCCCCCAGCCCCCTGAAGGGGGAGTTTGTTGTGGTGGATTTTCTTGTCGTTGCTTTGCTCATTATATATTTTATGCTATGTGTTCCCTTAACTCCCCCTTTAGGGGGCCGGGGGGCTTTTTATTTTATCTGATCCAGAACCGTGCTAATCGGCTGGTCACTATCAATTAAAATGCCTTTAACACCTGCCGATGTACCTGCTTCCACGTCCCGCTCACGGTCACCTATAAAATAGGATTGCGATGGATCGATATCGTATTTGGCTATACCTTGTAATAATAAACCCGGTTTGGGTTTGCGGCAATCGCAATCGCCGGTAAAGTTGGGGTGATGCGGGCAATAGAAAAAATCGGTTAAGGTTACGCCACGTTCAGCGTAAGTTTCTTTTAGCTTTTGATGCATCTGACCGAGAATTTCTTCGGTATACCAGCCTTTAGCCAGGCCGCCCTGGTTAGTAGCTATTAAAAGCATGTAGCCCCGGTTTTGCAGTTCTTTCAGCGCGTCAAAATTATCAAGGATATGGAAATCTTCTACCTTGCAAACGTAGTCGCCCATTTCTTTATTTAATACTCCGTCTCTGTCTAAAAATACTGCTTTGTTTTTTCCCGGCATGCGTTTTAATTTTTTGCAAAGGTAATTAAAAATCACATCAGGATTTTGATCCGCTTTTGTTTGCCCATCTCGTCAAAAAAATTCGTTGCAAAGTCAAATTCCTGTAATCTATACCAAAATAGTAGGCTTTTAGTGTTTTCCTGATAGTGTATAAACTACAATAACATAGCTTTTATTTTATCATTTTGTTAAATATTAACTCGCTTTTATTTTAAATTGTTAATTTAAAACTTGTAATTCCTTTTGTTTTTTAAATATGTTCAAAAATTATTAATCTTTTCATAATGTTATCCTGAATCGTTAATTTCGTAATTACACCTCTTGTAAACGAGTAAACCGATGCAACAAGCTGAATACGACCAGGCAGGCCTTTACCGGCCCGAATTTGAACACGACTCCTGTGGAACAGGATTTATTACCAATATAAACGGACATAAGTCTAATCAAATAGTTAACGATGCGCTTACCATTCTCGAAAACATGGAGCACCGCGGCGCTTGCGGTTGCGATCCGCTTTCGGGCGATGGGGCCGGGATTCTGATCCAATTACCGCATGAGTTTTTGATGGAAGAATGCTCTAATTTAGAGATCAGCCTTCCGGAGCCGGGCGAATACGGTGTAGGTATGATTTTCTTCCCGAAGGATAGCACGCTGAAAAAAGCCTGCCGCAAGGTAATTGCTGCCGCTGCCGAAAGATTGGGTCTGCATATTTTAGGCTATCGTAAATTACAGGTAAACTCATCTGTAATTGGCGAGACCGCCCGTCAGGCCGAACCGGATGCCGAGCAGGTTTATATCATGCGCCCGCATGCAATTACTAATACAGATGATTTTGAACGTAAGCTGTACGTGCTACGTCGCTATATCACTAAAACTGTAAACGAAACCATTAATAACGCGGGCGAGCATTTTTATTTCACCTCTTTATCGTGCAAAACGGTTATTTATAAAGGCCAGCTGACCACTTACCAGTTGCGCCAATATTTCTCAGATCTTTCTGATCCGCGGGTGGCATCGGGCTTTGCCATGATTCACTCCCGTTTTTCAACTAATACTTTCCCATCGTGGAAACTGGCTCAACCGTTCAGGTTCATCGCCCATAATGGCGAGATCAACACGCTGACCGGTAACTTAAACTGGTTCTACTCAGGCTTGAAATCTTACGCATCAACCTTCTTCACCAGCGAAGAAATGGACATGCTGTTGCCCGTGATAGATAGCGCGCAATCTGATTCGGCTTGCTTAGATAACATTATCGAGATTTTACTGCACTCAGGCCGTTCGCTGCCGCACGTAATGATGATGCTGGTGCCTGAAGCCTGGGATGGCAACGAGCAGATGGATCCGATTAAGAAAGCCTTCTACGAGTATCATGCTACGCTGATGGAGCCATGGGATGGCCCGGCTGCTATTTGCTTTACCGATGGTAAACTGGTAGGCGCGGTGTTAGATCGTAATGGTCTGCGCCCTCTGCGTTACGTAGTGACTAACGATAATCGTGTAATTGCCGCATCTGAAGCGGGAGTATTAACCATTGATGAGGCTACGGTTATCCAAAAAGGCCGTTTACAGCCAGGTAAAATGTTATTGATTGATACCGAGCAAGGCAAAATCATCAAAGACGAAGAAATTAAACAACAAATTACCAGTCAGCAGCCTTATGGCCGTTGGTTGGAAAATTATAAAATTAACCTGGAAAGCTTGGCCGAGCCGCGTTTGGCTTTTGCGAGCCTATCTGAAGATGCGGTATTTAAATATCAGCAGGTATTTGGTTACAGTCGCGAGGATATCGATACCATCATTAAACCAATGGCTTGCGATGGTAAAGAGCCAATAGGATCGATGGGTACGGACGTGCCTTTGGCTATCCTGTCTGATAAACCTCAGCACTTATCAAGCTACTTTAAGCAGTTTTTCGCCCAGGTAACCAACCCGCCGATAGACCCGATCCGCGAGCGTTTGGTAATGAGTTTGAATGCCTTTATCGGCAACAACGGTAACCTGTTGGATGAGGATAAAATGCATTGCCACTGTGTAATGCTGAAACACCCGATCCTGAAGAATCATCAACTAGAGAAATTACGTTCGATAGATACCGGATCTTTCCACGCCAAAACGCTGCAGACTTATTTTACAGCGGATGGTCAGCCAGGCCGTATGGAAAAAGCATTGGCGCGCCTTTGCCGCTATGCAGAAGATGCGGTTGAAGATGGGTTCGAAGTATTGATCTTGTCTGACCGTGCTATCGACTCTGAACACGCGCCTATCCCGTCGTTACTGGCGGTATCTGCCGTGCATCACCACCTGATTAAAAAAGGTTGCCGTGGGTCGGTAGGTTTGGTTGTAGAGGCCGGCGATATTTGGGAAGTGCACCATTTTGCTGTTTTACTGGCATTTGGCGCAAGCGCTATCAACCCATACCTGGCCCTTTCAACTATCGAGACGGTTAAAAATAACGGTAGTTTAGATACCGATCTGGATATTAAATACTTGCAAAAAAACTACGTTAAGGCTGTAAACGATGGCTTGCTGAAGATCTTCTCTAAAATGGGGATTTCAACTTTGCAATCGTACCACGGTTCGCAGGTGTTTGAGATCCTTGGTCTGAACAGGGCGGTGGTCGATCGTTACTTTGTAGGCGCGGTTACCCGGATAGAAGGTTTAGGTTTAGATGAAATTGCCCGCGAAGCCATCAGTAAACACAAACGCGGTTTTGCATCAGGATCTAAAGAAGAGAGCAAGCTGTTGCCTGAAGGTGGTATTTACCAGTGGAAACGTAGGGGCGAAGCGCACTTGTTTAACCCTACAACGGTGCACTTGTTGCAGCATGCTACCCGTAGTAACGATTACTCGTTATACAAGCAATACGCTAAAGCGGTAAACGACCAAAGCGAAAAGAATTACACTTTACGTGGTTTATTAGATTTCGCTCATCACCGCGAGGCTATCTCTATTGATGAGGTAGAACCGGCCAGCGAGATTATGAAACGCTTTGCAACCGGCGCTATGTCGTTCGGTTCCATCTCGCACGAGGCACACAGTACCCTGGCTATTGCCATGAACCGTATCGGTGCCAAAAGCAACACCGGCGAGGGTGGCGAAGACGAGATGCGTTACACTAACTTGCCCAACGGCGATTCTATGCGCTCGGCCATCAAACAAGTGGCATCAGCACGTTTCGGGGTAACCTCAAACTACCTGACCAACGCCGATGAGTTGCAGATTAAAATGGCGCAGGGCGCTAAACCGGGCGAGGGTGGCCAGCTACCCGGCCATAAGGTGGATGACTGGATTGCAAAGACCCGTCACTCAACTCCTGGAGTAGGTTTAATTTCGCCGCCGCCACACCACGATATTTACTCTATCGAGGATTTGGCCCAGCTGATCTTCGATTTAAAGAATGCTAACCGTGCTGCCCGTATCAACGTTAAGCTGGTATCAAAAGCTGGTGTAGGTACCATTGCTGCCGGTGTGGCTAAAGCACATGCCGATGTAATTTTGGTTGCCGGTTATGATGGTGGTACCGGTGCATCGCCAATCAGTTCTATTAAACACGCCGGTTTGCCGTGGGAACTGGGCTTAGCAGAAGCGCATCAAACCTTAGTGCGAAATAAGCTGCGTAGCCGCGTTGTTTTACAAACCGATGGTCAGTTGAAGACAGGCAGAGATTTGGCCATAGCGGCCTTAATTGGCGCCGAAGAATGGGGTGTAGCCACTGCTGCCCTTGTTGCCGGCGGCTGTATCATGATGCGTAAATGCCACCTGAATACCTGCCCTGTAGGTGTGGCCACGCAAGATCCGGAACTGCGTAAACTGTTTTCAGGTAAGCCTGAACACATTGTTAACCTGTTCCAATTTATTGCTGAAGAATTAAGAGAAATTATGGCAGACTTAGGCTTCCGTACGGTTAACGATATGGTAGGCCGGGTGCAGTTCCTGAAAGTTAGAGATAACATTCAGAACTGGAAAGCCAGGACAATAGACTTGTCGGGGATTTTACACCCGGTAACTAACCAGCGCGGTGTAACGCTTTACAATAGCGAAAAACAGGATCACGGTATGGATGAGATCATCGACTGGAAACTGTTTGAAACCGCTAAACCAGCGTTGGCAGATCAAACCCCGGTATTTGCATCTTTCGATGTGAAAAATACTGACCGTACCATCGGTACCTTGTTATCGAACGAGATCTCTAAAATTTATGGTTCAGCCGGTTTGCCGGATAATACCATCAATTATAAGTTTAAAGGATCGGCCGGGCAAAGCTTTGGCGCGTTCACTACCAAAGGTTTATCTTTTGAGTTAGAGGGCGAAGCAAATGACTATGTGGGTAAAGGCCTTTCAGGTGCTCAACTGGCGGTGTATCCATCAGCAAGGGCCAAGTTTGTACCTGAAAATAATATGATCATCGGCAACGTGGCACTGTTTGGTGCAACATCCGGCGAGTTATTTATCCGCGGTATGGCCGGTGAGCGTTTTGCCGTGCGTAACTCGGGCGCTACCACCGTAGTGGAAGGTATAGGCGACCACGGGTGCGAATATATGACCGGCGGCCGTGCACTGATATTAGGTAAAACAGGCCGCAACTTTGCCGCAGGTATGAGCGGCGGTATAGCCTGGATTTACGATGCAGAAGGCACTTTTGCTGATAACTGTAACCGCGAGATGGTGGATTTAGATCCGCTTACCTCGCAGGATGAAGAGCAGATCATCACCCTGTTACGCAAACACGTACAGATAACCGGAAGTAAGGTAGCACAGGAGTTGTTAAACACCTGGCAAGTGGCTCTTACTAAATTTGTGAAAGTATTCCCGCAAGAATACAAAAAGGTTTTATTACAGAAACAATACCAGGCAACCAATTAATACAATGGGAAAACCAACAGGATTTCAGGAATTTGACCGCGAGTTGCCGTCAAAAAAACCTGTAGCAGAGCGAGTACATAATTATAATGAGTTTGTAGGCCAGTATAGCGATGATAAGCTGAATCAGCAATCGGCCCGTTGTATGAATTGCGGGATTCCGTTTTGCCATAGCGGCTGCCCGCTGGGTAACGTGATACCGGAGTTTAACGATGCCGTATATCGCAAAAAATGGGATGAGGCTTACCAAATTCTATCATCAACCAATAACTTCCCGGAGTTTACCGGCAGGATTTGCCCTGCACCATGCGAATCGGCATGTGTGTTAGGCATTAACAAACCACCGGTAGCGATTGAGGAAATTGAAAAACACATCATCGAAATTGCCTGGAGCAAAGGAATGGTAAGGCCAACCGCGCCGATATTAAAAACCGGTAAAAAAGTGGCTGTGGTTGGATCTGGTCCTGCCGGATTAGCTGCCGCCGCACAACTGAACAAAGCCGGACACAGCGTTACCGTTTACGAGCGCGACGACCACGCAGGTGGCCTATTACGCTACGGGATCCCCGATTTTAAATTAGAGAAATGGGTGGTAGAACGCCGCATTAAGCTAATGGAAGAAGACGGCATCAGCTTTAAATATAATACCGAAGTAGGTAAAGATATTGCTGCCGATGAACTGGTGCGGAATAGCGATGCAGTGGTGCTGGCCGGTGGTTCAACTATCCCTCGTAACTTGCCTATCCCGGGCCGCGAGTTTAAAGGTGTTCATTTTGCGATGGACTTTTTAAAGCAGCAAAACAAACGCGTTAAAGGGATCGCCTTTGATGCGGAAGAGATATTAGCTACGAATAAGGATGTAGTGGTAATTGGTGGTGGCGATACCGGATCGGACTGTGTAGGTACATCAAACCGCCAGGGCGCTAAATCTATCCGTCAGTTTGAGGTGATGGTACAACCGCCGGCATCGCGCACGGCTGCTATGCCATGGCCGACTTACCCGATGGTATTGAAGGTGACTTCAAGCCACGAAGAAGGCTGCGAAAGACATTGGGGCATTAATACCAAAGAATTTTTAGGCGACGAAAATGGCAACCTGCGTGCCCTTAAAGTAACCGATGTAAGCTGGGAACTGGATGTATTAGGTCGCCCGATTAAGTTTACCGAGGTAGCAGGTTCAGAAAGGGAGATTCCTTGTCAGCGAGTTTTCTTAGCTATGGGCTTTGTTAATCCGCAATATACCGGCATGCTGGAAAGCTTAGGCGTTGAATTAGACGAACGCAAGAACGTTAAAGCAACCGAAAAAGCCTACCGTACCAACGTAAGTAAAGTCTTTGCTGCCGGCGATATGCGCCGCGGACAGTCGCTGGTAGTATGGGCCATCTCTGAAGGTCGTGAATGCGCCCGTAAAGTAGACGAGTTTTTAGTAGGCCACACCAACCTGGAAAGCAAAGACGCAGTTAACGTGTTTGAGCAGGTTTATGCGTAATGCCTTCGGCGTCATTACGCTTCGCGCTGTCATTTGCTGCGCTGTCATTAAGTCATTAGCGTAGCTTGATATAAAGATTGTTTGTTTAGTTTTTATCCTCTTCCGCTTCGGCGGGAGGGGATTTTTTGTGGGAAACACTTTTTGTCATTTCGAACGATAGAGAGAAATCCTATACGATATACTTTGCGACAGTGCTTATCATCTGTATAAGATTTTTCTCTATCGTTCGAAATGACAAGGAATTGGGAAGGGCCGTTTACAATTCTTCCGCATCCTTCAGTAGACCTTCTTTTTGTTTAGCATCAAGAAAGGTACTGCTGGCTAAACTTTCTTTAAATAGCTTCAAAGTAGCTGTGGTGGATTGATTGAGCTTTTTCTCGCACTTGGCTATATTTAAAAACCCTTCTGAGTAATTAGGGTAATATTTAAGCATCTCTTGCCAGGCAATAATAGCTAAGTCGTATTTCTTATCGTTATAAAATGCCCAGCCCGTACCGTTTAGATAAGATAAAGAAAAATTAACATCGCTACCGTAATGAGCTTTAATACTGGCGTGAGCCGCATTTATAGTACTGCTGCTTATTTCTTTTGCCGTGATGTATTTAACTTGTTCTGCATTCCAGTAGTCAAATATATCGGTTAGGGCTTTGGCAATAGTCAGCCCCGGCGTAAGTAAATGATCGGCATGAGGGAACCACTCGCCCGATGCATTAAGTAGTTTATTTTGAATTTGGCCAGTTTGAATCGCTTCATTCAGCTTTTTATAATCGGCAGGATAATCTGATCCCATGCTGAAACGGTAATAGACCGTGTGCTTAAGCGTAGTGGTTTTGGTTGCGTCGGTCAATAATTGTAAGATGTCGATCTTCTTATGTAATTCCTCGTTTTCTTGTAGTAAAAAAGGACTTAACGATATCACTGCGTTTATCTCATTCAGGTGTTTAGCCAACAAGTAGCTGGTGAAAAAGCCGTAACGCGAATGGCCAATGAACATCAGGAAATTGCTGGCTTTATACTGCTGCTTTACCATGGGGATAAGGTTCTTAAACAAATAGTCATCATTTTTTTCGCCGGTCATCCCCGGGAATGCTGCATCAAACTGGGTTTCGCGATAGCGCTTGCTGCCTTCGCCAGCTTCTATGCCTACTACTATCGATGCCGGCATTGCACCAAGTGATGTGAGGTGATCTATCGTGTTTAGAATATACTTATAGATAGAGCTGTTCTGCATATCAAAAATCACAATCAGCGGAAATTTTTGCTGCGCATTAGCCTGATACACTTTAGGCACCGTAATTTGCAAGTGCTTGTTATAGCTCAGCGGTTCGGCTTTCAGGGTTGTATCTTTCAATAGCACATAAGAATCTAAAGATTGCGCGATAGCAGAGACAGAAAGGAAAAGGGATAGGATAGCAAGGGGTAGAAATTTCATTTGGTATAGATTGGTTATGCCGCTAAGTAAAGGCATAGGCTTGGTGCAAAATTGTATTTTTTGGCCAATCTGCAAAGTTTTATCGTTTGGATAGATAAGTGATGTGAGTAGGGAAGCTTACTACTTCTCCCCCGGATTCTTCTTCCCCGCCACCAACTTTTCCATCATCTTTTCCAGACGATCAAGCTTCGTTTTCTCCTGCTTGGCTGTCAAAATCCAAAGTACGTATTCTTTACGGTTGGAGTAGGAGAGGGACTGATAAGCATGCATAGCTGCCGGGTTTAATTCAAATAAGGCGGCTATTTCGGGTGGAATGGTGATCTGCTTATTGACTACGTCTATATATTGCGCGTACTCGTTTTTCTGAATTTCCTCGTTGCGGGTATCAGCCGCTTTTGATAACTCTGCCGGGCGGAAACGCAGGGCGGTCCAGGTGGCATCTACAGCCGCTGCTGCTACGCCGGTAAAACCGTAGGTTCCTAATTCATCCCAACTACTCATCATTTCTAAATCGCTGGGGATGTTTGATGATTTTTTTGGATAGATCACCCAAAAGATGGTTTCTTTTTTTTGCCGCAGAACCGGGACGATGACCTTTAGATTTTCGCTTAGGTCTGCACTGTTCTTTACAAAAAGCTGTACGCCGTCAAACTCGCCATCAATAGCAAAGGATGTTTGGGCGCCATCCGGAAGAGGCTCTAACAAATCGGGATAACCGGCAGGCGCATTGTAAAGCAACCAGCGACTGCCGGGTTTCATCATTAGTTTTTTGGCGAGGGCATTCATAATTGGAAATGGTTTATAATCCCAATTTTACATAAAAATCCCATAAAACAATCCCTGCCGATACCACAATATTAAACGAGTGCTTGGTACCGAACTGAGGGATCTCGATACAGGTATCGGCCACAGCCATTACTTCGTCGCTGACACCGTTCACTTCATTGCCAAATACCAACGCGTATTTTTGCGTGGGATCAGGCGTGAAGGTATTCAGCATGGTGCTATTTTCGGCCTGTTCTATCGCGATGATTTGGTATCCTTCGGCTTGTAGTTTTTCCACGGCCTGCAAGGGTTCGGCAAAGTAGGTCCAGTCTACCGATTGGGTAGCGCCTAAAGCCGTTTTCTCTATCTCCCGGTGTGGCGGCTGACTGGTGATCCCGCACAGGCAAATTTGCTCAACCGCAAAACCATCCGAAGTACGAAAGATAGAACCAACGTTATGCATACTCCGCACGTTATCCATCACTACGGCAACGGGCAGTTTTTGCCCGGCCTTAAATTCGGGGATGGTGGCGCGGTTAAGCTCGTCTAATTTTAGCTTACGCATGTGCTACCGGCTCTTTCAATAAACCAACACCATCACCAATCAGCGAACTGTAAACATCGGGTGCATACCCTATTTTTTCGGTATAATATTCAACGGCTTCTTTAGCAAAAGTTTCGAAAGCATCGCCTTTAACCAAAGCAATAGCGCAACCGCCAAAGCCGGCCCCGGTCATACGGGCACCTGCTACGTTCTCGTTAGTGCGGGCGTATTCAACCACCGTGTCCAGCTCTTTACCGCTAACCTCGTACAGGTCACGCAGCGAGTCGTGCGATGCGTACATTAATTTACCAAACTCGGTAAGGTTATTTTGAGATAACGCGTCAGCGGCCAGCTTTACACGGTCATTTTCTTCGATAACGTGGGTAGCACGTTTTAATACTATCGGGTCGGTAATTAAATGGCTGTGTTTATTAAACGTAGCTGTATCAATTTCGCAAAGGCTGGTAATTTGTAGCTCTTGTTGTAAGGCAGCTAATGCTGTAGCGCATTCGTTTACCCGTTCGTTGTATTTAGATTCGGCCAGGCGGCGAGGTTTGTTCGTATTAATGATAGCCAAAACGTATTCGCCAAGGTTGCTGTCAACGGCTTCATACTCCAAAGTCTCACAATTCAACATCAGCGCTTTGTTTGCTTCACCAAAGGCTACAGCAAACTGATCCATGATGCCACTGGCTAAACCGATAAAATTATTCTCGACCGATTTGGATAGTTTCACCAGATCAAGCTTAGTGTAACCGGAGTTGAAAAGGTAATTAAGCGCGAAAGCGGTAGCCACTTCAATAGATGCTGAAGAAGATAAGCCTGAGCCAATTGGGATATTGCCGAAAAACAGCATGTCCAGACCCTGCAATTCGTGCCCGTCTTTTACAAAATGATGGATGACGCCAACGGGGTAATTATGCCAGCCGGTACCATCTTTAACATAACTTTTTTGGATGGGTACGGTATACTGATCTTCGAAATTGAGGCTTTTAAAGCGGAAAACTCCATCGCTATTTGGTGATAACAACAGGTAGGTGCCAAAGGTGATAGCGCAGGGCATTACCAGGCCGCCATTGTAATCAATATGTTCGCCAATAAGGTTTACGCGGCCGGGGGAAAAGAAGGCATGTGCGGCCGGTTTATTATAGTGTTGTTCAAATGCCTCGTGAAGCTTTTGGTTCATAATTTGGTATGCTTGGTGTAAAAAACAAATATTGTAAAAAATACACTATTACCCATTTTTTATTTCAGAAAAACAAAACGAATTATTGTTTAAAATTGTTGACGAACTACACATAAAACAGAACACGATGACCCAATACCTTATAACCGGTTATGATCATACCGATGCCGACGCTTTCAAACGCAGAACGGATATTCGCCCGCACCATTTGGATGCGCTGAAACAACTGAAACGCCAGGGGAATTACATACTTGGCGGTGCAATACTGGATGATGAAGGCCGCATGGTAGGATCGACCATGATAATGCAATTTGAAACCGAAGAACAATTGGAAACCTGGAAACAAAACGAGCCATACATCACCATGGGCGTTTGGGAAACGGTAGATATAAAGCCGTTTAAAGTGGCAGTTGTAGAAATTTAAGATAGAGCTGAAAACAAAAAGACTAAAGCTGAAAAGTTGTTAAGTAATAGAAAAGGCGTTAATGAGAATTTCATTAACGCCTTCTTTTTGCTTTTAGCTTTCGCCTTTTACCTTTCCGCTTTAACCTATTTCTTAGTTACATCGCCCGTAATCAAATTAACAATGTAAACAGTGCTATTGATGGTTACGGTAGCGTTACCATCGCCGGTAAAGTTTACGGTGCCTGTAATGTTAATAGCATCACCTTTGGCGGTGGTACCGGTTATAGCGGCAGTTCCCGTTCCGGATACAATGGCTTTGGTTATTTTATTAACCGTGAAATTTGATACCGTGATGGTAACCTCGGTAGTGCCGGTTGTTTTGCTGTCTATTTTTGAAGTAAAAGAGCCTTTACGTTTATGCTCGCCATTTAACACATACACTGTTGATGCCGGAACAAGTCCCGCCACGCGGAACGTTGACGAACCGGTGTTAGTTGACGACAGACGCGGCCCATCGAATGACCCTGTATAGCTTGATGTGCCGGTAATATTATCCGGAATATTATTGCTGTTACAGTTTAAGGTGTAAGTGTATGAAAAATTGTAGTTATAAGATGTTGCGGCACCCGCTGGGCTTTGGTGAGTAACGGTGTAACTTTTAGTTGCTCCGCAACCTATATTTAAATCATACACAATTTGCGCGCTTACGGTAACATCTGCAGCAACGGTAGTTAGGCCGTTTGAGTTTGACGCCAGCGCCGTGGCTGTTAATTCGGCAGCTTCGGTAGTGGTTAAGTTTGCAGACACCGTTTCGTTACTTTTTTTACAAGCGCCTACGGCCAGCAAAAGGAACAAAATAGGGGTTAGTTTTTTCATATCGTTTAATTTAAATTAGTTAAAAAGGTTATTAAAGATATCAGGGTTATATTAAAAAATGAAATTCTGAAAATTTTGTTTCATTTATTTCTTATTGATACCCCCTCAATTAACTAAACGGATATGTTTTTAGCTACACGCTGATAATTAGAGCGGTATAACATCGGCATTAGTTAAATTGATATTGTAGGAAGTACCTTCTAACGTTAGTTTGGCAACACCTGTATTATTAAAACTTAAAGTACCATTGAAGCTAAAGGTGTTCTTGTTTTTCACACTCCCTGTTATGCTGACTGTTGCGCTACCACCCGAAATACCCCTGTTTGATCTTACTACAGTTAAATCTTCGGTTTGAATCAGGATGACATCACTGCCCGAAAGTTGTACATCATCAATAGTTTGAAATGAGTTGGTGCTTTGATAACTCCCGGTAAGGTGATAATCAGTAGCGGTACCGCCGGCCAAGTCTGTAATATTTAGTAAAACGTTTGTACTTCCCACTGATGTTAGCGTGGCTGCGTCATAACTGCCGTTATAAATAGTGTTGCTGGTTAAACTGTTAGGTATGTTACCGTCGCAGCTAACGCTGTAATGGTATCCAAAAGCGTAGTTATATTTAATTAGCGATGTTGTTGGTTCCTGGCGTGCTACGGCAAACGAATCTATAACGCCGCAGCCTTTACCCGTCCCGGTGCCTAAATTTTTGGCATAAAGGGTAACATCGTTTTTTATGCTAACAAATCCGTTGGAGTTAATAGCAAGGGCGTTAGCCACCATGGTAGCTGCTTGCGAATTAGTAATATTTGTGGCTTTACTGGCTTTATCCTTTTTGCATCCCGCAAAGGAGGCAATAAATAGTAAGGCAAAAATTGGTACATAGTTTCTCATAGTTATAAGGTTGTTGGTTAGCGGTAAGACTAATTAAAAACAGGAAGGTTTAATTGGCTTCTGTTGTATTCTACGGTAAAAAAGAACAATTTGTTTGGGGAAATGTTTTTTACGTTAAATTTTTTACAAAATAAAAAAGCGTCACGATGATGATCGCAACGCTTTTTATAAAACCAATCTTACGTTAACTGCTTATAACGTAGCGCTTAAATTATTCATTATGGCCAAATCATCTTCGGTTAAAACTACATCTAAAGTTTTTACATTTTCTTCCAAATGTTTTACGCTTGATGTGCCGGGAATCAATAAAATATTATCCGAATGATATAACAACCAGCTTAAGGCTACCTGGTGAACGGTATAACCTTGTTTACGGGCAATCAGTTGTAATTTTTCCTGTGCTGCCACATTACCGGCATTAAGCGGAAACCATGGAATAAAGGCAATATCCTGCTCTTCGGTATATTTCAACACCGATTCCCATTTGCGGTTATCTACACTATACATGTTTTGTACCGATACCACCTCAAAATATTCCTGCGCTTTTTTAATTTCCTCTACCGATACTTCAGACAGACCGATATGTTTAATCTTGCCCTCTTCCTGAGCTTTTTTTAAAAACTCGAAGGTTTTCTCGGCCGGTACCTTAGGGTCTATGCGGTGCAGTTGGTAAAGATCAATTTGCTCCAGTTTTAAACGCTTTAAGCTGCCTTCTAAAGCTTCTTTCAAATGTTCGGGACTGGCATCAACAGGCCATTGATCGGGTCCGGTGCGTAATAGGCCTCCTTTAGTACCGATCACCAAATCGGCCGGATAAGGGTAAAGCGCTTCGGCAATTAACTCTTCAGATACATTGGGCCCGTAGCTATCGGCGGTATCGATAAAGTTAATCCCTAACTCTACAGTTTTTTGCAGTACTTTAATAGCTTCGGCTTTATCCGCAGGCGGGCCCCAAATGCCTTTGCCGGTGATGCGCATTGCGCCATAGCCCATCCGGTTCACGGTAAAATCTTTACCTATGCTAAAGGTCCTTTTATATGGATTGCTCATGATGTTATGATGTTTTATGTAGAACAGCAAGTTGCAAATAATGTTCGTGCATAATTATCTTCAAAATGTAACTATTTAGTTAACTGAAGATCAATTTTTTACCGCTATATTCATTATAGGCTCAAAAATGATAAGGCGATTTGGAAAATATATCGGGCAGGTGTTAAAACTATAAAGCCAGTTAAAAACCCGGTGGTGAAGTTTAGTAACAAATAAGTTATAAAGCTTATAAGTGACAGTTAATGTGGTTCGATAGTAGTGTTTCCTGTAGATAATTGATAGCTTAGATTAACTATTAATGAAACAAAACTATCGGTCATGAAGAAACTTTTACTCGGTTTATTGTGCAGTATTGCACTCGGCGCTTTCGCGCAAGACACTGTTAAAAAAAGCAACAGCATTGGTAAATTTAATGAGCAGTTTATGGTGCTCAAATCTGATAAAAAAATCAGGCAGGGATCTTACCAATTAATCATTGATAAAAAAGTGGTAGCCAGCGGCCAGTATGATAAAGGCCTGCGGGTAGGTGTCTGGAATTTTTATAACGATGATGCGCTTGAGCAGCAGTACGATTATACTGCTAAAAAGCTGCTGATAAACAAAGCAACAGCAGCTATCCATACCGAAGTAGACAACGCCGCCGAAACCGATTCGGTTAAGTCAGCGGTTAAAATTGGGGGCTTTAACGGCTTTAAATTATTAATTGCCAGTACCGATTTTGAGCAATCGTTATCTGATGCCAGCAATAATAAAGTAAGCCACGCCTTAACCATTGGCGAAAACGGAGAGATTAAAGCCTGGGTGGCCACGGTTAAAAGTGCGGATGGGATAAAAGTAATTACTCAAAATGTAGGCGATGTTCCTGCAGATATACTTGCCTTTTTACCGGCAATGGTAAACGGCAAAGCGGTAACATCAACCGTAACTTTTAATGCCGAAATGAAAGGTGCTGGCCCGGGTGCCGGCGGCGATGTTGGCGATGGTCGCGCTAAAATGCGTGGCGGCGGTGGTGGCCGCAGGGGTAGGGGATAATGGCTTATGTTGACGTACAGTTGACAAGTTCCACGCCTTGCAAATAAGCATCTGTTTTAAAAAATAATTTATACCTTTGCGCCTCTAAAATTAGTGGTGCAGAGGTATTTTGCTTTCTGCCCGTTGTTATAAAACTTTATTAATAAGATGAATATCTCACAGGAAAAAAAGGATAATCTGAACGCAGTTATAACCGTTAATCTTACACCAGCAGACTACGCTCCGCGTGTAGAGAAAGCAATAAAAGAACAAGCAAAAAAAGCTAAGATACCAGGCTTTCGTCCGGGTTTAGTGCCTGCTGCGCACATTAAACGTATGTACGGTAAAAGCATTTTGGTTGAAGAGATCAATACGCTGTTATCAGATACCCTGAACAATTACCTGACTGAACAAAAATTAGAAGTTTTAGGCCAGCCGCTGCCTTTGGAAGATGGCTCTAAAGATTACAACTGGGATTTTAACGACGACTTTGTATTTAACTATGAAGTTGGCTTGGCGCCTGAGTTTGCTTTAGATTTTACATCGAAAGACAAAGTTGTTCAATACGAGATTAAAGTTGACGACCAAACCCTGGCCGACAGGATTAAAAACCTGCGCAAGAGCTATGGCAAAATGTCAAATCCTGACGTATCGGCAGAAGATGACGTGCTTTACGGCGTTTTAAAACAACTTTCTCCGGATGGTTCTGTTTTTGAAGGTGGTATTGAGCATACAGGTTCTATCCGTTTAGATCAGGTTCAAAATGCTGAAGTTGCGAAAACTTTGGTAGGCTTGAAAAAAGGTGATACCGTAACCCTCGATGTGCAGAAAGCATACAATAATGATGCAGCCCGTATTGCAGGTGTATTAGGTATTGATGAGGAGACTGCAGCAGAGTTAAAATCAAACTTCAGCTTAGAGGTTAAAAATGTTAACCGTTTAGATGAAGCCGATTTAAACCAGGAGTTCTTTGATAAATTATTTGGTGAAGGCGCTGTAACTACCGAAGAGGAATTCAAAGCTAAAGTTACCGAAGAAGTTGAAGCCATGATGGCCCAGGATTCGGAACGTAAACTGCAAAACGATATTTTTAACTATGCAGTTAACAAAGTAAACTTTGAATTGCCCGACGAATTTTTAAAACGCTGGTTAAAAGTAACTAACGAAAAAATTAGCGAAGAGGAATTAGAAGGTGGTTATGCTGATTTTGCAAAAAACCTGAAATGGACGCTGATTGGCAACAAAATCATGACTGATAACGATATCAAGATCGAATACTCGGATGTGTTTGAAACTGCTAAGGCCCGTTTAGATGCGCAATTCCGTATGTACAGCCCGCAGCCTTTAGCCGAAGATCAGTTAGCACAGTACACTGTTCAGTTTTTACAGAACAAGGAGCAAGCTAACCGTATTTTCGACGAAGTAAAAGGCGCTAAAGTGATTGAGCAGATAAAAAATACCATCACGTTAGATAAAAAAGCAGTTACAAGCGCTGAGTTTGCTAAGCTTGCTGCTTAGTTTTCAGTGTTGAGTAATGAGTGTTGAGTTTTAAACTCAGAACTTACAACTCAAAACTTATAACTTAAAAAACACCAAAAAGCAATTCCAATCGGGGTTGCTTTTTTTGTGCAAAATAATTTTACTTTACGCAAACCTTATACGTTATATCGTATTCAACTAAAAACTATATTTACCGGGCTATAAACCCATAACAAATCTCAAAAAATGGACAATATCAATAGAGAAGAATTTAGAAAATATGCAGTAAAACATCACCGCATCAGCGGTTTGGTGGTAGATCAGTTTATATCAGGTGTAGATAAAAAGGCTTTGCCTACTTCAATCAGCACCAGCCACCCAACTGCAATGACGCCTTACATTCTGGAAGAGCGCCAGTTTAACATGACGCAGATGGACGTTTTCTCGCGTTTAATGATGGATCGTATCATCTTTTTAGGCGATGCTATTTACGATACTAACGCCAACGTAATCCAGGCCCAGCTGCTGTTCTTACAATCTGCCGATGCTAAACGCGATATCCAGATCTACATTAACTCACCGGGTGGTTCGGTATATGCCGGTTTAGGTATTTACGATACTATGCAGTTTATCAGCAACGATGTCGCTACTATTTGTACAGGTATGGCTGCATCTATGGCCGCTGTATTACTGTGTGCCGGCAGCGATGGCAAACGTGCCGCATTACCACACTCACGTGTGATGATTCACCAGCCAATGGGTGGTGCACAAGGTCAGGCTTCGGATATCGAAATCACCGCAAGGGAAATTGCTAAACTGAAGAAAGAGCTTTATGAGATCATTTCTAAACACAGCGGTACATCGTACCAGGAAGTTTGGGATGCATCAGACCGTGACCACTGGATGATTGCTGAAGAAGCAAAAGCATTTGGTATGGTTGACGAGATTTTACGTTCAGGCGCCGAAAAATAATCGCCGCAATATCACGTTAAAGGGTAGATGGTAAAACCATTTGCCCCTTAATGTTGTATATTCAAGTAAATTAATTTAATTTTGAGTAAACCAAATCCATTATGACTAAAAACAGCAAGGAAATCAGATGCTCATTTTGTGGAGCAGGCAAGCAGGATTCTCTGATGCTGATAGCCGGGCTGGATGCGCATATCTGTGATAAGTGTGTTAACCAGGCCAACGAAATTTTAGCTGAGGAGTTAAAGGTACGCAAGGTAAAATCATCGCCTGCGGCCCCATCTATACTAAAACCTGCCGAAATTAAGTCTCATCTCGATCAGTATGTTATCGGTCAGGATGATGCTAAAAAGATCCTTTCTGTTGCGGTTTACAATCACTACAAACGCCTTAACCAACGTGTGGAGAAGGATGATGTAGAGATTGAAAAATCAAACATCGTAATGGTGGGCGAAACAGGTACAGGTAAAACTTTACTGGCTAAAACCATTGCTAAGATTTTAAACGTTCCGTTTTGTATTTGCGATGCTACAGTATTAACTGAAGCTGGTTACGTAGGCGAGGATGTGGAAAGTATCTTAACCCGTTTATTACAAAGCGCCGATTACGATGTAACCGCTGCCGAAAAAGGTATCGTATACATTGATGAGGTTGATAAAATTGCCCGTAAAAGCGATAATGCATCTATCACCCGCGACGTGAGTGGCGAAGGTGTGCAGCAGGCCCTACTGAAAATATTAGAAGGTACCATGGTGAACGTACCGCCGCAAGGTGGCCGTAAGCACCCTGATCAAAAAATGATCACGGTTAACACCAGCAATATCCTGTTTATCTGCGGTGGCGCTTTCGACGGTATCGATAAAAAGATCGCCGGTCGTTTACGTACCCAAACTGTAGGTTATAAGCTGAAACGCGACGATGCGGAAGTGGACATGAAAAACCTGTACAAGTACATCACTCCGCAGGATCTGAAATCGTTCGGATTAATCCCTGAGTTGATTGGCCGGTTGCCGGTACTGACTTACTTGAACCCGTTAGATCGTGAAGCGCTGCACAACATCTTAACCGAGCCTAAAAACTCTTTATTAAAACAGTACAAAAAACTGTTTGATTACGAAGGTGTGAAATTAGACTTTGACGAAGAGGTGCTTGACTTTATTGTTGACAAAGCAATGGAGTTTAAACTGGGCGCACGCGGTCTGCGTTCTATCTGCGAAGCAATCATGATCGACGCCATGTTTGAGTTCCCAAGTAAGAAGGATATCAAGCGTTTATCGGTGACTTTAGATTACGCGCTTGAGAAGTTTGAGAAATCTGATATCAAGAAATTAAAGGTAGCTTAACGTAAGTCTCGAAAATTATTCTTACATTTGCTATGCAAGCATAAAACAATGGCCCTGGTGAACACACCGGGGTTTGTTGTATAAAAAGGTTTTGTAAACCTGCCCGACGGTCATGCTGGGCTTGTTTCAGCACCCCATCACACAGGTCCGCTTTGCAAGTGGGTTGCCGAAACAAGTTCGGCATGACCTGAATGAAATCGAATTAACAAAAACAATACATATAATTAATCCCCTAAAGGAGGGGATCAGAAGAGAAAAATTATGAACGAAGAAAAAGACGTAAAAAAAGAGGCTATCGCTAACGAAACGCCTAAAGTGAAAGAAGTATCAACCCCGGTACGTTCTGGTTTAAAAACTAAGGAAAGCATTGTTGCTAACTGGTTGCCCCGCTACACCGGCCGACCATTGACAGACTTTGGCAACTACATTATCCTCACCAACTTTTCTAAATACCTCAGCATGTTTTCGGAGTGGAACGATAACGCGCCGATTATGGGTTTAGATAAGCCAATGCAAAGCGTTACCGCTAACGGCATCACCATTATTAACTTTGGTATGGGGAGTTCGGTTGCAGCTACGGTAATGGATCTGCTGACCGCCATTCACCCGAAAGCTGTGATATTTTTAGGTAAGTGCGGCGGCTTGAAAAAGAAGAATGCTGTAGGCGACCTGATCCTGCCGATAGCAGCCATCAGGGGCGAAGGTACATCAAACGATTACATGCCGGCAGAAGTGCCTGCACTGCCATCTTTCGCGCTGCAAAAGGCAATCTCTACCACCATGCGCGATTTTGGTCGCGATTACTGGACCGGTACCTGCTATACCACCAACCGCCGCGTTTGGGAACACGATAAGGAATTTAAAAAATACCTGAAAACTCTGCGAGCTATGGCCGTGGATATGGAAACAGCAACTATTTTCACCACAGGTTTCGCCAACAAGATCCCAACCGGCGCTTTGCTGCTGGTATCTGATCAGCCGATGATCCCGGAAGGGGTAAAGACAGCCGAAAGCGATTCAAAAGTAACCGAGCAATATGTGGAAACGCATTTAAAAATCGGTATCGAATCGTTAAAGCAACTGATCAATAATGGCTTAACAGTTAAGCACCTGAGATTTTAAACTATCAAACTAATGATAATGCATAGCCCCGGAAGTAATCCTTCCGGGGCTTTTTTGTTTTCGATCTGATTGTAAGAAAAAATTAAAATATGGAGTAAAACTAATCTGTTAGTTATATCTTTATCTCGATTTCTTTAAACCTTACAAGTGTATCCGGATGAAAAATTTGTCATCATTCTCTTTGTTTTTTTCAATGATTTGTCTTCTGATAAGTTCAACCTCAGAGGCGCAAAAACTACCCAACGTTCAAAAAGCAAGCGTATTTGCACCAGCTAATATTAAAATAGATGGCAAAGCAACGGAGTGGAATAATACTTTTCAGGCGGCAAACAACGCAACGCTTATGTCTTATACTTTGGCTAACGATGATAAAAGTTTATACCTGGCGCTGCAGATTACAGATCTTTTAACAATCAAAAAAATAATGCGCGGCGGTTTAAGATTGAGTATTAAAGGCACCAATAAAGTCGATCAACCGATAGTAATTGCAGGTATGTTGTTACCTGCGAAAGGGGGCGTTACGCCAAATAAAAATATAAAGGAAAATGCTGAAGACATTGACAAGATAGTAGGAAGATATAATAATCAGTTAGCCACTAACATGAAAGACATAGGAGTACTGGGAATAAAAGATATTCCGGATACATTAATATCAGCTTACAACGAATACGGTATCAAACAAGCAGCCAGGTTTGATAATAAAATGGCGCTTACTTACGAGTTAGCTGTACCGCTTAATTATATCGGTCACTTACTCAATGGTGGTGCATTTAAATATAACATTAGCCTGCCAGGCGCAAGTGACGAGGTGTTTTCCACGCTGTTAAATAAACCCCAGGCAAGTCCGGTTAACGCGGCAACAACTTCAACCATTATGGTTTCAATAACTATTAATGGGGTAGATGCCAACGTTGTGTATAGTCCAACTGATTTTTCAGGGACTTATACTTTGGCTAAAAAGCGGTAGAAAAGTTTACTAAACAGGAAAGCCACATTGTAATAATTATGAGATAGAAAGCAAATCTACGAAATTTTCGTAGATTTGCTTTCGTTAACCAATACCTTATAAAAATGACTATGAAAAACAAAACTCTGATTCTGCTGGCCATCCTGCTGATGGTGTTTTTGATGGCATCGCACCTGCATGCGCAAAAGCTGCCTAACGTGCAAAAAACAAGTGTTTATGCGCCGGCTAATGTTAAAGTAGACGGCAAACCTACCGAGTGGAACAATAAATTTGAAGCAAGCAACAGTGCAACATCGGTAACGTACACCATGGCTAATGATAATGAGAAGCTTTACCTGGCCATGCAATTAACAGATTTTGCTGCCATTAATAAACTGCTGAGTGGCGGCTTTAAGTTGACCATTAAGGGAGCGAACAAAGACGATAAGCCAGTAGTGATAAACGGGATGATTGTACAAGCGGCCGGGCGCGGAGGCATTACACAAAAGCTGAAAAATGGAGATGGTAATATGGACTCGTTAATAGCAGCCGTTAACAGTCAGATCAATAATAATATTAAAGATATTGGGGTGAAAGGAGTCGCCGATATTGCGGATACGCTGATTTCGGTTTATAACGAATACGATATTAAACAAGCCGTAAAATTCGACAATAACAAAGTCTTAACTGTTGAATTAGCGATCCCCTTGAAATACCTGTCGAACCTCATTATTGGCGATACGTTTAAATATAACTTTATGCTAAAAGGATTGAACATGACAGCCATGTCGGTCACGGTGAACGGCGTCAAGCAAGATATGAACTCATTGGCAAGTATGCCGGGCGTAACGGTAGTTATGCACGGATCAGACGGCAGCGATTTCCAGGGTTTGTTTAACCCAACAGATTTTTCGGGGAATTATATGCTGGCTAAGAAGTTGTAGGGTGGAGCTAAGCTGAAAAAATAACGTCATTGCGAGGTACGAAGCAATCTCTAAGTTACGCATAAACCTTTTAAAGTTAACTTTGAGTGTAGAGATTGCTTCGTACCTCGCAATGACGAGCGTATACAGTATCAATCGTTATATCCCCGTATAATTCCCCGGTGTAATACCCTTCAATTCAGCTTTAACCGAATCATTAACAGCAAGTGTATCCACAAATTCGGCGATGGTAGCGCCGGTAACGTGGGTGTTGGTGCGGGTTAGTTCTTTTAAAGCTTCGTAAGGGTTAGGGTAACCTTCGCGGCGCAGGATGGTTTGGATCGCCTCGGCAACTACGGCCCAGTTGGCTTCTAAATGAGCGTTAATGGCTGCTTCATTCAATAATAACTTATTCAATCCACGCACGGTTGATTTAATAGCGATAAGTGTATGCGCCACCGGTACGCCAATGTTGCGCAGTACAGTGCTGTCTGTTAAATCGCGTTGCAGGCGGGAGATGGGTAGCTTGGCAGATAAGTGCTCAAACATCGCGTTAGCAATGCCGAGGTTACCTTCCGAGTTTTCAAAATCAATCGGGTTAACCTTGTGCGGCATGGCCGATGAACCAACTTCGCCCGCTTTAATTTGCTGCTTAAAGTAGTTCATGCTAATATAGGTCCACACATCACGGTCCAGATCTATCAGGATATTGTTAATGCGTTTTAAAGCATCGCACTGGGCGGCAAAGTTATCGTAGTGTTCAATCTGCGTAGTGTATTGCGAACGGCTCAGGCCTAATTGCTCATCAACAAACTTATTCCCGAATGCTTGCCAGTCAATTTGCGGATAAGCTACATGGTGGGCATTGAAATTACCCGTAGCGCCACCAAACTTGGCTGAAAGCGGTACCTGTTTCAACGTAGCGAGTTGTTTTTCTAAACGCTCTATAAACACGTTAATCTCTTTACCCAAACGCGTTGGCGATGCCGGTTGCCCGTGAGTATGGGCCAGCATCGGGATGCTTTGCCATTCGGCAGCACGTTGTTTCAGCAGACCGATCAGGTTTTCTATAGCCGGATAATAAACATCCTGCAAAGCCATTTTAAAGCTGTATGGGATAGCTGTATTATTAATATCCTGTGAGGTAAGTCCAAAGTGGATAAATTCCTTATGCTCAGCCAAATCAAGTTCATCAAACTTTTTCTTGATAAAATATTCTACCGCCTTCACATCGTGATTGGTGGTTTTCTCTATCAGTTTAATGCTTTCGGCATCTTCAACGCTGAAGTTTTTATATATGTCCTGTAACTTATCAGTCAAATTTTTACCAAAATCCTGCAATTGCGGCAGGGGATGCCGGTACAATGCTATGAAATATTCTATCTCCACAAATACCCGGTACTTAATCAGGGCGTATTCCGAAAAATAGGCTGAAAGTTCGGCAGTAGCATTGTGGTAGCGGCCATCAACAGGAGAAATGGCCATAAGCGGCGTAAGCATCGACATAGGATAAAACTTGTTTTTTGGCAAAGATAGGGTTTCAAGTCGAAAGTCTTGAGGTCTAAGTCTAAAGTCAGCAGCATGGCGATTCTAAGGTTCAATTTGAACTCATATTAAAAGTTCCGAATATCACCCGATTGTCAAGACTTGAGACTTTGAACTTAAGACTGCGGACTTATAAAGATTGGAAACTTTGAAATCAAAAAATGTTTCCTTAGTTTTGACTCCGAAAGTCAATGAGTCAAATAGATAGAATTTTGGATGGTAGCCTGGCCCTTTTTTTTCAGGCCGGCATTAAGAGTGTAACAATGGATGATATCGCCAAACACCTGGCTATATCCAAAAAAACCATCTACCAGTTTTTTACCGATAAAAACGAATTGGTAGTAGCCCTGGTTACCCGTAAAATTGAGGAAGATAAGTGCCAGATGGAAGAGATTATGGCTGAAGATCTGAACGTGATTGAGCAGTTGCTGAAGATGGAGCAATGTGCAGAAGAGATTCTATCACGCGCTAACCCCATCCTGATGCACGATATGCAAAAGTATCACCCCGGCGCCTGGGATGTTTTTCAGCAATTTAAATCGGGAATAATGATAGGAATGCTGGAAAACCTGATGAATAAGGGTAAGGAGCAAGGTTTTATCCGCCCTGAAATAAATGTTAAGGTGCTGGCTCGGATGCGGGTTAACCAGGTAGAGATGGGCTTTAACTCCAACATCTTCCCAATTGCTGAATTTAGTCCATGGACGGTGCAATCACAATTAATGGATCATTTCAATTACGGTATTTGCACGCTGGAAGGGTATAAGTTATTAGAGAAATATAAAAATTTAGTTAAACACGAGTAAAAGCTGCTGACATAGGGGTGTCAACACGCCGCTGTAGTTTTACCACACAATAAATAGTTCATCACAATTCAACACACATACATGAGAAAAATAGCAATCACATTATTATGCAGCCTGGCCCTGATACAGGTGATGGCGCAGCAATCGCCACCGGGCAAACAAAGTCATGCCTTCTCGCTGGCCGATTGTATCAATTACGCCTACGAGCATCAGGACTCGGTTAAAAATGCCAAACTGGATATCACCAACGCCGAATACAAGATTAAAGAAACTATCGGTCAGGGTTATCCGCAAATTAACGGCAGCATCAGCTTTCAGGATTATATTAAGGCGCCTGCTACTGTAGGCCCTAACGTATTTGCCGATCCTGTTACCGGCAAAGCGCCACCTTACGATCCTAATGCACCTTTGGTTAAATTCCCTTTCGGGGCTACCAGCTATACTAATAACTATGGTTTGCAAGCCAGCCAGTTATTGTTTAACGGTAGTTTCTTTGTAGGATTAGAGGCTGTTAAAACCTATAAAGAACTTTCTATCCGCAGCCTTACCCGCAGCAAAATTTCAACTAATGTAAGCGTAACAAAAGCTTACTACCAGGTGCTGGTAAACAACGAGCAAATTAAATTGCTTGATGCCAACATTAAACAGTTGAAACAGGCGTTTGACGAAACTACTCAGCAAAACAAACAGGGCTTTGTTGAAAAGATAGATGTTGACCGTTTAGAAGTTCAGTACAATAACCTGGTTACTACCCGCCAAAATGTTGAGCGTTCGTTAACTTTAACTTATGCCATGCTTAAGTTTCAGATGGGCATGCCTTTGGCAGATGATCTGAGCTTAACCGATAGGTTGGAAAATGTAGGCTTAACGCAAGATGTGGCTCAAAACGCGGTAGATACTACTTTTTATCGTAACCGTATTGAATACAACTTGTTAGAAACTGCAAAAAAACTAAACGAGCTTGATGTAAAACAAAAGAAAGCCGAGTTTTTACCATCGGTTAATTTAACAGCAGGATTAGCAACTGTATTTCAGGAAAACCATATCCGTTATTTATATAATAATAACTATCCTAACAGTTATGTGGGTTTGAACATTAGCATCCCAATTTTTAGCGGCTTTCAACGTAAGTACCAGTTGAAACAATCGCAGGTAGCTGTAATGAAATCACAGAATGATTTAGATAATGCAAAAGAGGGTTTAACGCTGCAGGCTACAGCGGCCAGCGTTAACTTCCAAAACGGACTGCAATCACTGAACAACCAAAAGCGTAACCAAACGCTGGCTAACGAGGTATTGCGCGTATCTAAAATTAAATACGGCCAGGGTGTAGGATCTAATATTGAAGTCACCCAGGCCCAAACCGCTTTAGAAACCGCCGACAACGACTATATTAAAGCGCTGTACGATGCCCTGATCAATAAAGTTAACCTTGACCAGGCTTACGGTCGCATTAAATAATCACCATGCAATCAAACCTCCAAACAATACAAAACGACATGAAAAAAATAGCATACATAGCAGCAGTACTGGCACTGGCATCTTGCGGCCAGAAGGCCAAAGATTATAAAACCGAACTGGCCGATTTAAAAGCACAGCAAGGCGATATTGCCAACAAAATTGCAAAGATCGAAGCCGAGCATCCTGCTGCCGATTCGGCAAAGGTTACCGACGTTAGGGTTTATGAAATTAAGCCATCATCGTTTACCAACTACGTACAAATTCAGGGTAAAATAGATGCACAGGACAACGTTACTGCTTACCCACAAATGCAGGCTACCATTACAGCTATTAACGCTAAACCTGGTCAGCATGTAAGCAAAGGCCAGTTATTGGTTCAGTTAGATAACAGCGTACTAAAACAAAACATCGCACAAGCCGAAGCTCAGTTAAGCTTAGCCAATACGGTTTATCAGCGCCAGAAAAACCTGTGGGATCAAAAAATTGGTACCGAGGTTCAATATCTGCAAGCTAAAACCAATTACGAAGCCGGCCAGAAACAAATTGCAGGTTTACGTCAGCAATCAGATATGTACACCATTAAATCGCCTATCACTGGTACTATCGATCAGATGGATCTGAAATTAGGCCAGGTAGCTACTCCGGGTCAAACAGGTATCCGTATTGTTAATGCCGATATTTTAAAAGTTAAGGCTGATGTACCTGAGTCAAACTCGGGCGATGTACAACAGGGTAACAAAGTGAAGATTTTGGTTCCGGATGCTAACGACTCGTTAACCACCACCGTTACTTTCGCCGCCAAGGTAATCGATCCGTCATCGCGCAGTTTTGCTGTTGAGGTTAAATTACCTGAGCGCAAAACCTTACGCCCTAACATGACAGCGATCCTTAAAATTGCCAGCTATAATAATGGTAATGCCATTGTGGTACCGGTTAAATCTATCCAGAAATCAGAGAACGGCGATTTTGTATTTGTTAACAATAACGGCACTGCCAAAAAAGTAACTGTTAAGGTTGGCGCTACTTACGGTGGCCAGTCTGAGATCTTATCCGGTTTAAAATCAGGAGATTCATTGGTTACCGATGGTGCATCTGATATTGAAGATGGCGACAAGATCAAAGTATTAGCGTCTAATAATTAATCAGTAAACCACACATCTTTTTATTATGAAAGACGTTCACAAGGAATTTGGGCCCTCAAGTTGGGCCATCGAAAATAAAACCGCCATATACGTGCTCATCTTTTTGATCTCGGTATTGGGTTTGGTGAGCTATAACAACTTGCCGAAAGAGAACTTCCCCGATATCGCACAGTCAAAAGTGTTTGTGACTACGGCATGGGGCGGCCAATCTCCGCAAAACGTAGAGAATTTGGTGACCAGGCAAATAGAGAAGCAGTTAAAATCGCTGAAAGGCTTGAAAAAGGTTACTTCAAACTCGGTACAAAACGTATCAATTATTACGGCTGAGTTTCAGGCAAACATTAAAATCAAGGATGCTAAGATAGATGTTAAAGACGCCGTTGATAAAGCCAAACAGGATTTACCACAAGGCGATATTAACTTAAAAGAGTCGGTAATATCTGATATCAACGTAGCTGATTTGCCTATCCTTTATGTAAATATCTCGGGCGATTATGATCTGAAACGCTTAAAGGAATTTGCCGACATTTTGAAAGATGAGATTGAAAGCTATAAAGAGATCTCAAAAGTTGACGAAGTAGGTGCATTAACGCCGGAGATTCAGATCAATGTGGATCTGAATAAGATGGCGGCAGCACAAATCAGCTTTGATGATATCACCAATGCTATTGGCAGGGAAAACGTGCTGGCATCGGTAGGTACTATTAAAACAGATGGTATCCGCCGCAGTATTGATGTGAAGCAGGATTTTAAGAATGCCGACGAGATTCAGGCTATGGTGATCCGTAACCCTAAGGGGCAGTCTATTTACCTGCGTGATATTGCCGAGATTAAAGATTCGTTTTTGGAGCAGGAAAGTTATGCCCGTTTAAAAACACCTGATGCCAAAGATTTTAAAAACGTAATTACCCTAAACGTAAGTAAACGTGCCGGCGAAAACTTAATCGAAGCATCGGATAAAATTCAGGAGCTGATTAAGCAAAAACAAAAAACGGTTTTCCCTAAAGGATTAAACATTACCGTTACCGGTGATCAATCGGACAAGACCCGTACAACCCTGAACGATTTGATCAACACCATCGTTATCGGTTTTATATTGGTAACGGTTATCCTGATGTTTTTCATGGGTACTACCAATGCCATATTTGTGGCTTTATCGGTTCCGTTATCTTGCTTTATCGCCTTCCTGGTGATGCCGGCCATAGGGTTCACGCTGAACATGATTGTACTGTTCTCGTTCCTGCTGGCGCTGGGTATTGTGGTGGATGATGCAATTGTGGTAATTGAAAACACCCACCGTATTTTTGATAACGGTAAAGTGCCGATTAAAGAAGCCGCTAAAATGGCCGCCGGTGAAGTATTCTTACCTGTATTTTCGGGTACCATGACTACCCTGGCACCGTTTATTCCCTTGGCGTTCTGGAACAGTTTGATCGGTCACTTTATGTTCTTCCTGCCTATTACGCTAATCATTACTTTATTAGCATCATTAGTGGTGGCTTATATCATGAACCCGGTTTTCGCGGTTGATTTTATGAAACCACATATACAGGGCGAGCACGATCATTTAACTTTCGATAAAAAGACTCGTAAGGTAACTATCATATTAGCGGTATTAGCTGCTTTAAGTTACCTGATGTTCTTCACCGGCGCGTGGACAATGGGGATGGGTAACTTCCTGGTGCTTTGTATCCTGTTATACCTGCTAAACCACTTTGTGTTATTACGGGTGATAGACAGTTTCCAAAACAATGCCTGGCCAAAATTCCAGAAATGGTATGCTAAATGGCTGGAACGTGCGGTACACCGCCCGGGTACAGTATTAGGCGGCACGTTTGCGCTGTTTGTATTGGCTTTTGTAGTGAATCACTATTTGGGTAAAACCCCGGTGTTCTTCCCATCTGGCGACCCTAACTTTGCCTACGTGTATATCACCATGCCTATCGGTACCGATCAGGCTACTACTAACGAGGTTACCAAGACTATCGAAAAAAAGGTAGCGGCGGTAGTTGAGGGGGATAAGGATATCGTATCGTCGGTAATATCAAACGTAACTAAAGGCGTAACCGACCCGCAGGATGAAGATCAGGGCGATTACCAAAATAAAGGTAAAGTAACCGTAGCCTTTGTTGAATTTGGCAAGCGGAACGGCAAGGATACCAAAAAGATCCTGCAGAATATCCGTTCGGCTGTACAGGGCGTACCGGGAGCAAAAATTTCGGTAGCGCAGGAAAATAGCGGCCCGCCGGTTCAAAAAGATATTAGTATTGAAATTATTGGCGATAACCTGGATACATTGGTAGCTACGGGTATCCGCTTAAAAAACTACATTGCTAAGCAAAATATCCCCGGTATTGAAAACTTACAGGCCGATGTGCAAAGTGATAAACCCGAGGTTGTATTTGATATTAACCGTGAACGTGCCAACCGCGAAGGTATTTTTAGCGGGCAGATTACCAACTCGCTGTTTACTGCCATTTATGGTACAAAGGCTGCCGATTTCCGTAATACCAAAGAGGATGATTACAAAATCAACGTTCGCGCGCTGGAAAGTCAACGCAGTAATATTGATGAACTGAAAAATATCAAAATTACCTACCGCGATATGGCTTCGGGTGGTGCTATCCGCCAGGTACCTATTTCGGCTTTTACTGATGTTAGATATACCAATACCTATAGCAACATCAAACGCAAGCAACAGCGCAGGGTATTAACTTTAGGGTCGAGTGTTATTAAGCCTTATAACCCTAATGATGTAAATGCCGCGATATTGCGCTCGCTGGCCGATTTCAAAAAGTCCGACGATGTAATCATCCGCCAGGGTGGTGGCCAGGAAGACCAGATGGAGGCCATGATCTTTTTACTAAGTGCACTGGGTACATCATTCGGTTTGATCCTCATCATCCTGATGATCCAGTTTAACTCGGTTGGTAAAACGCTGATCATTATTAGTGAGATCTTCTTCAGTATTATAGGGGTGTTGCTCGGTATAAGCATCTTCGGGATGACGATGACCATTGTAATGACCGGTATCGGTATCATAGCCCTTGCGGGTGTGGTAGTGCGGAACGGGATCTTGCTGGTTGAGTTTACCGATATGCTGATAGAACAAGGTGTAAGCCTGCACGATGCTGTGGTAGAAGCCGGCCATACCCGTATGACGCCTGTATTGTTAACCGCTACTGCCGCTATTTTAGGTTTATTACCGCTGGCCGTAGGTTTCAATATTGATTTCGTAAGGATGTTCACCCACTTCGATCCGCATATTCACTTCGGTGGTGATAACGTAGCTTTCTGGGGCCCATTGGCCTGGACCATGATCTTCGGGTTAGGTTTTGCTACCATTATTACATTGATCCTGGTGCCATGTATGTACCTGATCCGCGTTAACCTGAAAAATCGTTGGTTCGGTAAAAAGGAGACTGAAACTAAAAAAGAAGAATTAGCCGAAACTCATTAATATTTAATTCCCAAAAATCAGTAGGCCGTTTGATAGTAATATCAGGCGGCCTTTTTTTGTTGTATAAAGACAAGCCTGCTTTGTTATTTCGATGAACGAAGGGGAGGGGTTGGCGTTGGGGCGGCAGAGAAATCTTATACGTGCGATATGTAACGGCGCAAATCAAATCTTATAAGATTCCCTCTAACGCTCGAAATGACAATTTTTAAATGTAGAAATAGGAAAGGTATAAAAACAAGCAAGTCCCCTGATGGGCAGGGGACTTTACTTAACCAATTATAAACCTTATATGTGAGAGACGTAATTAAATTATGATACAAATATAAGGCGTTGTAACACACGCTGCAAATATTTTAGAAGATTTAACAAAATCTTAACACTTCAATAAAAAATGGAGTGCTTTTGTATGTAAAATGTATTTTATTTTGAAAATAGTGCAATACTTAGTGTATTTATGACACTTGTGCTTTTAAGATAGTAGGGGTAAGGAACTCAATCAGCGCTTCCACTTCTTTTTGCAGGCCGGCCAAACCATCGCGATAGTAAGTTTCCAGTGTACGGTCTATCGATTTTAGTTTGCGGCGCACAGGGTGGTAGCAAAGCAAAATGGCTTTCATGGTGCGGCTTTCGTGGATTGCCTGTACGGGTGCTTCGGGTACCAGCGGACTCAGTTCATCCTCTATTTCCATGCGCTTTCGGTTAAGAAGGGTAAGCGCGAAGGCATTGCTTTCACTGTACGCGAAAGTGCCTAATCGTTTAATTTGTTGTAATAACTGTTGTAAATGTTCAAGGATGTTTTTCGGGTCGCGGGTGTTTTCCATTCTTAATTACAATGATATTGGTAAACAGGTAAACTACAGGTAAAAACGATTTCGTAGTGGCGATATTGTTACCACTGGAAATGAAATTTAAATGAAATTATAAACTATTGTTAAACAATGCAATAGTTTGTTAAAATATTTTTAATTTAGATCAGCTTAACAAATTCTTTATAACCGGCCATACGTTATCAGCAATAATACGATAGCCGGCGGCATTAGGATGTATGCCATCGCGAATATTTAAATGACTTACGCCTGCTACGCCTTTCAGGTAAAACGGAACCAGTGCCATGTTGTAATTATCGGCCAGGCGTTTGTAAATAGCGCCAAAATCGCCGGTTGATATGCCAGCGATAAAGGCCGGTAACTCCATACCCATCAAGGCTAATTTTACCTCAGGATATTTGGCCTGCACTTTTTTAACAATGGCTTCCAGATTATTATAGATAGAACCCGGCGGGATGCGGCGCATCAAATCGTTAATGCCCAGTTCCAACACAAAAACATCAACAGGTTGCGCCAGCCAATAGCCTAACCGATTTAAACCTCCGGCCGATGTATCGCCACTCTGACCGGCATTAATTACCCGGTAAGATAAACCTTCGGTCATGATGCGCTGATCAATCAGCGCCGGGAGCGATTCTGTATGCACATTGGCCAAGCCGTAACCGGCAGTCAGGCTATCGCCGAAGAAAAGGATATTTTTCATAAGTAGCTTAAAAAGGCCTTGTCATTGCGAGCAATCGCGAACTTGAATGGCGGCTCTGCTTATCCGCGATTGCTTCGTACCTCGCAATGACAAAGTTCCATATAAGCGTTGCCTAATTGAATTTGTTTTGCGCAAATAAATCAAATCATCTAAATTGATCTGCATATGAAAGATACCAACACCGCCCTTTATTGGATCGATAAACTTAACCTGCAGCCGCATCCCGAAGGTGGATATTATAAAGAAACCTTCCGGTCGGATATTGGCGTTACTAAACAAGGTGATACTAAAATAAAACATGCCTGCACATCTATTTATTACTTGCTGGAGGGTAAAGACTATTCAGGTTTCCACCGCATCGGTTCGGATGAGATCTGGTATTTTCATAAAGGCGAACCGTTGCATATTCATGCGATTTGGATGGTGTTTATAGCGTGTATGAGCTATCGGACAAGGCGGATGGTAACTTATCGGTAGTGATCCCTGCAGGGTGGTGGTTCGCTGCCGAATTGCCTGCCGGCGATGGTTTTGTATTAGTGAGCTGCGCCGTTGCGCCGGGTTTCGATTTCAGCGTATTTGAAATGGCGGGGTACGAAGCGTTGAGTAAGCATTATCCTAAGCATGCAGAGATCATTAAAAGATTGAGCAGATGTTAATGATAATTCCCTAAATTTATCTAACCCTTTTTAAACACCATGGCTAAAAATACCAACAAAACCCAGCAGACCGAAGAATCGGTAGTCGCCATCCTCGATGCCAAAGTACCCAACCCGCAGGAGCGTAAGGACTGCGATATCATGATTGACATGATGCAGCGGATTACCGGCCATCCCGCCAAAATGTGGGGACCAGCCATAGTAGGTTTCGATAGCTATCATTACAAATACGACAGCGGCCGGGAAGGGGATATGTGTTTAATCGGTTTCTCGCCCCGTAGAGGAAAGTTTAGTCTGTACGTTTTATCGGCCTTTGAAGGCAAAGAAGAGCTGTTGGCCAAATTAGGCAAGCATGCCGTACAAGGCAGCTGCCTGCACATTAAAAAACTAAGCGATGTTGATTTGGGCGTGCTGGAAGAGATATGCAGGAGAGGGGCGGAGTATGCGCGGACTAATGTTCGTGATTAAGTCTGAACCGCTGATTAAAATGATTTTTTTGATTAGGCTGATTATGGATAATTAGTATGATTTAAGAATTTAATTAAATTACATAAATATCTGAATAAGAAAAATCTATTTTTATTTCTGTATTCGAATAAAGAAATTATTCTGTGCAGTTTCAGGTCGATTAATCAGATAAAACAAGAGTTTTACCTCAATCAGCGTAATCAAATCAATCATCAAAAATCAGCGGTTCAGACAGCGATAGGGATTGCAGCGGAAACCCCACAGCGCGGGAAGGGATTGTGAAATTGTAAGGCGAGGAGTTGCAGCGTAAAGCCCGGGCCGGAGGCATCGCCATCATTAGTCTGTTCCTCGTCAACACCTTTCCCATCTTGCGGATATTTCAAAACGCTATCGATTTTATTTTATAATTGCATTGACAGATGCCATTTTTGCACACGGCAAGAATAGGGTAACATAAATACCTGCCAATCGTAATCATCTCAAAAAGCCACGAAGAATGATAGAAAAAGAATTAGCTGAATTAACAGACCAGGAATTATTAGCCGAAGCGAAGAAAATTAAATCGGGCAATATTATTGATGCGGTAATTGTTGGGGTGTTGATTGGTATTGCCGTTTACAGCACTATTAAAAACGGTTTCGGGGTGTTTACTTTTCTGCCATTAATTTACGGACCTATATTGGCTAAAAACAAGGCGAAGAATAAGGGAGTGGAAGATATATTGAAAGAAAGAAATTTAAAGTAGCGAGCCGAACTTTGTAGCTATGTGTTTTTTTGAACGCCGGCATGCCGCCCTTATGGGCAGTTAATCGGTGAAATCAGCTTTAAAAATCGGTGAAATCATCCCCCAATCGGTGTAATCCAAAAATCAATAAAACACTTTGATAATCAGAAAATACTTGCTACATTTGCGTCCCCGTTTATAGCGGGTAAAAAGTAAAAAACAAATTAATCAATGCAACAGTACGAAACCGTAATCATTCTGACCCCGTTGTTATCAGAAGAAACTGCGAAAGAGGTAATTGCCAAATTCACAGGGATCTTAACTGCTAACGGAGCCGAAATTATCCAGGAGGATAATTGGGGTCTGAGAAAATTAGCGTATCCGATCCAAAAGAAATCGACCGGCTACTATCACCTAACTGAATACAAGGCCCCGGGTGAACTAATTAACAAACTGGAAATTGACCTGAAGCGTGATGAGCGCGTTGTGCGTTTCTTAACTATTGCTCTGGACAAACACGCCATTGCATACAACGAGAAAAAACGCAGCGGTGCATTCAACAAAAAGCCGGCAGCTAAAACAACAGAAGCGTAATTATCATGGCAAACGAACAAATTCAATACGTTACTGCTCCCAAGGTGGACGATAACCGTAAAAAATACTGCCGTTTTAAAAAGAATGGTATTAAGTATATCGACTATAAAGACGCTAACTTTTTATTAAAGTTTGTTAACGATCAGGGTAAATTGTTACCACGCCGTTTAACTGGTACTTCATTAAAATTCCAGCGCAAGGTGGCTCAAGCTGTTAAACGCGCCCGCCACATTGGTTTATTACCTTATGTTACTGACTCACTTAAATAATCGGGAGGTTTAAACAATGGAAGTTATTTTAAAACAAGATATTAAAAACCTGGGTGAGAAAGACGATATCGTAAACGTAAAACCAGGTTATGGCCGTAACTTTTTGATCCCTCAGGGTTTCGCTCAGTTAGCCACTCCGTCAGCACGTAAGGTATTGGCCGAGAACATTAAACAAGCGCAATTTAAGCAAGAGAAAATTCGTAAGGATGCCGATGCTATTGCAGCTAAGTTAGAAGGTGTTAAATTAACCATCGGCGCTAAAGCTGGTGAGAGCGGTAAAATTTTCGGTTCAATCAACACTATTATGGTGGCTGATGCACTGAAAAAACAAGGCTTTGATGTTGATCGTCGTCGTATCACTTTCGAAACTGAACCTAAAATGATTGGCGAATACACTGCTAATTTAAACCTGCACAAAGAAGTAAAGGTACAAGTACCTTTCGAAGTTATTGCAGAGTAATTTTTTATTTCGGATTTCGGAATTTCGATTTCGGATTTGAAGATATAGAAAGGGTGTTTGAGTAATCAAACGCCCTTTTTTGTTTAATAATTTTGTCATTGCTGTAAAGGTTAGATATTTCGGTAACAGAATTAGCTTTATAGAACAAAGCTAAAACGTTATGCGCAACAACAATGATGATCTAACCCTAAAGCGGAATTATTTAAAGACTTATCGTCAACTGAT